>Ga0180217_1003961_pt1 | contig 12084 bp, 11 predicted proteins | sample eDN3rd37CBELigOP_FD_128521 | JGI IMG/M metagenome (GOLD analysis project Ga0180217, IMG submission 128521) | Enriched Organic Plus compost microbial communities from Emeryville, California, USA - eDNA 3rd pass 37_C BE-Lig OP (version 2) (version 2) ... | reverse complement strand
TACTTCGGCAGGGCTCCTGCCATCATCAAACAACGTGAAAGGATCAAGCGACAGACCATCGAATATCGGCGCTTGCAGCACCGCGCGCTCGCCGCCTAACATCAAACCCCAGACGAGGCCCGCGCTCCGCTAATTTACGCCGCGATCTGCGCCAAATGTTCTGACGACGGACAAAGCCATCCTTTGCGACCAATCCAGATGACGCACTGGCGGATCGTGTCGGACCAATCCTCGAAGCTGGCAGCGCGGTCTGACGTGTACTTCGGTCGTCCTGCATTATGCCACGCCATCAAGATCGTGAGGCAGGCGCGTACCATGTCGAGCCGGTTCTCGCGGCAGAACGCCAGCGGGTCGAGTTTGAAGGCGCGCTTGTGGGGCGTCTCCATCTGCGCATCCAGACCACATCGCAGGATGCGCCTGTTCAGATCACCGCCGATGACCGGATGATTTCCCGTCAGCATCACCATGGCGCTCGTCGGAACAGTGGCCATGGCCGAAGCGCCAAGCACGCGGCCTTCGTAGACCCGGCTCGTCAAAAAGCCGCACAGCGCCGCCGACTTGAAGCTACCGGTAACGTTATCGAGCAGCAGCGTCGGTGCGCCGGTCAGCGCCTTCGCGAAGAGGACCTTCGCGATTTCCTCCTCGGAAATGCCCTCGACCACACCGAGTACGGACGGTTCATCGGCTGCCTGCAACGCAACAACGCAGAGCGCCAGCAGGGTTTTCCCCGAGCCCGCGGCTGCTGCGTCAATAAGAAAACCTGGCGCGGTGCGCAGCGACAGGCGAACGACGGCGGTGAGCAATGCGGCGAGGAATACCCCGCGCGACACACGGCCGTTCATGTCGCCGCCGACATCAGCGAACGGAAACCGTTCGAACGGCTTCCAAACGAACTCGACCGCCCGCCGCGCCTCATCGGGATCGGCATTCTCGTTGATGCCGCCAATGTTGGGCGGCAGATTCAAAAAGAGCTTCGACGTCGCATCGTAACCGGGCTCGGCAATGAAGCGGCCAGTCTTCACCTCCATCGTCGGGTGGTCGATGACGCCATCGAGCTCCTGCAACCCGATCTCGTCCGACGCCGCGATGAGGGTCTTCGCCAAATTCATCGGCGCATCGCGCGGGACGGGGACAGGATCGCCATCCTTCGGCTTCTTCATCGTCTCGAACCGCACATTCCGGTCTAGGTGCAGCGTCAGCCAGTCCGCAGTGACAGGAATAATCTGATTGCCGGCGACACGGACAAGCAACCCGCCACGCATAAACAATTCGCCATCCAGACGAAGCACTTCTGCGGCCTTGTAAAACACGTCGGCGCGTTCGCCGTCCGCCAGCGTGATCGTGCGGCGTGCACGAACAAGTCGAAACGTCCGGCCCCCGTGAGCAAAGGAATGCAGGTACGGGCACACGCCATGCAGAAAGATTTTGCCGACGGCGCGCGAGTTGTCGTAGTCGGGTTCGAGGGGGTCGCGGCATTTGCGGCCGTGGTACTTGTCGCAGTTATCGAGGATTTCACTAACAGTGACCGCCGCGCCGTCGTCGAGAATGATGACAAAGTCGCCGAAAAGGCGACTATCATCGAGCGCGGCGCGGCAAGACTTCTCGTGCCCGGCGATCTTTTCCGCACGCTTGACCGGATCGGACTCATCGAGCTCGGCTTCGAACTGGCTGATGCGCGCTTCGATCCAACGCTCCCTTGCAGCCTTCGCTTCGTCGGCCACCTCAGCCTTGGCTGCCATTTTCAGGACATCGACCTTGCGATTTTCCTCGCCGGTGAGGTTCGGAAGCGCCTTCCTGGTATCAAGGAACGCCGCGTCGTTGTTGAAGACCTCCGGCTCGGGCAAGCGCTGCACCAGCCCGGGCCCGCACTTGGCTCCACCGGCAAAGTCGAGGCGCGATGGCTGGAACACGCTCTGGTCGAACAGCGTGCGCTCCAGAAGGGAACCCGATTTCGAGACGGCGTAGTATCCTTGGCCGGCAAGCCAAAGGCGACCCGCCAGAACCTTCGCGGCGCGTTCGATGTCACGAGCGTCCTTGACGAGGACGTAAATGCGCCGCCCGCGTTGTCCCCGCAGTTCGGCGTTATCGCTTTCACGATAGATGCACGAGGATGCCGAGGGACGGCAGACATGCGGCGCGCCCTTCAATTCAGGAACGGCCTCGTAAGCCTCCGCACGCAACGTCCCTGCCGTGTGAGGTGTTTCGCCGTCCGGCGGATCGTAGTCAAGCATGAGGATGCCTGGCCCAACAGACCAAGCCGTTTCGTCTTTCACCCGGCAAACGACAGGCGGGTGGAGCTTCTGCTGGCGCGTCTTGTCGCGGCGCTTCTGCGAGAGGACTATGGCCTCCTCGTGCTCAAAGACACCGTACATCAGCGCCTGATGCGGGCCGAGGCTGCGCAGGAGATCAGCGAAGGCATTGGCGTCCGACATTTCGGTCTTGCGAGCCTCACCACGCACAAGCTGTCCGCCGTTCTTACGCTCGAGTTCACCGTTGGCGTTGAGCGAGTAGGACTTGCTCAAGACCATCGGTTTCTCGCTGTCAATCACAGTGACCGTGATGGGAACGCGGTTTTCGGGGGCAGGCTCGTCGCCAGCCGGGGCTTGGGTCGGTCCCTTGATGTCGGTCGCCGGCTCGGTGGCGGCGAACGCATCGGCGTGCGCCTCATTGGCGTCAGTCTCCGAAGACACATCGGAGACTGGTTGGAAATTGTCCGTCGTTACGGTATCCATGACCCGCCCTGTATTTCTGCCCTACCGCGATTGGCGTCGCTGGAAGGGCTTTTTTGTCTGGAAGGTAAAGGAGCGAAGGCGCGACCTTACGTAGCGGGCTTCTGCTGGTCCGCAGCGGCGCGGGCGTCGGAGATCAGGCGCTCAATGACGTGATCTTCCCAGCCCTGGCGGCGGTTGCCGATCTTAATCGGGGGCGGAACTTGGCCGGTCCGCACGAGCCGGCGAAGATGAACGACCGACACGCCAAGGCGATCAGCCGCTACGGCGGTGCCGATGATGCGCGTGGGACGCTGCTGAATATGGAAAGTCATAAGCCTGATCCTTCTGCCGGCGCGGTGCGCGCGGGCCATGGATCAGGGTGTATCGGGAATACCCAAAGTGATGCTGTTACTGAGGGGGACTGGCGCTGTTCACCTTCAGTAACGTACCTTGTCTACAGCGCGAAGAATGGCCATTGCCAAGGCTTTTCGTGACCCGTGTGGGCGCATAAATCCAGGGGGCAAGGTCGATCCAAGCGCTGCGACGGCGGCCGCAAAAGCGCCGCCTTCCGGTCCGTCGCCATCGCCGATCCCGCCGAGGTCTACTGTAGTATTGAGACCATGCCGACGGGCGATTGCGCGCAACGCAACGAGCAGATCATCCCAAGCAGCCCACTCCCGCGCCGCCCCCTGGATCATATCGGAATGGTCGTCGATGTCGTCGTCGTCCAATTCCGCCCGCGTGGCCGCTCTCGCTTCGGCGTTTTCCTCGGCAAGCGCTTGGTTGATAGCCTCATTGATTGCCACAGGATCGTCGCGGAGTTCTTCCGATAGTAACGCAACCGCTCTGACTACCACCGCGTCCAGGTCTAGCGCAGGGGCCGGTTCCGGTTGGGGCTTCCCATCTAGCTCGTCCAAAGCCAGCCCGGCGGCCAAGGCGACATTGTCAGCGTCGCGTGCCTGCTTGCTCAAGTGCGACTTCTGGTCCTCAACAACCACAGGCAGCAGCGGGCGCAAGCGCGCATGCGCCGCCGCGGAACCAGCACCTCTTCCAAATGCCCTGATTGCCTTGGCGTAGGCGTCAGCGGCTTTGCGGAGTGCGGCGAGCTTCTTCACCACGTCGTCCTTGAACGGCGCGGCTCGCACGAACGATTCGTCACGCAGATAGGTGCGAACGGCATCGGCTATTTCGGCCCGCGCATCGTCTGGGACTTCGCAATCCCACGCCGTTTCGATCAGTTCCCAGTTCGGCTGCCATTCTGGCGCGCGCGGCACAATCGCTACATCAACTTTTTCGCGCTTTGATGCCCTCTTGCCGATGGGCGCGTTAGGATCCCGGCGGGCCATTAATTTCCGCCTCCAGTGGATGTGATTTTCTGGATGTGCGCGGCCCATAGCGCTAGCGCCTCACGCTTCTCATTGCGATACGTCGCCCGATTGTAGATACCGGCCACCCCTGACTTGTGGCCCGAGACGTGGTTTAGAACGGCCTCAACCACATGGGGCAACACGCCGAGCCGCGCCATTCCGGTCGCTACCGTTCTGCGCAAGTCGTGAATGCGCCAAGGCACGAATTCTGAACCGAGACGAGCATCGAGCGCCGCCTTCGCCTTACTCCAACCGGAGAAAGGGCCGCCACCGGCTCCGAACAGCATGGCGCGCCCTTCGCGGCGCGGTGCAGAGGTGATGATATCGAGCGCCAGATCAGATAGCGGTATTTCGTGCACGCGACCGTTCTTGGCGCGCACGGCCGGGAGCGTCCACAATGTGCCTCTGATCTCGCCATCGGCAATCGCAGCGACTTCCTCCCGACGCTGGCCTGTCAGCGCGAGCAATCGCACGATGCGCCCGTAGTCGTCGTCCCAGCAAGCGTTCCAGATCGCCGCCAACTCGTCATCGGTCAGCACGCGATCTCGGCTTACTTCGTCGGTTGCTTTGTTCGTGCCTACAACCGGATTACTCGCTGCGATTCCCTCTCCCAGAGCCCAGGAATAAAAGGCGCTCAACGCTGCCCGCGCACGGTTGGCGGCGAATGGCCCGCTCTTGCTTGCGATTTCGCGCAACCGGGCTGCGACATCAGCCCTCGTGATTCGGTCAAGCTGTAATTCGCCCAGAGGTTTCCAATGGCGCGTAAGATGCCGCTCGACTTCCTCGAAGTAACGCGGGGACAATCCGCCCTTTGCCGCTGCCATGTAATCGGCCGTAGCAACGCGCAACGTCACAGCGGCTTTGGCCCGACTCTCGATTTTCTCGACAGCAGGGTCAGCGCCGAGCGCGACCTTGGCTAATGCAGCTTTGGCGGCCTTGCGCGCGCCATCCGAGCCCAGTTTCGCGGGCGTGCCGAGCGTCAATCGCCGCTGCTTAGCTCCTATTCGATACTGGGCGACCCACGTCTGCTTGCCGCCGGCCCGCATGCGAAGCCCGAAGCCGGGCAAATCATCATCCCAAAAGATAGATTCGCTTTTCCCAGCGGGCAGCGCGATCTTTCTTACGTTCGCATCGGTCAGTTTCATGGCCACCCTCTGGGAAGCGTATGGGAAGCAATCCACTGCTTCCAAATGATCGCATAGGTTCACATCCATCTGAGGGTATCGCCTGTTTTTTAAGTAAATACAAGAGCGTATGACGCTTCCGATCACGGGCGATCACATAGAACCGCAGACTACGAATCTGGGGGTCAGAGGTTCGAATCCTTTCGGGCGCGCCATTTACTCCACGACAATCCGGACATTAGCCCACGTCAGGCAGCAGGTCGCCTTCTGAGGCGCGGCGCGCCGGGTTGATTTGCGCCTTTTTTCTGGCGCTGTTTTTCTCCTCCTCGCCAGACCTCGCGCCCATTGATTGCCAGATGCGACAAATGGCGCCAGAACCTCCCCGAAAATAGTCTGAAAGCAGTTCACGGGAAGGATCCGCCATGACAGGCGCCAACGGAACGCAGCCCGCATCGACGAAAAAAATGGGCGACGCCCTGCCGCTGCCGCGCGGCAAGGCCATGAAGAACCGCTTCATGCTGGCGCCGCTGACCAATATGCAGAGCAACCCGGACGGCACCCTGCATGAAGATGAATACAAATGGCTGGTGCGCCGGGCCGAGGGCGGCTTTGGCCTGACCATGACCTGCGCCGCCCATGTGCAACGCACCGGCCAGGGCTTCAACGGCCAGCTGGGCGTCTGGAGCGACGCGCAGCTTCCCGGCCTCACCCGCCTGGCGGACGGCATCCGCGCCGCTGGCAGCCTCTCCTCGGTGCAGTTGCAACATTCCGGCCAGCGCTCGGCGCGCGAACTGACCGGCGCCGCGCCGGTCGCCCCCGTCGCCATGGCCGAAACCGGCGCGCGCGCCCTCACCACCGACGAAGTGAAGCAGGTGCGCGATGATTTCATCGCCGCCGCCGTGCGTTCTGAAAAGGCCGGGTTCGACGGCGTGGAGCTGCACGGCGCCCATGGCTATCTGCTCTGCCACTTCCTCGACGCCGGCAACAACCGGGACGACGCTTATGGCGGCTCGCTGGAGAACCGGGCGCGGCTGCTCCATGAGATCATTGACGGCGTGCGCGCCGAAACCCGGGCCGACTTCCAGCTGGGCGTGCGCCTGTCGCCGGAACGCTACGGCATCGTGCTGGATGAAGCCCGCGCGCTGGCCAGCGAGCTGATGACCTCCGGCAAGATCGATTATCTCGACATGTCGCTATGGAGCGTCTTCAAGCAGCCGGAAGACCCGGCGCATCACGGCAAGCGCCTGATCGACTGCTTCACCGACCTGCCGCGCGGAAACACGCCGCTCGGCGTCGCCGGCAAGATCATGGACGCGCCGACGGCCCAGGCCTGTCTGGACGCCGGCGCAGATTTCGTGCTGATCGGCCGCGGCGCCATCATTCACCACGACTTCCCGCTGCGCGCGCTGGCCGATCCGGCGTTTTCATCGCTGCCGCTGCCGGTCAGCCGCGACCATCTGGCGGCCGAGGCGCTGGGGCCGAAGTTCATCGACTACATGGCCACCGGCTGGAAGAATTTTGTCGCCGACGCCGCCTGATCGCGGGCCCTGAGCAGCCTCGACACCGTGATAACGCCCCGGCCCACGCCGGGGCGTTATGCGTTTCAGGGCCCAGGAACGAACTTCGGCGGCAGGCAAAACAGGGCGGAAAAACGCGTTGCCAGCGCCGGATCGCCGCGCAGGCCCAGACTGCCCGCCTCCGCCAGCTCCGGCAGGGACGCGCCGCCGTAGACAAAAGCCACCAGCGCTTCCGGCGCGCCGGTGAAACAGATATCGGCGCTATCGGGATCGCCGCGCCCGACCTCGAATGCTTCTGCGCTCACCTGGCCCAGCCAGCCCTCTTCGTCGATACGAAAGCCAACCGTAAACGGCGCATCGCCCACGGCTCCGCGCCGGAACATGGCGCGGAACGACAGCAGCGTCGACACGGCGCTGATTGGCAAGGTGGGATCATGCGTCGGCGAGCGCGCCGCCCAGCGCCCCAGGACCTCGATCACCGGGCCAGCTTCGTAGCCCCATTCCGTCAACTCGTAGATCTGCACGCGCGCAGGCGGCGGCAACATCCGCCGCCGCAACACGGCGTGCGCCTCCAGGCTGGCGAGACGCTGGGTCAGCACATTGGCGCTAATCCCTGGCAACGCGGCGCGCAATTCGCTGAACCGGCGCCCACCCAGCATCAGTTCACGCACCACCAGCAGCGTCCAGCGCTCGCCCAGCAGCTCCAGCGCATGGGCCAGGCCGCAGGCGTCGTCATAAACGCGCCTGGCCAGCTTCACGGAGTTGTCAGTTATTTTTTCTAACTTCATAGTTGTTATTTATAACAATGATTGCATCATGGGGAAGCGGAAAAGGAGGAAGCGTCGTGAGCTACATTGATGGATTCGTGATCGCCGTTCCCACGGCGCACAAGGAAAAATTTCGCCTCCACGCCGAAACCGCCGACGCGGCGTTTCTGGAATTGGGCGCGCTGCGCGTGCTCGAATGCTGGGGTGACGACGTGCCAGGCGGCGTGCAGACGGATTTCCACCGCGCCGTGCAGGCGAAGGACGATGAAACGGTGGTGTTTTCCTGGATCGAATGGCCGGACAAGGCCACGCGCGACGCCGCCATGCAGCGGATGGAGACGCTGATGAAAACCGACGACCGCTTCAACCCGGAAAAGAACCCGATGCCGTTCGACGGCAAACGGATGATCTACGGCGGCTTCGCGCCGCTGGTTTCGCTCGGCGCCTGAAGGAGCGGACGATGAGCGACAGCACGAACGGCTGGGAACTGCGCGTCAGCCGCCAGATCGCGGCGGCGCCGGAGCTGGTGTGGCGGGTGATGACCGAACGCACCGGCGAATGGTTCTGCCCCAAACCCTGGCGCTACGAGGTGGTGGCGCGCGACGCCCGGCCTGGCGGCCATGAAACCAGCATCATGCACGGGCCGGATGGCGAGGAAATCCGCAATGACGGCGTCTATCTCGCCTGGGAGCCCGGGCGCCGTTTCGTCGTGACCGACGCCTTTGCGGGCGATTTCACGCCGAAGGAGCCGTTCATGGTCGGCTTCTTCGAGGTGGCGCCCGATGGCGACGGAACGCTTTACACGGCGCGTGCGCGACACTGGACGGAGGAAGCGATGCGCCGTCACCTGGCCATGGGCTTTGAAGAAGGCTGGGGCGCAGTCGCCGACCAGCTCAAGGCGCTTTGCGAGGCTGAGGCCGCGGCGGACTGACGCCAGCCTGCCCGCATCCTGCCGGGCGGCGGGCGCCTGGTCATTCACCGCTGCTGGCGAAATATTGTTTCAGCCGGGCGATGCGCTCCGGCGTCCAGCCTTCGGGGGCACTGACGGCCAGCCAGGCGTCCAGATAATCCCCCGCCGCGTAGACGTGGCCGTAGCCGGCGGGCGTCGTCGTCGCCATCGCCATGTCGAGCGCCAGCTGCAGAAAGGTGACGCCTGGCGTCCAGCGCAGCAGCGGCGACACATCCGGGCCACGCGGCGGCTTCATCCAGTCTGGCTCCCGATAGAATGATGAGAAACTGAAGAACGTCACCGGGTCGCTGGCGTATTGCAGATAGACCGTGCGCATCGGCCCCCAATGGGCGCCCTGCTCCTCCAGGGCGTTGCGCTGGGCGGTGAAGCGGACATGCGCGCCGTCGCGAAAGCGCGGCAGCCATTCGGGCGAACCCGGATTACGGTTGTCGGTGATCGTCCGCCAGATGCGGCTGGGGAACGGCGGGCCGGCGAACATCGCCCCCTGGTAGGGATCGCCGATGACTTCAAACAGTTCAGCCGAGCGCTCGCTGTTCATGGCGCCCAGGCTGAGACCGTGCAGGTAGAGCTTCGGCCGCGCGGCCCGGGGCAACGTTGTCCAGTAGCCATAGACCTCCAGGAACAGGGCCCGCGCCATGTCGGCGCCATAGCCTGGCTCCACCAGCAGCGACAGCCAGCTGGCCAGATAGGAGTATTGCGCCGCGACGCTGGCGACGTCGCCGCCGTGCAGGAACTCCAGGGTATCGACGCCCCCGGGATCAACCCAGCCGGTGCCCGTTGGGGTGATGATGACCAGCACCTTGCGATCGAACGCGCCCACGCGCTTCATTTCGGCAAGCGCCAGCGCCGCGCGTTCACGCGGCGTTTCGGCGGCGCGCTGCCCCACATACACCCGCAGCGGGCGGACAACCGGCCCCGGCGCGAACCGGGACAGGGTCTCCGCCGATGGCGCGCCGGTCACGAAGCGACGCCCTGCCGCGCCCAGATCATCCCAGCGCACCAGCGAGGCGGCGCTGCCCGGAACCAGCGGATCGTCCGGCGGCGCGCTCCCGGCCGGGATCAGGGCGTCGACGGCGGCGAAGGAGGAATCCGCCGCGTGCAGCGCGAACCGCAGCAGCACCCCATTGAACACGCCCCAGAACAACAGCACGGCGCATATGGCGCCGAGCAGGGCCGCGACCCTTGGCGGAACCAGCCGTGCAAACCGCCGCGCCGCGGACCGCAGCACCAGCTGAAACAACCGCCCCAGGACCAGGAGCAGCAAAAAAACCAGGCCGGCGAGCAACGCCGCCTCCAGCGCGTCGGAGCGCGGGCTCAACGCCATGCCCATGCGCTGACGCACGTCATCCTGCCAGGCGCGGGCAAACCACATGGCGTAGCCAACCAGGATGACGCCGCCGGTCAGCGCGGCCGCGCGCACCAGGCGCAATCCGGCCCGCGCCGGATCGGGCAGCTCCAGAAACCGCCACAGCCAGCCCAGAAAGGCGCCAAAGGCGTAACCCGCCGCCGCGGCGCAACCGGAAAGAACGCCCTGGGTGATCCAGGTGCGGGGAATGAGCCCCGGCGTCAGGGCCGCAGCCACCGCCAGCAGGGCGAAAACGCCGCCTGCAACCGAAACAGGCCGCAACAACCAGCCGGTATCGCCGTGTGACATGCCTGTCTCCCCCGCAACATGCGCCCCGCCGCCAGACGACGCAACGGGCGCCGCCATGGCAACCTTGCAGATTTCACGGCTGACGCAACTCCCGTGGCGGCGCCATCGCCCGCGCGAAATCTGCCGCGCAGGACTGGGGCCATGCCGCCAAAGGTCCATCCGGCCGGGCCCCTCCCGGGCTGGCCCGGGCGGCGCCACGGCGGGGGCGCCGGGCGCGCTGGCTGGCGCGAAACGGGCTGACGCGATATGCGGGGAGAGCCGCCAACGGCGCCGCGCCGGCGCCGGCCGGGAGCCCCAGGAGGAGCGCATGGCGCCGCCGATATTGCTGGAACTGCGGGACGATCTGCGCCTCGCCGCCGGCTTTCTCACCCGCATTCCGGCCGGCGATGTCGACAGGCCGAACGTCGCCCGCTGCCTCAGGGTTTTCCCGGTGATTGGCGCGCTGATCGGGCTCGCCACCGGCCTGGTTTATCTGGGTCTGGTCCGCGCCGGCGTTCCCCTCCTCGCCGCCGGCGCCATCGCCTTTCTCGCCAGCGCCATGCTGACCGGCGCCCTGCACGAGGATGGTCTGGCCGATATGGCCGATGGCCTTGGCGGCTACACGCGCGAGCGCCGGCTGGAGATCATGCGCGACAGCCGGATCGGAACCTTTGGCGCCCTGGCCCTGGTGTTTTCCGCTATTGCCCGGGTCACGGCGCTGGCCGCCCTGCCGCCCGCCATCGCCCTCCCCGCCCTGGCCGCCTGCGGCGCCCTGGGCCGCGCCTCACCGGCGGCGATCAGCCGCTGGACGCCCCAGGCGCGCAAGGATGGCCTGGCGAGCGCCGCCGGGCGGCCGGAACTGCACGTGGTGGTGACGGCGGCGTTCGCGGCGCTGGTCATCGCCGCTGTCTGCCTGCCGAAAGCCTGGTTTGTCGCCGCCATCGCCGCCACCATTCTCAGCGCGCTGGCCGTGCGCTGGCTGGCGATGCGGCAGCTTGGCGGCTACACCGGCGACGTGCTTGGCTGCGCCGAACAGGTCACCGAAGTTTCGCTGCTGCTGCTGTTCGCGGCGATGGCCGGCGGCGCATGACCGGGGCGCGCCGCATATTTCTGGTCCGGCATGCGCCCGTCGCGGGACCGGCGGGCCTGATCCATGGACCGCAGGCGCCGGCGGATGTGAGCGACAGCCCGCTTGTCGCGGCGACGCGGACAGCCCTCGGCGTGGCCGCCCATGCCGCGAGCTGGTGCAGCCCGGCGCTGCGCACGCGCCAGACCGCCGCCGCGCTCGGGCTGGAGCCGACGATTGATCGCCGTATCGCGGAACAGGACTTTGGCGCGTGGACTGGCCGCCGCCACGCCGACCTGGCCGCGGAGCCGGGCGACGCCTACGCGCTGTTCTGGCGCGACGCCGCTGGCAACGCCCCGCCGGGCGGCGAAAGCTTCCGCCAGCAAATCACCCGGGTCGCCGGCTTCCTCGCCAGCCTCGCGGCTGGCGACCATATTGTCGTCACCCACTCCGGCGCCATCCGGGCCGCTGTCGCGGTAGCGCTCGAGATGCAGCCGGAAAAAGCCCTCAGCCTGGTTATCGAGCCGCTGTCGATCACGCTGCTGGAACATATCCCTGGCGGATGGCGGGTCGCCTGGGTCAACAGGCTGGCCGGCTGGCCGCGCCCGGCAGGGCAGGCCTGACGCCAGATCGCCAACAGGGAGCCAGGAGTGAGCCAGACTGCCTCCCCGGGGCATATCAGCCAGCTCTGTGCGCCCCTCGCCACGTCAACATCTGCCGCATCACCCCCTGCCGCACCCTGAGGCGTTGGCGGGAGCTCCGGCTGGCGTAGCGGCTTTGCGTAATAATCCCGCGCCGAATTGCCAAACCAGCGATCAGAAGGTGCGGTCGATACGCAGGCGGGTGAGCCAGTTGTCGTCGAAGGTGGTGGTCTTGCCGGTGAGCGTGCCGTACTTGTTGGCGTCGTAGACGCGGCCCTTGGCGATGTC
>Ga0180217_1003959_pt1 | contig 12086 bp, 9 predicted proteins | sample eDN3rd37CBELigOP_FD_128521 | JGI IMG/M metagenome (GOLD analysis project Ga0180217, IMG submission 128521) | Enriched Organic Plus compost microbial communities from Emeryville, California, USA - eDNA 3rd pass 37_C BE-Lig OP (version 2) (version 2) ... | reverse complement strand
GGTGGCGTCGGTCTTGCCGCGATTCAACTCGCACGGCTGGCCGGCGCGCGGGTGATCGCCGGCGTTTCGTCGCTTGCAAAGGCCGATATCGTGCGAGCCGCGGGCGCCGATGAGGTGGTCGACCTCTCCGCCGACAACATTCACGATGGGCTGCGCAGCCAGGTGCATGTGCTGACCGAAGGTCGTGGCGTGGATGTGGTGATCGATCCGCTGGGCGACCGTTTTCTCGGCGCGGCCCTGCGGGCGCTCGCCTGGTGTGGCCGCCTCGTGGTGGTCGGCTTCGCGGCAGGCGACATTCCCACCATCAAGGCCAACTATCTTCTCGTGAAGAACATCGAGGTCAGCGGCCTTCAGGTGAGCGACTATCGCAAGCGCGAGCCCGAACGTATGCGGGAATGTTTTGCCGATATTTTCCGTGGCTTCGAGACGGGGCAACTCAAGGCCCCCGCCGCCAAGGCGGTTCCGCTCGATGATTTTGCCGAGGCCTTGGAGCAGGTTCGCGATCGCCGCGCGACCGGACGTCTGGTCCTGACCCCCGGAAGCAAGAGCCTAGCGGGACCGGGTTGAGGCGGAACCGTCACCTTGGTTATGGCCACCGCAAACGCATCACCCCCGAAGAACGACGGCATCAGACCACTGTTCCCGCCAATGCCTTCGCGCTGCGTCAAAAGTCATTCCCATTTTCGGGATGATGCTCTAAGATTCGGACGCCGCCACGGCATGTGGCTTCCAGGGGTTCTGGCTTGGCTATCCGCTATCAGGAAATCGCAAACCGCCTTCGGGCATTTCGTCTCGGGTCGGGCCTGAGCGCCGACGAGATCGCAAAGCGTGTGGGGATTTCGCGCACCGCTCTGTACCGGTTCGAGAAGGGCGAGTTGGCCAAAATTGAGACACTGGAAAAGCTGTCGGAACTGCTTCAGGTGTCGATGCCCACTCTCCTCGGCGTCGGCATCGAATACATGCCTACCGCTGTCAGCTATTTCGAACGGATCCGGCAATTCGAGGAAGTGGCGGAGCATGTCGTGATCCTGGCCGGGCCGATCTCGTTCCTGCTCTCTTCCGACGCATTTCTTCCGACCCTCGACAAGGTGCTGCGCGAAAGCCTGCCGCTCGATCTGCCGGACAGGCCAGCGGCCCTGACGCAGGTGGACAAGATTCTGGAGATTCTCAAGAGCCGCAAGGAGACCTACAAGCGGCGGCGGCCGGGAATCCTGAATCTGATCTCGGCGCGCGAAATCAATCGGCTGCTTCAGAGCGGCCTGGTGGGCAATCCGTCCATCACGGGTCCGGAGCTCGAGAAACGGCGGATGCTGGCGCGGCGTGAGGTCGAGCATATCGCCGACGTGATCGAGGAAGAATCGATCGGCGTGCAGATCGGAGTCGTCACCGAATCGCTGCCGCATACGGGTTTCCAGATCTTCCGCATGGCCGACACCAGGATGCTGACGGTCAGCCCGTTCCGGCTGGGCGAACAGCCCAACGTGCGCGTGGGCGTGGCGATGGTCACGTCTGCGCCGGATGCCATCACGCTTCACGAAAAGGCGGCGCACGAAATGTGGCGCAGCGCGCTAAAGGGACGTGCGGCCGCAGACCATCTGCGGTCTTTGCTGCGCGGGCCGCAGCCCGTCACCGCCGCTGGGCAGGGCGCCTGATCCCGGTTTCAGCCGCGGCCGATGCGCGGCTATTGCGCGCGCAGCTTCGCAACCGTGCCTCATCTTCGGAATTTCCATGCCCGAACGGTGCGCAAACTGCCCAAATTTTGCGATTCGTTCGTTTATTTGAGCATTAGTCCTTCCTAATTTCTATTTTATAATCAAATAATTATATCGTCATCGAATCCAAATATCGGACTTTGTCCTAAAAAGTTGACAGATGGGAGGAAGGCAGTATCGTTCCGTTTATGGAAAAACGACGCTGGCTTTCGGATGCCGACACATTTTCTGGTCGCTTTGGGTGGCGCTGCCGCCGGCGTTCCAGGGCCGGCAGTCGCCGCGGAGACGCGTGATGCGTAGCTTCGACCTCATCGAACCGCGAAAGCTGGACGATATCTTCGACCTTCTCACCGATGGCGAGGAGCCGGTGCGCCCGATGGGTGGCGGCACTGCCCTGATGCTGATGATGAAGGCCAACCTGTTCGCGCCGGCGCGCCTCGTCAGCCTTCGTCACCTCGGCCCGCCCTTCGTCGGACTGTCCTTCGACCCGGAATCGTCGGTGATGCGCATCGGCGCGCTGACGACCTTCTCCCAGCTCGAGCACAGCGCCGACATCGCCGCCCATCTGCCGGTCGTGACACAGACAATGAGGACGCTTGCGAACGTTCGCGTGCGCAACGTCGCCTCCGTCGGAGGCAATCTCGCTCATGCCGATCCGCACCTCGATCTGCCGCCGGTCTGGCTGGCGCTTGATGCGGACGTCATGCTGGTGAGCCGCAATGGCGAGCGCATCGTTCCCGTCGAGGAGATTTTTGCCGGCTATTATGAAACGACGATTGCCGATGGCGAACTCGTCGCCGAGCTCCGCGTGCCCGTGAAAGCCGGCTGGCGATCGACTTATGTGAAGATTACGACACGCGCAGCCCACGATTGGCCCGCTCTCGGCCTGACCATCTCGGTGAGCGGAGGTCCGGCACGGATCGACGATCTACGCCTCGTGCTGAGCGCCGCGCTGGATCGTCCGACGCGGTTGCGTGAGGCCGAAGCTGTATTGCGCGAGCGCGCGCTCGACGACGACGTGCTGCGTGAGGCGGGTGACGCCGCGGTGGCGGAGGTGGATATCGAATCCGACAGCCGCGGATCGTCCGCCTACAAGCAGGAACTGCTTCGCGTCCATCTGCGCCGCGGTCTCGTTTCACTTCTGGGAGCGGCCTGATGGTGACGCTCGCATCCCGCAACATCGGCGCATCCATTCCGCGGCTCGAGGCGCGGGAGAAGGTGACGGGGCGCGCGGACTACGTCCATCATCTGCGCCTGCCCGGCATGTTGCACGGCAAGATCTTCCGCTCAACGCTGCCGCATGCGCGGATCAAGTCGATCGACACGTCGGCCGCCGCTGCCGTGGAAGGTGTCTATCGCGTCGTGACCATCGACGATATCCGCACGGTGATTCCACATCCCTATTATGGACCCGCGTTCCACGATCAACCGGTTCTCGCCGACGGCAAGGTGCGCTTCGCCGGCGAGCCGGTGGCTGTGGTGCTGGCGCAGGATCGCCATGTCGCGGAAGTCGCCGCCGGGCTGATCACGGCGGAATACGAGGAGCTGCCCTACGTCGAGGACGAGGTCGAGGCGCTGCGCGGCGAGGTGATGGTTCACGATGAACTGAGGCCAGCGCACACGTTCGCCGATCTCAAATATCTGCAGGGCCGCAAGGGCACCAACGTCGCGCTCGATTACAAGCTCCGGCGCGGCGACGTCGCGGCCGGCTTTGCCAAGGCCGACCGCATTTTCGAGCATACATTTCGCGCCCAGCCAGTGATGCATACGCCGATGGAGCCGTTCGTCTCCATCGCAGACGTCGCCGATGGCCGCGTGACGCTGCATACCGCCTCGCAGGGACCCTCGTTCGTGCGGATCGAGATTGCGCGCCTGCTCGGTTGGCCCGAGAACCGCGTGCGCGTGAAGGTGCCGTATCTCGGCGGCGGCTTCGGCGGCAAACTCTACATCAAGCTGGAAGCGCTGGTCACGGCGCTGTCGCTGCTGGTTGAGCGGCCGGTGAAGATTTCGCTCACCATGGAAGAGCAGTTCTTCATGGTGACGCGCCACGCCTGCACCTTCAACATCAAGAGCGGTGTGATGAACGATGGGCGGATCGTCGCCCGCCACTGCGAAGTGATCTGGAATGGCGGCGCGTATGCGGACATCGGTCCGCGCGTGACGCAGAAGGCCGGCTTCACCTCGGCGGGGCCTTACGACATCGAGAACGTCGCCATCGAGTCCTATGCGGTCTACACCAACCGCCCGCCGGCCGGTGCGCTGCGCGGCTTCGGCGCGCCGCAGACCGCATGGGCCTACGAGTGCCACATGGACATGATCGCGGAGGAGCTCGGACTCGACAAGGTCGAGTTCCGCCGCATCAATCTGCTGCGCGAGGGACGTCCGCAAGCTTCCGGGACACCGATGAAGGATGCGGCGCTCGACAAGGCGCTGGAACATGTCGCGGACAGGCTGAACTGGAGCGCGCCGTTCGACCGCGGCAGCGGGTGCATCCGGCGCGGGCGCGGCCTGGCCATCGGCTTCAAGGGCATCACCTCGCCGACAACCTCAGTTGCCGTGGTGAATCTGTTCGGCGACGGCAGCTGCGCGCTTTACATCGGCACCGTGGACATGGGACAGGGCTCCGACACGGTGATGGCGCAGATTGCCGCCGAGGTACTCGATATCGGCGCGGCCAGCATCCGCGTCATTCACTCGGACACGGACGTGACGCCCTACGACATGGGCACGCTCGGCTCGCGCTCGACTTTCCACATGGGCACGGCAGTTCGTCTGGCGGCCGAGGACGCCAAGCGCAAGATCGAGGCGCTCGCCGCCGAGCTCGGGTTGCCGCCACGCAGCAACGCGCCCCTGAGCGAACTCTTCAAGCGCAAATACGGTATGCAGGCCGGCAACATCATCGGCACCGCGACATTCATTCCGGACTATCAGAAGCCGGATGCGGACGGACAATCGACGAAGGCCACACCGTTCTGGGGCGTCGGCGCGGCGGGCGCCGAGGTCGAGATCGACATGGAAACCGGACAGCTGACCATCCTGCGCCTCATCAACGTGGCGGACGTGGGAACAGCGCTGAACCCGCGCCTTGTGCGCGCGCAGCTGTCGGGCGCCGCCATCATGCAGCTCGGCTTCACCACGACCGAGCACATGGTGTTCCGCGACGGACAGCTGACCAACGGCTCGCTCGCCGACTACAAGATTCCGAGCCTGCTCGACATGCCGCGCGAGTTCATCAGCGAATGGGTGGAGTCGCGTCAGGACAGCGGCCCGTTCGGTGCCAAAGGCGCTGGCGAGAGCACCACCATCGCGCTGTCTCCGGCGATCGGCAACGCGATCGCTGATGCGATCGGCGTGCACATCACCGATCTTCCATTGACGCCTGAAAAGATCTTTCGCGCCATCCGCCAGGCTGCTGGCGCGCCGCTTCCGGGAGAGTGATGTGACCGTCCCGCGTCTGATCCGCTTTGTGCTCAACGGCCGTCCGGTATCGGCGCAGGTGATGCCGCACGAAACGGTGGTCGAGATGCTCACGCAGCAGTTCGATCTGCGCGGGGCGCGCGAGAGCTGCGGACAGGGCCTGTGCGGTTGCTGCACCGTGCATCTGAATGGCAAGCCTGTCTCGGGCTGCCTGCAACTTGCCGCATTGATCGACGGCGGACGCATCGACACGGTCGAGGGGCTCGAGAAGGGACGCCAGCTTGATCCCGTGCAGCAGGCGTTCATTGATGCGGGCGCGTTTCAATGCGGCTTCTGCACACCGGGCTTCATCATGATGACGAAAAGCCTGCTGGCCGAACATCCCGACCCCAGCGACGACGAGATCAGGCACTATCTCACCGGCAACCTCTGTCGCTGTTCGGCCTATCCGGAGATCATCGAAGCCGTGCGGCTCGCGGCCAGGCGCACCGCGCAGGCTCCACTCGCCATGGCGGGAGGAGCCGCATGACCGAAGCGAACGGCCACGCGACATCCGCATCCCTTCTGTCGGTGTCCGGTCTCACCGCGGGCTATGGCGACGTCCAGATCCTGTGGGGCATCGACCTCGACGTGCCGAAGGGTGAGATCGTCTCGATCGTGGGCCCGAACGGATCGGGCAAGACGACGCTGCTTCTCGCCATCTCCGGCATGGTGAGAACCAGGACCGGCAGGATCGTGTTCGACGGCGAGGATATTGGCGGACGAAGCGCGGACCGGATTGTTGGCAGGGGCGTGATCCACGTTCCGGAGGGGCGCCGCCTGTTTCCGACCCTGAGCGTCAAGGACAACCTGCTGCTCGGCGCCTATTCGCGCACCGACAGCGCAGCGGACATCGCACGCGACCTGGATGTCGTGTACTCGATCTTCCCGATTCTGGCCGAGCGCGCCAATCAGGGCGCGACCACCCTGTCCGGCGGCCAGCAGCAGATGTGCGCCATCGGGCGCGGCATCATGGCCAGGCCAAAGCTTTTGCTGATTGATGAACTTTCGCTCGGCCTTGCACCGCGTGCGGTCGAGCTGCTTGCGGAGAGTCTCATCAAGATCAACAAGCAGGGTATTTCGATCCTGCTCGTTGAGCAGGACGTCATGACCGCGTTCGAGATCGCGAGCCGGGGATACGTCGTGGAATCTGGTCGCGTGCGGCTGTCCGGCGCGACGACGGACCTGATCCAGGATCCGTCGATGCGCACCGCCTACATGGGTCTTTGATTGTCAACATGACGAGAGTGCTCGGCTGAACGGGATGAGTGCGGCAACAACAAAGAAGGGCATCGGCGGATCGATCCTACGGATCGAGGACGAGCGGCTGCTGAAGGGCCGCAGCTCGTACATCGCCGATATCAGCCGGCCAGGGCAATGGGAGGTCGCGTTTCTACGCAGCCCGGTGGCGCACGCCGTCCTGCGCGGCATCGAGAAACCGTCCGGTGCCGAGGATCGTGTTTTTCTATACGAAGACCTGGGCGAGTTACTGCCGATCCGCGCCGACTCGCAGGCGCCGGGCTTCCGCCGGTCGGACTACCCCGCCATCGCAAGGGACAAGGTGCGGTTCGTCGGCGAGCCGATCGCCATCTGTCTCGGCCGCACCCGCGGTGAGGCCGAGGACCTCGCGCAGCAGGTGATGGTCGATTATGACGAGCTGCCGGCCGTCAGCGACATGTCGCAGTCGCGTGATCCGCAGTTTCCGCCGATCCACGAGGGATGGACGGAAAATGTCTTTCTCGAATCGCGCGTCGACACCGGCGACATCAATGCCGCCCGTGTGCAGGCTGCGATCACCCTGCGGCGTCAGTATCGCATGAACCGTCAGGCGATCGTGTCGCTCGAAGGACGCGGGGTCGTCTCCTATCTTGACGAGCGAACCGGCGAGCTCGTCGTCTATTCCTCGACGCAGTTTCCCCATGTGATCCGCACTGCGCTGGCGAGCCTCCTGGGCATGAAGGAGCGCGAGCTGCGCGTGGTTGCGCCCGAGGTTGGCGGCAGCTTTGGTGTCAAGAACAATCTCAATCCCGAAGAGCTGGCGCTGGCCGCGCTGACGCGCAAGACCGGCCTGTCGCTGCGCTGGATCGAGGATCGCCGGGAGCATCTCACGGCCTCTGCCCACGCCCGCGAGCATCGCTACGACATCACGGTTCACGCCGACCGCGACGGCTTGATTCTTGGCCTTGAAGCGGAGATCGACGTGGACGTCGGTGCCTATTCGGTATGGCCGTGGACCGCTCCGATGGAGGCCGGGCAGGCCATCGGCTTCCTACCGGGGCCATATGCCATCACGAACTACCGCGCAGTGGCGCGCACATGTGCCAGCAACAAGTCGCCGCTCGGTCCTTATCGCGGCGTCGGCCGTCCCGGCGCATGCTTCGCCATCGAGCGGACCATCGAGGAGCTGGCCGCCGAACTCGGTATCGATCCGGTCGAGATCCGCGCGCGCAACTACATCAAGCCCGAGCAGTTTCCATGGCGCTCCGCCGGCGGCAAGACCTATGATAACGGCGACTATGAATCGAGCGCACGCGCGGCGAAGAAGCTGATTCGTCCCGAGCGCGTGGCCGATCTGCGCGCACGCTACAAGAACACCGACTACGTCGTCGGCGTCGGCTACGGCACCTACCTCGAACAGACCGCGCACGGCACGGCCGAATGGGTGCAGCGCGGACTGCCCGTCGTGTTCGGATACGAACAGGTGTCGGTGCAGATGACGCCGGATGGCATGCTCATCATCGACGCGCCGATCCAGAACCACGGGCAGGGCCTGGAGACGACGCTCGCGCAAGTCGCGAACGAGGAACTGGGCATCGATCCGGCGCACGTCGTGGTGCGCCACGGCGATACGAGCCAGGCGCCCTACGGCATGGGCACTTTCGCGTCGCGCTCCATGGTGATGTCCGGCGGCGCGGTGGGGCGGGCCTGCGTGATTCTTGCTGAAAAGCTGTGCGCCATCGGCGCGCATCTCCTGCAGGTCGAGCCCTCCGCCGTCCATCTGGTCGACGGTACCGTGAAGTTGACGGGCGGCAGTGCGAGCGTGTCGCTGGCCGAAGTCGCGGTTGCCGCCTATCTGCGGCCCGAGCGACTTCCCGACACGGTCGAACCGGGGCTGTCGGTCACAGCGTCCTATCGCACCTCGCAGGATACGGGCGCGTGGTCCTATGGCACCCATGCCGCCATCGTCGCGGTGGATCGCGGCACCGGCCTCATCAAGATCCTCGATTACGTGATCGCGCATGACTGCGGCACCATCGTCAACCCGATGATCGTCGATGGCCAGATGATGGGCGGTCTCGCGCAGGGCATCGGCACTGCGCTTTACGAGGAGATGCCATATAGCGCCGAGGGCCAGCCGCTCGCCTCGACCTTCATGGATTATCTGCTGCCCGGCGCGACCGAGGTGCCGGCGGCGGCGATCGAGCATCTCTGCAATCCGTCGCCGATCACACGCTACGGCATCAAGGGCATGGGCGAGGGTGGCGCTATCCCGCCTCCGGCCGTGCTGTGCAATGCCGTGAATGATGCGTTCCGCCCCCTCGGCGTCGCCGTGAACGAAACGCCGATGACGCCCGATCGGATCATCCACGCCCTGATGAGCGCCGGAGACGTTCGGGCATGAAGCCGGCACCCTTCACCTATATCCGTCCGCAACGCATCGAGGATGCCGTGGCGCAGCTCGTGGAAGGCGGCTGGGATGCGAAGGTCATCGCCGGTGGCCAGTCGCTGATGCCCATGCTCAATCTGCGCATGGTCTCCGCCGAGCGATTGATCGACATCCGGCGGATCCCGCAACTCACCGCCTGCAAAGATCTCGGTGCTGAAGTGCGGATCGGTGCCGGCGTCACCCATGCGCGCATCCAGCAGGGCGATATTCCCGATCCCTCCAACGGTCTGATGCCGAAGGTAGCGAGCCGCATCGCCTATCAGGCCGTGCGCAACCGCGGCACCATCGGAGGCAGCCTGTCGCTCGCCGATCCAGCGGCAGACTGGGTCACGACCATGGCTGCGCTCGGCGCGACCGTCGAGTGGCATGGCGAGGCCGGCCCGCAGACGGGACCGGCGGAGGACTTCATCCAGGCGGCCTACACAACGAATCTCGGCCCCACCGACGTTCTCACGGCAATCCGCATCCCGCGCCTGCCCCGCGAGGCGGTGTGGGGCACCTATAAGCTGTGCCGCAAGACCGGCGAGTTCGCCCACGCCATGGCAATGGTGATCCGTGGTGGCGTGACCCGAGCGTTTCTCGGCGCAACGGACGGGGCGCCGATCCGGCTTCCGTCCGTCGAGACCGAGCTTCAGCGCGCGCCGACCTGCGACGCCGGCCTCGAGCGTGCGCTTGGCGAGGCGATGGAAACCGATATCGCGAACAGCAGCCGCGAGCTGGCCGATGTTCGCCGCTGGCAGATGCGAACCTGCCTGGTGCGGGCGACGCGCATGAGCTTCGGCATTCCCGAACTGGCGGTGAGCGCATGACGCAGACGATAGAACTCACCATCAACGGCAAGGCCGTGCGCGCCGAGGTCGACGATCGGACCACGCTGGCCGATTTCCTGCGCGAGCATGCGGACGCGCGATCGATCCATCTCGGTTGCGAGCACGGCGTCTGCGGTGCCTGCACCATCGTGATCGACGGAGCCATCGCGCGGTCCTGTATCACACTCGCAGTGATGCAGGACGGCGCCGATATTCGCACGCTCGAGGGGCTTGGCGACGATCCGGTCATCCGTCAGCTTCGCGAAAGCTTCCATCACAACCACGGCCTGCAGTGCGGCTACTGCACGCCGGGCATGCTGATCACCTCCCGCGACATCATCGCGCGCTACGGCGCGGCCGACGAGTCGACCGTGCGCGACGCGCTGGCCGGCAATATCTGCCGCTGTACCGGCTACGCCGGAATCGTCAAGGCTGTGCGCGAGGCGGCTGCGCGGCTCGCGCACGACCGATCTTCTGATGCCGATGCTTCCGCGTCGGTCGTCCCGAGAAGAATTGCCGGATCTTTGTGAACTCTACGGACCCGAAACGGAGAAGATCATGTTGAGATGGAAGTTCGTTGCTGCCGCTGCGTCCCTTGGTCTTCTGACCGCGACCCCAGCTCTGGCTCAGGACGTTCTCAAGCTCGGCGCCCCCCTCGCGCTCACGGGCCCGCTGGCGGATGCCGGCGCGAAGTCCAAGCAGGGATACGAAATGTGCGTCTCCGCCGTGAACGAAAAGGGCGGCGTCAATGTCCGCGACAAGAAATACAAGCTCGAACTCGTCGAGTATGATTATCAAAGCGACACCAACCGCGCCGTGCAGATCGTGCAGCGGCTCATCAACGTCGACAAGGTGCCGTTCCTGCTGGCGCCATACGGCTCCGGCGATACCAAGGCCACGGCGGTCGTCGCCGAGCGTTATGGCGTGCCGATGATGGCAGCCGCCGCTGCGACCAAATCGATCTTCGACCAGAACCTCAACAATCTGTTCGGCATCCTGTTTCCCAACCGGATGATTACGGACGCGGAGGTCGCCTACTACAAGAAGAACATTCCCGAGCTGAAGACCGTGGCGGTGCTGGCGCTGAACAACCTGTTCCCGAAGGCGATCGCGGCCGAGCTGGTGGAGACTGCAAAGGATGCGGGCCTCGATGTTGTTTACAACTCGATCTATTCGCCCGACACCACCGACTTCTCCAACGTCCTGACCCAGATCAAGGCGCTGAATCCGGACTGGATCTACGTGACCGGCTACACCCAGGATCTCATTATCATCCGCAAGCAGATGGCCGATCTCGGGATCGAGGTGAAGCTCCTGACAATGACGGCGGGTCCGGCCTATCCGGAATTCAAAGACAATGTGAAGGCTCTCGCCGAGAACGTCACGACCAATTCCTGGTGGCACCAGAACGCCAACTATACCGACGCCTTCCTGTTCGGCTCATCGCAAAAATACAATGATGCGTTCAACGCCCGCTTCAAGCGCGACGCGACCTATCTTGAAGCAGCAGCAACCGTCTCCTGCGAAACCCTGGTGATGGCGATCGAGGAGGCCAAGTCCCTGGCGGCCGCTGACGTGCGCAAGGTGCTGCGCAGCAAGACCTTCGACACGTTCTACGGCCCGGTTCGATTCGGCGCGAGCGGCCAGAACGACATCAACGCCGCGCTCGTCATGCAGATCCAGGACGATAAGCTGATCGTTCTCGCCCCGGAGAACCTGAAGCAGAGCACGCTTCGCATCGGCGTACCGCCGAAGAAGTGACCTCGCGCGGAAAGATCGGATAGCATCAATGCTGGCGCAGTATGTCGTGAACGGGCTTCTGATGGGCGGGCTTTATGCGTGCCTTGCCGTCGGATTCGCCCTGGTGTGGGGTGTCCTCAACATCGTCAACATGCTGCACGGCTCGATGGTCGTGCTGGGCGCCTATTTCTGTCTGGTGGGCGTCCAGCAACTCGGCCTGCCGCTTTATGCTGTGGCGCCTGCCGTCTGCATCGTGCTGTTCGCGTTCGGCTACGTCATTCAACGGGGCCTGCTGAACCGGGTCATTACACAGCCGATCCTGATCACGCTCACGCTCACCTTCGGCCTTGAGCTGATCGTCAACAACGTCATTCTCAACGTCTTCAGCGCGACGCCGCGCTCGCTTGCGGTCAACCTCGGCACGCTGGACGTCTGGGGCATGCGTATCCCGATGGTGCGTATCGTTGGCATGCTGGTCGCGGTGTTCCTGACACTGCTGCTATACTGGCTGCTGCGGCATTCCAAGATGGGACGCGCAATCATTGCCGTCCGCATGGACCGTCACGCCGCTGCGCTGATGGGCATCCGGATACCCCAGATCTATGCGCTCACCTTCGGCATCGGCGCCCTGATGGCGGGCGCGGCCGGCTGCGCCATGGCGCTGATCTACCCGGTGACGCCGATGATGAGCGGCGTGTTCCT
>Ga0180217_1003958_pt1 | contig 12092 bp, 12 predicted proteins | sample eDN3rd37CBELigOP_FD_128521 | JGI IMG/M metagenome (GOLD analysis project Ga0180217, IMG submission 128521) | Enriched Organic Plus compost microbial communities from Emeryville, California, USA - eDNA 3rd pass 37_C BE-Lig OP (version 2) (version 2) ... | reverse complement strand
CGGTTTCGCGGCGACCAGACAGCCGAAAACGGGATGGTTTCAGGTTCGTCGCGAACTGGTAGGAAAGTAGCATTCGCTGTGTTGCCGACTGTGCTGTCCTCGACGAAAAGCGAAACGCCATGCCCTGCGGCTATCATGGACATAAGCGTACTTCGCTCGACATCGAGCCATTGAATTGCTGGCGTCAGCCATTTCCCGGCCGAGCGCGCCACGATCAGGTCATGTACCTGCGGGCCGGTGCCACCTCGACGGACGAGGAAGGTTTCCTCCGCAAGCTGCCGCCATTCGACGTTCGCTAGCTCCGCCAGCGGATGCTTCAATGGCAGTGCAACCATCAGCCGGTCGCGCCAGATTACGCGGGAGTTTAGGTCGGGAATTTCGTGGGTGCCAGCCATGAAGGCGACATCGAGCCTGCCATCGCGCACCATGACTTGTGTGCTGCGTGCCGTACCTTCGGTAATGTGCAGGTGGACACCCGGATGTTTGCCGTGGAACCGTTCCAGTAGGCAGTCGAGGAAGCACCCTGCAGCGAGGGCGTGAACGCCGATCCGCAGCTCACCTTCTTCGCCGCGCGCCTGCATCCCGGCCGTTTTGATCGCACGGTCGAGAATACCCATCGCGTCATTGACTTGATCAACGAAATGGCGTCCGGCTTCGGTAAGCCGTACGCCGCGCGTGTTGCGGTCAAAAAGGACGATGCCAAGGTCTTCCTCCAGCGCCTTGATCCGGGCGCTCACGCTCGACTGGCTAGGCTCAGGACCTATTAATTTTTCATGAGATGTGATTCACGGTATCCGATAGGAGGCCGTGATGAGTGATTTGTTTTTGCTAAGCGAACGTCAGATGGCTCGGATCGAGCCGTATTTCCCCCTGGCGCATGGTGTTCCACGCGTCGATGACCGGCGGGTGGTCAGCGGCATCGTCTACGTCATCAAGCATGGCCTGCAATGGAAAGATGCGCCAAAGGACTACGGGCCGCACAAGACGCTCTATAACCGCTTCATCCGTTGGAGCCGTCTGGGTGTGTTCGACCGCATCTTTGTGGCATTGTCCGGTGAAGGTCCAAGGCCCGAGCGCATCATCATCGACACCACACACCTCAAAGCGCACCGGACAGCCGCAAGCCTGCTCAAAAAGGGGATGTTCCCCGGCATATCGGGCGAACCAAAGGCGGACTGAACTCCAAACTGCACACTGTCTGCGACGGTGAAGGACGCCCGATCATCATGCTGCTCAGCGAAGGCCAGATGAGTGACCATAAGGGCGCGCGTCTCGTGCTGGATGCCTTGCCGCCAGCCAAAACGCTTATTGCCGACCGGGGCTATGACAGCACGCCGTTCCGGCAAGCCCTGCAGCAAAAAGGCATTGTACCCTGCATCCCGTCCAGCCGAAGCCGCAAGGTGCCTTATCCCTATGACATGACGCTTTACCGCCAGCGCCACAAAGTCGAGAACCTCTTTGCAAAGCTCAAGGATTGGAGACGCATCGCAACTCGTTACGACCGATGTGCGCATACTTTCTTCTCAGCAATATGCATCGCAGCGACCATTATCTTCTGGATCTGATCAATGAGTCCTGAGCGTAGTGCCCAGTGCCAGAGCGGCACGGTGGAAACTGAGATATTCCGCGACAGCGAGAGTCTGGATTAGGGCAACCATCGGGACATGGCTTCCAAGGATTGGAAGATGAGAAGCTATTTCCGATCCATTTCTCCGTCTCCTTCGCATGTTGTTTACCGCCAAGCTGAAACGTCACACCTCAGCGGTGGAAGCGAAGTTCTGGGACAAGGAAAGGCTGTTGCACGCACGAGTCCAACGATATCCGGGCAGCTTGGATTTGCGCATCATGGCTGCCCCTCAGCAGCCACTTCATCGCGGCGTTCGCGGCGGTTTCTCGCGGGAATTTCGCTGTTGACCAGCCATAACGCGATGCCGATCAGAATGCCTCCACAGGCTTGGAGCCAAGAGAGCGTGGCACCGAGTATGAAGTATGACAGGATGACCGTGAACAACGGGGCCAGGAACAGAAAGCCGCTCGTCTTCGTTGCTCCCCCCTTGTTCAACGCTACGAACCACAAACCGAAAGAGCCTGTCGAGGCGGGGATTGCGAGCCAGAAGAACCATCCCCACTGCTCCCTTGTGACGTCTGCCGGCCAGTGCTCGCCTGTACCGTATGCAAGGCCTAAGACAGCGAGGGAGCCGATCAGCATCTGCCAGAAGCTCAACCCCCATGGACCAAACGGCAGATTGGCGCGCTTGTTGATGATCGTAGCTGTCGCCCAGCAGAGGGCAGATGTAATGCCGATGATTTCACCGAGCAAGGTGCCGCCACCGGAAAGCATGTCTGGCCCGATACCAATGGCGAGACCAACGCCGATGACGCCGAGGAAAAGCCCGGCCAATCTCCCACGATGAAGTGTTTCGCCAAGAAAGAAGCGGCCCAGCACTGCTACCCAGATAGGATTGGTGAAAAGCAAAATGGCGGCGGTCGACGCGGACACGAATTGCATTGCCCAGAAGAGCAGGCCCATGACCGCTGCCGTTTGGACCAACCCGATAAGGATCACGAGCGAAAGATCACGCAAACCAGCTTGGCGCGGGAAAAGTGCCTGTCTGGCGCTGCCCCTGTCGAGGAGTACCAAAGGGAGGGTGGCGAGTGCTGCGACGAGGAAGCGCCATCCCACCAGAATCATCGGGTCGAAACCCTGCTGGATCAGAATTTTCCCTGCGACGAAGCTGGACCCCATCAGAAAGGTGGATGCAATCAGTATTATAAAGAATGGAACCTGAGATGCCGGCACAGGTCGCGTCCGCATAGGCATGATTACGCTCCCTGGCTGGGTGTGGTAAATTTCACGATGAGTTCTGCAAGGAATTCGGGCGCGTCTTCCGGTAGGAAGTGTCCCGCGTCGGCGACGATCTCAAGGCGAGCGTTGGGCATATCCTCGACACGGGCCGGGTCGATGCCCGGAACATGGTGTGTCCGCCCGTCGATCCCATCCACCACCATGGTCAGGTTCTCGCCCATCTCGTCGGTGAGATATTTGTCCACCACCCGGCCGACGATGGGCGCTTCGGGCGCGGCATCATGAGGCTGGAAGGTCATCGGATCACGCTCCATCCCGTCGGCCTTCAGCGCCTTGTGCATGTTGCGGATGATGTCGCCCTCGACGAAGACGGTCGGCGCGTAAGCGTCGAACGCATACCACCACCAGATCAGAGCGGGCGGGTAGTAGATCGGCCAGCCGGCCAGCTCGAACCATGGATTGCCGAGTTGTGCCTGAAAGCCAAGCCGCCATGCTGTCCATTGCGTCGCCGTCCAGGTCGTCACCACAACGATGGTGAAAACCACGGCGATCTGACCCCAAAGGATTCGGCCTCCGCGCATAAAGGCTCCAGTCGAAAAAAGAGACGGAGCCGATCAGAGAGTAGGCAAATGTGGGACAGGCAACAGGAAAGAGGGTCCGGGAGGGCCGCCGGATACTATCGGCGACAAATAGGACGGGTCGTGTTTATACTGCCGCTCGGCGTTGCTACAGATGCTCGCCCGAATGATCCGAATCGCGGCGGCGCAATCCGGCCGGATCGGCTGGCTTCATATCTCTCGCCAAGTCGAGCAGGTTTCTAAGGGCGGCGCTGCGATTGGACGGCGACCAGACGGCCGAGAACAGGACCGGCTCCGACTCGTCCCCGAACGGAACGAACGCGACGCCGGACATTGGCAGCAGCGCCGTGGCCGCACCGACAATGGTGATGCCGAAGCCTTTTCCGACCATGGACAGCAGCGTGCCACGTCCCACGTCGAAGCGCAGGATCGACGGCGCAGGCCAGCGTTCGGCCAGACGCAGCACGATATGGTCATGCACTTGCGGGCCGGTGCCGCCATGGCGGACAAGGAACGTCTCACCCGCTAAATCGGGCCAAGTGACGGCTGATTGCCCAGCGAGCGTATGCCGTTCCGGCAGCGCGGCCAAAAGCGGTTCGGTCCAGATGTGCCGGGAATGACAGTCGGGCAGTTCAGGCGCACCGGCCAGAAACACGATGTCCAGACGGTCGGCGCGAAGCTGCATCACCGCCTCGCGCGCCGTGCCCTCGGCAATCTCAACCTCGATGCCGGGATGGTCCTCACGATATTGCCCTATCAGCTCGGCGAGGAAGCTGCGCGGAATCAGAGCATGAACGCCGATGCGCAGCTGGCCGCATTCTCCCGACGCCGCCATGCCAGCCGTCTTCACGGCATGGTCGAGTTGATCGACGCCGGCTGATACCCGTTCGACAAAGAGGCGTCCCGCTTCGGTGAGCCGGACGCCTCGCGTGTTGCGCTCGAACAAGAGAATGCCAAGTTCGTTCTCAAGCGCCTTGATCCGTGCGCTAACGCTGGATTGGGTCGTGCCGAGCGCCTGGGCTGCGCGATAGAAACTGAGATATTCGGCGACGGCGAGCGTCTGGATGAGTGATGCCAGGGGAATGCGCGACCCTAGTGAGGTCGCCAAGCCCCGTTGGCGATCATTCATCGGTGCTGATCGTCGCCGACGCATCATTCAACCGTCAAACCAACATCCTGCGGAGAGGAAGTTGCGCGCGATGACAATACCATCCATAGACCGAGCGTTGCTGCGAGGCCGCCGAGCAGGAACACGGACGAATAACCGGAGTGGTCGGCCAATACGCCAACTACTGGAGCGGTCGCGCCATAGGCGAGGTCTTGGAAAGCCGCGAACCCGCCGATAGCGGTGCCGCGCAGATGCGGCGGCACCCGCTTCACGACTTCCGTGCCCATGGATGGGAACACCATCGAGCAACCAAGGCCGGTCAGCAACGCGCCGGCGAACGCCGCGTAAGGTCCCGGCGCGAGCCAAAGCAGATATTGTCCGCACGCTTCGACCGCCAGCGAGATAAGTGCGACGCGGGTGCCACCGATGCGGTCCGGCAGATGTCCGCAGAATAGCCGAACCAGAACGAAGCCAACGCCGAAGCATGTCAGGTCAAGTCCGGCGTGCGCCCAACCTTGACTGAGGAAATAGAGGGGGAAGAACGCGCCTAGCGCGGCAAAGCCGACCCCCTGCAATCCGACGGCGGCACCCGGTCGCCAGATACGCCCGATGATACGCGAGAAGGATTCCCTTGGGCCTGCATGAGGTTCCACGGCGGGAAGCCAATGAATGGCGAGCAGTCCGACCAGCGGCAGCACCGTACAGACAAGCATCAAACCTGCGAAACCGAACCGATCCAGCAGAGCTAGGCCCAGCGGCCCGCCGGCAGCAAAAGCGCCATACATGCCCATGCCGACAAGCGAAATAACACGGCCGGAGCGAGCCTGGCCCATGAGGCCGATGGCCCAACCCATCATGCCGACCATCGCCACGCTTTCGCCAAGCCCCAGCAGCAATCGGCCGGCGATGAGCACTCCATAACTTGCCGCGACGGGAAGGCTCGACCAACTCGCCAGAAGGCAGATCAGCCCGGCTGCGGCATAAATCAGAAGGCCCCGCTGCATAGTGGGCTTGCCGCCGATCCGGTCCGACCAGGCACCAGCACGGCCGCGTGTCACGATTGTTGACAGGAACGCGATGCCGACAGCCAATCCGCCATACAGGTTATCAAGGCCGAGCTGCTGCACGACATGGACCGGCACGGCCGGCAACGACATGGCAACGGTGAGATAGGAAAGAAACAGGGCGATAGTCAGGGCGACGACGCGGCGATAAGCCCGGTCAGGCCGTTCTATATCCGGCATGGGAACGCACTCTAGGTTATTAGGGATTGCGGGTGCGTTGGCTAACGTGAACGCTTACGGTTGACAGCTCGGCCTACTGTGCCTGACCGAGAATGTCGGTCTTGTAGTGCTTGGCATATTCATTTTCGATTGCCGGAATGATCTTCTCAATGGTGAAGTAGAAGCTCCAGAATTTTGTTTCCCGCAAATCATTCACCGCGCCGTTATAGTCTTCGAGATTGGTTACGGTCCAAACCATGACGTCTGTGCAATCGGCGGTGAATGCCTCGGAATCGTAGAACGTCATCTTCGCGCCTGGGTAGCGCGCCAGGATCGGATCAAGCACCTTCTTGCCGAAATCGAAGCGACCATTCTCGCCGTGGGGCGGAAGCGCCAGCCATTCCGGCGTCGTTTTGATGAGCCAGAAAATGGTCATCGGATTGGTTGCAAGATCATATTGTGAACTGGCTTCTGACATGCGGTATCTCTCTGTTGATTAATTCTATGGGGATGGCGGGTCGTGCCTGGCCCGCCTGTTTGGAACGTCAGGCGTAGTAGTCAGCCTGATCTATATCGGCGAGGAGACTCGGCCCGGTCGGTTCCCAGCCGAGGACGGAACGGGTGCGCTTGCTGGAAACGGCCATGTCCGCGCCTGCCATCATGGCGAACCAGCCAAAGTGCTCACGTTCCCTCGACGCCACCGGCAGGCCAAGACGACGACCGATCACTTCCGCGATCTCCTTGAACGGCACGGCCTCGTCGGCCACCGCGTGATAGACAGATTCCGTCACGCCCTGCTCAAGGGCGAGCCGATAGACCTTCGCCGCATCCAACCTGTAAACGCCAGACCAGCAGTTCTGGCCATCGCCGATATAGGCGGACACGCCTTTCTCACGGGCTAGGCGGATCACGATAGGAATGAACCCATGGTCGCCCAGGCCATGCACGGACGGCGAGAGTCGAACCGTAGCAACGCGAACTCCGCGTTCTGCAAGCATCCGCGCGGTTGCTTCCGACTTCCTCGGGCCGGCCTGGCCAGGAACGTCGGCCTCGGTCGCGCCGCGAGGCAACCCTGACAGACCGGATGTTACGAGAAGCGGCCGCTGCGAACCTTCTAGCGCGTTCGCGAGAGCCTCGATCACCCGCCGATCCTGCTCCGCATTCTCGGCGAATTTGGAGAAGTCGTGGTTGAAGGCCGTGTGGATGACGGCATCCGCTGCTGCCGCAGCGTCGCGCAGCGCGTCGAGGTCGTCGAGCGTGGCGCGGAGCACCTTCGCTCCGGTCGCTGCAAGCTTGGCCGCGTTATCGTCGGAGCGGGCAAGGCCCGTCACTTGATGGCCGGCTTTCAATAGCTCATCGGTGACGGCAGAGCCGACCCAACCGGATGCTCCTGTTACAAATACGTGCATGTTTTCTCTCCTGAGAAGTCTCAATGCTGACGTTTGACGAGCGGCCCAACCTGTCAGGGGTTGGCGTGGGCGTCCCTGTGGTTTGCTTCGCCGCGCTTCCAATAGCCGGCTGCATGGAGACGCGACCGATCTGCGCCCCATTCCGAAATAGCCAGTCTGCGAAGCGCAGCCACGACGGTCGATTCCGCCGCGATCCAGATGATTGTGTTTTGGTAAGGTCGCGTGATCGCGCTTGCAGCATCCACCAACCGGCTGCTCATTCCGTTCGCGTCCGACTTACGGTGCAGCCAGACCAGATTGACCGAAGCGGCGCTTTGGATCGTTTGTTCCTCATCGGCATCGGCAACCTCGATAAAGCCATAGACCCGCGCATTCGAGGGCAGGCTTTCGAGAATCCCTGCGATGGCCGGCAACGCGGTTTCGTCACCAAACAACAGGTAGTGCGTTGCGCCCGGCTCAATGCAGAAGCCGCTGCGCGGATGTGTGCCGCTAATTTTGAACGTGTCACCCGGCTTCACACGCGAGGCCCAAGCCGACGCTGGGCCGTTGTCGCCGTGCAGAACGAAGTCGAGTTCTAGCTTCTTCGAGACAGGATCGAAACGCCGAACCGTGTAAGCGCGCCCGGTGCTTGTTCCTGGCACGAAGACCTTGAGCCATTGTGTCGGCAAGCCGTCCCGAAACGGTGACAGGCAGCTTCCATCTATGGTGATGCGCTTCATGTGTGGTGTCACCAATACGACTTGTTCGACGACAACATCGAAAAGACTATAGGGAGGGCGGGCCATCGTTCACGCCACCCGCATGGAAAGTTCCACGTCCTCCACGAACGGGACAGACATGTAGCCACTATCCGGTGCTCGGACTCGTTCCAAATATTCCGGGCAGAAGTCGGCATTGTCCGCGACGATGAGCGCGCCGGACTTCAGGCGGCTTTCCACCAAGCTTAGAATTTCAGGATAGAGCGGCTTCGCGCCGTCCAGCAGCAGCAGATCAATCGTCTCGGGAAGATCGGCGCTCAACGTTTTGAGGGCGTCACCCTCGCGAACTTCCACCAGATCGGCTAGGCCGCCTTCGGCCAGATGTTCGCGTGCCCGCGCCACCTTGGACGGCTCGAACTCGCTGGTGATAATGCGCCCTCCGCCATTGTCGCGGAGTGCGGCGGCCAGATGCAGGGTTGAAATGCCGAACGAGGTGCCAAACTCGACAATGCTTTTTGCGAGTGTGCTGCGTGCTAGCATATAGAGCAGCACGCCGGTTTCCCGCGAGACCGGCAGCCACAAATCTTTCATCAATCCATAGAGGTGGAGATATTCGGTCTTGCTGTGCATCAGCCGTTCCCGCTCGGCACGCGGGAGCGCGGACATGGCAGGGCTGGTCGCCGCGTCGGCCTGCGCGAACAGGCGATCGAGGAGTGGTGCAAGCGGTGCGGTATTCAAGGTGGTCATGTAGGGAGCCGATCCGGGAAAGTGTTGCTTCGTCTTGCGTTGTAAAATACGATTGATTCATCGTATTTTCTAATCGCATTCATGAAAGTTCAGATGACGGATCGCCCAACCGCCCGGATTTCCTCAAGAAAACAGCCCAAACAGGCCCGCTCGGCGGAACTGGTTGCGACGATTTTGGAGGCGGCTGTTCAGGTTTTGGCGACGGAAGGCGCACCCCGATTCACAACCGCGCGGGTGGCCGAGAAGGCGGGTGTCAGCGTGGGGTCGCTCTACCAGTATTTCCCGAATAAGGCGGCTATTCTGTTCCGGCTGCAAAGCGACGAATGGCGGCAGACGACTGACCAGTGGAAGGCGATCCTCGACGACACCAGCAAGCCCACACTCGAACGACTACGACACCTCGTCTATACCTTCATTCGATCAGAATGCGATGAGGCTACCGTTCGTGTGGCGCTCGACGATGCGGCTCCGCTCTATCGCGATGCACCGGAAGCGCGGGATGCACGGGCGGAGGGCGACCGGGCAATGGGGGCGTTCATGCGCGAAGCGCTACCCAACGCTACAGACGAGATGCGCGCACTTGTGAGCGACTTGATCTGCACGACGTTGAGCGCAGGGGGAAAAAGTTTTTCAGGAACGCCTCGAACGGTAGTGGAGATAGAAGATTACTCCGACACTATGGCGGATATGTTTTGCGCCTATCTCAAAGCCCTCAACAGCGACCTCTAGAATGGGTTCTGCCGCGATCCCGGTCTAGATGCCTATTCCTCTCTGCCGCCCCAACTGCCACGACACGGAACCGCCCTGCACGATGCCCGCGACCTCACGGCCGAGCTGGCGGTCGATGACCGGCCGCCACGGAACAAGCGTGAACTCGTGCGCCTTCTCGACGATGGCGAACTTGCCGCTGGTTAGCTGCACGGTACCGGTGAACTTGCCGCTGACGCTCTCGCCGTCCGCGGCGGCGCGGAACGGCAGCCCTTTGCTGACCGCCATCTCCGCGCCGACGCGAGCAACCTCCCGCTCGCGCAGAGTGGTGAGCAGGTTGCGCCGGTAAAAGATTCGGTCGTCCCGGCTGCGGCTGGCGTCGCCCTGGTCGATGTGATGCTCGCGGCGCTGGTCCATTGCCTCGCGCACCTGCTGGCCGAACCCGGCCGGCGCAAGGTCGGATGCGTCGGGCATGACCAATCGCCGGTCGAGCCACGTCGCACCGTATGCGCCGATCTGCTTTTCAAGGTCGAGCACCGAAAGCACGCGAACGCTGGCCTGCCGATTCCGGCCGGCATCGTAGGCCGTGGCGCGGCTCTCGAAATCGTCGGCGATGCGCCATTGATCCGCGTCGATCCGCTCGACGATCCCGGCGCGGCGCAGCGCCTCCAGCCGGCGCACATGGGCATCGACATAGCCCTCGTAGTCGCCGCCCGGAACGCGGCCCTCGAATTTTGCCTGCTCCAGATGGCGGCTTGGCCGATAGACGCCATCCTCGGCGATGGCGGCAATGCTCCGGTCGGACGGCCGCTGCGTCGTGTCGGCCGGACCTATCTCGACGATGCTGCCGATCCTAGCATCCTCGGCGCGGGCCGGCTCGATACCGGCGATATGATGAGTCCGGCCGTCAATGCCGTCCACCACGACGGTCAGGTTCTCTCCCAGCTCGTCGGACAGATACTTATCGACGACGCGCCCGATGACGGGCGCCTCCGGCGGCCCGTCATGGATATGGAAGGTCATGGGATCGCGTTCCAAGCCATCGGCCTTCAGCGTCTTGTGCATGTTGCGGATGAGGTCGCCGTGCTCGCCCAACTCGCGCAAGGTCGGCTCCATCCGCTCGCTCAACTCCCATACGCCCGGCGCGTGCTCGGTCGCCAAGCCCATCTTCTCCAGCTTGGCGAGACGGCGCAGGCGCAACGTGCGATTGAACTGCCGCCTCGGCTCGGCCGGCTCATGGCGAAGGTCGATGAACCGTTCGTCGGCTTCCTCGGTCATGGCCCGGTCGATGCGGGTGAAACGGTCCTGGTCGATCTCGGCCGATAGCTTGCGGCTCTGCTCGATCTCGGTCACGGGACCAAGCTCCAGCGTCGTCAGCTCGCTCGCCCGCTCGCGGATGCCGTTGGCGAGATAGTCGCCGTTGATGACAAGATTCTCGCCCAGGTCATCCTTGCCCCGGACGATGACATGCACATGCGGACGGCCGGTGTTGTAGTGGTTGACCGCGACCCAATCGAGTTTTGTGCCAAGGTCAGCCTCGATCTGCTGCATGAGGTCGCGCGTGTGCGCGGTCAGGTCGGTCAGGTCCGCGCCGTCTTCCGGCGAGACGATGAACCGGAACTGATGCCGATCCTCCTTGCCGCGCTCAACGAAGGCGGCGCCATCGGCGCGGTCCTCGGTTGCCGAATAGAGCTGGCCGCGCTCGCCGTCGCGGGACGTGCCGTCGCGCTGGATATAACGCAGATGGGTCGCCGCCTTGCCGTTCTTTCCTGCCTGCTGGACGTAGCGGGTTTTCACGACGACGCGGCGCATTCCCGGCGCGCTGTTCTTCCAGCCGCCCGACAGGGTGCGGGAACGCACGAAGGACGCGCCGCGTCCACGCTTGAGGCCCGGTCCGCTGCTCGACCGAGATGCCTTGCCGCCTTTGGTGGTGGCTGACGATCTGGAGCGTGGCGAGGATGATGCGGATGACCACGAAGGGCTGTTGCTGTGCTGACGGGCGAGCTTCTTCGCCTGCGTCAGAAAGCTCTTGGCCTTGCCTAGCTTCGGCGTGTCGGATCGGATGCGGCCGGGCTTCGGCCGGAAGCGGTTCTCGTCGTCGGCGCTCATGGACGCGCCTCCGGCCAAAATCGCGGAAAATCGGGCGATCGGCGGTCATGGTGCCGGTCGAAACCCAACAAAGCCAAGGCTTTGCGCAAAATCACGGCTCGCGCCGCCCAAAAACAGGGTGCCGCTCGCGGCTCCCCTAACCAGTGTGCAGACAACAGCAATTTCAGAAATCCGGCCAGCGTAGTGCCGGTTTCCTTTATCTTGCCCTCCGCCTTCCCTGCCCTTTTTGTCCTTCCTGCCGGGAATGCAGCCAGGCGATCCCTTGCCTGACTGCACACCGGAAGCGGACCGAAAGCGCGTGGAGACGCCATGCTCATGGCGCATCTCCATTGCTCGCACGGGCCACGAATATGCCGCCGTCCTGCGGCTCCTGATCCACGGAATCGCGCAGAGGAACGGTTGCGCGGACGTCGCTCGACGGCTGATTGGCCGCCGCTGAATTGCCGCTGGATTGCGCAACGAAGAGCGGGGCTTCGCGCCAATCCGGCGGTGGCGGCGGCACAATCGTCGGCACATCAGGCGCAGCCGTATGCCCGAGAACAGGTGCGAGCGTGGCGACATAGGCGCGTGTTTCTGCGGGCAAAGTGCGGCCTGTCGCCAGATGCTCGTCATAGCGACCGGGACCGGCATTGTAGGCGGCGAGCATGGCCGCGACATTGCCATAGCGGTCCCACATCTCGCGCAGATACGCCGTACCTGCGAGGAT
>Ga0180217_1003955_pt1 | contig 12093 bp, 9 predicted proteins | sample eDN3rd37CBELigOP_FD_128521 | JGI IMG/M metagenome (GOLD analysis project Ga0180217, IMG submission 128521) | Enriched Organic Plus compost microbial communities from Emeryville, California, USA - eDNA 3rd pass 37_C BE-Lig OP (version 2) (version 2) ... | reverse complement strand
GCGACGGAGACGTGGAGGCTGACCTGCCGAAGCGTGACGGTAAGCTGCGCGGCGAGATATTGCCGCTGGGGCGGGGCCGCATCCTGCGCGAGGGCAACTCGGTCGCGCTGCTCTCACTGGGCACGCGCCTAGCGGACACGCTACGTGCAGCGGACGCGCTGACAGCGAACGGATTTTCGGCGACAGTTGCGGATGCCCGCTTTGCCAAGCCGCTCGACACAGTGCTCATCGAGCGGCTGGTGCGCGAGCACGAGGCGCTGATCACGATAGAAGAAGGAGTGGCGGGCGGGTTCGGAGCGGCGGTGATGCAGCATCTGGCTTGGCGGGGCTTGCTTGACGGCAAGCTGAAGCTGCGTTCCATGACCTTACCGGACCGCTTCATTGATCAGGACAGTTCGAGCAATCAGAGTCCAGCCGCTCGCCCAAGCACGGGTGATATCGTCTCGATGGTTCGGGCCACCATTGGTGGGAGTGCGCGGCGTGGCGAGGAAGTTACGGCCACGCAGGACCGCCCCGAACCTTGTGTCTCGTAAGTCCAGCGTGCAGGTCCCGCGACTGCCAGTGCTCCGCGGGCCGGCTGACACAGCGGGATTGCTTCTACGGTTGTCCTTTAACGGCAGACTAGCTGGGACACTCGCTCTCCGGAATCGGTGTTGGCCACGTCTGTCTCGCCCTTTCGGATGCCTGATTGGAGGCCTTCCATGGCGCACAAATTCGGCAGCATTGTTCCATCCCCGCGCCTTCATGGATTTTTTCGTGCTTTGACACCCGGCCGTGACGTTCGAAGCCTGACGAAGGCGTATCTCGCCCTACACGAAGATGATCTAGACCAGAGGCGTGAAAATTATCGCGACCTGGTTAGAAACTATTACGACATTGCTACTGATTTTTATGAGTACGGATGGGGGCAGTCCTTTCATTTTGCGCCCCGAAACAGCAAGGAGACGTTGCGAGAGTCACTTGTTCGGCACGAGCATTGGCTTGCTAGCAGATTGGATCTTGGCCCACAAAGCAAGGCGCTCGACGTGGGCTGCGGGATAGGTGGCCCAATGCGAACTATAGCAAAATTTACAGGATGCCAGATCATTGGTGTCAATAACAATGCCTACCAGGTGAGACGCGCGCGTGTATTGAACGATCATTCTGCATTAACAGGCCGTTGCTTGGTCCTGGAAGCCGATTTCATGGCCCTTCCCATTCGGGATTCCAGCTTGGATGCTGCCTACGCCATCGAGGCAACGGTGCACGCTCCGAGCTTAACCGGCGTGTACAGCGAGGTTAGGCGCGTGCTGCGCCCGGGAGCACTTTGGGGGACTTACGAGTGGTGCATGACGCCGAGATACTGCCCCGACAATGACACTCACATCTCGCTGAAGCGACAAATCGAGATCAGCTGTGGAATTCCGAATATCGGTACCACGGAAGACGTTGTTCGCTCGATGGAAGCCTCGGGATTCGAGGTTGTGGTTGCGGAAGATCGCGCACAACAAGGCGACATTCCGTGGTGGGAAGCGCTCGCACCAAGCAGGCCTTCGTTTTCCGCGATTCGGAGTTCCCAAATTGGGAGCCGGTTGACGAACCTGACCTTGCGGATGCTCGAGTCGGTTGGCGTGGTGCCTAAGGGCGCTGCTTCTGTTGGCCGTGTCCTTGCGCTGGGCGCCGGCGCCCTCGTAGCAAGTGGGCGAGCTGGGATTTTCACTCCGGCCTTTTTCGTCCTAGGCCGAAACAGGGTGCATTGAGATCTGCGCGCCATGGGTTGAAGAGGCCGACAACTCGGCGATGCGAGAACCGGATGGAGGGCAGGGTGGCAAAGCCGAGGAAGAGAAGCTGTCGGCGGCGTGGTCGTAGCGGGTTGCGCCGCGGCGGCCGTTCCTCAGGCGGTTGATGAAGCACTCAATGCGGTTGCGCAGCGCGTAGAGTGCACGGCTGACCGGCGTTGTGCTGCAGGCAGCGGTTTCGCTTGGTCGGGATCTCCGGCACGGCGGCGCGGTCGCGCAGGTCCTGCCGGATCGGGCCGCTGTCATCGCCCTTGTCGCCGGGCATGATGGCAGGATCGCTATCATGCGCTTCCATCAGCGCGTCGTAGTTCGAGCAGCCGGCTTCCTGCCTGGCGGTCAACGTGCAGCGCGATCAGCAGGCCATGTGCATTGCAGCGGATATGGCGCTTGCTCGTGCGGCCAGCACGCGAGCGGCCAAGATCATTGCGATGAGGTCCCCTGCTTCCGCCGGCGGTGCGGTGCTGCGCCCGGACGATGGTGCTGTCGATCATCGGCAAGAGTTCAGCGTCGCTGTCGCCGTCGGCCAGGGCCTCAAGCGAGACGTCCCAAGGTCGGAGGCGGTCCAGCGCCGGAACTGGCGGAACACCGAGTTCCAGTTGCCGAGCTCGGCCGGCAGGTCACGCCACGGCGCGCCCGTGCGCGCAGTCCAGAAGATGGCGTCCAGCACCCGTTGGTGGTTGCGGGCAGGCCTGCCGCCGAGCGGGCTGGCTGACGCCAAGAAGGGCTCTAAGAAGGACCACTCCTCGTCCGTCAGCCGTCCACGGATCAACGCCGATTTCCACGCCAGAGATCAGCCTGGAAGCACGCCCGCGTCTGGCAGGGAAGCTCCCCTCCGCCGGCTTGTCCACGCGACCTAGGCGGCAGCGAGCCGCGCTGCCACGCGCGCGACCAGCGCCTCACGCTCCTGCCGCATGGCTGCACCACGGCGCTTCGCCTGTTCCAGCACGGCCGCCGGCGCGCTCTCCGGTCGGCCGGCGGGGAAGGGCGGCTCGGGCGCATACTCGATCTGCAGCTGGATGGCCTGCGCGGCCTCCGGCCCGGCGATCTCGGCGGCGATCGTCAGTGCGAAATCAATGCCCGCGGTGACGCCGCCGCCAGTGATGAGCGGCCCATCGCGCACCACCCGCGCCGCGACGGGCGTGGCGCCCAGCGCCGCGAGGAAGTCATGGCTCGCCCAATGCGTGGTGGCGCGCCTGCCGCGCAGGAGCCCTGCCGCGCCCAGAACCAGCGCTCCGGTGCAGACCGAGGTGACGTAGCGCGCCCCCGCGGCCTGGCGGCGCAGGAAGGCGAGCACGGCCTCGTCCTCCATCAGCGCCGCGACGCCGGGGCCTCCGGGGACGCAGATCACGTCGAGCGGCGGGCATTCCTCGAAGCTCGTGTCCGGCAACATGGCGAGGCCGGTATCGGCGCGCACCGGGTCCTTGGTCTTCCACAGCAGCCGCATGCGCGCACCGGGCAGCCGCGCCAGCACCTCGAAAGGCCCGGTCATGTCGAGCTGGGTCAGGCGTGGGAACAGCAGCAGGCCAACCTCGAGCGCGGTCGGCGTGGTGTCGGCGGTCATGATGCATCCCCGGACGCTGGATGGTGCGATGATCGCACGGCCGATGCCTCGGGCGAAGCGCGGCGATGAGGCAGGAAACGGGGCCAAGGCCCTGCCCCCCAGGGCCGCGGCAGGTTGTTCAGTGTGAAGGCCAGCGCGAACAGCACCAGCATCCCTGGCAGCAGCGGGGCGAGGAGGAATTTCCAGCCTGCGCCCTCGGCGAAGACCACCACGGGATTGGCCCCGGCCGGCGAGTGTATGGTGCGGGTCGCCGCCATCAGCGCCAGCGCCGTGCCCACCGCAGCGGCGCCCCAGAGCTCGACCGGACCGCCGAAGGTCAGCCAGCCCCAGCGGAATGCCAGGCCGGTCGCGGTGGCCAGCAGATGCCCGCCAACGAAGCTGCGCGGTTGCGCCATCGCTCCGCGCGGCATGCCGAAGAGGATGACGCAGGATCCACCGAACGAGGGCAGCAGCCAAGGATGGGCCGTCAGGTGCAGGAGCGCGGCGCAACCGAAGAGTGCGGCGGTGGTGCCGCTGAAGCCGACGAGCAGGCGTTGCGGCGGCGTCCTCATGCGCGGCCCCCCCAGCGGCGCGCGCCGCCTGTCGTCCTCGGGAGTGCGGCGAGATCCTCCGCCGTATCCACGTCGCGCAAGCGGCGCAGCAGGGCGACAGGTCGCCCGCGGCAGTTGGCGAGGGTATCGGCCAGCGCATGCGGGCCGGACCATCGCACGCCGGCGAAGGGGCGGGCCGGGCGGCGCGGGCCGAACCCGACCAGCCAGTAGCCGCCATCCTCGGCCGGCCCGAACACTGCCTGGGCGCGGCCGAGCGCGCGGAAGGCGGCAGCGATATCGGCGGGCTCCAGGGCCGGGATGTCGCAGCCCACCAGCACGGCACGCCGGTGGCGGGACAGCGCCCGGCTCATGCGCTCGCCGAGATTGCCCCGGCCCTGTGGCAGGCGCGGCAGCAGCACCGGCCAGCGTGCCCGCGCCCGGTCCGGGGTGACGGCAAGCACGGTACGCCAGCGGCGGTCCCGTCCCAGGCTGCGGCACAGCCCGGCCAGTTGGCCGCGATAAAAGCGCAGCGCTGCCAGTGCTCCGATGCCGCGCGCCAATCGCTGCTTCACCGTACCAAGCCGAGGCGCGCGCGCGAAAATGATGGTGGTATCGCCCTTCATATCCCTCCCGGATCGATGTTGTGGACCGTCGTCCCCTGCATCGGCGAGGCGGTGGTCTCTGTCCAGGCCGGCTTCCCAACGGCCGGCCAGGTTCGAGCCCTCCGGCTTCAGGCCCCGGCGAGGTCGTCACGCGCCGTCGATCGGGCATCCCTTCGCTGCCGGGCAGCTCAGCCATTCAGCCGTAGAGCCGCCTGATCATGCCCGGTGGAACGCCTAGGAACCAGAGCGAGAGGCAGAGCAGGTTGCGCACGGAGCGGCGGCGCCAGCCCTCCCGCTGCCACCGCTCGGCGGAGGTCACGGCGGGGATCGGCAGAGGGGCGAGGCGCCGGCGGCCGAGTCGGCGCACCAGGTCCACATCCTCCATCAGCGGCAGCGGCCGGAAGCCGCCCACCGCGTCGTGGAGCGCGCGGGAGAGCAGCAGCCCCTGGTCGCCATAGGGCAGCGCCAGGAGGCGGCAGCGCCAGGCGACCAGCCGTTCGAGCCGTCGGGCCTCGGGTGCCGGATCGTCGAGGGCGAAGGCGAAATAGGCGGCGCGCTCCCGGTTCGCCGGAACCGTCATGAAGGCACGGGCGACCTGCGACCATCCGGGCGCCGGGCGGGTATCGGCGTGCAGGAACAGCAGCCAGTCCCCGGCCGCCGCCGCAGCCCCCGCGGCGAGCTGCACGCCGCGGCCGGCCGGGGCCTCGACCACCCGGGCGCCGGCGTTGCGGGCGATGGCGCGCGTGGCGTCATGGCTGCCGCCATCGGCCACCACCAGTTCCGCCTCCGCCTCGGCGCAGGCGGCCAGCGTTGCGCCCAGGCTGCGGGCAGCGTTCAGGGTGGGCAGAACAATGGAGAGAGTGTGAGCAGGCGGTTCCTTGGCCATTCGTTCTTACAATGTTCTTGACTCCCGGCCGACGAACCAGCAAGGTTTTCCGTGAACGGAGGAGGAACAGAGTCGTGCCCGACGGTTTGTCCCGAGCTGCTGACTCCCTGCCCGCATCCGGTGCGACCACCCTACGCCATCGGCGGGCCAGCGATCCTCGGGAGCCGGCCATCCTGCCCTCGGCGCGCAAGGGCCGCGGCGCCATCTCCAACCCGCCGGTGCGGTTCGAGCGCACGGCGCGCGAGGCCTTCGACGACGGCTGGGGCACCATCGAGGAACTGTCCGAACTGCCGCCGCTGCCGACCACGCTGTTCAAGGACAGTGCGCGCTCGGCCATGGCCTGGAACCAGTCGCCCGATATCGGCTTCGACCGCTCCATCAATCCCTATCGCGGCTGCGAACATGGCTGCGTCTATTGCTATGCCCGGCCGTCCCACGCCTATCTCGGCCATTCGCCGGGTCTCGACTTCGAGACGCTGCTCTACGTGAAGCCGGATCTGCCGGCGCTGCTGGAGAAGGAGCTGCGCAGGCCCGGCTATGTCGTGCGTCCGGTCGCCCTTGGTGCGAACACGGATCCCTATCAGCCGGTGGAGCGGAGCCTGCAGGTCACGCGCAAGGTCCTGGAGGTGCTTGAGCGCTTCGGCCATCCCGTGACCATCGTGACCAAGTCGGCCGGCGTGCTGCGTGACCTCGATATCCTGCAGCGGCTGGCGGCGCGCAACCTGGTGCATGTCTGCCTCTCCGTCACCACGCTGGACGCCGCGCTGGCGCGACGGATGGAACCCCGTGCCGCCAGCCCGGCACGGCGGCTGGCGGCGATCGAGGCGCTGTCCCGTGCCCGCATCCCGACGGGCGTGCTGGCGGCACCGATGATCCCCGGCATCAATGACGCGGAGATGGAGCGCATCCTGGAGGCCTGCACCCGGGCCGGTGCCACACGGGCGGGATTTGTCCTCCTGCGCCTGCCGCTCGAGATCGCGCAGCTCTTCGAGGAATGGGTGCACACGCATTTTCCCGACCGTGCCGCGAAAGTGCTGGCGCTGATCCGCCAGACACGGGCCGGGGCGCTGTATGACAGCCGCTTCGGTCTGCGCCAGACCGGCACCGGTCCCTATGCCGAGATGCTGGCGGCGCGGTTCCGGCTGGCGGTCGGGCGGCTCGGCATGAACCGGGTGGGCGTTGGCGCCCAAGGCCTCGACTGCAGCCAGTTCCGCGTGCCGGAGGAAGCGGGCGCACCACAGCAGCTTGCGCTGCTGTAGCGCGGCGTCCGGGAGCCCGCCGAAGCGGGCGACGGGGCCTCGGCCCGATGGCCTCAGCCGCGGTCTTCGGAGAAGAACTTCCGGCCGTCGGCGAAGATGTTGGGCCTGAGGAAGATGCCGAGGATCAGCGCCCCCTCTGGCCCCGCCCAGGCGGTATGCGTGTTGCCGGCTGGGCGCCAGACGAACTGGCCGGGACCGCACTCGCCTTCCTCATCCATGAAGCGGCCCTCCAGCACCCAGGTCTGCTCGATGGCGGTGTGCTCGTGCAGCGGCACCACGGCGCCGGGGGCGAGCTGCATCAGCATGGTGCACATGCCGCTCGCCGGATCGTTGTAGAGCATCTTCATCCGGATGCCGGGGAACTTCGTCTCCTCCCAGGGCATGTTCGGCACGTCGAGATAGACGGAGGGTGGTGAGAGCTCGTCCACCGTCAGCCGCTTGCGGGGGACCTTGTTCGTGCCGTCGGGCATGGCGCGTCTCCTTCCACGGGCGTCGCCGGCAAGCCTAGAGCGTGATCGCCTGAGATTGGAACAGCCGAAAGCGTGAATAGCCCTCTTTGCCTCGATGCCAGAGCGTGACCGGTTCCGCTTGAGCCTGCCACACTCCAGGCCCGGGCGATGCGTTGTGCCAATGACTTTCGCCGCCGGGGGCGTACCCGGAGCCCCGAAAAGCGTGCGCCCCCGCCGCGCCGGGATGGGGGCGCGATCGTGACCGTCGCCCCGGTGCCGCTATGGCAGGATCGGAGCCGTAACCGGCCGGCTACCGCTGCCGCTCCGCGAGGCGCTGCACGACGGCCGGACACGGAGAATGATCAGCGGGGGAGCGCGTCATGACCGGCATCCTGGCACTCTGGAACGACTGCGCACCCGAGGCGGCGGCGGAATACGAGCGCTGGTACGCGCGCGAGCATCTGCCGGAGCGTGTCGGCCTGCCCGGCTTCCGCTTCGGCCGCCGCTACGAGGCGCTCCGCGCGGACCGGCAGTTCTTCACCTTCTACGAGGTGGACGGACCCGAGGTGCTGCTCTCTCCCGCCTATCTCGAGCGGCTGCGGAACCCGACACCCTGGACCCGCGCCATCATGCCGTCCTTCCGCGGCATGAGCCGGACCGTCTGTGACCTCGCAGCCTCCGCCGGGGCCGGCCTGGGTGCCCATGCGGTCACGCTGCGGGTGGAGGGCGGCATGGCGCCACGCCCCGATGCCGCCGCGGCCATTGCCGCGCTGTCCGAGCAGGAGGGGGTCGCACGTGTCCAGCTCTGGCGCCGCGCTGCACGGCAAACGCCTTCCGACACGCCGGAGATGACGAGCCGCGGCCGACCGGACACGCTGATCGCCGGCGCGCTGGTGATCGAGTGCCTGCGCCGTGCCGATGCCGAGAGGCAGGCCGCAGCGCTGGAGGCGCAGGGGCCGCCGGCGGCACTCGGCGTAACCGGGCCTGTATCGCTCGGGGTGTATGCCCTGCTCTGCATCCGGACGGCAGAGCGGCCATGATGCGACGCACGTCCCGGCCATCAGCCGGCATGCAGGGCGGTTTCCGCACGGCGTTCGCGTCGCCCGACACGCCGTCTCCTCCGCCCTGCTCGGATCTGCAATGCGCGCCCGCTCCCTATCGGGGAGCGAGCCAAGCATCCTCCATGCGCCAATGATTGTAGATGCTGTTCGCGCCGACGGTGATGCCCCTCACATGCGGATACCAGCAGGTACCGCCGACCGTATGGAAGAGCATAGGCCGTGCGATGTCCTGCTGCAGCGCGAGGTCGATTTCGCGCACTAGCCGCCGCCGCTCCGCCTGGTCCAGCGTGGCGGATTGCTGCTCCATGCGCTGCTGCAAGTCCTTGTTGCAGTAGTTCTCATAGTTGCGCTCGCCGCCACAGGCGAAGCTCTCGTAGAAAGGGACGTCCGGATCGTCGATCCCCATGCCCGATTGGTTCACGGCGAGCGAGAAGTTCTTCCGTCCCATGGTGGCGTACCACAGGCTGGTGTCCAGGATCTGCAGCTCGCCCTCGATGAAGATCGTCTTCAGGTGGTCGATCACGACCACGGCGGGGTCGCGGTAGCTCGGGATCTCGCGCGTTGCCACCTTGATGCGCAGCGGCCGCTCCGCGCTGTAGCCCAGCTCGCTCATGATCCTGCGCGCTTCCGCGCGGCTCGCCTCGACATCCGGGGCGTAGCCAGGAACTTTGGCCAGATCCTCGGGCGAAAGCCCCCAGGCGCCATCCGGTGGTGGCAGCATCACGCCACCCAAGCGGAATTGCCCTTCGCCCAGGATCTCGTTCAGCGCCTTGCGGTCGAGCGCCAGCGCCAGCGCGCGCCGGACCGCGGGATTGTCGAAGGGCGGGACCTCGCGGTTGATCAGCAGCTGAGTCGCGACATTGGTTGGCTTGAGCACACATTGGGCAGTCGGCGCCTGCGCGCGGATATCGCGGACCAGCGCGGGGGAGAGCTCATAGGGGAAGGTGATGTCGAACTCGCCGGCGACGAAGGCGAGGGTGCGCGTGGAGCGGCTGCGGATGATGCGGTACTCGATGCCGTCCAGATAGGGCCGGCCCGGTTTCCAGTAGTCCGGGTTGCGCTCGAGCCGGATGCTGGCGTTCGGCCGGAAGTCCACCACGCGGAAGGGGCCGGTGCCGATCGGCTTCTGCCGCATCGTGCGACCGTCCACATGGCAGGGGTAGACCGGCGAGAGCCCGCTTGCCAGGAAGCTCATGAAGGCGGGCTGCGGCCGGCCGAGGACGAAGGTGACTTCGTGCTCGCCGTTGGTGACCACCTCCCGCAGATTGGTGTACCATCCCTTGCGCGGGCTTTTGCGCCAGCCTGCGCTGCGGCGGCCGGTGATGGTGTCCCAGGTGCACTTCACATCGGCACTGGTGAAGGGCTTGCCGTCGTGCCACTTCACGCCTTCCCGCAGGCGGAAGGTCAGCCGTGTGCGGTCGTCGTTCCACTCCCAGTGCGTGGCGAGCTCGCCCACGATGTCGTCGGCGCTGGTCCGTTCGGCGTGCTGGTTGTACAGGACCAGGTTGTTGAACACCGACATGAAGGGCTGCAGCGTGGAGACCGTTGCCTCCTCATGGATGGAGGCGCTCGGCGGACTGTCCCGGTGGTAGAAGCGCAGGACTCCACCGCGCTGCTGCGCCGCGGCGGTTCCGATCGCGGTGAGCGACCCGATCAGGACCGCCAGGCCCACCTTCCGCATCAATGACATCACTGGTCGTTCTCTCCCTGCTGCTTGTTGCCGTGGTGCGGCCGGAGCGCGATCGCTTGAGGCTGGAACAGCCGAAAGCCCGGATGGCGCCCTTTGCTCCGGGTCTAGGTCATCCGCCTGACAAGGAGGGCGTCGACGACGGTCAGCCCCTGTCCCTGAGGGTGGAGGAGGACGGGGTTGAGGTCGATCTCCTCGACCGAGTCGGCGAAGTCCGCGGCGAAGCGGCCGAGCCGCACCATCAGTGCGGCGAGCGCGGCAACGTCTGCCGGCGGCGCGCCGCGCACGCCCTGCAGCAGCGGCGCGCCTCTCAGCCCGGCCAGCAGCGCGCAGGCTTCTGCCTCGGACAGCGGCACCGGCGCGAAGGCCACGTCGCGCAGCACCTCGACATGGATGCCGCCAAGGCCGACCATGAGCATCGGGCCGAAGTCGCGGTCGCGGTGGATGCCGAGGATGACCTCCTGGCCCCGCGGCGCCATCTTCTGCACCAGCACGCCACGGATCCCGGCCTGCGGATGCGCGCTGCGCCCGCGGTCCAGGATCTCGCGGCAGGCATGCCGGACCTCCTCCTCCGAGCCGAGATTCAGCACCACCCCGCCCATCTCCGTCTTGTGCGGGATGTCGGGCGACTGGATCTTCAACGCGACCGGAAAGCCGATCCGCGCGGCCGCCGCCACGGCAGCCTCCGCGTCGGCGGCCAGGGTCTCGGGCGGGCGCGGCACGCCATAGGCCGCGAGCAGGGCCTTGGCCTCGTACTCGCAGAGCACCGGGCCCGCCTGCTGCAGCGCCTGGTGCACCGCCGGATCGGGGCGCGGCGCGGCCTCCGGTGCCCGATGGCGCCAGCGCTCCTGGAAAGCCCGGTAGTCGGCCATCGCGCGCAGCGCGCGGGCACAGTTCGGCATGCTGGTGAAGACCGGAACGCCGGCCTCGGCGGCCACGTCCACCGCCTCCTGCGCCGCGAGGGTGTAGGCGCAGAACAGCACCGGCTTCTCCGGATGCGCCGCGGTCCGCGCCAGCACCTCGCGATCCGCCTTCAGCCGGTGCGCATTCGCCACGGAACCCACGATGACGACTGCGTCGAGCACTGGCGAGCGCTGCAGCATCTCGACGACGCGGGCGTAGCCGACCTTGCCGATCGCGCCCGCCGTCATGTCCACCGGATTGCCCGCCGAGCCGAAGGAGGGCATCAGTGCCTCGATCTCCGTCCGCGTCGCCTGGTCCAGCGGCGGCAGCTCCAACCCCTGCACCGCGAGGGTGTCGGCCATCCACACTGCGGCGCCGCCTGAGCCGGACATGACGCCGACGCGGCCCCCCTGCGGCAGCGGGCAGAAGGCGAAGCCCGCGGCGATGTCGAGCATCTGGTCCATATCGTCGGCGCGGATGATGCCATAGCGGCGGAACAGCGCCTCATAGGTGCTGTCCGCGCCGGCGAGCGCGGCTGTGTGCGATGCCGCCGCGCGACGCCCGACCTCGGAGCGGCCCATCTTGGCCACGATCAGCGGCTTGCCGCGATCGGCCGCCTTGGCGGCAACCCGGCGGAAGGTCTCGGGCTCCTTCACTCCCTCCAGGTACATCAGGACGATGTCGGTCCGGTCGGTATCGATCAGGTATTCGACCAGGCGGAAGGCGTCCAGCGCGGCTTCGTTCCCGGTGCTGATCACCTGGTCGATGCGCAGCTGCCGCGGCCGGCCGCGGTGGAAGAAGGAGAAGCCGACGCCGCCGCTCTGCGCCACCACGGCGATGCGGCGCCCCTTGGTGGTGTCGGGCGCCATTGGCCGTGCGAAGTCCTCGACCGCCGGGCTGAAGGTGGCGACGACACCTGCGGGGGCGTTGAAGAAGCCCTCCGCGTTCGGGCCGCAGACAGCCATGTCGTAGCGGCACGCGATCTCGCGGATGGCCTGCTGCAGTGCCGCCCCCGTATCGCCGGCCTCCTCGGCGAAGCCCGAGCTGATGATGTAGGCGGCCTTCGCACCCGCCCGCCCGCACTCCTCCAGCGCCGCGGGCACGCCGGTGGCGGGAATGACGACGATCGCCAGGTCCACCGGCTCCGGCACCGCGGTGATGACGGGCCAGGCGCGCAGGCCCTGTACCTCCGCATGGCTGCGGCTGATCGGGTAGATCCGGCCGGGGAAGCCGCGTGCCTGCAGCACGTGCTGGATCTTGCCGCGGATGATCGTCGCGTCCGGCGAGGCGCCGATGATGGCGATGGTGCGGGGTGCGAGCAGCGCGTCGAGGTTCGGCATGGCGGGGGCGTCCCTGCGCCGCTCAGCGCAGGCCGAG
>Ga0180217_1003954_pt1 | contig 12095 bp, 10 predicted proteins | sample eDN3rd37CBELigOP_FD_128521 | JGI IMG/M metagenome (GOLD analysis project Ga0180217, IMG submission 128521) | Enriched Organic Plus compost microbial communities from Emeryville, California, USA - eDNA 3rd pass 37_C BE-Lig OP (version 2) (version 2) ... | reverse complement strand
GACTCCATGCAACCTGTTGGCCGAAGCTGCCGCTCATGATCGCGCGAAACACTTGCTCACGATCAGATGAAACGAGCGCTCACCATCAGGTGAAATCGCCGCTCACAATCAGCGAAATCCGCACAGCCGAAGGAGCGCCCGATGGGGCAGATCAAGATCGCATTCTGGGGCTCCTTGGCCCTGCTCGCCGGCCTGTGGCTGCTCGCCGATCCTTTCGCCCTGCAGGCCGGCGGCTTCTTCGCCCTGCGTGGCTCGATGGTTCAGCTCAGCGGTGTGCTGGCCATGGGCTGCATGAGTTTGGCGATGATTCTCGCCCTGCGTCCGCACTGGCCTGAGCGCTGGCTCGGCGGCCTCGACAAGATGTACCGCCTGCACAAGTGGCTCGGCATCGGCGGCTTGGTCCTGGCGGTGACGCACTGGCTATGGTCGCAGGGGCCGAAATGGGCCGTAGGGCTCGGCTGGCTGGAGCGGCCGGCGCGTGGGGCGCGACCGGCCGTCGACAACGTGCTGGAGCAGTTCCTGCTGACGCAGCGCGGCACGGCGGAGGGCATCGGCGAATGGGCGTTCTATGCCGCCGTGCTGCTCATCGTCGTGGCGCTCGTCCGCTTCATCCCCTACCGGATCTTCTACAAAACCCACCGCCTGATCGCGGTCACCTATCTGGTTCTGGTCTTCCACTCGGTCGTGCTGTTCCAGTTCAGCTACTGGACGTCGCCCCTGGGCGTGCTCATGGCCGGGCTCCTGGCCTGGGGAACGGTCGCGGCCGTGCTGGTCCTGCTCCGCCGCGTTGGCGCTGGCCGCAAGGTCGAGGGTAAGATCGCGCGCCTCCACTACTACCCGGACCTTCGTGTTTTAGAGGGCGAGATCGACATTCCGGCGGGCTGGCCGCCGGGCTGGCCGGGCCACACGGCCGGACAGTTCGCCTTCGTGACCTCGGATACCTCCGAGGGGCCTCATCCTTTCACGATCGCCTCGGCCTGGGATCCGGCCGAGCACCGGCTCACCTTCATTGCCAAGGAGCTGGGCGACTATACCCGCACCCTGCGGAACACGATGCATGTTGGCCAGCCGGTGGTGGTGGAGGGGCCGTACGGCTGCTTCACCTTCGAGGACGATGCGTCGCGCCAGATCTGGATCGGGGGCGGGATCGGCATCACGCCCTTTATCGCCCGCATGAAGCAGATCGCCCAGGGGCAGAAGACCGGGGTGAGCACGCCGCCAGCTCAGGAGATCCACCTGTTCCACCCCACCGCCGACTACAGCGAGGAGGCCATCGCCAAGCTGAAGGCCGATGCGAAGGCCGCCAATGTCCACCTGCACGTCCTCCACGACAGGCGCGACGGCCGATTGTCCGGCGAGCGCATTCGCGCCGCCGTTCCGGGCTGGCGCGAGGCCAGCATCTGGTTCTGCGGCCCGGCCGGGTTCGGGGAGGCGCTGCGGCGGGACTTCGCAAGCCAGGGCCTGAAGGTGGCCCAGCACTTCCACCAGGAACTCTTCGCCATGCGCTGAGCCAGCGCGAGTAGCCGAATGGCGCCATTGCGCAGGGCTGGCGAAGAGCCCTATGAGCGATGCCTTGATCCTAACCGGGAGTGAAGGGGCATGACGATCACACTGGCCGATCTTCTGACGGTCGTTTCCATCGGTCTGGTGCAACTGCTTGCGGTGATGTCCGGGCCCGAGTTTCCTGATCACGGCACGGACGGCGGTTGCCCAGTCGCGGGCGGCCGGCGTGAAGGTCGCCTTGGGTCTGGGCGGTTGCGGCTTTGCTCGGCCTGAATGTTCTGTTTCAGGCGTTTCCGCCGCTCTTCATCGCCATGAAGATCGTGAGCGCGCTGTTCCTGCTGTGGATCGCATTCCAGATCCTGCGGCATTCCGCCGACCCGGTCGTTCTCGATGCCGCCACAGCCGACGCGGTCGAGAACCCCTTCCTGAAGGGTCTGCTGACCCAGTTGTCCAATCCCAAGGTGGTCGTGTTTTTCGGCTCGATCTTTGTGGCGATGCTGCCGTCCTCGGTGCCGATGTGGATGGCTATCACGCTGGTTGTGATCGTCAGCCTCAACGAGGTCTGGTGGTATTCCGCTCTGGCCTTGTTCCTCGGTTCCGAGCGCGTGCGGCGGTTCTACACAAAGGCGAAGGTCTGGATCGACCGTGTCACAGGCGTGTTCCTCGGCGTGCTCGGAGGCAAGCTTCTGCTCTCCTCCGCCGAGTCGGTCTGAAGTCTAAGTATTGAACCCAACGCCATGGGAATGCTCCGAGGAGTCTACCGTGTCTCGTAAGGATCACTCGGAAACAGGCATCCCAGCGTCCCGCAGTGCTCTGTATGTGACAATCGACAAGTACCTTCCCGATCTGATCTACGGGGCCAATGACGGGATCATCACGACGATGGCGGTGGTCTCCGGCGTGACCGGAGCCGAGCTGCCATCCACGGTCATTCTCATCCTGGGGTTCGCAATCTCGTGGCAAACGGCTTCTCCATGGGGGCGAGCAATGTCCTGTCGCGACGCTCGGACGTGCACAACGGCGCGATCCCGACGCTTTCCGCCGCATCCGGCTACGGCGTCGCGACCTTTCTCGGCTTCATCGTCGCCGGCCTCGTTCAGCTTCTCGCCTATCTGCTGCCCTGGTTCGAGGGAGAGCGGTTCGCGGCGGCATCGGCGCTGGCCCTTGCGACGCTGTACGTGGTCGGGGCGAGCCGTGCCTTCTTCGCCGGGCGCGGCTGGCTCGTCTCGGGACTGGAGATGCTGCTCGTTGGAGCGCTGGCGGCGAGGGTAGCCTACGGCGTTGGCGCCCTCGGAGCCGCGCTCATCGGCTGATGCGGGGTGAGGTCGGCGCAAGATCCGGATTTCGCGCAGGCGACGTCGCCTGCGCGCCCCTTGGATCGAACGGGTGCCCGGGCAGTTATGCCCATGTCATGTTGCAGCCTGCAGGCGGACATGCTCTTACGAGTTGGCCTCGGTGCCCGCAATCCATCAGACATTCGGAGGGGACATTGAAGCGAAACACGTTGCGTTCACCCTTTGGGCCCGAGCAGCCAGGAATGAAGCGAGTGTGCCTCCCGAATTCCATTCAGGGCTAGATAGAGGGTATGAGTTCCTCCCCTGAGCAGCCCGGCGGGCCTGCTGCCTACCGACAGCCCTTGCAGGATGTGCTGGCACAGTTCGGAACCGATCCCCATCGCGGCTTGAGCCGGCAGGACGCGATGGAGCGCCTGAGACGTCATGGCGGCAACGAACTCGCCACCGAGAAGCCAATGCCGGAATGGCGCAAGTTCCTCGACCAGTTCAAGGACGTGCTGGTCATCCTGCTGCTGATCGCCACCGCCATCTCCGCGGCGCTGTGGTTTTACGAGCGTGAAACCGCGCTGCCCTACGAGGCCCTGGCGATCTTCGCCGTCGTCCTGCTCAATGCGGTGATGGGCTACGTCCAGCGGTCCCGCGCCGAAAAGGCCCTGGCGGCGCTGAACCAGATGTCGGCCGCCCATGCCAAGGTCATCCGCGACGGTGCCCGGCAGAGCATTCTTGCGCGTGAGGTCGTGCCCGGCGACATCGTGCTGCTCGAGGAGGGCGACACCGTTCCCGCCGACGCACGCCTGATCGAAGCGACGAGCCTCCAGACGGCGGAGGCGGCGCTAACGGGCGAGAGCCTGCCGGTCAGCAAGGACCTCGCGCCGGTCCAAGCCGAGGTCGGCCTGGGCGACCGTAGCAACATGGTCTTCAGCGGAACGGCCGTCACCTACGGTCACGGCAAAGCCGTCGTCACCGCGACCGGCATGCAGACGCAGATGGGGCGCATCGCCGGCATGCTAGAAACCGCGCCGGATGAATCCACCCCGCTGCAGAAGGAGCTCGACCGCGTCGGACGGATGCTCGGGATCACGGTGGTGGCGATCGCCGTCGTCATGATCGCGACCATCCTGCTCGTCGAGGACATCCGCGGCTTTTCGGCGGTCTTCGACGTGCTCATTCTCGGCGTCGCGCTCGCGGTCGCCGCCGTGCCGGAGGGCCTGCCGGCCGTGGTGACGGCGGTGCTCTCGCTCGGCGTGCAGCGGATGGCGGGCCGGAACGCCATCGTGCGCCACCTCTCGGCGGTGGAGACCCTGGGCTCCACCAACGTGATCGCCTCCGACAAGACGGGAACGCTCACGAAGAACGAGATGACGGTGCGTCGTGTCGTGACGACGAGCGGCAGCGTGACGTTCGAGGGCACCGGATACGCGCCCGACGGACAGGTCACGCAGGACGATGGGCGCCCCATCGAAGGCGCGCTGCGCGCCGAGGTCGTGCGCACGCTCGCCGCCGCCGACCGGGCCAACAACGCCGTTCTGCTGGAGCGCGACGGCCGCTGGACCATTCACGGCGATCCCACGGAGGGCGCCCTGATCGTCGCGGCGCGCAAGGCGGGCCTGGAGGCGGAGGCCCTGGAGGCACGGTTCGCGCGCATCGCCGAGGTGCCGTTCTCCTCCGAGCGCAAGCTGATGAGCACGCTTCACAGCGACGCCGAGCAGGAGGAACGCCTGCTCGCGCTCACCAAGGGCGCACCGGACGTTCTGCTCTCCCGCTGCACCCAAGAACTGGCGGGCGAGGAGGCAAGGCCGCTCACGGAAGAGCGGCGCGGCGCGATCATGCAGGCGAATGAAGCGCTGGCGGGCGAGGCTCTGAGGACCCTCGCGGTGGCATTCCGTGTGCTGCCGAAGGCAGGCTTCAGCCATGAGGATTTCGACGAGGGCGCCGAGGCGGAGATGATCTTTCTCGGCCTGATCGGCATGATCGATCCGCCGCGCGAGGAGGCGAAGCAGGCCGTCGCGCGGGCGAAGCAGGCCGGCATCCGGCCGATCATGATCACGGGCGACCATCCAAAAACCGCGGCGGTCATCGCGCGAGAGCTCGGCATCACAACGGATGGGCGAGCGATCACGGGAGCGGAGCTTCAGAGGATGCCCGAGCCTGCACTCGATGCCGCCGTGCGGGAGGTCTCGGTCTATGCCCGCGTGAACCCTGAGCACAAGCTGCGGATCGTCAAGGCCCTCCAGCGCGGCGGCACGACGGTCGCGATGACCGGCGACGGCGTCAACGATGCGCCGGCACTCAAGACCGCCGATATTGGCATCGCCATGGGCATCACGGGCACGGACGTGTCGAAGGAGGCTGCCGACATGGTGCTCGCCGACGACAACTTCGCCACCATCGTGGCCGCCGTGGAGGAGGGGCGGGCGATCTTCTCCAACATCCGCAAGTTCCTGCGTTACCTGCTCTCGTCGAACATCGGCGAGGTGATGACGATGTTCTTCGGCGTGCTGCTGGCCGATGTCATCGGTCTCGTGCCGGACGGAACCGGAGGTGTCGTGCTGCCGCTGCTCGCAACCCAGATCCTCTGGATCAACCTGGTGACCGACGGGGCCCCGGCGCTCGCGCTCGGCGTCGATCCGGCCGAGCGCGGGATCATGGCCATGCCGCCCCGCCCGCGCGGCGAGGGCGTCATCACGGCCCGGATGTGGGCCGGCATCGTCTTCGTGGGCGCCATCATGGCGGTCGGCACGCTGGGCGTGCTCGATGCCTCGTTGCCCGGAGGGCTGATCGAGGGATCGGGAAGCCTGCGCTACGGCCAGACCATGGCCTTCACCACGCTGATGCTGTTCCAGATCTTCAATGTGTTCAACGCGCGCTCGGACGAGGACAGCGCGTTCCAGGGACTGTTCGCGAACCGCTGGCTCTCGCTTGCGGTCGCCCTCTCGCTACTGCTGCAGGTGGTGGTGGTCTATACCCCGTTCCTGCAGCAGGCCTTCTCGACCGTGAGCCTGAGCCTCGGCGATTGGTTCGTCTGCATCGCGGTGGCCAGTTCGGTGCTGTGGCTGCGCGAGGCGAGCAAGCTGGTCATGCGTGCAATGCGGCAGGCGAAGTAGAGAGGGGCCGGTGATCCATTCAACCGCCGAAGGAGGAACCGAGAGACGATGAACCGGATTGTGACGCTGACCCTCAACCCTGCCATCGACGGAGCCGAGGAGGCCGAGCAGGTCCGGCCCATTCGCAAGATCAGGACCTGGGCCGAACGCTATGATCCCGGCGGCGGCGGCATCAACGCGGCGCGGGTGATCGAGGAACTGGGAGGATCGGCGCTCGCGATTTACCTGTCGGGCGGCGTCACGGGTCCGATCCTCGACGAGTTGGTTCAGGCCTCAGGGATCGAGAGCTGGCGGATTCCCATCGCCAGTCACACCCGCATCAGCCATACCGTGCATGAGACCTCGTCAGGGTTGGAATTTCGCTTCGTTCCCGGAGGGCCGAGCGTGACGCGGGAGGAGTGGCAGGCCTGTCTCTCGATGCTCGAAGGCATCGAGGGCGACTACCTCCTCGCGAGCGGCAGCCTCCCGCGCGGTGTTCCGAGCGACTTCTACGGACAGGTCGCGGCTCTTGCAGCCCGCAAGGGCGTCCGGTTCGTGCTCGACACGTCGGGCGAGGCGCTCCGGCAGGCTGCCGGCAAGGGGCTCTCCCTGATCAAGCCGAGCCTCGGCGAGTTGGAGGATCTGATCGGCCGCACGCTCCCCACGCCCCAGGACCAGGACTCCGCCCTGCGGGACCTCATCGCCACTGGCGCGGCAGAGATCATCGCCCTGACCCTGGGGCGCGACGGAGCCGTGCTGGCAACCGGCGATACGCTTCTGCGGATCGAGGGTGTGAAGGTCACGCCAAAAAGCGCGGTCGGCGCCGGCGATAGCTTTCTCGGCGCGATGACGCTCGGCCTTGCCCAAGGCAGGCCGGTGGAGGAGGCCTTTACCCTGGGCATGGCAGCCGGAACCGCCGCGGTTCTGACGGCGGGAACGGAACTGTGCCGACGCGCCGATGTGGAGCGCCTCTACGAGGATATCAGGCGCGGTCAAACGAGGGCAGGCGCCTGAGAGCCGCTCCAGGGGAGAACGGATGCTGCGCCCACGCTACACTCCGCCGAACGATATCTTTCCTCCCAATCCCTGGGCCATCGAGGCAGTCCGCTACGACGCGAAGCTGGCCAGGGAGTTCACCGGGCAGGCCGAGACGATGTTCGCGCTCTCGAACGGCTACCTTGGCCTGCGCGGTGTGGTGGAGGAGGGCACGCCGGTACGGGAGCCCGGTGTGTATCTCAACGGCTTCTACGAGCACCGCCCGATCTCCTATGGCGAGCATGCCTACGGCTTTCCCAAGGTTGGCCAGAGCATCCTGAACTGTCCCGACGGCACCGCTCTGAAGCTGCACGTCGATGACGAGCCTTTCGTCGTCCCGGAGGCCGAGATCCTGTGGTACCGGCGCAGCCTCGATCTTCGCGTGGGCGCCCTGAACAGGGACGTGCGCTGCATAACGCCCGCCGGCAAGCGTCTGTGTCTGAAGACGGTTCGCCTGGTGTCCTTCGCGCATCGCCACCTTGCCGCCATCGAATACGAGCTGACCGCAGAAGATGCCGAGATAGACGTCATGATCTCGTCCGAGCTCGAAAACCGGCAGCCGCTGGCGATCGACAACTCGGATCCGCGATTGGCCGAAGGCTTTGTGGGACGCGTGTTGCATCCGGCCGGAACGATGCTCGAAGGCCAGCGCGCCATCCTCAGCTACCGGACGCAAGGCTCCCGCCTGACGCTCGGCTGCGGCATGGATCATGTCATTGCGGCGGCCTCACCCTTTACCCAAGAGACGACCTGCAACGACGATTTTGCCGCTGTCGTGTTCAGAGGTGTTCTCGGGCAGGGGCAGTCGGTCCGAATCCACAAATATCTCAGCTATCATTATTCCGATCATTCCACGCCCGAGCAGATCCGGTCCCAGACGGCTTGGACTCTGGCCCAGGCGATCAGGACCGGCTTTGCGCCGATCCTCGAGCGTCAACGCCGCGATGTCGACCGCTTCTGGGCGCGGGCCGATGTGAACGTGGCGTGCGAGAACCCAAGGACGCAGCAGGTCATCCGGTGGAACCTGTTCCAGCTGCTGCAGGCTTCTGAGCGGGCCGAAGGCCATGGCATCGCCGCCCGCGGTCTGACCGGCAGGACCTATGAGGGCCACTACTTCTGGGATACCGAGATCTATGTTCTGCCGTTCCTGGTCTATACCCATCCCAGGATGGCGCGCAGCCTTCTCAAATTCCGCTATGACATGCTCGACAAGGCCCGCGCGCGGGCGCGGGAACTCGGGCACCGCGGGGCGACATTCCCGTGGCGGACCATCAACGGCGAAGAGGCTTCGGCCTATTATGCCGCCGGCACCGCACAGTATCACATCAATGCCGACATCGCCTATGCCCTGCGCAAATACGTGGAGGTCAGCGGCGATCATGATTTCCTCCAGCGCTACGGCGCCGAGATGCTGGTGGAAACGGCCCGTCTGTGGCGCGACCTGGGCTTCTTCTCGGAACGCAAGGGCGGCCGCTTCTGCATCAACGGTGTGACGGGACCCGACGAATACACGGCGCTCGTGAACAACAACTGCTTCACCAATCTCATGGCGCGCGAGAACCTGCGCTATGCGGCCGAGACCGCCCGCGAACTCAGGGAGAGGCATCCCGATGCCTTTCACGCCCTGGTCCGCCGCACCGGGCTTGAGGACGACGAGCCCCGCGCCTGGGAGGAAGCGGCGGAACGAATGTATCTGCCCTATGACGAGCAGTTGAAGGTCCACCCGCAGGACGACGACTTCCTTTCCCTGGAGAAGTGGGACTTCGCGGGCACGCCCGAGGAGAATTACCCGCTGCTCCTCCATTACCATCCGTTGAACCTGTACCGGGCGCAGGTGATCAAACAGGCCGACACGGTCCTGGCCATGTTCCTGCTCGGAGATCAGTTCACGCCCGACGCCAAGAAGCGGAACTTCGACTATTACGATCCGCTGACGACCCACGATTCATCCCTGTCGGTCTGCATCCAGAGCATCGTCGCCAACGAGATCGGCTATCGACAGAAGGCCATGCGCTACTTCAACTTCGCCGCGGCAATGGACCTGTCGGATATTGGCGGCAACATGATGCATGGCGCTCACATTGCCTCGATCGGCGGCACCTGGCTCGCTCTGATCTATGGCTTCGCAGGCCTGCGCGACAACAACGGCCGAATTTTGTTTCGTCCCTGCCTGCCGGACGAATGGTCCCGGCTCGGTTTTCCCCTAACCATCCGGGGGCAGAGGCTCCGGGTCGACATCGACCATGCCGTCACGACCTACAGTCTTCTCGCCGGTGAGACGCTGACGTTCTATCATGCGGGGGAAGAACTGACGGTCTCGGCATCGGCGCCGACGATCTCGCGGCCGACACCGTCATGGCCGGCGGAGGCTCAATCTGAGAAGTGACCGAGGAACGCCGTCCCGAAGCGTGCTACCCCATCGACACTTCCACCTGCTCCAGGCTTTCGATGACGAGATCGGCACCATGCCGCCGCAGCGCCTCGGCCTGCCCATGGCGATCGATCCCAACCACGCAGCGAAAGTTCCCCCGCCGGCCTGCCGCGACACCGGCCAGGGCGTCCTCGAACAGGATGGCGCGTGCGGGGGTGGCTCCCAACCGTCGGGTTGCCTCCAGAAAGAGCGCTGGATCGGGCTTGCCCGGCAGGCTGAGCTGCGAGGCTACGATTCCATCGACACGCAGATCGATCAGCCGGTCGAGAGCCGCAGCCTTCAGGATCACCGCCCCGTTCCTGCTGGAGGTCGCAACCGCGATGGCAATTGCCGCCTTTCGAAGTCTATCGAGAAGGGCCACCGCACCAGGGGCAGGGGCGAAGCCGCGATGCAGCAGCCGAAGAAAAAGGCCGGCCTTGCGCCGTCCAAGCGCTTGGACCGTATCCGCATCCTCAAGGTCGCTTGCCGCCCCCTCAGGCAAGTCGAGATTGCGCGAGGCGAGGAATGTGCGGATGCCGTCCTCGCGCGGTCTCCCGTCCACATAGGCCAGATAATCTGCCTCGATGTCGAAGGGCCTGAAGGGTTCGCCACCGCGCGAGGCCCTTCGCTGAAGAAAATCGTCGAAGACCGCCTTCCATGCGGCCGCATGAAGGTGTGCCGTGTCGGTCAGGACGCCGTCGAGATCGAAAATCGCGGCGTCGAACTCGCGCCGGCTGATGATGAGCGCCGGTCCGGCATTCGCGGCCTTCACCATTGGTCAGCCGGGTTCGCTCGACCTTGCGGTCCCTTGTGGATTGTCCGCTCGGCGCAGGAGGGCCAGAAGCAGGTTTGCGCGGCTGACGATACCCACGACTCGGCCGTTGTCGACGATCGGAACGCGCTTCACGCTGCGCCGCTCCATCGCATCGACGATTTCGGTCAGAGGCGTTTCGACACCGGCCGAGACAATATCCGTCGACATGATATCCTCGACGCGGCGGCTGCTCAGATCACCAGCACCGGATCCGCTGTCGAGGAAGGCCTCGATCCAGCGCATGCGGTCGCCTCCCTCGCGCCGCAGGAAATCACCTTCCGATACGATGCCGACCAGCCTTCCGCCGTCATCCACGACGGGAAGGCCGCTGATGCGGTGCTCGATCATGAGGCGGGCCGCCTCGGCGAGCGTGGCGCTCGGCTTGACCGTTGCCGCTCCCGTCGTCATCACGTCGCCAGCTTTCATCGCAATCTCCTCTCCCCATTCCAGTCAGGTGCGAGACCTGTCCGCCTGAGCTTCCTTCCTGGCATAGGTGGATTGCCAGCCCACCCAATCAAGCGTAGCAAGTCGAAAGAAAGGATCCTGGGATCCCAAAACACATCGGCTTCATCGAGAGCTCGAGGCTGTCTCGTTGACGCCACGCCGGGTCCTGCCCTCCAATGTTCGTGGAGCAAGCCCATGTCCGCCAACCCACTTCCGCGTGAGCGCATTTCCTCCGCTATCCTTCTAGGTGGCATCGTCCTTGCGAGCTATCTCTGCTATCGCCTGTCCCTTCCCTTCCTATCCCCCCTGCTATGGGCCTTTACCCTAGCGGTCCTGTTCGGGCCGCTCCATGCATGGCTGCGGCGCAGCATGACATCTTCGGCGGGCGCGGCCTCTGTTGCTGTAGGCATTATCGCGGCCGTGGTGGTGATCCCAGCCCTCTTCGTGCTTGCCGCGCTGCTCGGGGAGGCGGTCAAGGGAGCCAACCTCATCAATGCGGTGGCCGGATCGGGCCGCTGGCGATCCGTACTCGAATCCAACTCCTGGCTTTCGCCGGCCTTCTCCTGGGTCGAGGAGAGGGTCAACATCCAGGAACTGATCGGCACGGCAGCGGCATGGCTCACGTCCTGGAGTGCCTCCCTGATCCGCGGATCCTTCGCGGGCTTCGTCAATCTCCTGCTGACGTTCTACTTCCTGTTCTACTTCCTTCGCGACGGGGAGAAGGCGAGGCGCTTCCTGAAGGAGCTTCTTCCCCTCTCAGCGGCGGAATTCGCCAAGGTCGGCGAGCGAATGCAACAGACGGTTCAAGCCACGGTCTATGGAACCGTTGTCGTTGCCGCTCTGCAGGGCGGCCTCGGGGGGCTCGTGTTCTGGTGGCTCGACATGCCCGCGCCGTTCTTCTGGGGTGTCGTTATGGGGCTGCTGGCCGTGGTGCCGTTTCTGGGAGCCTTCGTCATCTGGGCCCCGGCTGCGGTCTATCTCGCCCTGGCAGGGCAGTGGTTCGACGCCTCCGTCCTGGCCCTCTGGGGCACGGCCGTGATCGGCCTCATCGACAACGTCCTATATCCGGTCCTGGTCGGCGACCGGCTGATGATGCACACCGTCCCGTCCTTCATCGCCGTTGTGGGCGGCCTCCTCCTGTTCGGTGCCCATGGCGTGATCCTGGGGCCGCTTGTCCTCTCGGCAGCGGTCATCCTGCTGCAGATCTGGCGCCAGCGCACGGCATATCTCGACGCCGACAGGCCCTCATCGAGCGTTTGACAACGTCCCGGACCCCATGGGTCCACGCCGGCCAGATCCGCTCTCCACCAGGCGCCGGCGACTTCCTCACTTACCTGACCGACGTGGGTCTGCCGTGGGCCATTGCCATCAGTGGCCGGACGGAGACGGCGCGGGCTGATCATGGCTGCTCCTCGGACCGCGCCGCGTGCCTGACGCTATCGGACTGCGCGCGGCAAAGCCATTCCGCCAACGAAGACGCAATGTAGACCTAATCGCCATTCCGGGCCGAT
>Ga0180217_1003953_pt1 | contig 12096 bp, 9 predicted proteins | sample eDN3rd37CBELigOP_FD_128521 | JGI IMG/M metagenome (GOLD analysis project Ga0180217, IMG submission 128521) | Enriched Organic Plus compost microbial communities from Emeryville, California, USA - eDNA 3rd pass 37_C BE-Lig OP (version 2) (version 2) ... | reverse complement strand
GCAGCCGGCCGATCCGCTCGACCGGCAGATGCCGGAAGGGTGCCTCCCCGGCCCAGGCGGGCGGCACCAGCACGCGCGTCGGCGGCCAGGCGCCCTCCCCCGCCAGCGCATCGGCCGCACGCGCGACCTCAGCCGCGAAGCGCTGCACGCCAGTCATGCCCTGGGTGACGAAGCGGCCGTTCATCAGGAGCGGGCTCATGCGCCAGTCATCCCCGAGGGACGCAGTGCCGCGCGTGGGTCACGCAGCAGGAAGCGCAGGCCTCGCCGCTCTTCCGTCGGAAGTGCCCGGAAGGCCAGCACGGCGAAGGTCACCAGCACCACCGCCCCGATCGCCGCGAGCACCTGCCAGGCGTCGAAGGGCAGCAGCGCTGCCAGCCCAAGCCCGCCCGCCAGCAGTGGCAGGGCCACCAGACGCGCCACCCCGGCCGCCGCCGGATAGAGCCGGGCGACGAGGAAGAACTTGCCGCCGCAATCCACCGCCGCGCGCAGCGCCCAGGCGGCTGCCGCGCCCTCGATCCCCTGCCACAGCAGCAATCCTGCCGAGAGCGGCAGGAACAGCAGCGCCTGCGCGAGCGCGAAGCGCGCGGTCACGTCCGGCCGCCCGATGGCGTCCAGCAGCGCCGCAGGCGCGAAGGCGGTGCAGGAGAAGAAGACGCCGACCGACAGGATCTGCAGCACCCGTGCCCCACCCGCTGCGAACTCCGCGCCGAGCCAGAGCCGCAGGATCTCCCCCGCCCCCGCCACCAGCAGCAGGCAGGCTGGCAGCACCAGCGCCATGATCAGCAGGGCGCCGCGGCGCAGCAGGTCGGCCGTGGGCCGGGGCAGGGTCGCATAGGCCGAGGCCATGGCCGGCAGCAGGGCCTGCGACACCGCGACCGGCAGGATCCAGGCGCGCAGCACGAGGTCGAGTGGCGTGGCGTAGAACGCCACCGCCGCGAGGGAGACCAGCGCGCCCACCAGGAACCGGTCAGCATAGAGCAACGCCTGGGTCGTCAGCCCGGCGAAGGTCATCCAGCCGCCGAGGCGGAGCAGCGGCAGCACGAGGCGCAGCCTAAGGCCGCGGAACGCCGGCCCCGGCAGCGCGCGGCGCACCAGCCAGGCGTAGCAGACCGTGTTTGCCACCCGGCACGCCACCAGCGCCAGCATCGCGCCCACCAGGCTGTCCCAGACCAGCAGCACCAGCACCGGGCCGAGATAGTAGAAGAGGCTGACCGGCATGGTGACGAGATTGGCCGCCCGGAAGCGCTGGTAGGCCGCCAACACGCCCCAGAGCGCGGCATTCACCACCACCAGCGGCGCTGCGGCGACCAGCACGCGCATCGCCGCCGCAGCCTCGCCCTGCAGCGCCGGCGGCACCAGCAGAATGCGCTCGACCAGCAGGGGGATGAAGGCCCAGAGCGCCGCCGCGGCCACGAGGCTGAGGCCAAGCAGCGTGGCGAGCGCGGCCCCGACCAGCGCCGGCGCCTCCTCGCCCCGGCCGGCGCCGATGCGCTCGGCGACCGTCCGGGTCAGCGCCTGGCCGACGCCGAAGTCGAAGACGCCGAAGACGCCCACCATGGCCAGCGCCAGGGTGAACAGCCCCCAGCGGTCGAGGCCGAGCTGGCCCACCAGCACCGGCGTGAGGACCAGGGCGAGCAGCAGCGGCAGGCCTCGCCCGGCGGCATTCCAGGCAGCGCCGGAGACCAGCGTGCGGCCGCGCGTGCGGGATTCGGCGTCGGTCATCGCACCCTCCTGGGGCCGTCGAACCACCTGGGCAACGCCCCCCGCGGAAGCGACCGCGCCGCTTCGCTGAAGGCCCCGGGAGGCGCGGAGGTCTGTTTGGCCGGCAAACACACAAGGCTCGGCGTAGCACGGCCCGCCATGGCCGGTCAGGCCATTGGCGGGCCGGTGGAAACGGACCGCGCTGCCGCGCGGTCCAGGAGTCGCTCAGTAGGCGCCGCGCTGTGCCAGCACCGCAAAGGGGGTGCGGGCCAGGATGCGCAGGTCGGTCCAGAGCGAGGGCGCAGTCGCGTACTGCACATCCAGTGCGACCCGCGTCGCATAGGTCGTGTCGCTGCGGCCGCTGACCTGCCAGGGGCCGGTGATGCCCGGCCGAACCGCGAGGTAGTGCGCCGCCGCCGTGCCGTAGTGCTTCTCCAGCTCCGCCGCCTGCACGGGGCGCGGGCCCACCAGACTCATCTCCCCGCGCAGCACGTTGACCAGCTGCGGCAGTTCGTCGAGGCTGGTGGCGCGCAGGAAGCGACCGACCCAGGTGACCCGCGGGTCGTTGCGCAGCTTCCGGCAGGTCTCCCACTCCTCGCGCGCGGCCGGGTCCCGCTCGAGCAACTCGGCCAGGCGCCGGTCGGCATCCACCACCATGGAGCGGAACTTGAGGCAGCCGAAGCGGCGGCCGCCCAACCCGATCCGTTCATGCGCGTAGAATACCGGTCCACCATCGCGCCGCACCAGCATGGCCAGGAGGAGGAAGGCCGGCATGCAGGCCAGCAGCAGCATTGTCGCACCGGCGATGTCCAGGGCGCGCTTCAGCAGCGGGCGCAGGGCCTCGCGCAGCGCCGTAGTGTCGGAGGGCGCAAGCCGCACCGGCGGCAGGCCGGACCCCTCCACCCGAGCCTGCCCCGGCAGAAGGCCGATCCCCGCAGGCGCGGGTCGCAACGTCTCGCAAGCTTCGATGCTAAGCATCTACAACCTCGACTGTCTGGTGGTGCACCGCCGTTACCGGCGGCTCGCACCGTCTGACCGCAGTTGCGAGGCCGTTCCGGTCAATCCGTCCCGATCCCCGCCATGCCGGCACCTTCGCCCACCCCCAAAGCGGCAATGAGACAGCGTTGCGGCCGTTTTGTGGCGCGCAATCCGGTACTCGCGAGCGGCTCCCGACGAACGGAAGCCAGTGCCGCCGTCAGGGCGGAAACAGCCTGGCGCCACGGGACCGGGCTACGGTTTTCCCGTGCAAGCACGTTCTCGCTTGTGGCATTCTCGCGCATGAGTTGCATCGCGCTCTGTCATGTCGAATCGAACGGGAAGTAAACCACGACAGATCTCCTCTGCCGTGCCGCCCGAGTGCCTGTCGGCAGGTGAGCATCGCCGCAGCTGCACCGCATGCGGCATCCTGGTCGCGCTCGCCCTCTCCTCCGTCGTCTGGCTCGGGATAGGAATCGGGATCTGGCGACTCGCCGCGGGCTGACGCATGCGCAGCACGGGACGCGCGTCCCTCGGGAGGCCGGTCGGTACCGTCGCGGCCGCGAATCGGGGCCAATACGGCGCAACAGGACCAGGAGAGCGGCCGGACGTGTCCCCATGGCTGGCACCTGCGCCCGCGCCTTTCTGCCCGTCCGTCGCCATGTCGCGCGCCGGCCTCGCCGCTCTGGCGGGACCGGGCGATGGGGTGCCGCTTCCCGCAAGCCCAAAGCGCGGCAGGCAGCCGTGCTCATCCTCACATCGGTGTCATACTCGCTGCCGCAGCGCACCGGGCCTTGGCCCCAGGCCATGGACTGGTCGGTGCGGCAAGAGCCGCCGGCTACTCGCAGAGCAGATTGAGCAGCACCTGACGCCTCTCCTCCCGCGCCACGCGCAGCGCGCGTGCAATGGCATCGGGCAGGGCGGCAGGATCGCGCACGCACTCTCCATGGCCACCCGACGCCTGCGCATAAAGCTCGAAGGCCGGCATGGGTGAAAGATCCGCCAGCGGTGCGGGCGTGCCATGCGCCGAGGCGTGCCCTTCCGGATACAGCGTCTGCGCCGCGTTCTGCACGGCGTGCCAGCGCCCGTTGTTGCAGAGGATGGTCAACACCGGCAGGCCGAGTGCTGCACTCGCCTGATGGCAGGCTGCGGGGTTGGCGAAAAGATAGGCCCCGTCGCCGAGAGTCGCGATCACAGGCCGGTCGGGCTGAGCCAGTTGCACGCCGAGCGCCGCGGGCAGGCCCCAGCCGAGGCCGGCGGCAGGCGGGTGGTGATAGAAGCTGCCCGGCGCCTCGCAGTCCAGGATGGCGCGGTTTGCCCAGTACTCGTTCACCACGATGGCGTCCGCTGGCTTCGCCTCGCTGAGGCAGAGATTGAGCCAGTCCTTGGTCATGCGCGGAGCAGCCTTCAAGGCTGCGATCCGCGCCTCACGGGCCTCCCGAACCGCGCGCGCGGCCGCAAGGATGCGGTCCCGACGCGCCGCCGTGCCCGGTCCGCAATCCAGCGCCGACGCCAGCGCCGGCAGCAGGGTGGAGACAGACGCGGTGATCGTGAGGTCGGAGCGGTAGCCACGCACGGGATAGCGGGCGAAAAGCGGATCCACGCCCGCATGCACGATGGTGGCGGCCGTTTGCGGCGCCCCCTCCGCCGCGGGCATCCAGGGTACGTCGGCCTCCAGCACGATGATGAGATCGGCGCGGTTGAAATAGGGCCGCAGCGCGGTGCCGAGATGCATGGGATGACTGGCGGGCAGGCCGAGGAAGCGGGCATGCGTCTCCACCACGCCGATGCCATGGCGCTCGCACAGCGCCGCCAGCGCCGGTACATCGGCCGGGCGGCGACCGGCCGTGGCGGTGGCAATCACGGGGAACTCCGACGCCGCGATCATCGCTGCCAGGCGCTCGACCGCGCGCGGGTCGGGCGCCGGCTCGGTTGGCACCGGAAGCTCCTCCTGCGCCAGCACCAGCTCCCGCATCTCGGTCGCCAGCACCTCACGCGGCAGGGTCAGGTAGATAGGCCCCTGCGGTGGCGCGCTGGTGACGGCGAGAGCACGGTTGACGATATCCTCGAGATTCAGCCCGTCACGCAGCTCGTAGTCCCATTTGACGATCTCACGCAGCATGCCGGCCTGGTCGAACATCTCCTGCGCCCAGTGGATCGGCACATTGCGCGAGCCACGACGCCCCTGCTCGAACAGCGGCGTCCGGCCCGCGGTGAACAGCATGGGGATGTTGTCGCGCGCCGCATTCATCAGCGCGCAGACTGCGTTGGCCGTGCCGACGCTGACATGCAGCATGACGGCCTGTGGCCGTCCGGTGACCATGGTGTAGCCATGCGCCATCCCTACCGCCAGGTTCTCATGCGAGCAGATGACGGCATTCGGGAAATCGAGCCGCGATTGCGGCTGCCGGGCATAGGCCTCGACCAGGGAGGCGCTGTCGGTGCCGGCGTTGATGAAGAAATGCTCGATCCCCCGCCGCTTCAGCAGCACGAGGAAGGCCTCGCCGACGCTCTCGACGCGATAGGCGTTGGTCATGGCAGTCCTCCCCATTCCCGTTTTCCTGGCCGCGGGACAAGCCTAGTGCGAGGCGCGCGTCGCGCCTAGGCTGAGGGGGAGGACTCTCCAGGGAGGATGCGATGGATGCCGCCCAGCTGCCAGAGCGCGTCCAGGTCGTGATCATTGGCGGCGGCATCGTCGGCTGCTCGGTCGCCTATCATCTCACGCGGCGCGGCTGGACCGACGTGCTGCTACTGGAACGGCACCAGCTTACCAGCGGCACCACCTGGCATGCAGCGGGGCTCGTCGGCCAGCTCCGGGCGACGCACAACCTGACGCGGCTCGCGCAATACACCACCCAGCTCTATCAAGGACTGGCGGCGGAGACGGGCCAGCCCACCGGGTTCCGGCAGTGCGGCTCGCTCGCGGTCGCCTCGACCGATGCACGGATGGAGGAGCTGAAGCGCGGCGCCTCCATGGCCTCCTGCTTCGGGCTGGAGGTCGAGGTGCTGGACCCGACCGAATGCGCCGCGCTCTGGCCACCGATGGAGGCACGCGACATCAAGGGCGGCGTCTGGCTGCCGAAGGACGGCTACACCAGCCCCGCAGATACCTGCCGGGCACTGGCGGCCGGGGCACGCCAGCGCGGCGCGCGGGTGATGGAGGGTGTCGCGGTCACACGCATCCTGCATGCGGGCGGCACAGCAACGGGGGTGCTGACGGAGCAGGGACCGGTCACGGCCGAGGTCGTGGTCAATTGCGCGGGCATGTGGGCGGGCGAGCTTGCGGCCACCTGCGGCGTGAACGTTCCGCTGCACGCGGCGGAGCATTTCTACGTGGTAACGGAACCGATCGCCGATCTTCCGTTGGACCTGCCCGTGCTGCGCGACCCCGATGCCTGCACCTATGTGAAGCCCGAGGCCGGCAGGCTGCTGGCAGGGTGGTTCGAGCCGGTGGCGAAGCCCTGGGGCATGGGCGGCATCCCCCGCGACTTCGCCTTCGGCACCCTGCCCGACGACATGGATCACGTCGCGCCGCTGCTGGAGGGCGCGGCGCGGCGGATTCCCTGCCTCGGCCATGCGGGCATCCGGCTGTGGTTCAATGGTCCCGAGAGCTTCACCCCGGATGTGCGCTACCTGCTGGGCGAGGCGCCGGAACTGCGGCGCTTCTACGTGGCAGCCGGATTCAACTCCATCGGCATCCAGTCGGCGGGCGGCGCGGGGAAGGTGCTGGCGGACTGGATCGTGGACGGTCATCCGCCGATGGACCTCTGGGATGTGGACATCCGCCGGGCGATGCCCTTCCAGCGCAACGCCCGCTACCTGCGCGAGCGGACGACGGAATCCCTGGGCCTGCTCTACGCCATGCACTGGCCCTTCCGGCAGCCGGAGACAGCGCGCGGCCTGCGCCGCTCGCCGCTGCACGACAGGCTGGCGGCGGCCGGCGCCTGCTTCGGCGAGACGGCCGGCTGGGAACGCGCCAACTGGTTCGCTCCGCCCGGCATGGCGCCACGCTACGACTACAGCTATGGCCCACAGAACTGGTTCGAGGCCTGCGCCGCGGAACATCGCGCGGTGCGCGAGGCGGTGGGGCTCTTCGACCTCTCCTCCTTCGCGAAGTTCGCAGTGGTGGGGCGGGATGCCGCGGCCGTGCTGAACCGGATCTCCACCGCCGATATGGATGTTCCTGTGGGCCGCGTTCTGTACACCCAGTGGCTCAATGAGCGCGGCGGCATCGAGGCGGATCTGACCGTGACGCGGGAAACGGAGGACCGCTTCCTCGTCGTGACGGCCGCTGCCTGCCAGACGCGGGATCTCGCCTGGCTGCGCCGGCACATTCCGGAGGAAGCCCGGGCGCAGGTGGTGGATGTCACCTCCGGCCTGGCAACCCTTGCCGTGATGGGGCCGCAGTCGCGCGCGTTGCTCGCCCGGCTGACCGATGCGGATCTGTCGAATGCGGCCTTCCCCTTCGGCACCTCGCGGGAGGTGGATCTCGGTCTCGTGCGGGTCCGGGCCTCGCGCATCAGCTATGTCGGCGAGCTCGGATGGGAACTCTACGTGCCGACCGAATGCGCCATGCATGTCTTTGACGCGATCCTGGCGGAGGGTGCGGAGTTCGGCCTGCGTCTTGCAGGCTATCACGCGTTGAATGCGCTGCGGATGGAGAAGCTGTATCGGCACTGGGGCCATGACATCGGCGAGGAGGACACGCCCTTCGAGGCCGGCCTGGCCTTCACCCTGGCCTGGGACAAGCCCGGCGGCTTCATCGGGCGAGAGGCGCTGCTGCCGCTGCGCGGCCGCATGCCCACACGCCGGCTGGTGGGCTTCGCCCTGCAGGACCCGTCGCGGCTGCTCTACCACAACGAGCCGATCTGGCGGGACGGCGTGCTGGTCGGGCGTACCACCTCGGCCATGTTCGGGCATACCGTCGGCGCCAGTGTGGCGCTCGGCCTGGTTCGCTGCGCCGAAGGCGTGACGCCCGAATGGGTCGCCACCGGACGCTTCGAGATCGAGGTGGCGCGGGAACGCCTGCCTGCCCGCGCCTCCCTCCGCCCCTTCCACGACCCGACAGGCGCGCGGATGCGGGCCTGAGCCGACGCTACTCCGCGGCCAGGCGCGCGTCGGGCAGGAGCCCGGCAGCCCGCAGCGCCGCGCTGATGCGCGCGATCTCCGCCTCCGACAGCTTCTTGAGCGGCGGACGCACCACGGCGCGCGGCAGGCGGCCCAGCAGCACCAGTGCCTCCTTCATACGGTTGTGCATGTCGAAGAAGGGCTCGGCATAGAAGGCTTCGGCAGTCGGGCGGATGCGCGCATTGATCGTCTGGGCGGTGGCAAGGTCTCGGCGCTGCACCGCCTCGAACAGCGCCACCTGCAAATCGGCGATGACACTGCCGGACCCCGAGAGCAGCCCCTGGCAGCCGGTGACGAGCGAGGGGAAGAGCCAGGCGCTATGCGTGCTGAGCACATTGACCGGCCGCGCCAGGCCTTGCAGCGCCACCACATGGCGCTCAGCCAGGACCGGATCGCCGCTCCAGTCCTTGATGGCGCGGAAGCTGGGCAATTCGGCCGCCAGGTCGAGCAGCGTATCGAGCGGATAGGTCAGGCCGGAGACGAGCGGGTACTGGAACAGGATCAGCGGCAGATCCACGGCGGCGGCGATGGCGCGCACATGATCGGCCAGGCAGTCCGGGCGGGCGGCATTGCCGCGCGCCAGCACGGTTGGCGGGAAGACCAGCAGGGCCGAAGCGCCGCCGGCGGCTGCGGCCTTCGCCAGGCGCACCGCCTGCAGGGTGCCATCGGCATAGACGCCGGCGACCACGGGGATGCGGTCGCCTACCTCCTCCATGGTGATGGCCAGCACCTCGCGCTGCTCATCCGGATCGCAGGAGGCGACCTCGGAGGCATGCGCGTTCGTCGTGATGGCACTGATGCCGGGCACCGCGGCGACCTGCCGCAGATGCGCGCGGTAGGCCGCGGCGTCGATCGAGAAGTCCTCGTGGAAGGGCAACAATACGGCGGGAATGACGCCGCGGGGTTCGAAGCCGGCCATGCGCGGTTCCTTCGGGTCAGTCCATGATCAGGTTGAACTCCTCGCCGATGCGCTTGTAGCGGGCATACTCGGCGGCGATGTGCTCGGCGAAGCGCCCTGCCGTGCCGCCCTGCGGCTCGAGACCCGCAGCCGCAAGGCGTGCCCGGATCTCGGCATCGCGCAGCGCCTCGTTCGCGGCGGCATTCAGCCTTGCCACCACGGATGCGGGCAGGCCGCGCGGCCCGGCGATGCCGTTCCAGCCATAAAGATCTGCGCCCCTGAATCCGAGTTCGAGCAGGGTGGGCGCCTCCGGAAAGATGGACCAGCGATCGGCACCGGTCGTGGCCACAACGCGCAGCCGACCCGCCTCCACATGCGGACGCGCAGCGGCGGCGTAGTGCATGTCGAGACGTCCGGCCAGCACTTCCTGGATCGCCGGTCCGTCGCCGGGGAAGTGGATCGGCTCGAAGGTGACACCGGTCGCCTTGGTGAGCATGAGCGCGAAGATATGGCCCGTGCCACCCGGACCGGTGGTGCCGAAGGTCACGCGCCCTTCGCGCCGGGCCAGCGCCACCATGTCCTCCATGCTGCGCAACGGACGATCGGCACGCACCACCAGCGCGAAGGGAGAGATCACGCAGAGTGCGACCGCGGTGAAGTCCTCCAGGGGATTGTAGGTGACGTTGCGGCGCAGCGCCGGTGCCTGGGCATTGCTGGCCGCATTCGCCTGCAGCAGGGTGTAGCCGTCGGCCGCGGCTTTGCTCACTGCATCGGCACCGATCGTCCCCGTGGCGCCTGCCCGGTTCTCCACTGCCACGGGCTGGCCAAGCGTCCGCGACATATGCGCCGCCACCAGGCGCGCAGGGATGTCGGTCAGGCCCCCGGGCGCGAAGGGCACCACCAGGCGGATGGCGCGGCTTGGCCAGCCCGATTGCGCGCCGGCACCGCCGGCCGCACCGGCCGCGAGCGTCGCGGCGAGCAGGCTGCGGCGGCAAAGGGCGGCGCGCGGCATGTCGCCCCCTCCCCTATCCCGGCAGCTTGGACGTCTTGGCGCCCATGCCGCGCATGAACCGGTCGCGGATCTGGGACGGATCACGCTCCGTCTGCGCGGCCGGGGGTGCGTCATCCAGCTTCAGGCCGATGAAATGCGGACCGTCCTCTGCCAGGCAGATCTCGATCAGCCGGTCGAAATCCGTCTCGTCCGCTGCCCAGGCAGCGCGAGGAAGGCCGCTGGCACGCGCCATGGCGACGAGGTCCGTGCCGGCAGCCTCGGCTGGCGTCGCCTGCCCGCCGGTGATCTGATAGGTGCCGTTGTCCAGCAGCAGGATGGCCAGGTTCCTCGGCGCCCGTGCGGCGACGGTCGCGAGGCAGCCCAGCTGCATCAGCAGCGAGCCGTCGCCCTCCAGCACGAAGACCTTGCGCTTGGGCTGCGCGATCGCGACGCCGAGCCCGATCGGGATGGCCAGCCCCATGCTGCCCAGCATGTAGAAATTCTGCGGCCGGTGCCCTGCGGCCCAGAGATCGAAATTGGAATGGCCGATGCCGCCGATGACCGCTTCCTCGTTGCGCAGGCGCGAGACGAGGCGCTGCGTCAGGGCGGAACGGTTCATGCGCTTCAGGTTGTGCGTCGCGTTCGCGCTCATCGGGACACCGCCTTTCCGCCGGTCAGCAGCGGCGAGAGGATCAGGCAGGCGGGTGCCTGGGTCATCACCGCCTGGCGGATGGTGCGATCGACGACGAAGCCGCATTCGTCCCGCCGCGTGATCGTGTGATGCTCGATGCCGAGGCTGTCGAGCACGGGGCGCATGGTGCGGCAGACCATGGCCTGGCCCAGGTTGAACTCGCCGAGGGTGCCACGCTCACTTACCATCATCAGGGCCGGGATCTGGAAGGCACAGGGCAGCGAGGCCAGCACATTGGCGAGCGTCGCGAAGCCGCTGGTCTGCATCAGCACGATGCCGCGCATACCCGCCATCCAGGCGCCGCAGACGATGCCGATCGCCTCCTCCTCCCGTGCCGTCGGGAAGGTGGTGAAATACGGGTCGGCGTGGCAGCCCGCGATCACCGGTTTCAGCACGTTGTCCGGCACATAGGTGATCAGGCGCACCTCGTTCGCCCTGAATGCGTCAAGCACGATCTCGTGCCAGGGCTGCAGCACGCCCTCCGCCATGGTTCCGTCCTTCTCAGTTCACGCTGATTCCCGCCTGGCGGATTACGTCGCGCCAGAGCGGCACCTCGCGCGCGACACGTGCGCGCAACTCCTCCTGCCCGCCATCCACCACGGGCATGCCGGCCTTGCGGTAACGCTCGCGCACCTCGGAATGACGCAGCACCGTCTCCACGGCTTCCGTCAGGCGTGCGATGACGGGTGCCGGCACGCCGGCAGGGGCGAAGAGCGCAAGGAAGGTCTCGCTTTCCGCGCCCTCGATGCCGAGTTCTGCCAGACTCGGCAGATCGGGCCAGTCAGCCTGGCGCCCGGTGCCGGAATGCGCCAGCGGCATGAGCTGGCCCGAGCGCAGCGGCCCTTCCACCGAACCCTGATGCGCCACGATGTAGTCCACCTGTCCGGCGAGCGTGGCCTGTGTGGCGGGCCCCGCGCCGGCAAAGCCGATATGCTGCACCTGGATACCGGCGCGCAGGCGGATGATCTCGCCTGCCAGATGCGGCGTGGTGCCACTGCCGGGGCTGGCCCAGTTCAGCTTGTCCGGATTCGCCTTGGCGAAGGCGATCAGGTCCTTGAGGCTGCGGAAACGGCTGTCCGGCGGCACCGCGACCACGTTCGGCGAGGCGCCGAGCGTGGTGACCGGCGTGAAGTCCTTGAACGGATCATAGGGCGCGTTGCGGTAAAGGCTCGGGTTCACCACGAAGGCCGAGGATGTGCAGAGCAGGGTGTAGCCATCCGCGGCTGCCCGCGCCGCCGCGCCGATGCCGATATTGCCGCCCGCTCCGCCGCGATTCTCGATCACCACCGGCTTCCCCACCAGTTCCGATAGTGGCTGCGCCAGGATGCGTGCCGCGATGTCCGTCGATCCACCCGGTGGGAAGGAGACGATGATGGTGATGGTGCGCTCCGGCCAGTTCCCCTGCGCCCGGGCGCCCGCCAGCGGCATCATGGCAAGGGCCGCGCCACCGGCCAGGAAAATGCGCCGGCCCGCGCAGCGCGCAAGGAGCATCCTGTCGTCCACCCGTTCCTCCCTCGCGGGCGTTCGACCCGCCCGTCCGTCTGCTGCAAGCCTATCCCAGCCGCGGGGGCGTCGCTACCATGCTCAGGCGGCGGCGGCGGTCTCCTCCGGGGGGTAGTTGAGCTCCACCGCCACGCCATCCGGGTCATGGAGGAAGATCTGCGTCTGCCGGTCGCGCGGGAGCACGCGCTCCTCGAAGCGGATCGCGCTGCG
>Ga0180217_1003952_pt1 | contig 12097 bp, 6 predicted proteins | sample eDN3rd37CBELigOP_FD_128521 | JGI IMG/M metagenome (GOLD analysis project Ga0180217, IMG submission 128521) | Enriched Organic Plus compost microbial communities from Emeryville, California, USA - eDNA 3rd pass 37_C BE-Lig OP (version 2) (version 2) ... | reverse complement strand
GCGAGCGTCTGTTCGCCGCCGCACTCGCGCCACAGCGGCACCGACCGCTCGATGGTGAGGGCCTGCAGGAGCATCACTTCGTGATTGCCGAGCAGCGGCACGATCTGGCACTGGCTGTCGAGCTCGATCAGCCGGTCGATCACGCGGCGGCTATCGGGGCCGCGATCGATGTAGTCGCCGAGCGTGACGATCCGGTCGTCCGGCTGCGGGGCGATCTGCGCAAGGATTGCGTCCAACGCGGACGCACATCCGTGAATGTCTCCAATAGCTATCGTGCGTGCTGCCATGCTGGGCTCCACCGGCTATTGTAGCGAAAGTTGCATGCGCGCGCCCGCCGAAGACGGCGTAGAAGCAGGCCTCCTTCCCGCACGGTTGTAAGTTGACAAGTCGTTATTAGGTTTGTATAAGTTTTGTTGGCGTCGTAGCTGCGCGGAGCGGGACGTTTTTCAGCGGCGGCGGTGAAAAACTGGCCTGGTTTTTCACCGAGTTTGGGGCCCCCTGCGAGCGGGTTTTTCCGCGAAAAACCCCTTCGGTTCTTCACCAGGGGTGGTGAAAAACGCCGTCGGTCAACCCGCTGGTCAACCGCTGCCGGCTGGATTACGTTAACTCCCCGCCTGACGAGTCGTCGCAGTGGAAGGAGCACCAGCATGAGCGAGTTGGATATTAGCGTAAGTGCTTGCCGCGGAAGGCAGAAGCGACTGCTGGAAGAGATGCGGCGATTGAACCTCGATCTGGTCATCGTCACGCAGATCGAGCATGTGCAGTATCTGGCCGGGCCGCGGTTCGGCTGGGTAATGTCTCCCGCAGCCGCCCTGTCGGCTGACGGAAAGTTGACGCTCGTCGCTCCGAACAAAGAGCCCGACGTGGCGGCTGCCGACGAAGTGGTCACCTACGAGGCCCAGTGGCACTCGACGTTGCGGAACGATCAGCGGAAGGCTTCGTCCGAAGCGCTGCTGAAGACCTTTGAGGGCAAGCCGGCGCCCAAACGCGTGGGCGTGGAATTTTCGTCGTTCGGTTTGCACCTGGCAGCCGTGCCGGGGGAACGCGTCGACATCGAGCCAACGCTCTATCGCTTGCGGCGGCGCAAGGATCCCGACGAGCTGGCGCGAATTCGCAAGGCGATCGCCGGCACCGGGGTGATGTACAAGGTGGCCCGCGAGATCATCGAGCCGGGCGTGACCGAGCTGACCGTCTTCAACCACTTGCAGGCTGCAGCCGTCAACGAATTTGGCGAGATGCTGACCGGGACGGGGAACGACTACGCGTGCGGCGAGATGGGGGGCCCGCCGCGCAACATGCGTCAGGCCCAGGATGGCGAGCTTTACATTCTCGATCTCGGCCCGGCGTATCGCGGCTATTTTGCCGACAACTCGCGGGCGTTTGCGGTCAATCGCAAACCGACCGACGAGCAGCTCGCCGCGTGGTCGCAGATCATGAAGGTGTTCGACCATATCCAGAAGACGGTCAAGCCGGGCAAGAGCTGCAAGGAATTGTTCCGAGAAGTGGAAGCGATCCTGGCGCAGTCGCCGCACGGCAAGTTTCCGCATCACCTGGGACACGGCATTGGGCTGTATCCGCACGAAGCACCCCACCTGAACCCGAATTGGGACGATGTTTTTGAGGTGGGGGACGTTTTCACCGCCGAGCCGGGCCTGTACGCGCCGGAGCTGCGGGCCGGAATGCGGCTGGAGAACGATTACCTGGTGACCGAAACGGGCGTGGAGCTGCTGAGCGATTTTCCGCTGGAGTTGTAAGGCCGGTCCCGCCGTTGGACGCCGGCGACTCGCAAGAAAATAGCCGGAGGCGAACCGCCGCCGGGCGAGCTAGTCGGCTCGGGTGGCATGGGTGTCCTCACCCATGCTCTAGCATGAGTTAGCCACACGAGGAATGGACCGCTCTACCGATATTCGAGTAAGGATGACGCCGCGAGGATCTCCCGGGTTCTGCGAACGTTGATCCGAATGGCAGTTAGAACGCGGGGCTGAAGCGTGGCGCGCCCCTTCGCCCAATCGTGCATAGGCGAGGACGCTCATGCCACCCCGGAGGCGGTTCGCTTCCGGCCTGATTTCGGAATTGAAATGTGGCCCGGGTGAGGAAAATGGATGGGCCCCGACGCGGAGCGTCGGAGCGAGAGGTTGGTAATGGCAAACGGACTTAATCCCGAACAGCAGGCTGCGGTCGATACGCTCTCGGGGCCGATGCTGGTGCTCGCCGGCGCCGGCAGCGGCAAGACGCGCGTGGTGACGTTTCGCGTCGCCAATTTGATCCGCCACGGGACCGTCCCCAGCCGAATCCTGGCTGTGACGTTCACCAACAAAGCGGCCGCCGAAATGCACGAGCGGTTGACGCACCAGCTCGGCAAGCGGAAGGATCGGCCGCAGATTTGCACGTTTCACGCCCATTGCGTGCGCGTGTTGCGGCGGCACATTCGCAAGCTCGGCTATCCCGAGCAATTCGCGATCTACGACCGCGGCGACCAGGAGAGCATCGCCCGCTCGGTGCTGCGCGAGATCAAAGTGCCCGGCGAGCTGCTGCGGCCGGGCGACCTGCTCTTTCAGATCAGCCAGTGGAAAAGCCACTCGATCCGCCCGCACGACGCCGCGCAGGTGGCGCGGACCGACAAAGAGCATCTCTGCGCCATGGCGTACCGCCGTTATCAGCGGACGCTCAAGAACTCGGGCGCGGTCGACTTCGACGATCTGCTGCTACTGACCGAGGACCTGTTCCGCGATCACGCCGACGTGCGGCGCGAGGAGCAGCAGCGGTTCGACCACTTGCTGGTCGACGAATATCAGGACACCAACGGCAGCCAATACCGGATCATCCGCTCGCTCGCCGGCGAGCATCGCAACTTGTGCGTGGTGGGTGACGACGACCAGTCGATCTACGGCTGGCGAGGCGCCGAGGTGGAGCACATTCTGCGGTTCAAGCACGATTGGCCCGACGCGAAGGTGATCCGACTCGAGTGGAACTATCGCTCGACGGCTGCGATCTTGGAAACGGCGAACCGCTTGATCGCGTACAACAAGAAGCGGCACGACAAGGTGATTCGCGCGGCCCGTCCCGGCGGCGACAAGCCGCGGATCGAGCAGTATCCGGGGGAAGTTGAAGAGGCGCAGGGCGTCGTCGCCGACATCCAGCGGCGGATGAAAATGAACGGCCTCGAGCCGAAGGATTTTGCCATCCTGTTCCGCACGAACGAGCAGCCGCGGCCGTTTGAACAGGAGCTGCGCAAGGCGAAGCTCCCCTATGTGATTCTCGGCAGCCAGTCGTTCTTCGACCGCAAGGAAGTGAAGGACCTGCTCTGCTATTTGCGCGTCGTGCACGAGCCGAACGACGAAGTTTCGCTGCTGCGGATCATCAATACGCCGCCGCGCGGCATCGGCGACCGGACGGTGGAGCTGCTCATGGCGGAGGCGGTTCGCCTGGGCAAGCCGCTGTGGCACGTGCTGCACCAATTGCCGCCAGGGCCGGCGACGTTTACGGACAACAAGGGAAAGAAAACGACGCTCAATGCCACGAGCGTCGATAGCGTGCGCAGGTTTGTCGCCATCATCGAGCGCTATCACGCCGAAGCGAAGCAGACTCGCAATCTGACCGAGATGGCCCGCCGGCTGATTACCGACGTGCAGTACGAAGCCGAAGTCCGCCGGCAGTATCCACAGCCGGAGGAGCAGCAGGCCCGGCTCAACGCGGTGGAGGAATTCGTCAATGCGCTGGCCAACTATGTGCAGCAAAACGAAGAGCCGACGCTGGCTGGCTTCATGGACGAAATCGCGCTCGGCGAGCGCGACATGGGGAACGACAAGGACAAGCAGCTCGCGCGCAACGCGATTGCGCTCCTGACGCTCCACTCGGCCAAGGGGCTGGAGTTTCCGCACGTCTATATGGTGGGCATGGAGGAAGGCATCCTGCCGCACCATCGCAGCGTAAAGGCGGAGGGGAGCGACCAGGTCGACGAAGAACGCCGGCTCTGCTACGTGGGCATCACGCGAGCGCAGGAGCGCCTGACGCTGTCGCTGCCGCTCAGCCGAATGAAATGGGGCAAGCCGCGCGAGACTCAGCCGAGCCGCTTTCTGTTCGAAATCATGGGGCAGGCCGACAATCCGCATCACCGCGGCGGCGCCGGCCCACATCGACCCCACGCGGCCGGCGCTTCCGCCAGCCAAGGCCCGCCGCGGCCCGGACGATAGGTCGGGGCCGCGCGGACAGATCGCCAGAAGCGCGTGCTACGGCTGTGTAAGACCAGGCACCGCGACGTCGACCGGCTGTTCTTCGGTCACGTCGTGCGTCAGGACCTTCCCCTTCCCGACGAAGTAGGTGTTGAAGTCGGCGACGACCAGGTTGTAGGTCGGTTGCGGCGGAGCCTGGCCGATGGACGTGACTCGCACCGGATCGGAGGCCGTGTGGAGGATCATCCCTTCGGTCAGCCGGCGCGACTGCGTCCAGCCGACGCCCGACTGCCAGAAGAGGTGCCCGCGGCTGGTGTGGAAGGTGTCGTCCCCCGCCTTGAACGTGACGATCGGGCTGGGAGGCCGAATGGTCGTCTGCAGCACGGGCTTGTACGCCAACTCGCCGGTACGCAGATCCTTGGAGAGGACGAGATCGCCGACCTGCAGCGATTCGATCGGTGCGAGGCCGTCCACGGTCCACACCTCAGTCCCCGCGACGAAGCAGGAGGGAATGGCGGGGCTATAGGCGAAGTAGAGGTTCGCCTTGCTGTACTGCGTCTGGTTGTACTGGGCGTAGTTGGTGAACTTGCCCTGCGGCTGTCGATCGATTTCCTCGGTCCACCAGTCCCACCAGCTCTGCGGATCGATGAACTGCTGCTGGGTGCTCACGGTGAGCACGTTCATCACCTGCTGATTGATTTTGGTAATTGCGGCGTTGGCTTCGGCAATCTGTCGCTCGCGCTCTTGGGTGGTTGCCGCCGCTCTCTGTAGGCCCATTTCGGCCTGCAGACGTTGCGCTTGTTCGATCGCCAGTATCGGTGCGCGCCGTCGTCCCGGAAACTTGGGATCTTTGGTCATCACCGCGATCGGCACGATGTTGACCAGATTCATGTATTGCTGATTGGCGACAACGATGTCACGACGTTTTTGCCCCTCGCGCATCACTACATGCTGATAGTTGGTGACTCCTCCCGGCCCGGCGACGGCGACGTAGGTGGACTGCAGCGGCAGGGACATCAGGCTGAGTAGTGGCGGCACATAGTGCTGCGGCTTGCAGTTCCTTAGCTTTGTGGCCGCCAGTTGGCGATTCGATGCTTCCGAAGCAAACAGCGCGAACCGGCAGAGCGCGAGAGCCGCCTCCGGTTTGCTAAAGCGAGCGATTTTTTCGATGGCGCGCGCACAGGCGTCGCCACCCTTGCGGCCGAGGACTTCTTCGATCGCCGGCAGGGCCTCTTCGCTCAGCTCGTCGAGCCTCTTGAGCGCGGCTTCGCGACGCACGGCGCTGCGGTGCTCAAGATCGTGCGCGATCTCTTCGACCGGCTTCTGGAACTTCGCCAGCGCTGCTTGATATTCGGCAATTGCGGCGCGCACCTGCTCCGCTTCGTCGGCCGTGTACCACGCGCCGTCGACGCGCACGTGACCGAGACGCCGGCGAGCTTCGGCATGGTCGGGATCCAGCGTCACGACCCGCCAAAGGTGTGCCCGCTCCTGCTCCGGCATCTCGCGCTCCGCGCACCAGTTGGCGATGGAGAGATGGACGCTCGCGCTGTCTCGCGCGCCGTCGCGAAGCTGGCGGTATTCGGACCACAACCGCTTCGATTTCGTGTCGAACCGGAATTGCTCCGGTGGAACCCAGGCGCCGGTATGCAACTGAACGAGGCCCTGATGCCAGCGGGCCGCTTGCAGGACGCGATCGCGCTCCGCAGCCTCTTCGAGCAGCGCCTGCCGCTCTTCTTGCGGGCCGTAGATCTCTCGCTGCAGCGCTTCTTCGACCAGGCTACGCGCCGCAGCCTGGCGAGCGGCGAGCGGTTCCACCTCGACGGCTTGGGCGGCGGGAGGATTGGTCAGAGAGACGCCAGCCAAACAGAGCGTGGCGGCGATGACGGAGTGAACTAGCGCAAACGAACCACGGCCTCGCCTCATCATGGTCTTGGCTCCTTCGTTGCCCCCTTGGCAGTGTAAAGCATCGGACGGGGTGGGGAAGATATTTATCTTTCGGGGGCGGTCTACCGTGCGGGGCGCGTTGATGATTGGTTATTTGCTCTAGGTGTTGCGAGTGCGGCAGCTCGACGGCCTACGTTCGGCGGGGGAGCGTGGATTTATGCAAGACGGTGGATGCGTTGAGGACGCATAAGGGTGGCAGACGCGCGCGACGTCCCCTCGGGAACTCTTGTGGGGCAGCCGTCGCGGCGCGAGCGCACGGGGCGTGAAGAAGTTGCCCCAAACGCTGGAAGCGGTTGACCGGTGAGCGCTTAGAGAAAATGAGGCGAGGGATGGAGCGCTCGTTTGCTCAAAGCCCGGCGGTGTTACCGCCGGGCTTTGAGCGTTTCAGACTTTAGGCCAGGATGTCTTTGACTACCGTGCCGTGGACGTCGGTCAGGCGGAAGTCACGGCCCTGGAAGCGGTAGGTGAGCTGCTCGTGGTTGATGCCGAGACAGTGCAGGATCGTGGCGTTTAGGTCATGGATGTGGACCGGTTTATCGACCACGTTGTAGCTGAAATCGTCAGTTTCGCCGTGGACAATGCCCGGTTTAATGCCGCCGCCAGCCAGCCACATCGTGAAGCAGCGCGGGTGATGGTCGCGGCCGTAGTTGTCTTTGGTCAGCGTGCCTTGGCTGTAGACCGTGCGGCCGAACTCGCCACCCCAGACGACGAGCGTGTCGTCGAGCATGCCACGTTGCTTCAGGTCTTTGATGAGCGCGGCAGCCGGTTGGTCCATCGCCTTGCTGAGCTGGGGAATGGCGCCCGGCAGGTTGCCGTGGTGGTCCCAGCCGCGGAGGAAGACCTGCGTGAACCGCACGCCTCGCTCGGCCAGACGGCGGGCCAGCAAGCAGTTGTAGGCGAACGTGCCCGGCTGTTGCACTTCCGGTCCGTACAGGTCGAGGATGTGCTGCGGCTCTTTCGAAATGTCGACTAGCTCGGGCACCGACGATTGCATGCGAAACGCCATCTCGTACTGGGCGATGCGCGAGACAATCTCGGGATCGTTGAATTCGTCGTACTTCTTTTGATTCAGCTCGGCGAGACCGTCGAGCATCTTCCGCCGCGTGTCGGCGCTGACGCCCGCCGGGTTCGACAGATAGAGCACCGGATCGCCGCTGGAACGCAGCGCCACGCCGGCGTGTTTGGTCTGCAGGAAGCCCGAGCCCCAAAGGCGCGAGAAGAGCGCCTGCGTCTGCGAGCCGGCTGCAATGCGCGAGTGCAGCACGACATAGGCGGGCAGATCCTGGTTGGGGCTGCCGATTCCATAGCTGACCCACGAACCCATGCTCGGCCGGCCAGGGATTTGGCTGCCGGTTTGGATGTAGGTGATGGCTGGGTCGTGGTTGATCGCCTCGGTGTTCATCGTTTTGATGAGGCACAGGTCGTCGACCACGCCGGCCAGGTTGGGGATCAATTCGCTGACCCACGTTCCGTTCTTGCCGTGCTGCGAGAACGAGAACTTCGACGGCGCAACCGGCAGGCGTGACTGACCGGAGGTCATCGTCGTAATGCGCTGCCCCATGCGGACGCTGTCGGGCAGGTCTTTGTCAAAGTATTCCTGCAGCTTCGGCTTGTAGTCCCACAAGTCGAGCTGGCTGGGGCCGTCGGCCATGAAGAGCCAGATCACGCGTTTGGCCTTCGGCGCGTGATGCAGCGCTTTCAGCGTCCCGAGGCTCTGCATCGGGTCGGCTGGTTGGGCGGCGGAGGATTCGGCTGCGAACAGATTGGGATTGAGCAGCGAGCCGAGCGCCGCGGTTCCCAAACCGGCCGCCATGCGACCGAAGAAATAGCGGCGAGTCTCTCGCTGGATATGTTCTCGAAGCAGGTCCATTGCGTTATTCCTTTGTCACCGTTTCGTCGAGATTCAAAATGAGGTTGCAAACCATCGTGTACGCCGCAAGTTCCGAGACGTCGAGCTCGGTCTTGCGGGGGGATTCGCCGATGGCGACCAACTGCTCGGCTGCCGCTTTGTCCGCCTGATAGTCGGCCAGATGGGCTGCGAAGACTCGCTCGAGCACCTTCGACTCGTCGTCAGCCGGCTTGCGGCCAGTGGCGAGGCGAAAGCCGTACGTCAATCGCTCGGTGGGCGAGCTGCCGCCTTCGAGCATCAGCCGCTGGGCCATGTTGCGGGCCGCTTCGACGTACTGCTTGTCGTTCATCAGCACGAGCGCCTGCAGCGGCGTGTTGGTCCGTGCGCGGCGAACCACACAGGCTTCGCGCGAGGGGGCGTCGAAAGCCATCATGCTCGGCGGCGGGGCCGTCCGCTTCCAGAACATGTAGAGGCTGCGGCGATAGAGAGCGTCGCCCGAATCCTGCTTGTAGAACTGGGTTGTGCTTCCTTGGAAGGCGACCGCTTCCCAAATTCCCTCCGGCTGATAGGTTCGCACTCCCTTGCCACCTTCCTTTTCGACGAGCAGGCCGCCGAGCAGCAGGGCTGTGTCGCGAATCGCTTCGGCGTCGAGACGGTGACGCGGGCCGCGGGCGAGCAGTTCGTTTTCGGGATCTTTCTGGGCCAGCTCGGGCGTCAGCTTCGACGACTGCCGGTAGGTCGCCGACATCACGATCTTCCGCTGCAGCTCCTTGACATCCCAGCCGCTGTCGATGAAGTCGCGCGCGAGCCAGTCGAGCAATTCCGGATGCGACGGCCACGCGCCTTGCGAACCAAAATCCTCGGCGGTCTTCACCAGACCGACGCCAAAATACTGCTGCCAGAACCGGTTCACCGCCACGCGGGCGGTCAGCGGGTGCTGCGGATCGGTCAGCCATTGAGCGAGGCCCAAGCGATTCGCCGGGGCGCCTTCGGGCATGGGGGGGAGAACGGCTGGCGTCCCCGCGGTGACCTTCTCTCCCTTCTTATCGTACGCTCCGCGAATCAGGACGAACGTTTCGCGCGGCGTCGGCAGGTCGGCCATCACCAGCGACCGCGGAATCGACGCGTCGAGGTCGTTCTTCTGCTTTTCCAGGTCGGCGATCTTCGCGCGCACGGCGTCGAACGTCGGCTTGGTCTTGGAATAGACGTTTTCCAGGAAGTGCTTGCGGATGAGTTGCGTTTGTTCTTCGGTCCGCTTGTCCCGCTCGGCTTTGAGCGCAGCCTGCACGTCGGCTGGCAGCGTCGATTTGGCCTGGACCTTCTCATAGGCTTCCCAGGCGGCGAGCGAATCGAACGATTGGCCTTCTTGCGGGGTGCGGGTGACAATGCCCGCTTTGTCCCAGTAGACGCTGCCGCCGAACTGGGTAAACGCGAGGCCGTTCACCTGGCTTCCGGCGGGCAGGCCGACATGGGCCGCGTCGACCTCCAAACGAACCCACTTGCCGAGTTCCGGCAATGAGCCCATGTGCCGATGGCCGGGGACGTCCCCGGCGCCGAACGGGATTGCGTCCTCGCCCCAGAAGACGCGATGTTCCCAGCTACCGTCGTTCCACTGCAGCATGACCGTCTTGGGCGGGTTGGCGGGATCGAGCCAGCAGTAGGCGAACAGCTTGTCGCCGTCGCCGACCTTGAGCGTGGGATTGGCGCCCGTGAAGAAGTGCTGGGTGACGCCCTCCCCTTTCCGCGCCGTCGCTTTCTCGCCGCTGAGGACCTGTCCGTCGGCGGTGGTGACGAACTGCCAGGGGGTGGTTCCCTGAAGCTGAGCGCCGGGAGGAGCGACGTCGTCGATCCACACATATTCCTTTGGCTCGGCGGCGGCTTCGACGGCTGGGCCGTCGGGCGTGGGATCGACATATTCGATCTTCGCCAGCTCGTCCGCCATCGTCTTTCGCATGGCGGCGATCTGTTCGTCGAACGACTTGAGCTGCGATTCATGCTCCGGCGAAGCCAGCTTCAGGATCGGCGGCGGCGCGAGAGCGTTGCCATCCATCGCCGCGTCGGCAGCCGCGTTATAGAACGCAAAAAGCTGATAGAACTCTTTCTGCGAGACCGGATCGTACTTGTGGTCGTGGCAGACCGCACAACCGAGCGTCAGGCCGAGGAACACGGTCGACATCGTTTCGGTCCGATCGACCGCGTATCGCACGAGCACTTCGTCGTCGATCGAGCCGCCTTCGCTCGTCGTCACGTTGCAGCGGTTGAAGCCCGAGGCGACCTTTTGTTCGATCGTCGCGTTCGGCAGCAAGTCGCCGGCGATTTGCCAGATTGTGAACTGGTCGAACGGCAGGTTGCGATTGAAGGCGCTCACAACCCAGTCGCGATACGGCCACATTGAGCGCTCGTTGTCCAGGTGCAAACCGTGCGTGTCGCCGTACCGGGCCGCGTCGAGCCAGTATCGCGCCATGTGCTCGCCGTAGCGCGGCGATTTCAGCAGGCGGTCGACCACCTTGGCGTATGCTTCCGGCGATTCATCGGCCAGGAACGCGTCGACTTCCTCCGGCGTGGGCGGCAAACCGGTCAAATCGAACGTCACGCGCCGCAGCAGCGTGATCTTGTCCGCTTCGGGCGACGGCTTGAGCCCAGCCTTGGCGAGTCGGGCGAGGACAAAATTGTCGATCGGGTTGTGAACCAGGCTCCCGGCTGGCGCGTCGGGAGGCGTCGGACGCTCGGGAGGAATGAACGACCAGTGCGCCTTGAATTGGGCGCCTTCGTCGATCCAGCGCTTGAGGGTTTCGATCTGCTCGGGCGTGAGCGTTTTGCCGGAATCGGGGGGCGGCATCCGAGTGGAGTCGTCGGTCGACGTGATCCGCTGAATCAGCTCGCTCTCGCCGCTTTTGCCGGGGACGATGGCCACGGCGCCCGATTCGAGTTTTGCGGTGGCCCCTTCCGCCGTATCGAGTCGCAGGCCGGCGGCGCGGGTCTTTTCGTCGAATCCGTGGCACCGGAAGCAGGCGTCCGAGAGGATCGGCCGGATGTCCCGGTTGAAATCGAGCGTCGGCTCGGCAGCCGCTGAATTAGCGGCGGGTGCTAGCCCAACAACCGTGAATAATGCGACCGGCAAAAGAAACCACTTCATGAGGCTGCTTTTCGGAAGGCGGGTGGGAAGGGATTCCAAGGGCGGGCACAATCCGCCAGCCGGCCGGCGGCGCTGACTGCTGCCGGCGGAGGCTTTGCTGCTAAGAATTTGAGCAGAGTACCCACCGAAAGTAAAGAAAATTCAGTACTTCGAACTAAAAGTGACTGTTGGCGCGTTCCTTGCAATTGCAACGCTTGAAGGCGCCAAGCGGACGCCCCTAAACCCTGACCCGCCAGCCACCTGTAACAATCGCCGCGAACGATCGCTATTGCTGATATTGCCCCCTCCCGATTACTATGACCTGTTAAGGCTTGCGCCGCTCTCCTAACCGGCCCGTGGTTGTTCCCAGGCGAAGCTATTGGCCCAACGATTGCACGTTTTAGGCGGTTGACCGCCCGTCCGTGTGATCGATAGCGAGCAGAAGAGGCTAAACGAACGATGTACCGACCCGGCGACCGTGTTGTTTTCACTGCCACCAAACACAGCGCCCATCCTGGCCCGCGAGCTGAAAAGGTCCAGCCCGAACCCCACGGCGAAGGCTACTCGTACGACGTCAAGAAGTTTTGGGTTGTGAGCGAAGTCCGCAGCGACGGCACCGTCGCAGCCATCACCCGCCGGGGCAAGCGACGCGTCGTCCGTCGCGACGATCCGCGTCTTCGTCCCGCCCGCTGGTGGGAATGCCTACTCTATCGCTCCCGCTTCCCGCAGCCGCCAGGCCCGAACGGCCCCAGCGCCCCGGCCGAGCAGCGTGGCCAATTGACGGCTGGGTAAACCAGTTGTCGGTTCTCAGTAATCAGTTTTCAGTAGGTTCGATCTTGGCTTTGCCGGCCTGCGACGACTTTCGCCTCCGCTGCATGTCGATTTGCGCAAGCAGCTAGAGCTGGTTTCAAAACCTTCTCAGGCAGATGAGGATGCAGGCGAGGTGGATAAATCCTTGGTAGATGAAGCCGTAGTGTTCGTGTCTAACCATGAGGCGGCGAAAGCTGCTGAGCCAGG
>Ga0180217_1003949_pt1 | contig 12102 bp, 10 predicted proteins | sample eDN3rd37CBELigOP_FD_128521 | JGI IMG/M metagenome (GOLD analysis project Ga0180217, IMG submission 128521) | Enriched Organic Plus compost microbial communities from Emeryville, California, USA - eDNA 3rd pass 37_C BE-Lig OP (version 2) (version 2) ... | reverse complement strand
TCGTTGAGCGAGCTGTACTGACCAGGGAGGTTGGTAGAGGCGGGGCTGGAAGGGTGAGGGCCTCCGGGTCGAGAGTGGAGCTGTCTAGGTTCCGTCTCGAAGGGGAGGCCCTCGTGGTCCACGCTAACGCTGCTTTGACACCGACGCACCGGTTGCGCGTCGCACGGCTGATTGTTGAGGATGGCTGGCCGGTGGTGCGGGCCGCGGAGTACTTCCGGGTGTCGTGGCCGACCGCGAAGCGGTGGGCCGACCGATACAGGGCCGAGGGTGCGGCGGGGATGCGGGACCGGTCCTCTCGCCCGCATTGTTCCCCGAACCGGACGCCATTGAAACGGGAGCGGCGGATCATCGCGCTGCGCCTACATCTGCGGCTGGGCCCGGTGCAGTTGGCCACACGGCTGGGGATGCCCGCGTCGACGGTGCATGCGGTGCTGGTCCGGTACCGGCTGCACCGGCTGTCGCATGTGGATCGTCGCACCGGGCAGCCGGCCCGCAGGTATGAGCACGACTACCCCGGCTCGTTGATCCATGTGGACGTGAAGAAGCTGGGCAACATCCCCGACGGCGGCGGGTGGCGGTCGGTGGGGCGGGCGCAGGGTAACCGGAACCGGCAGGCGATGCGCGGGCGCAAACCCCGCGGCGCGCACCGCAATCCGAAGATGGGGCACGCGTTCGTGCACACCGTGATTGACGACTACTCCCGCGTCGCCTACGCCGAGATCCACGACGACGAAACCGCCGCCACCGCCGTCGGCGTGCTGCGCCGCGCGGTGACCTGGTACGCCGCCCACGGCGTCATCGTGGAACGGGTGCTGTCCGACAACGGCTCCGCCTACCGCTCCCACGCCTGGGCCGACGCCTGCCGGCAACTCGGCATCACCCCGAAGAAGACCCGGCCCTATCGGCCACAGACCAACGGGAAGATCGAACGCTTCCACCGCACCATGGGAACCGAATGGGCCCTCGAACCCGTCTACCGCTCCGAACAAGCCCGCCGCGACGCGCTGCCCGGCTGGCTCGATCACTACAATCGCACCCGACTCCACACCGGCATCGGCAAGCAACCACCCATCAGCCGCTTCACCTCAACCAACCTCCCCGGGTAGTACAGCTCGCTCAACGACGAAACGAAACGCTCCAGCGCGCCGGAGGATCACCTCACGCAGCGGTACGGAAGTAGGAACCCAAACAAGAACGCCCCGGGCCGAAGCCCGGGGCGTTCCATGAGAGCAGAAGCTCAGAGGTTGATCATGTGACCCGCGAGGCCGTGGAAGGCCTCCTGCACGGCCTCCGACAGCGTCGGGTGGGTGTGCACGTTGCGGGCGGCCTCGCGGGCCGTGAGGTCCCACTTCTGCGCGAGGGTCAGCTCGGGGAGGAGCTCCGAGACGTCCGGGCCGATCATGTGGGCGCCGAGCAGCTCGAGGTGCTCGCCGTCCGCGATGACCTTCACGAAGCCGATGGGCTCGCCGAGGCCGTTGGCCTTGCCGTTCGCCGAGAACGGGAACTTGGCGACCTTGACGTCGTAGCCGGCGTCCTTGGCCTGCTGCTCGGTGAGGCCGAACGAGGCGACCTGCGGCGAGCAGAAGGTGGCGCGGGGCATCATGCGGTAGTCGCCCAGCGTCATGGTCTCGGCCTTGCCGATGGTCTCGGCGGCGACGACGGCCTGCGCCTCGGCGACGTGCGCGAGCTGCAGCTTCGCGGTGACGTCACCGATCGCGTAGATGTGCGGCACGTTGGTGCGCATGTGGTCGTCGATGTCGATGGCGCCGCGTTCGGTGAGCTTGACGCCGGTGTTCTCCAGGCCGAAGCCCTCGACGTTCGGCGCGAAGCCGATCGACATGAGCACCTTGTCGGCGTCGATCGAGCCGGCGGTGCCGTCCTTGGCGGTGTAGGTGACGGTGACCTTGTCGCCGTTGTCGGTGACCGACTCGACCTTGGTCGAGGTGAGGATGTCGACGCCGTAGCTCTTGTACTGCTTGGCGATCTCCTTCGACACGTCGGCGTCCTCGTTGGGCAGCGCGCGGTCGAGGAACTCGATGATCGTGACCTTGACGCCGTAGTTCACCATGACGAAGGCGAACTCCATGCCGATGGCGCCGGCGCCGACGATGACGATCGACTTCGGCAGCTCGCGCGAGAGGATCTGCTCCTCGTAGGTCACGACGTTGTCGCTGAGGGTGACACCCGGAAGCAGACGCACCTTCGAGCCGGTCGCGATGATGACGTTGTCGAAGGTCACACGCTCGGTGGTGCCGTCGCTCTTGGCGACGTCGATCGTGTGGTCGTCGACGAACGAGCCGCGGCCCTCGTACTCGGTGACCTTGTTCTTCTTCATCAGGTAGTGGATGCCCTTGACGTGGCCGTTCGCCACGTTGCGGCTGCGGTCCCACGCCTTGCCGAAGTCGAAGTGCACGTCACCCGAGATGCCGAACAGGTCGGCCTTGTGGTGGAACTGGTGTGCGAGGTCGGCGTTCTTGAGGAGAGCCTTCGAGGGGATGCATCCCACGTTGAGGCAGACACCGCCCCAGTACTTCTCTTCGATGATGGCGACCGTGAGGCCGAGCTGAGCAGCACGGACGGCCGCGACGTACCCGCCGGGGCCCGCGCCGAGGATGGCGACGTCGTAGTGAGGCATGAGTACCAGCCTATCGGTCTGCAGAGGTGTCAGACTGCGAGTCAGGCGACGTCCCGGCGTCGGGTGCCGCACCGCGGCGCTCGAGCGCCTTCTCGCGGCGCGAGCGCGACGTCAGCAGGTACACCACGGCGGCGATGACGGCGAGGGCGATGACGCCGAACACGATCCACAGCCAGGTGCTGTCGCCGCTGTCGGTGGGCTCCGGCGCGACGGTGGGCTCCGGCGTCTCGGTGGGGGCGACGGTCGCGGTCGCGGTGGGCGTCGGCGTGGGCTCGGTCGTCTCGGTCGGCGTCGGCGTCGGGGTCGGCGTCGGCGCGCCGGTGACGGTGAAGGCGAACTGGCCCGAGATGGGGTGTCCGTCGCTCGAGACGACCTTCCACAGCACGGTGATGGTGCCCGATCCCGCACCCTCGAGGAGCGGCTGCGTGAGCACGTTGTCCTGCACGGACGGCGCGCCGTCGGTGAGCACCGTGCCCGCGGCATCCGTCACCTGCACCTCGGACGCACCCGGCTCGGCCGAGATGACGGCGCTGAAGGTCAGCGTCATCTGTGCGGGCAGGGTTTCGATCGTGCTGTCGGCGGCCGGGTTGCTGCCGGTGAGCACGTCGTGAGCCTGTGCGGGGGAGGCCGCGGCGAACAGGCTCGCGAAGGCGAGGAGCAGTGCGGCGAGCACGGCGAGGGGGCGGGCGGAACGCGTCATGTGAATTCCTTGTGTCGGCACGCTGAGAGCCTATCGATGCCCCTTCGCACCCGCCCTCGCGAGGTCTACCATGACGCTCAGGCGGGAGTCCCTGCCCGCCGTTCCGACAGAGCGAAGGAAGGTGGCGGATGGACGCCATGATGATGGGCGCCATGTCGAAGGACATGAAGATGCCCGGCATGGAGAACATGGACATGGCCGTCATGCAGGCGTGTCTGGACGCCTGCTCGGCCTGCGAGCAGGCGTGCACGGTCTGCTCCACGCAGATGATGTCGTGCGCCCCCGCATGCATGAACTGCGCGGACATGTGCAACACGATGATGCGCGCGATGCTGCGCATGCAGGGCATGACCCCGGCCGCGATGATGTCGATGCTCGACGCCTGCATCGCGATGTGCCAGGTCTGCATGGACGAGTGCATGGAGCACGCCGACCACAGCGAGGTCTGCAAGATGTGCGCTCAGTCCTGCCAGGCGTGCATGGACGCGTGCATGGCCATGAAGGACATGATGATGGCGATGAGCTGAGGCTCTTCGCCTTTTCTTCGCGCTCCCCGCGGCCGTCGGTCGGGCACGCGGGGAGGGATGCCGGAACTCAGCCGCGCAGGACGTTGAAGCGCGCCGTGCCCACGGCGAGCACGTCGTAGCGCGCGTGCAGCGCGACCGGCGTGCCCACGGTGACGTGCGCCGCAGCGCCCGCGCCGTTCCAGAGAGCCACGGGATCGGCATCCGTGAAGGTGCGCACGATCAGGAAGCCCGAGCGCGGGTCGGCCGCCTCGACGATCGCGTCCGCCCAGTCCGACGGCGTCGCCGACGCGAGGCGCGCCTGGATGAGGTGCAGCGCGTGGCCCGGCGCGAACGAGGAGCAGGTCTCACCGTGGTCGCACATGCACTCGACACGCTCACGCACCTCGAGGGCGGGAATGTGACGGTGCGGGGTGGACACGATGTTCTCCTTGACGGTTCGGTGGTGTCGAAAAGGCTAAGCGGGGCGCCTCGGAAGAGCATCCGGCCGCGACACGCGACGAAACATTCCCGTCGCGCGCCACAAGGGCGGTTCCGCCTCTTTTCACGGGCGATCGATCCGATAGGCTGATCGACCTAAGGAGGACAACCGTGGAGGACGACCGCCGCCCCGACGAGGGCGACATCCGCCGGGCAGCCGGCGCCGACGCACACGAGTCCGACCGCGCAGCCGACACGACGCAGACTTTCGGACACGACTCCGACCTGTCTTTCGTCCCGTTCGGCAGCGAGCTCGGCGAGGCCGAGCTCGACGCGATCGAGGCGCTGCCGTCGGGTGCTGCGCTGCTGCTGGTGCGCTCGGGACCCACTGCGGGTGCCCGCTACTTGCTCGACTCCGACGTCACGAGCGTCGGACGCCACCCCGAGGCCGACATCTTCTTCGATGACGTCACCGTCTCGCGTCGGCACGCCGAGATCACGCGCACGGGCACGTCGTTCGAGCTGGTCGACCAGCGCTCCCTCAACGGCACGTACGTGAACGGGGAGCGCGTGGATCGCGCCACGCTCACCAACGGGGCCGAGGTGCGGATCGGAAAGTTCCGCCTGAACTTCTTCGTCTCGCCGGCCGACCTGCCGCAGGCCGCGGGCGCCTGATGCCCGCTGCATCCGCCCGCGAACGGTCATCGTCCGCGGGTCTCCTGAGCATCGGTCAGGTCCTCGCGAGGCTGTCGCCCGAGTTCCCGTCGCTCACCTCGAGCAAGCTGCGCTTCCTCGAGGTGCAGGGGATCGTGACGCCGCAGCGCACCGAGTCCGGCTACCGCAAGTTCACGCCCGCCGACCTCGAGCGTCTGCGTCTCGCGCTCACGCTGCAGCGCGACCACTATCTGCCGCTGTCGGTCATCCGGGAGTACCTCGAGGACCTCGACGCGGGCCGCGACCCGGCGACGCCGACCGCGGTGCCGCCGCCGTCGATCGTGCCGGCGCCGCGCCGCTACCGCCGCGACGAGCTGCTCGCCGCCGCCGGTGCCGCGCCGCAGCTGCTGAACGACGCCATCAGCACCGGCGTGATCACCGGCTCCGACACGTACTCGGAGCAGACCGTGGGCCTGCTCCGCGCGCTCGTGGCGCTCGACCGCCACGGCATCGAGCCGCGCCATGTGCGCGCCCTGCGGCAGAACGCCGAGCGCGACGTCGCCCTCGTGGAGTCGGCGCTCGCACCGCTGCTGCGGCGCACGGATTCGGCATCCCGCGGGCGTGCCGGCGAACTCGCACCCGAGCTCGCCAAGCGACTCGACGAGGTGCGCGCGATCTTCGTGCGATCGGCGCTGGACCGACTGCTGGCCTGAACGGCGCCGTCTTCGCGACACGCCGACGCCCGAACACCGGATGTCGTTGCCGCAAGGGTGTGCCTCATCTAGCGTGGAACAAGACGAATCCGGAGGGGGGACGAGCATGGCTGCTCGAGACATGGTGGGGGAGCCGTTCTCCGCTGAACTCCTCTTCACCGACGGTCTGCCGGCGATGGACGACGAGGTGGGTTACCGCGGTGCGGTCGCCGCCCGTGCCGCCGGCATCACCTACCGTCAGCTGGACTACTGGGCCCGCACCGAGCTCGTCGAGCCGACCGTGCGCGGCGCCAGCGGATCCGGGTCGCAGCGCCTGTACGGCTTCCGCGACATCCTCGTGCTGAAGCTCGTGAAGCGCCTGCTCGACACCGGCATCTCGCTGCAGCAGATCCGCACCGCCGTGAACCAGCTCCGCGCCGCGGGCATCCGCGACCTCGCGGGCACGACGCTCATGAGCGACGGCGCCTCGGTCTACCTGTGCACGTCGAACGACGAGGTTATCGACCTCGTCAGCCGCGGCCAGGGCGTGTTCGGCATCGCCGTGGGCCGTGTGCTGCGCGAGGTCGAGTCCGAGCTCGTCGAGTTCGAGGCCGAGAAGCCCGACCCCATGGACGAGCTCGCCGCTCGCCGAGCTGCCCGCACCGCCTGACCCTCGCTCTTTCCGCGCCGGCGCTGTATTGCCGCGCGCATTTCCGAGGGGCTGGTCGGAAACGAGGGCGGTTCCCGCGTGAGCGCCCTCGATTTCGACCTGCCCCTCGATTCTGCGCAGGCGGCGACGGATGCCGGGAGTCGCGGCATCCGTCACTGACAGACGTTTCGTCTCGCAGCGCCGCTGCGGGGCGGGCGCAACATCGGGGATCTGCGGAACAGCGGACGATCGGGGCGGAAACGTCCTCTGATGTGCAGATCCCCGCTGATTCGCAGAGCGTCAGAGCGCGGCGGGCTCCGTCGCCTCGCGCACCGAGGCCTCGACGGCGAAGGCCTGGGCGAGGTCGGCGATGAGGTCATCGGGGTCCTCGAGGCCGATCGACAGGCGCACGAGCGCGTCGGACGGCTTCGCCTCGGACTGCACCGGGCGGTGCGTGAGGGCGGCGGGATGCTGGATGAGCGAGTCCACGCTGCCGAGCGACACCGCGTGGGTGAACAGCTGCACGGCCGCCGTCAGTGAGCTCGCCGCCTCGAAGCCGCCGGCCAGCTCGATCGCGATCATCGAGCCCGGGCCGCTCTGCTGCCTGCCGATGAGGCCCTGCGGATCGCACTCGGCGAAGCCGGGGAAGTGGACGCGGGCGACCTCGTCGCGCGTGGCGAGCCAGGCAGCGACCTTGATCGCGTTCTCCTGCTGGGCGCGCACGCGCACCGGCAGCGTCGTGAGCCCGCGGTGGAGCAGGTACGCCGCGAGCGGGTGCATGATCGCCCCCGTGATCGCGCGGGTGCGGCGCAGGGCCGCGGCGGTGCGCGCGTCGCACGCGACCACGCCGCCGACGACGTCGCCGTGGCCGCCGAGGTACTTCGTGGCGCTGTGCACCGACATCGCGGCGCCGAGGTCGAGCGGATGCTGCAGCACCGGGGTCGCGAACGTGTTGTCGACCATCACCGGCACGTCGCCCGCGGCCTCGACGACCGCGCGGATGTCGACGAGTTCGAGCGACGGGTTCGCGGGGGTCTCGAGCACCACGAGCATGGTGTCGTCGCGGACCGCGGCGGCGACGTCCTCGGGGCGGCAGTACGTGGTCTCGACGGCGAGCAGGCCCGAGGCCAGCAGGTGGTCGGTGCCGCCGTAGAGCGGACGCACGCCGACGACGTGACGGCGGCCGGTCTCGTGCGCCAGCGCGAGGATCGTCGCGGTGATCGCGGCCATGCCCGACGAGAACGCGACCGCCTCCTCGGCGTGCTCGAGGCGGGCCAGACCCTCCTCGAAACGCGCGACCGTGGGGTTCCACAGCCGGGCGTACACGTTCGACCCGCCTTCGAAGGGCTGCCCGCCGGTGGCGAGCACCTCGTACGACATGCCGCCCATGTCGATGCCGGGGAGCGGGTTGGTCGACGAGAGGTCGATGGGAAGGGCGTGGACGCCCAGGCTCGCGAGGTCGTCGCGGCCGGCGTGCACGGCCAGGCTGTCAGGTCGCAGCGTCATTGGTGCCATGGCGATATGTTCAGCGACCGGGCGCAGATTTGCAAGTCGTGCGCAGTGGTGTCGCCGAACTGCCGTGCAGTCTGCTGACGAGAGTGTCAGGCGGTGGTGGTGGTCTCGCCCGGCACCGGGATGCGGCCGGTGCGCATGACGCGGTCCAGCAGCGAGTCGAAGTCGGCGGCGAGCTCCTGCGCGGAGTCGCCCGGCCAGATGTGCAGCGGCTTGGCGGCGCCCTGCGCCTGCTGCAGCGACGTGCGCTCGGGCAGCTGCGGCGACAGCACGAGCGGGCCGAACATGTCGCGCAGCTCCTTGATGCGGAACTGGTGCTCGATCGACTGCGGGCGCACCCGGTTGACCACGATGCCCAGCGGCTGCAGGCGGGGGGAGAGGCCGCGGCGGATCTCCTCGATCGCGCGCAGCGCACGGTCGGCGGCGGCGACGGAGAACAGGCCCGGCTCGGTGACGACGATGACGCGATCGGATGCCGCCCACGCGGTGCGCGTCAGCGCGTTGAGCGACGGCGCGCAGTCGATGAGCACGAGGTCGTAGTCGGCCTCGATCGTCGCGAGGGCCTCCTCGAGCTTCCACACGTCGCGCACGCTCGGGTGCGGACCGTCGAAGTTGATGGCCGACGGGCTTCCGATCATCACGTCGATGGTGCCCGGGTGCACCTTCGCCCACCCGCTGGAGGTGATGGCCTGGCGGACCGTCTTCTCCTTGGGATTGGCGAGGACATCGGCGACGTTGAGACGGCCGGCGACCTGGATGTCCATCCCCGTCGACACGTCGGACTGTGGGTCCAGGTCGACGACGAGCGTGCGGACACCGCGGGCGAAAGCCGCCGACGCGAGTCCGAGAGTCACGGTCGTCTTGCCGACGCCACCCTTGAGCGAGCTGACGGATAGGACGTGCACAAGGCACCACGTTACCGTCCCGTAGGCTGAGAGCACACTCAGCGCCGAATGCCACGCCGCCCACGGAGGTCGAATGTTCCGGAAGATCCTCGTCGCCAATCGGGGTGAGATCGCGATCCGCGCGTTCCGCGCCGCCTACGAACTGGGCGCCCGAACCGTCGCGGTGTTCCCCTTCGAGGATCGCGGTTCGCTGCACCGCCAGAAGGCGGACGAGTCGTACGAGATCGGGGAGAAGGGCCACCCGGTCCGCGCCTACCTCGACGTCGACGAGATCATCCGCGTCGCCAAGGAGTCCGGCGCCGACGCGATCTACCCGGGCTACGGCTTCCTCTCGGAGAACCCCGAGCTCGCCGAGAAGGCGGCCGCCAACGGCATCACCTTCATCGGGCCGCCCGCCGAAGTGCTCGAGATGGCCGGCAACAAGGTCACCGCGAAGCACCACGCGATCTCCGCCGGCGTGCCGGTGCTGCGCTCGACCGAGGCATCCGACGACGTCGACGCGCTCCTCGCGCAGGCCGACGACATCGGCTTCCCGATCTTCGTCAAGGCGGTCGCCGGCGGCGGTGGCCGCGGCATGCGGCGCGTCGAGACCCGCGACGAGCTCGCCCCGGCCCTCGCCGAGGCGATGCGCGAGGCGGGCAGCGCCTTCGGCGACGCCCGTGTGTTCCTCGAGCAGGCCGTGCAGCGCCCCCGCCACGTCGAGGTGCAGATCCTCGCCGACGCGTCCGGTGAGACGGTGCACCTGTTCGAGCGCGACTGCTCGGTGCAGCGCCGCCACCAGAAGGTCATCGAGATCGCCCCGGCGCCCAACCTCGACCCCGCCGTGCGCGACGCCCTGCACGCCTACGCCGTCGCGTTCGCCCGCTCGATCGGCTACCAGAACGCCGGCACCGTCGAGTTCCTGCTCGAGACCGCCGGACCCCGCGCGGGCGAGGTCGTCTTCATCGAGATGAACCCGCGCATCCAGGTCGAGCACACCGTGACCGAGGAGGTCACCGACGTCGACCTGGTGCAGTCGCAGATGCTCATCGCCGCGGGCAAGACCCTCGCCGAGCTCGGGCTCACGCAGGACAGCATCCAGCTGCGCGGTGCGGCGCTGCAGTGCCGCATCACGACAGAGGACCCGTCGCAGGGCTTCCGCCCCGACACCGGACGCATCACGACGTACCGCTCGCCCGGTGGTGCCGGCATCCGTCTCGACGGCGGCACGACCGCCGCGGGCTCGCAGATCAGCCCGCACTTCGACTCGATGCTCGCGAAGCTCACGTGCCGCGGCCGCGACTTCCCGGCCGCCGTCGCGCGCGCCCGCCGCGCCCTGGCCGAGTTCCGCATCCGCGGCGTCGCCACCAACATCCCGTTCCTGCGCGCCGTGCTCGACGACCCGGCATTCGTCGCCGGCGACGTCAGCACCTCGTTCATCGACGAGCGTCCGCACCTGCTGTCGAGCAACCCCTCGCGCGACCGCGCCACGAAGCTGCTGGCGTGGCTCGGCGACATCACCGTCAACCGCCCGTACGGCGAGAAGCCGGTGTCGGTGTCGCCCGGGTCGAAGCTGCCCGAGATCGACCTGACCGCCGCGCCGCCGGCCGGCAACGTCGAGCGCCTGCGCGAGCTCGGGCCCGAGGGCTTCGCCCGCGCGCTGCGCGAGCAGTCGGCGCTGGCCGTCACCGAGACGACGTTCCGCGACGCCCACCAGTCGCTGCTGGCGACCCGCGTGCGCACGCGCGACCTGGTGCGGGTCGGTCCGCACGTGTCGCGCATGACGCCCGAGCTGCTCTCGGTCGAGGCGTGGGGCGGGGCGACGTACGACGTCGCGCTGCGCTTCCTGGCGGAGGACCCGTGGGAGCGCCTCGAGGCGCTCAAGAAGGCGATGCCGAACATCCCGATCCAGATGCTGCTGCGCGGCCGCAACACGGTCGGCTACACGCCGCGCCCGGTCGAGGTGACGAGCGCGTTCGTGCGCGAGGCCGCCGCCACCGGTGTCGACATCTTCCGCATCTTCGACGCGCTCAACGACGTGTCGCAGATGCGTCCCGCGATCGACGCGGTGCGCGAGACCGGCACGGCGGTCGCCGAGGTGGCGCTCTGCTACACCTCCGATCTGCTCGACCCGTCCGAGAAGCTGTACACGCTCGACTACTACCTGCGTCTCGCCGAGCAGATCGTCGAGTCCGGCGCCCACATCCTCGCCATCAAGGACATGGCGGGCCTCGTGCGCCCCGCCGCGGCGGCGAAGCTCGTCACCGCGCTGCGCGAGAACTTCGACCTGCCGGTGCACCTGCACACGCACGACACCGCGGGCGGCCAGCTCGCGACGCTGCTCGCGGCCAGCGCCGCGGGAGTGGATGCCGTCGACGCGGCCGCCGCGCCGATGTCGGGCACCACCAGCCAGCCGTCGCTGTCGGCCCTCGTCGCCGCGCTCGCGCACACCGACCGCGACACCGGCCTGGACCTGCAGGCGATCAGCGACCTCGAGCCGTACTGGGAGGGCGTGCGCCACCTGTACCGTCCGTTCGAGTCCGGCCTCGACGCCCCGACCGGCCGCGTGTACCACCACGAGATCCCGGGCGGCCAGCTGTCGAACCTGCGTCAGCAGGCCATCGCGCTCGGCCTCGCCGACGACTTCGAGCTCATCGAGGACATGTACGCCGCGGCGGACCGCATCCTGGGCCGCATCCCGAAGGTGACGCCGTCGTCGAAGGTCGTCGGCGACCTCGCGCTCGCGCTCGTGGCCGCCAAGGCCGACCCGGCGGACTTCGAGCAGAACCCGCAGAACTACGACATCCCCGACTCGGTGGTCGGCTTCATGGCCGGCGAGCTCGGCGACCTGCCGGGCGGCTGGCCCGAGCCGTTCCGCTCCAAGGTGCTCGCGGGCCGCGAGGTCTCGATCGAGATCCCGCCGCTCACCCAGGAGGAGCAGGAGGGCCTCGCGGGCGACGCGGCGACCCGCCGTCGCACGCTCAACCGCCTGCTGTTCCCCGGGCCGGCACGCGAGTTCGAGAAGAACCGCGAGACCTACGGCGACCTCTCCGCGCTGGGCACGCCCGACTACCTCTACGGCCTCAAGCCGGGGGAGGAGCACGTCGCCGAGATCGACCCGGGCGTGCAGCTCTACGTCGGTCTCGAGGCGATCGGCGAGGCCGACGACAAGGGCATCCGCACCGTCATGACGACGCTCAACGGCCAGCTGCGCCCCGTGTTCGTGCGCGACCGCAGCATCAAGGTCGAGACGAAGCAGGCGGAGAAGGCCGACACGTCGAAGCCCGGTCAGGTGGCCGCGCCGTTTTCGGGCGTCGTGACGCTCAAGGCGGCCGCGGGCGACAAGGTGCGTGCGGGTCAGCCGGTCGCGTCGATCGAGGCGATGAAGATGGAGGCGGCCATCACCGCCCCCGTCGACGGCGTCATCGAGCG
>Ga0180217_1003948_pt1 | contig 12103 bp, 8 predicted proteins | sample eDN3rd37CBELigOP_FD_128521 | JGI IMG/M metagenome (GOLD analysis project Ga0180217, IMG submission 128521) | Enriched Organic Plus compost microbial communities from Emeryville, California, USA - eDNA 3rd pass 37_C BE-Lig OP (version 2) (version 2) ... | reverse complement strand
GGATTACGCCCTGAGCACGCCGATCCAGATCAAATCCGCCAATAAATGCTCAGGCTCAGCAAATTGATCGTCTCGTCCCGCGCAAAATCGCCAATGAAAGTCGGCGGTGAAATATGCGGGTTAGGTTCAGTATTTCCAGCGTCCGTGGGGGCTGGCGAGGGAGGGGAGTTCGTGCGTGTTGTATTGGCTCTTGCCGACGGCTCCCCACATCTTGATCCCCGTGGCGGCACGGAATTTCTGGCTCATGCTCTCGGCGGTGTGGCAACCCCAGCTTTTCGCAAAAGCGTCGCGGGTGAAGATTCCGCGCCGGATCTTGGAGAGATCGTCTTCGTGCAACCAGGCCTTCGAGCCGCTATCGATAACGTTCGAGTAATCAAAGAGGAAGCAGGCCTTGTTCGAGTGCCCGAAATACTCGAAACCGGCAATCTTCACCTGGTCGCGCGGCTTCCCTTCGTTGAGGTAGGCGATCAATTCATCCGGCCTGTCGAAGAACCGGAGATTGACGCCATAAGCATCGCGCACGGAAGTAATTGTCGGGATGAGATCTTGCCCCTCCTGTTTTCCGCGGCTCAGGTAGGCCGGACGGTAAACGAACCAAGTGATCTGTGCCGTGTCGAACCCTTCGGCCTGCAATTGTTGAATGCGAATGCGGGAGGCACGAATGAAATTCAGCCACCAGAGGTCATGCGGCTGGATTTTCCACTTCTCCCATTTCATCAGCGACGGGCCGCCGCTTACGATCACGTATTCCCTTTGTACGTTCGACTGCGCGTTCGCGGGGGCCGCCCCGGCAATCAGCGCACACAGCAGGAGGAGGAGAAACGCTTTCATGGGAAGGGAGAGTGAGTGGAAGGGGCCAATTATGCCTTGGCGGGCTCGCCTTTCGCGCAGCGCGGGATCGATTCGCCCTGGATCAGGTCGTTGAGCGACTGGCGCTCGCGAATGACTTCGACCATGTTTCCGCTGACGAGGATCTCCGCGGGAGTCGGGCGCGAGTTGTAGTTGCTCGCCATCGTGAAGCCGTACGCGCCCGCGCTCATCAACGCGATCAGGTCGCCTTCCTTGAGCGGGGGAAGCTCCCGATCCTGCGCGAAAAAGTCGCCGCTTTCGCAGACCGGCCCGACGATGTCGACTTTCTCGCGATCTGCCGTAGCCGCCTCGCGGACGGGGACGATTTCGTGGTAGCTTTCGTAGAGCGCGGGGCGGATCAGGTCGTTCATGCCCGCATCGACGATGGCGAATTTCTTCCGCCCGCCTTTCTTTACGTAAAGGACGCGCGTGAGAAGCACTCCGGCGTTGCCGACCATATAGCGGCCCGGCTCGAACAGGATCTTGAGGCCGAGCTTTTTGAGCATGGGAACGACCGCTGCCGCATACGATTCAACGGTAAGGCGTTCCGCTGCATTTTCCTCCCACCACTCGGGCGAGCCGGAAGCCAGCGACGGGTCGTAGACAATGCCGATGCCGCCGCCGATGGAAAAATATTCGATGCCGTACTTCGCCTTGAGGTCGGCCACCAGCGGGGCCATTTTCTCCACCGCTTCGGCGAAGGGCTTCACCTTGGTGATCTGCGAGCCGATGTGCATCTGCACGCCCCGGATCGCAATGTTGGGCATTTTCGACGCGGCTTCATAAACGGCGGCAACGCGGTCGAAGGCGATGCCGAACTTGTTCTCGCTCTTGCCGGTGGAAATGTATTTGTGCGTGTCGGCATCCACGTCCGGGTTCACGCGGATGGCGATCGGCGCGCGGTGGTTCAGGTGCCCGGCAACATGGTTGAGGTAGGCCAGTTCGCTTTCACTTTCGACGTTGAAGGCGAGAATGCCTTGCTGAATCGCGTACTTGATTTCCGCCTCGGTTTTGCCGACTCCCGCAAAGGTGCAATGCTCGGCCTTTCCGCCTGCCTTGAGGACGCGGAAGAGTTCGCCTGCGGAGACGATATCGAACCCCGACTGCTCGCCCGCCAGGAGGCTCAGGATGCCGATGTTTGAGTTCGCTTTGACGGCGTAGCAGATCAGGTGCGGAAGGTCGGCCAGAGCCTTGTCGAGCCGGCGGTAGTGGTCGAGGATAGTGCCTGCGGAATAAACGTAAACAGGAGTTCCCGCCTCCGCGGCGATTTGCGCCATATCGGCGTTTTCACAAAACAGGGTGCCTTTTTTGTACGCGAACGAGTGCATCTCGGATTAATTTAACCCACCTTTTCGGACAGGGGCTAGGGAATTATAATGATTGCAGATTGAGGATTGCGGAAATGCTTAGCTTCCGGGTGCGTGATAAATTTTATTTCTCTTCCCCGGCGCGGGAGCGCCCCTCTCTCCGCAATCCGCAATCCGCGTTCCGCAATTCCTCCCTGGCTGTTTCCGCATCCCGCGCGATCTGAGCTTTCAACGTATCGAGGTCGGGAAACTTCTGTTCGGGGCGGAGGAAGCGGCGGAAGATCACTTCCACGTCGCGTCCATAGAGATCTTCGTTGAAATCGAAGAGGTGCAGCTCCAGATGGCGCTGGCTATGCTCGTGCACGGTGGGGCGCACGCCGATGTTGACGACCCCTCCCCGGCGATGGTCGCCTTCGCCCGCGAGAAGCGCCTCCACGGCATAAACGCCATTGGGCGGGAACTGCTCGTTGTGCGCGCTCAGGTTTGCCGTGGGAAAACCGATGGAGCGGCCGACGTGATCGCCGTGCTTAACGGTGCCCAGGATCGAGAAGGGGCGGCCGAGGAGTCTCTCCACTTTCGCGAGATCCCCCTCCTCGACGGAAGCCCGGATCAACGTGCTGCTGACGATTTCGCCCTCCGCTTCCACCGCGGGCAGGCCGACTTCGTCGAAGCCGAGCTGGTCGCCCATCGCGCGCAAAAGCTCCAGATTGCCCGCCCTTCCCTTGCCGAAAGACCAGGTATGGCCGACACAGATTTCCCGCAGCGGTTGACAGGCGGCGTGCAGGGCATGGACGAAATCCGCAGGCGGCGTGGCGGCGAACTCCATCGTGAACGGGATCACCAGCAGCCGTTCCACCCCAAGACCCGCAAGGAGCGCCGTTTTGTGGGCCGTCGAGGTGAGGAGCCTCGGTGCATGCCCCGGGCGCAAAACGCGCATCGGGTGCGGATCGAACGTAACGACCACCGCCGAGCCGCCCACCTTCGCTGCATCTTCCATTGCACGGCGGATTACTGCCTGGTGCCCGAGATGCACCCCATCAAAAACGCCAATGGCCAAGAACACCGGTCCCGGAACTTCGGTGAGTTCGGCAATGGAGCGGAGGACCTGCATTGTGGAAAGCGTGGGGTTGGCAAGGGCGCTTACGCGCCCCGCATCCGTGAGACGGTGGGGAGACTCAAGACTTTCGAAGCGATTTCGGCTGCCGGTTTGTCCAGAAGATCCTCAACGGTTACGGCGTGTTCCAGCGTGAACCGGCCCGATTTCGTCCGGCGCAGCGCCTTCAAATGTGCGCCGCAACCGAGATCGTTCCCGATATCGTAGGCGTAGGTGCGGACGTAAAAGCCCTTGCTGCACACAACGCGGAACTCCACGTCCGGCAGCCCCACGTTCTTGATCTCATGCGCGAAGACGTGGACGAAGCGCGGTTCGCGTTCGACGGTTTTTCCCTGTCGAGCGAGCTTGTAGAGTGGTACCCCTTCCTTTTTGATGGCGGAAACCATCGGCGGCATCTGGTAGAAATCGCCGTCGAACTTGGCGAATGCGGCTTCCAGGCGTTCGCGCGTAAGCTCCGGCACTGGGCGGGTTTCCACGATTTCGCCGTCGGCATCCTGGCTGTCGGTCGTGACGCCGAGCGTCATCGTCCCGACGTACTCTTTGTCCTCGCTCATCAGGAGATCCTGAATCTTCGTCCCGCGCCCGATCACGATGAGGAGCAGGCCGGTCGCGAGCGGGTCAAGCGTGCCGCAGTGGCCGACTATCTTGGTGTTGAGCTTGCGGCGAACCATCGCGACGACGTCGTGCGAGGTCATGCCGGGGGCTTTGTCGATCAGGAGAACTCCGTCAAGGCTGGTCTGTTGCATTAAGTTGGATCGCATTGCAAATCGCATCGAGCACCCGGGTTTCGACTTCTGCCAGCGAACCGCGGATGCGGGCTCCCGCGGCGAGGGTGTGGCCGCCGCCGCCGAAAAGTCCGCAGATTTTGCAGACGTCGTAGCGCGGGTTCTTGGAACGCATGGAGACGCGGATTTTCCCGTCCGGAAGCTCCTCGAAGAAAACGGCTACCAGAACGCCTTCCACCGCGCGAATTGTGTCGATCAGCCCCTCGTTGTCCTCCGGCGTAACGCCAAGGCGCGAGGCGACTTCCAGTGTCAGCGCGAAGCTGGCAACGCGGTCATCGCAGCTCCATTTCGTGACGTTGAGCATCGTGCGGAGCAGCTCGAGCCTGCGGCGCGGGTAGGTCTGGTAAAGTTTTTCGGAAAGGTCGCCGACGTTGACGCCAAGCCTGACGAGCCCCGCAGCGATCTCCAGCGTGCGGGCGGTGGTGTTGGAATACTGAAAGGAGCCGGTATCCGTGGAAATCGCCGCGAAGAGGTTCTCGGCGATTCCGGCGTTGAGCGGCAGCCCTTCGGAATGGAGCAGCTCGTAGACGATCTGGCCGGTGGCGGGCGCGTCCGTGTCGATGTAAGCAACGTCCCCATAGCGATTGTTGGAGACGTGGTGGTCAATATTGATCCAGACCTTCGCGGAGCCGATCGACTCCAGACAGGAGCCGAGGCGGTCACGGGCGGCGGTATCGAGCGCGATAGCCACGTCGAAATCAAGCTTTTGGCCTGCGGGCGGGCGGGTAATCAGTTCCGAACCGGGAAGGAAGGAGAGCTTTTCCAGCGGGCCGTCGTGGTTCCAGACGGTGACATCCTTGCCGAGTTCGCGGAGCGAAAGCGCGAGCGCCGCCGCGCAGCCGACCGCGTCGCCGTCGGGGCGAAGATGGCTCATGACGACGAAACGCCGGTTTTCGCGCAGGATTTCCGCGATTCTGGCGAGGGAGGGGTTAACGCTCATCGGGGTGGTTCTTCTCCTGGTCTTCCTCGCCTTCAGGGCGTTCCAAGTCCTCCAACTCCTCGAAGTCGTCGGGCTGGTCGGGATTTTCGGGTTCCTCCGGGATGTCGAGGCTGTTGAGGATGTCGATGATGCGCGCTCCGCGTTCGATCCCCTTGTCGAGCTTGAAGTGGAGCTGCGGTGTATATTTGAGGATCACCCGGCGCGATAGCAGCGACTGCAGCTCCTTGCGGTGGTCGAGCAAACGGCCGATTACCGCCCGGGCATCCTTTTCATCTCCGCCCAAAACGCTCACGTATACGTGCGCGTTCTTGAGGTCGGGGGTGATGTCGACGCTCTGGATCGTGACGAGTTGGTCAAACGTCAACTCGCGCCCGATGAGGTCGCCGAGTTCGCGCTTCATCAACTCCCTGACACGTTCGAGACGATGCTTCATAACTGTTGGATGGGCTGGATGGCCGTGGAAGGAGCCCCGTTGGCGCGGCGGCGGGATTGACGTATTCAGGAAACGCCGCTCCGCACTCCGTTGCCGGCCGGGCCGCTAAGTGGACCGTTAAGTAAACCGAGGAAACCCGGCACCGGGCGGAGAGGAACCCGGACCGCCTTCTTTCGCCGCCGGCGTTGCCAGACTCAGAGCTGTTGCTTGAATTTTTCGAGCTGGTAACACTCGATGATGTCGCCCGGCTCGTACTCGTTAAAGTCGCCCAGTTTGATGCCGCATTCGAGGCCGGTGCGGACTTCCTTGACATCGTCCTGGAAGCGGCGCAGCGTCGCGACCCCGCCGTCGTAAATCGGCTGGCGGCGGCGCAGCACGCGGGCGCGGGCCGTGCGGAGAATGCGCCCGTCGGTGACGGCGCAACCGGCGACAACCCCCTTCGTGAGTTCGAACACCTGCTTGACCTCCGCATGGCCGATGATGGTTTCGCGAAGTTCCGGGTCGAGAAGCCCCGCCATCGCTTCCTTGATCTGGTCGAGCAACTCGTAAATGATCGAGTAGAGCTTGATCTGGACGCCCTCCCGCTTCGCCGCGCTGGCGGCGGTGTTCTCCACCTTGATGCCGAAGCCGACGATCACGGCGTTGGAGGCCGTCGCCAGCAGCACGTCGGATTCCGTGACCGGGCCGACGGCGGCGTGGATGATCTCCAGATCGACCTTCTTCGATTCGATCTGGTTGAGCGAGGCGACAAGCGCTTCCAGCGATCCCTGCACGTCGGCCTTCACGACCACGCGGAGAGACTTCTTGGCGTCAGCAGCCATGCTGGCGAAGAGGTTTTCCAGTGTCGCGCGGGTGCGCGGGGTGGCGAGTTTCTCGGTGCGGAGTTCCGCAAGCCGCTCGTCGCTGAGCGCCTTTGCGGCTTTCTCCGAGTCCATGACCACCAGCTCATCCCCGGCGTTGGGCAGGCCGGAGAAGCCGAGCACCTGCACCGGGGTTGAGGGGCCCGCTTCCTTCACGTTCTTGCCCTTGTCGTCGATCAGGTTTTTAACCTTGCCGTAGTAATTGCCGCAGATGAAGGCATCGCCATTTTTCAGCGTTCCCATGCGGACGAGCACGGTGGCGGTCGGGCCGCGGCCCGCGGCTACCTGGGCCTCGATGACCGTGCCGCGCGGGGCGACGGTCGGGCTGGCCTTGAGCTCAAGGATTTCGGCCTGGAGGAGGATCATGTCCAGCAGGTTGTCGACGCCCGTTCCCTTGGTGGCGGAAACCGGGCAGACGATCGTTTCGCCACCCCAGTCTTCCGGCGTGAGGCCGCGCTCCTGGAGCTGACCTTTCACGCGGTCGACATTCGCCGCCGGGAGGTCAACCTTGTTGATCGCCACGATAATCGGCACATTCGCCGCCTTGGCGTGGTTAAGTGCCTCCACCGTCTGCGGCATGATACCATCATCGCCCGCCACGACGAGGACGACAATATCCGTCACGTTCGCGCCACGAGCCCGCATCGCAGTGAAAGCGGCGTGGCCAGGGGTGTCGAGGAAAGTGATCTGGTGGCCGTTGTAATCGACCGTGTAAGCGCCGATATGCTGGGTGATCCCGCCCGCTTCGCCCTTTGCCACGCGCGACTTGCGGATGTAGTCCATCAGTGAGGTCTTGCCGTGGTCGACGTGCCCCATGAAGGTGACGATCGGGGCGCGCAGCTTCAGCTCGTCCTTCTTGGGAGGGGGCGGCGGCTTGGGCGCTTCAACGACGACCTCCTGCTTGTGCACGCCTGCGCCGCGCTCGCGCTTCTCCTTTTCGAAGACGAAGCCGTGGCGCTTGCAAATGGTGGAGGCCACCTCCGGGTCAATCGTGTCGTTGATCGCCTTGAAGATGTTCATCTCCATCAGTTCGGAGATGAGCTGGAAAGGTTTCAGGCCGAGCTGGGAGGCAAGCTCCTTGACGATGATCGGCGGCTTGATGTGGATGATCTTCTCGTCGCTCTTGGGCTCTTCGGCGGCGGCAGCTTCGGTTGCTTGGGCCGGTGTGGCCGGTGCAGCCTCGGCCGAGACGGCGGGTGCTTCCTCTTCAGCCTGCGGTTCGGGTTCCGGCTCGGGAGCGGGTGCGGCTTTCGGAGGAGGCGCGAGAATCTTGGAGATCGGAGGAAGCGCGGACTTGCCGGGAGTGGCCGGGCGGCGGCGTGCCGGCTTTTCCTTGTCGATCAGCGAAACGGTTTCCGCAGGGGCGGCCGGGACTGGCTTGGAGGCAGGGGCGTCCGCGGCCTCCTTGGACTTGGGAGACTTGGAATCTTTGGGATCAGGGACCGAGGAGGCGGCAGGCCGCGCTCCCTCCGCCGGTTTCCGGCCTGTAGGACGCTTCGTGCCTGGGGAATTGGATGATGCTCGGGTTGCCATTCGTAAAGTGTGGAAAAATACCTGCGTTCATGGCCTTCATCTATTTGATGGAAGCCGCTTTTTCATGTTCGGCGCGGGCGGCGTCAAAGATCGCCTGGGCCTGTTCGAGGTCGACGCCGGTCACATCCGCGATGTCCTGCGGTTCCGCGCTCACGATCACCTCCACGCTATTCATGCCGGCGGTGATAAGCTGGCGGGCAATGGCTTCGTCAATCCGGAGCGTTTCGGCGAGCGAATGGGCCGCCTTGTTCACGGTCTGCGCGAAGGCCTCCTTCGCCGTTTCGTCCTTCTCGATGTTGATATCCCAGCCGAGCAGGCGCGAGGTCAGGCGGGCGTTTTGGCCGCGCTTGCCGATCGCGAGCGAAAGCTGGTCTTCGTCCACGCGGATCTGGATCGCGTGCTTGGCGTCGTCGAGGGTGACGCTCTTGACCTTCGCGGGCTTGAGCGCTTCCAGGACAAACTCCTTCGGGTCGGTGCTCCAGCGGATGATGTCCACCTTCTCGTTGTTCAGCTCGCGGACGATGTTCTTCACGCGGGAGCCTTTCATGCCGACGCAGGCGCCGACCGGGTCGACCTTGTCGTTCGCGCTGAAGACGGCGATCTTCGTCCGGTAGCCCGCCTCACGGGCGATGCTGCGGATTTCCACGGTGCGGTCGGCGATTTCACTGACCTCCGTTTCGAACAGGCGGCGGACGAAATTCGGGTGGCTGCGGGAGAGGATGATCTCCGGCCCGCGAGAGCCGTTTTCGACGGCGACGACGTAGGCGCGGATGCGGTCTCCCACGTTGTAGTCCTCCGTCTGCACCCGCTCGCGCGATGGCATGACGGCCTCGAAGCGCCCGAGGTCGACGATCACGTCCGAACGCTCAAACCGGCGCACGGTGCCGCTGACGATCTCCCCGGCGCGATCCTTGAACTCGTCGTAGACCATCTCCTTCTCTGCCTGGCGGATGCGCTGCATCATCGCCTGCTTGGCGGTCTGGGCGGCGATGCGCCCGAAATTGCGGGGCGTCACCTCGACTTCGACGGTGTCGCCGATCTGCGCGTCGGGTTTCAGGAGCCGCGCCTTGGCGAGAGCGATCTCGTCGTGACCGTTCTGGACGGTTTCGACAACGACCAGGTTGGCAAGGGCACGGATCTCCCCCGTCTTGCCATCGATATCGATACGCAATTCGCGTGCAGGCCCAATCGCCTTTTTGGACGCGGAAAGGAGGGCGTTTTGCACGGCCTCGATCAGCACTTCACGCTTGATGCCTTTCTCACGCTCAAAATAGTCCAACCCTGAAATGAGATCGCTGTTCATAAAAAGTCCGGCGTTTCCGGAGACAAAAAAGAGTGGGTTTAAGCCCACTCGCGCTTCGGAGAACCTGCAAACCTTACGTCCGGGGCCGGAAAGCGTCAAGCGGAGAGATTCCCTCCCGGCGCGGGCGGGACGCTGCATCCCGGCGTTGGCGGCGCTCTTTGCGGGCCGCCCGTGCCCGCCGGGAAGCGGTCACGCTGGTCAGGTAGTCGCTCCCGGTAAAACCCCGGGCGGGACAGGGGGGGGGAACTCTCCGGGCGGGATCAACTTCCGGCACCGGGGTGGTCTGGTATCCGCCATCGTCGGGCAGAACCGGCGGGTTGTCAAACCGGTTTCCGGGGAACGGTTGTGCTCGTTGCGCTCGCAGCGGGGTGATTCTGCCCAGCCTGCCGTGACTTGGACTTACGGTTGCGCCCACCCCGGTTTTAGGCAAGTTTTCCCTGTTGGAACTTGAAACCCAGATCAGGGAGCGGGGGGAACGGCTCTTCGAAAAGATGCGCCGCAGGCCGCAGGTTTTCTCCCGGCAGGCTCTCTACGACCGGCTGATGGAGTGGTCGATGCGCGACCCCGGCTTCAAAACCGCGCTTTTCCAGTTTGTCGACGTGCTCCCCTCTCTTGATACGGGGAGGGAGGTGGCCCGTCACCTCAACGAGTATCTTGCCCGGCCCGCTGCCGACGCCGCGCGCCCGTGGGTCTCCGCGGCGCTGCGGGCGGCCTCGCTCGCTCCGGGAATCTCCGCATGGATGATCAGGGAGCAGGTCGGGGCGCTGGCGCGGCGTTTCGTGGCCGGGCGCGATCCGGCGGAACTGCTGGGGCGTCTTCGTGCCAACCGGGGCGCGGGGCTGGAAACGACGGTCGACCTCCTGGGCGAGGCGGTGGTCAACGAAACGGAGGCGGACGCCTTTCTCGCCCGGAACCTGGAAATTCTGGAAACGCTCGCTGCCGCGGGAGAGAAAGGGATCAATCTCTCGCTCAAGATTTCGGCCCTTTCCCCGGGGATTGATCCGGCCGACCCGGAGAGAGCGCTCGCGGCGTTGAAGCCGCGGCTTCGGCTGATCCTCCGCAAGGCGGCGGAAGTACGGGCGTTCGTGAACTTCGACATGGAGAGCTACCGTCTCAAGGCCCTTACGCAGGAGTTGTTCCGCTCCGTTCTGGAGGAGGAAGAATTTCGCGATGCGCCCGCTGCCGGGATTGCCCTTCAGGCATATCTTAGGGAAACGGGCGACGACCTGCGTGACCTCCTCCTCTGGGCGAGGCGGCAGGGGCGAAAAGTCGGCGTGCGTCTCGTGAAGGGGGCGTATTGGGATTACGAACGGATCGCCGCGCGGCAGCGAAACTGGCCCGTCCCGGTATGGGAGCGAAAGGCGGAAAGCGACGCGAACTTCGAGGATCTCTCCGTTCTGCTGCTGGACAATGTCGACATCGTGACCCCCGCGTTCGCCTCGCACAACGTTCGGAGCGTTGCCCATGCCATCGTCCAGGCGGAACGGAGGAACATCGCGCGGGACGCCTACGAGTTTCAGGCGCTCTACGGGATGGCGGACGAGTTGAAGCAGGCCCTGGTGGAGGAGGGGTTTCGCGTGCGGGAGTATTGCCCGGTGGGCGAGCTTCTCCCCGGAATGGCGTATCTTGTGCGGCGATTGCTGGAGAACACCAGCAACGAAGGCTTCCTGCGGGCGTGGGATCGTGGGGAGCAAGGAACGGACGAACTGCTAGCCAACCCGCGCGAGCGGCTTCCATGCCCGGAGCCATTCTCCGGCACGGACCAACCGGGGTTCTCCAACGCCCCGAATACCGATTTCACCCGGCCCGAGGCGCGCCGACGCTTTCGGAAGGCGTTGGCGGAAGTCGACGCGCGGCTGGGGCGGCGGTTCCCACTCGTGATCGGCGGAAAACATCTTGCGGGAAGCGAGTACGTCCCTTCCGTCAATCCCGCAAAGCCGGAGCAGGTCATCGGCTATTGGAGCCGCGCGACCCGGGCCGATGCGGAAGCGGCCGTGACGGCGGCCCGAAAGGCGCAGCCAGGATGGGAGGAGACCCCGATCGAGCAGCGGGCCGCCCTGGCGGAATGGGTGGCCACCCTGCTGGAAGAGAAGCGGTTCGAACTGGCGGCTCTGGAGGTGCGCGAGGCTGGGAAGCCGTGGGCAGAGGCGGACGCCGACGTGAGCGAGGCGGTCGATTTCTGCCGATTCTATGCGGCCGAGATGCGGCGGCGCGGCCCCGCGTTGACTCAGGCCGTCCCCGGGGAGCGTAACGTGCAGCTTTACAAGGCGCGAGGAGTAGGGGTGGTGATTGCCCCGTGGAACTTTCCGCTCGCGATTCTCTGTGGAATGACGATGGGGCCGGTCGTGGCGGGGAATGCCGTCGTCATGAAACCCTCGGAGCAGACCTCCGTGGTTGCTTCCGCTTTCATGGCGGTGTTGGAGGAGGCGGGAATGCCGCCGGGGGTGGTCAACCTCATCACCGGAGCGGGCGAGGAGGTCGGCGCGTTTCTGGTGGAGCACCCCGGGGTCGATTGTATCGCCTTCACCGGCTCCCGCGAGGTGGGGCTTTCGATCTGGGAGAGCGCGGGTCGCACCCTCCCGGGGCAGGCAAACCTCAAGAAAGTGGTTTGCGAAATGGGCGGAAAGAACGCCCTTATCATCGACGCTTCGGCGGACCTCGACGAGGCAGTCCCCGCCGCCCTTTCCTCCGCGTTCGGGTACGCCGGGCAGAAATGCTCCGCGTTGTCACGGTTGATCGTCGTCGATTCCGTGTATGAAAAATTCGTCGAACGGTTCGTGGGCGCGGCGGCATCCGTTCCCGTGGGCGATCCCGGGGAGCCGGGAACGATCGTCGGCCCGGTGATCGACGGCGAGGCGCAAGCCCGGCTGCTCGCGGCGATCGAGCGTGGGAAGCGCGAGGCGAAGCTGCTGTTCGAGGGGGACGCGCCGACGCAAGGCTACTTTGTGCCACCCACGATATTCGGCGAGGTGCCGCCCG
>Ga0180217_1003947_pt1 | contig 12104 bp, 12 predicted proteins | sample eDN3rd37CBELigOP_FD_128521 | JGI IMG/M metagenome (GOLD analysis project Ga0180217, IMG submission 128521) | Enriched Organic Plus compost microbial communities from Emeryville, California, USA - eDNA 3rd pass 37_C BE-Lig OP (version 2) (version 2) ... | reverse complement strand
CTCGCAGATCCACCGACAGCGCCTTCGACATGCCATCGCTCCCTTTGCCACAGGGCGACTGAATCAGCTTCGGGCGGCAGTAGGGGTCACAAGCAATTCAGTCAGGCCGGAAACCGCTCTAGCCTCGCCGGAGCTGCGCACCGTGTGACGGCGCTAGCCCGTCGCGACTGCGACCTCAGCCGCGGTAACAAAGCGTGGCGCACCGCGCTGCCGCCGCTATGCGCGGACACCTCCGCCGCCGGCAGCACATCGGGGGCAGCGCGGGCGCCGTGGCGGCTGCTGCCGGGCGACTTCCCGCCCTGGCATGCGGTCTATGATCAGGCCCGGCGCTGGATGGCCGCAGGCGTCTTCGAGGCCATGGCGCACGACCTGCGCGCGGTGCTCCGCCTTGACGGGAGGGCGGGCTGCGTCACCCACGGCAGCGATCCTCGACAGCCGCACGATGCGCTCCACGCCCGAGAGCGGCGGCAGGGCTGACTATGACGGAGCCAAGCGGCAGAAGGGTTCGAAGCTGCACGCAGCTGTGGACACCCTCGGCCACCTGTTCGCCCTGCACGTCACGCCCGGCGACGCGCAGGACCGCGCCCAGGTCGGGCAGCTTGCCGCCGCCGTGCAGGAGGCCACCGGCGAGACGGTCGAACTGGCCTTTGTGGATCAGGGTTATACCGGTTCCGCCCCCGCCGAGGCCGCACGCACCAATGGCATCGCCCTGCCCGTGGTCCGCACCCCTGAGGCAAAGCACGGCTTCGTCCTGCTGCCCAGGCGCTGGGTGGTGGAGCGCAGCTTCGCCTGGCTCGCCCGCTTCCGACGCCTCGCCCGCGACTATGAGCGACTACCGCTGACCCTCCCAGGTCTGCACGTCGCCGCCTTCGTCACACTCTTGCTCGCCAAGGCCACCGCCGCCTTCCACTTGGTCCGTAACACCGTCTAGGCTGCTTCTGCTGAGTCCGGAAGCGTCGCCGCGAATGCTGCGAGCCGCTCATTCGCTGCCGTGTGCCACTCATCACGAAGGGTGGCGATTTTGCTCAGCAATCTCCCTTGCGTGTACTTTCCAACCGCGTCGAGAACCGCAGTCTTCCTGAACCTGTCTCTCGGAAAAGACAAACCCTCCAGGTCCGCATCCGCCATCAAATCACGATTCTTGCGTGTGTTGCCGATATTGATGACGAATTTTCCGTTCAGCAGGCCGAAGACCAAGCCGTGATACTTCATCGAGATCACCGGCCCATCATTCGCCGCGATCAGCGCCATGATCCGGTCAGGTGGCAACGCCTTTTCTATGATCATCGGGGCGGCCCGGCGCTTCATTCGATTGACGATGTCATGCGCGAATACGTAATCACGGGACGAGTACCACACACTGAAGGGCAGGAGCATGAGATTGAACTTCTCATCCAGCGCGTCGAGCACAGCAGCCAGCTCGTTCTTGAAGCGCTCCAGCTCCTCGAATTTGGCGCGCGTAGCCTCGCTGTACGGCACGCGGTAGTCATCCGAGAGGCAGACGATCGCCGTGCGTTCGCGTCGCCCGAAATACATGGGCGGCAACACTGTCCACTCCTGCAGCGCTGCCTGAGGCAGCGGCGCAGGCGCTGGCTTCGGGAGTGAGAAGACGAGGTCGGGCGCGAACTCAGCCGGCAGGCCCCGCTCCCGGCAGGCAGCCACATCGGCGCGGCTGCGAAGGATCAGCGTCCGCAACTGGCCGGCCACTCCAGCCAGGAACTTGATGTCCTCCGGGCCGTAGGGCAGGGAACAGCCGACCACATGCAGGTTCCTGACCTTCTGTACGTGCGACATGAAGTAGTCGTTGACGAGGGCTCCGCCGCCCATCACGACATGGTCAAGCTCGCCCAGGCTGTCTTTCTGCGGCTTGAAGAATTTGATCGGACGACCTCTGAATACACGCTCGAATACGAGCTTGAAAGCTTCGTCTCCGGCATTGCTGTGGTCGTAGTACCCGAAGATGCTTACCATCCGGCCTAACTCCGCTGCTGAGAGTGTGTTGCTGGGTGTCAACCCAATGCCACCGACGGTACTGTCTTTCGTCAGCGGAGGTGGCAACCTCCGTGTTGATCATCCTGCGCTTCGGCCATCGTTCGATATCGGCGGAAGCCGGGCCCGATCGGGCACGAGATGGTTTCCGCGATTTGCCGGATGATGCCTTGGTAGCGCCATTGCGAGACAGGGCGATGCATGGGGCTGGCCCAGTGCGGGTACCTAATGGTGGGTGGTCAACGCTTCAGCCATGGCTGTCATGGTCTCGCGATTGACCGCCTGCACCCGTCGTGCCGCATTCCGCGCCAGGAGTTGCCCCATGAACGGGTCGCGGCGCAGCAATCCCAGGGCATCTGTCAGCGCACGAACACTCGAGACGACAAGCCCATCAATCTCATTCTCGATGGACGGTTCCCGCCGGGCCTCCGCCTGCCGCGCACTTCCCGGGGCAGGGAGCAGCACCACGACAGGTCGCTGCGACGCAAGGGAATCGATAATGCGCTCGCCAAGTCGCGGCCAGCGTTCCGTGCCGATGTGCACATGCACCTCGCCGCGATGGGCTTCATTGCTATAGGGCGAAACTCGGGTCAGCAAACTGCTGCTCTGCCCGTATGCTTGCGTCTTCTCCTCACCGCAAAGGCCGTCCCAAGCGGCCTCGACCAGCAGGATGGTGCGTTCGGGCATCGCAGCAGCGACGGATTGGCGCACCGCTTCCAGCAATGCGGGGTCGCCGAGGTGATCGAACACCAGCACGGCGTCCGGCGTGACCGGCTCCCGCGGTACGAGTGGCGGGATAGCGGGAATGGTCAGGTTGAGCGGCCCCTCCACACCCAGATTGTCAGCGAATGACGCACTGTGCTCATCGAGGCAGATGCACCGGGTGCTGTACCGTAGTGCGTGCACGGCAGCCAAGTAGGCCGAAGCTTCCGGTTGAGCACCGAATGTCGCGGTGAACTGCTCCGGCGCGTCGAAGAGGAGCACGCTCTTGTGCAGATGCATCAGGCGCGTTGCCGCATCCACGCCAACACAGATGACTCGCTCCGGCAGGGCTCCGGCGAAGGCCATGCGGGCATTGATGAGGTCCGCGTCGTGCATCGGGGATTCCACCGACCAGAGCCGAAGCGCGCTGCGCCACGATCCGAAGGTCGGCAAGGCAGCTTTGAGGAAGGTCGCGAAGGCGCGCCCCTTCTCCGCACAGGTCCTGTCGGGGCCGTCGCAAAACGCGATCAGCGTATCCGCGGTCCCGTTCATCAGGGCCTCTCCTCCAGCGCGTCCGTCAAGTCGGTATCGGCGTGCTCCAGCAGGACGATCTCCTGCAGGCAGATGCCCAGACTGCGGCCATCTGGCCCGAACTGCAGGTCAACCGGCCGGACCACACTGCCGCCGTCCAGTTCAAGAGTGATGTCCCCATGCTGGTCCGGCTGCACTATCTGGCGGTCCAGGCGGACATGGATCGTCTGGGCCGCATCATTCTCAAAGGTTGCCGTCGCCAGGATGGTGCCGTCGCTGCGCACGACAACCGTCCTTGGACCGGTCACGTCCGTCCCGAAGACGCGCAGCCGCAGGCCAAGATACAGCGGCATCGGACTCTCGAACTCGGGAAGCCGGAAGCGGATGGTGCCGGTCTGGCCCGACGACCAGGCACCCATCGGCTCAAGACCGTACCACCGATCTCCGAGCAGGGCCGCTGCACGCGGGTTCGCCAGCCCGACAGCGAAGCGCTCCCGCAGGACCAGGCATGGCGGCGCGGCCTTCTGCGCGAGGTCGCAGAGCGTCACCGAGCGCAGCATGATCCCGAGGAGCCTTGGATCGTTCCCGATGCCGGCCTGCGCGGGAGAGAAGACCTGGGCGCAGTCGAGGATCAGCGCCAACTCGCCGTGCATTCCCAAATCGACCGGATCCAGCGGCAGCCGGAGCGTCTGCCAGCCGTCCGACGACACCTCGGTGAGCAAGGCCCGCCGGCTGTTGATGTAAACCGCCAGGGTACGGGGTCCCGCGCCGCCCGGCAGCTGGCACACGAGCTCGATTGCCAGCCCCTCGCAATCACTCACCCCGAGACGGATAGGAAGCAGGACCAGAGAGCCCCGGCTCCAGGCGCCCTCCGCCTCCGGGGGATAAAGCATGCCCGCGGCGAGATCCGCAGCGGCCGGATTGTCGGTGGTGAAGGACACCGGTGCGTCGGGCCTAAGCTCAAGCAGATCGGCCCGTTCCCACCAGCCTGGCAGACGCGCGCGGGCCGCGGCCTGCACGACACGTTCACCGTGCCGCCGCGCCGCACCGCGGCGGGCATACTCCTCACTGTCCAGGAACTGCCTTGCGACGGTTAGCGGCGTGTCACCGCTGACGAGGCGGGTTACCCAGCTCGTTGTCTCGCCCGAGCCCGGCTGGCGTCCCAGGATCACCATGTAGCAGGCCGCCGCGAAGGCCTCCGGCCCGAAGCCGGCAAGCAGTGGCAGAACCTCCGGCAGCAGCCGTCCGGCTGCGATATGCGGCTGCCGGGCGGGATCGGCCAAAGCGGCGCGGATGTAGTACGCCTGCCGGACGATCGCAAAGGCCTCGGCGCGCGACACATTGATGAGAAGCTCATCAATCGCGCACTGCAGCTCGAGGTTCTCTTCGTGGCCGAAGATGCCACAGCAGATGAAGAGTCGCAGCGTCTGGTGATCGAAGCCCATGAAGCTGCGCAGATCGAGGGCCGGTGCGTCATCCACCAGCGGGGCAAGCCAGGTCCGCGCTTCCGCGACCTTGGCGGCCCAAGCGCCGTCGGCGGCCATATCGACCGCCTCGAGCTGCTCGAACTGCATGGCGCGCCGGCGCCGGTGGAACGTGGTGCGACGCCGGATCTCGGTGCCTTGGCGGTCAAGAAACTCGGCCAGTTGTCCGATATAGTCGGATGCGGACATCCGGCGCACATAGGCGCGTCCGGCTGCGCCGACGGCGATGCGCAAGGCCGGATCGTCGATGAGCCGCGCCATCGCGCGGCCCACCTCGGCTGGCGGTGCGCCGATGGGGATCTTCACGCAGGCGTCGTGCGGCACCTCGGCATAGCAACCCGAGTCATAAACGATGACCGGCTTGCCTGCATTCAGCTGCTCTACCAGCGAGCCCGACGCGCTTTCCGTGTTGGGGTAGCGAATGTTCACGAAAATGTCGCTCGCCAGCTTGATCTCCTGCAATCTCTCCATGCTGACGGCGAGTTCGAAGCTCACTGAGTCCTGTAGCCCCAGCTGCTCGACGAGCGCGCGGAGTTCTTCGAGATACTCGCGGTCTCCCGGAAAGCCGGCGATCAACAGCTTGGTGCGTTCGGCAAGCCCAGGCACGGCGCTCAGGCCCCGGATCACCACCTCGAGGCACTTGGTGCGGTTGATATGGCCGAAGCAGGTGATGGCCGTCCGCCGGCTTCGGCTGGTCGCCTCCGCCCAGGCGGCGAGTTCGGCCTCGGACAGTGACGGCTTCTGGTCCCAGGGCAGCGCCAGACGCAGGATCGGAGCGCGCGTATGGGCCGCGATCTGCTTTTCGGCGAAGCCCGAATGCACGACCACGGCGGCGGCACTGGCCACGAAAGGCTCGATCAGCGGCATCGTGTTCACATAGGGCGAGTCCCAGGGGGCGTGCCTTGGTCGCCGCGTCGCGCTCAGGATCCGGGAGCCGGCCACGACATCAAGCCCGTTCGCGCCGTAATAGCGGCCGATCAGATCGGCATAGGCGACCGGTTCCTTGCGCCGCTCGAAGATCTCCCAGGCCAGGTAATGCTGCATGACGAGGTCATGCACGATCACCACGCCCGGAAAGCGCAGGGCGAGGCGGTTGATCCAGCGATGGTTCTCCTGATTGTTGCCAATATTGTAGCAGACGAAGTCGAAGGCCCGGAGAACCTCCTCGTCGAAACCTTCGCCGAGGGTCAGTTGCGGCCCGTCGAAGAAATAGGTTTCGCCATTCGGGTTGACGCAGAGAACCATGGCCAGGCGGTCGGCATGGTCCTGCCGGGCCGCACGCAGAAGGTTGCGGGAAAATGCACCGACATCGGACCGAGATCCGAACGGCGTCAGAAATGCGATCCGCATTGTTTCTCTCAGCAGTTGCCTAGCGCTTGTTCCGGCGCTCTGAGTTGAGAGGTTCGCACTGCATCAACGCTGCGCAATTCGGCCTGCTGTCATCGTTCGATGCTCCGCTTGCGGTCGGCGCTCCTCATCAGGAACCGGCCGCACCAGCGGAGGTGCTCCGATGCCACGTCGCGGGATTGCCTGCAGAGTTGGAGACTTCATACGAAGCACAGTGCCTTATGGCGGCAGCACGAGGCCCCACCGATTAAGCATGGCCTGTTGCCAGGGCCAGCGCGTGGTGTCGTCGCCTTGTGCTTTACAGGCAGCATCAGCGGTGACCTTCTGCAAGAGGCGCCGGCAACATGCGCCGGACGAAGCAAACGCCGCGCGGGACACGATTTTTGATTGGTTGTAAAACTAGTAAAACGGACGAGGTATGGTTGCTACGATAGGTGGTTTTTTAACTCGATGTTGAGATCGGCGCAACACCGCGCGGTCTGGATGTGAGGTGTTTTGGCTCCTGTGGGCGGCGCCGACCTTGCGCGCCACCTTTCGTTCGGCGCCGAGCCGGACCGGGGATCCGATCGGCTCTATCCTCCTGCCTCGGCCGGGTTCCGCCGCCCCCGAAGCCGCTCCGTCCCGGCTCGACGGAAATGGAACTGCTGGGCAGGGCGACTGTGGCAGCCCTGTGTCACCTGCCTTCCCCACCGCGAACGGTCCAGCGATAACACGATGCATGTCACCCACCACGATCGCCGCGCCCGTGGTCCTTCCACGCATGCCCTGGGCGTTGCTGGCCGCGGCCTGCCTCGGCATGTTCGCGGCCTCCTGCAGCGGCACGGCACGCGCGCCCTTTCTGATCGATATGGCCCGCGACCTGGGGGCCAGCCTGCCGCTGGTGGCCAACCTGATGGCGATGACCTCGGTCGCCTGGGGTGTCACCTCGCTGATGGCAGGTGCGGGATCGGACCGCTGGGGCCGGCGGCCTTTCCTCATCGGCGGACCAGTGGCGCTCGCCTCGTGCATGACGGGGGTCGCCCTCTCGCAGAGCTTCTTCGGCGTCGCCGTCTGGGCGACACTCGCGGGCGGCTGCGCCGGTGCCTTCACCGGCGTGCTCATGGCCGAAGCATCGGCCCGCGTGGCCGACGGCCAGCGTGGCCGGGCGCTCGGCTGGGTGATGGCTGGGCAGTCACTCACGCTGTTGGTGGGCGTGCCGCTTGCCGCCTGGATCGGCGCCTTCGTAGGTTGGCGCGGCGTGAATCTCTGCGTGGCAGGGGTGGCCCTGACGGCCGCACTCGGGTTGTTCGTCACGACCCTGCCGCCGGTCGACGGGGGGCACGCCGCGGGCGCAATGCGGCCCAGCTACCGTTCGTCGATGTCGGGGCGGGTCCTGCGGCTGCTGGCCATGGGCGTGGCCGAGCGGATCTGCTACGGCCTGACGGCGGTCTACTTCGCCACCTTCTTGCAGGCGACCTACGGCCTGTCGCTTGCCGGCGTCGCAGTGCCGCTCGCGGTGTTCGCGCTGGGTAACATCCTGGGCACCATCCTGGGCGGGCAACTGGCCGACCGCCTGCCCAACCGACTGCTCACCTTCGCCGGTGCGATGTTTGGCTCGGCCATGATTGCCCTTGCCCTGTTCGGTTGGACAGACGGCCTGGTCGGCTCCGTGGCGCTCGGGTTCGGCTATGTGTTCGTCAACGCGATCGCCCGGCCGAGCCTGATGGCCGCGCTCGCCAATGTGCCCGACGAGGTTCGTGGCACGGTGCTGGGCCTCAACGTCACCTCGGCGAGCATTGGCTGGCTCGCGGCGGCGGCCTTGGGAGGCTGGATCATGGCGCAGCACGGTTTCGCGGGGTTCGGTCCGCTGGCTGCCGGCGTGGCGGTGTTGGGCGGCGCGCTCGCACTGGTCGGCCGGCGATAGCCCTTCTCGCGCCACAGCGAGGGGATCATCCGCCCCGTCGCTGATCCTGATCGTCCGCCACGGGCGTGCCGGAGCCCCGGTGCACTCCTTCTCGTCACATCCTCTTGCCGGTCGTCCAGCCGCCATCCACGGTCAGGATGGTGCCGGTGATGAAGCCGTTCTCCTCCGCCGCCAGGAACAGGATCGCATTGGCGATTTCCCGGGGCTCCGCCCAGCGGCCCAGCGCATGGATGTCGCGGATCGTCTGCGCGTAGTCGGGATCCTGGAAATAGCGTTCCGTCAGCGGCGTGCGCACGACACCAGGTGCCACCGCATTGACGCGGATGTTCTTCTCCCCGAGCTCCAGCGCCATCTGTCGCGTGAGCCCGACGACGCCGTGCTTGGAGGCGGTATAGGCCGCCCGCTTCGGTGCGGCCATCAGCCCCAGGGTGGAGGCAAGGTTGACGATCTGCCCCGGCTTGCCCTGGCTCACCAGTCGGCGCGCGAAGGCCTGGCTCGGCAGAAAGGTGCCGGAGAGATTCACGCTGATGACCCGCTGCCATTCCTCGAACGGCAGGTCGAGCACCCCGACGATCTCCCGGATGCCGGCGGAGTTGACCAGCACATCCAGCCTGCCGAGCGCCGTCTCCGCTGCCTCGACGAACCGTGCCGCGGACTCCGGATCCGCCACATCGACCTGGAGGGCGTGCGCCTCGCCCTTACGGCGACGGATTTCCGCGGCGGTGGCCTGGGCGTGTTCCAGGTCCAGGTCACCGACAGCCACCCGCGCGCCTTCCCCTGCTTCGGCATAGCAGACCTGCTGGCCGATTCCGCTGCCACCACCGGTGACCAGCACCGCGCGATCCTGGAAGCGCATGTTTTTCCTCCCCCGCTCGGCGTGACGCTAGGGTCAGGCGGGTCGCCACGCAACGGCGCACATGAAGCTGCGCGGCAGGCCAAACCAATGGGAAGGGGCCTCCATACGCCTGCTTAACGGGCGCGCAGTTCAGTCTTTCCGGCGTGCCGGCCTGCCTGGGGCGTTCGGCACGGTTCGGGGGGGAGCGGCAGCCGCCGGCTCCTGCGGCATCATGCTGTCACCATCACGGGTAATCGCCGGAAGGGCGTGGCCGCTTCGCGCTGCCGGGCTCAGTTCGCCAGGCCAGGAGTCGAATGGTCTCGGCCGCTCATCCCGTTTCTGTTCATTGCGGCGCGCCGGGATTGCCGCCCGCAGCCAGATCGACGCGGCGGGTACGGGCCGTCGGTGCGGCCGGTGTCGGGCTTCGGGTTGGTGCACGGCTCTCGGCAGCGGCGCTGCCGATCTCGGGTGGCACGGGCCTCCCGATGATGACACGCCGATTCTGCTCAAGGGTCCGTGCCGCAGTGGAGTCGCCCGGGGGGAGCACGGACTGGGCGAGGGTGGACGTCGCGCTCAGGCCCAGTGTCAGGGCGGCGATGGGCAGGATCCTGCGAAACATGGCTGTCACCTCTGCGGGACGGCAGGGAAGCCGGACCCGTTGAAATCGAGGTGGGGAGATCGTGGCGCTTTCGCCAATGCAAAGGATCGATGCGCGCCATTCGTCGCGTTGATTGGGCGTCGCTTCACCGAGGTGGTTGCCGGCTCTCGTTCCTTGAGCCCCGCGCAGGGAGACGAATTTCTCAACTTATAGTTCATTTTCATCCCTTTATCCTCGCTCCATCCGAAAGTTGCACACGAGGTTCCGGGCCGCCCTGGGAAGTCCTTGCCCAGCGGCGGAGGCTGGCGCGACGCGAGCGGAGCCCACGGCGCGCGCATGTTGGCCAACGCTAACGTTTCGGAGGAGACGAGATGCATCGAAGCTGCACGGCCGGCAGGCAGTCGCCAATCGAGCCGTGGTCCGAGGTCAGAGGCTGCGGCGAGAGGCCATGCGGGCCATGAGCGGCCCAACCTGTTCGGTGCGTCCATCCTGCCCAGGATGCAGCCGCAATCCCGCCGCGCCGCTCGACGCTGCACGCATGTTACTACCGGCGCATGCGTGAGGCTCGGTCATGGGGCGCGCTCTCGGCGCGGCCCCGTCCATGAAGAGGTCGCTCCAGGCCGGGGCGCCACCCGCGCCGTCTGCCCAGCCGCCGACCGTTACCCTTCCCGGTTGGTGAGCGGCCGGGCGTGCGGGATCAGTAGCTGGGCCGAACAACCACTGGCGGGGGCGTGTTGGGCGGGGGCTGGACGACCGTGGGTGCGGGCTGCTGCACCACTGCGGGCGGAGGGCGTTCACGCTCGACATAGGTGCAGGCGCCAAGCACCAGCGCAGCGCCGAACACGGAAAGCAGGGACAAGGTGCGCATCCGGGTCTTGCTCCTGTGGTGTACCGATGCTGCACACCAACATTCTCCACGCCTGATCGTCGCGCATCGGCAGGATGACAGTTGGGTGAGTGGGCCCAGGCCGGGCCATCAGCGCCACCCACCCGGCGACCACACCCACCGACCGCGGCGGAAGACCCAGCGCCCGTCCTCCCAACGGCCGCGCCCCGCGGCGACCCAGTGGCCGGGGCGCCAGACATAGCCACGGCCCGTCCATTGCCAATGTCCCGGGCGCCAGCGGAGGCCGCGTCGCGGCGGACGCCCCGGCGGCGGCTCGAAGCGACGCGGCGGCACGCGCGGGTAGGGCAGGGGCGGCTGTGCCAGGGCCGGAACTGCGGCACCGGCGGCCAGGAGGCCCAGCAGGCTGCGGCGTAGAAGGAGCATGGACAGCGACTCCGAGAATGACCGCTACCAGCGGCGCCAGCCATAGGGGCGGTGGTAGCGCGGCGCGTAATAATACGGAGGCGGGGCGACATGGACCCGGCCTCGGACGACCGGCCCCGGGCCGTAGTAGCCGGGCGCGGGATAGACGGCGCAGCCGCACAGGGCGAGTAGCAGCACAAGGGGCAGCATGCGTCTGATCATGACCTCGATTCCCATTCTGTCCGCTGCCTGAACGCGTGGGACCGGGGTCCCGGTGCCCGCCCTGGAGATCAGCGCCAGGAAGCGGGCCGCATCGGCAGCACTGGCGGTCCTTGCAAAGGATGACGCCACAGGCCTGTGACCGGACGGAGGCGATACTGCGGCGCCACCGTGCCCGGGGCCCACGCTCCCGGCCGCGCCTGAAAAGGGTGGATCACAACCTGTCTGTCCGCCTGCCTGCCCGGGAACGAGCTGGCGGCGGATGGAGCCGTACGGCGCGGTGGAGACGCCTCCGGGCCCGCCCGTCCCGATCTCCGGCGCTTCTCATCTGGCCGATGGTGGTGGCCGCCCGGCGCGCCGGCCCCGCGAGGCCGCCGCGTGCCAAACCGGCATTCAGCCTCCTTCGTGCGGCCTTTCCCGCATGGCCGCTGCAATGGTGGAGCCCAGCCCGCGCAGCAGGTCGATCGGCACCGGGAAGATCACCGTCGAATTCCGCTCGCCCGCGATCTGCTGCAGGGTAGAGAGGTAGCGGAGCTGCATCGCCTCGGGCAGGGCGGCGAGGGTCCGCGCCGCGTCCGCCAGCTTCTCTGCCGCCTGCAACTCGCCTTCCGCATCGATGATGCGGCCGCGCCGGTTGCGCTCGGCCTCCGCCTGGCGGGCGATGGCGCGCACCATGCTCTCGTCAATGTCCACATGCTTGATCTCGACATTGCCGACCTTGATGCCCCAGGCATCGGTCTGGCTGTCCAGGATCCCCTGGATGTCGCGGTTCAGCTTGTCGCGCTCTGCCAGCATCTCGTCGAGGTCATGCTTGCCGAGGACCGAGCGCAGCGTGGTCTGCGCCAGCTGGCTGGTTGCCGCCATGTAGTCGTCCACCTCGATGACCGCGCGGTCGGCGTCCACCACGCGGAAATACACCACAGCATTGACCTTCACCGAGACATTGTCGCGGGAGATGACGTCCTGGCTCGGCACGTCCATCACCACCGTGCGCAGCTCCACGCGCTGGATCTGCTGCACGATCGGGATCAGCAGGATCAGCCCCGGACCGCGCACCCCGGAAAAGCGGCCGAGGGTGAAGACGACGCCGCGCTCGTATTCGCGCAGTATATGCACCGCGGCCCATAGCAGTCCCAGCACGGCGAGCAGGAGCACGAAGTAGGGGGCGAAATCGCCGAAATCTCGCATCATGGCTCGTTCCCCTTATCCTGGGTCGATTCCGCCGCCACCTCGAGCCGCAACCCGTG
>Ga0180217_1003944_pt1 | contig 12106 bp, 9 predicted proteins | sample eDN3rd37CBELigOP_FD_128521 | JGI IMG/M metagenome (GOLD analysis project Ga0180217, IMG submission 128521) | Enriched Organic Plus compost microbial communities from Emeryville, California, USA - eDNA 3rd pass 37_C BE-Lig OP (version 2) (version 2) ... | reverse complement strand
TTCCATTAATCGCCGAGAAGTCTCATCAGCTCTTTTTTGGTGACCTAAGTTGATTATCATAGAAATCTGTGTTTGCCATAATGGAATTGCGGTCATTACAGAACTTTGGATTTTTTCGACTAACATTTGGTTCGTTTGTTGAATCATACGGATTTGTGGAGCGGTTTGAAACGCGATTTCTCGTGAAATTTGAAGTTCATATAAGCGTTTATCTACCCATTCAATCGTATTTCTCATATCCTGTATACGTTGCTTTTCTAATGGATTTTCTGAAGAAAGAGCAGACTCCTCTAAACTTGGTAATTGATTTGCCAGTAGCTCTTTTTTCTTCAATTCAGTAGCAGCAATATAAATATTTAGGTTATCGTAATATTCTTGATTTAATTGATATAACTCATTGAGCATATGCATATCTGCTAGCAGTACTTTTTGGGAATGTTGAAGTTGAATACCTAAACGGTCAATCTGTTTACTTAAACGATTGTACTGAGACATCTTCTCCTGAATAGATGATTTTGAACGATTAAATAACTTCTGAAAAAATCCTTTTTCTTTTTCAATTAGGTCATCAGGATTAATGAGCCCTAAATATTCGATTAGTTTATGCAAAATTTCACGAATGGGTGATGTATCATGACGTTGGACTCGAACAAGCATATTATGAGTAAAGTTTTTTAAGGATTGTTGAATGTCAGAACCAAATTGCAAAACGTTTTCGTAATTGCTTACATCCCATTTACTCGCGACGTTTAATGCACGACCCTTTTCTTCATCGTTAAGGGTAGAGAAGACAGGCATATCTCCAGCAGCATAAGTATTTTCGTTTGAATATAAAAAAGAGCTCTCAATATTTGAAAACTCTTCAAATGGATGATTTGAGCTCTTTTTATTAGACATTATTTTCCACCCCGAAGATCGATTTGTTGAAGTTTTTTTGCATTTTCAAGCTTCACAAAATCTAATTCAATTCTTAAATTTTCTAAGTCAGATTCTATGGCACATTTTAAATCTTCTTCCATAGAAGCATGTAGCCCTTTTAAGGTTTTACGTGTATCTTCCAGTGCTAAATGAACTTCAGTATCCTTTACTTGTGTTTGACTTAACATTGTATAAGTTTGTGTTAACTGTACAGCAGATGGTAAGTGCGAATAGAAGAAATCTTCTACTGAATAGAACCTTTGTGGGTTACTTTGGACAATGTTTAGTATTCTCTTTGAGAGCTTCATCATTTCATTTAATAATTTAAAAGATCGAACGGATCGCACACGTATATATTGTTGAGAGAGGGAGTTTATATGTCCCTTAGCTTGTCTAATTTGTTCTTCGATATGTTTATATTCAGAGCGTGAAAGCCCTAGTTCTTTACTTCTTTTAGATTTTTGCAGTGTTTTAATCACTTTATTACTAATGAAATAACTTGCAATTGATACGATTGGCACGAAAATTAAGCCAAGCTCTAAATTGAAAGTTGATACTATCAACACTGTAAATCCTACTAAAAAGTTAAGTGCATGCCGTGTTATAAAATTTGCAGCCCCAAGCATATTCGTACCTCCTTCACTTCTTTAATGTTAATACGAAAACATCGATGGAAAAGTTTCAAAAGTTCTCATTTTTGATTCGATAGTTTAACTTTAATGAAATCTATGAAAGAAAACAAGCATCTTGAAATAATATTTAGCTGACAATTAATAGTATCTCCAGAATAACTTTTTTCCATTGAAAAAAAGCGGTCATTTTGAGAAGACGGATATTGAAATGTGGTCTGAGGTTTGAAAATAGACATTTTCTTAACATTTCCATTAAAATACATAATAGCAGAAGGAAAGGATCGAACATAAAGTGTACAAAATAATATATATGAAAGCTGACTACGAACCTTGGTGGAAGTTTGAAGGATGGGAGTCCAATATAGTTAGTATTGATCAATTTGAGACAGAAGAGGATCTTGAAAAGAAGCTTCAGGAAAAGTTAAAAGCTTTCCGTCAAAAATATGAACATGAAGCGATTAAAGAAGATCAATACTACGCTTTTTGGACAGATGAAGAACGTGAGTATTGTGAAGCATGTGAAGATGATATCCAAATATTTCATGGTATAATTGTTGAGAAGATGAAAAACAATAAATAATGAATTACAACCCAATTTACTGAAATAAGGGAAAATTTGAAAAAAGTTGAATAATGCATTTGACAATTGGAAATAAGATGGTATAATTTAAATAACAATAAAATTGCTTGACCGGGTACAAATTGATTCACATATTACAAAGAGTGATCGATGGAAAATCGGTACTCTTCGTAATATGTGAATTTTTATTACGGTAATCAATCACATATTGTTAATATTTTTATTTTTTGGAGGTTTTCTTAAATGAAACAAGGTACAGTAAAATGGTTTAACTCAGAAAAAGGTTTTGGCTTCATCGAAGTTGAAGGAGAAAACGACGTATTCGTACACTTCTCAGCTATCCAAGGTGAAGGATTCAAAACACTTGACGAAGGTCAAAAAGTGGAATTCGAGGTTGTTGATGGTAACCGCGGACCACAAGCTGCTAACGTTGTAAAACTTTAATTAATTCTTAATTAAACTTAAAATCGTTAATCTGAGCCATCCTCAATAGGGGATGGCTCTTTTATCATTTAATGCGTAGTAATATCTTCTAATGTAGAACTAATAACGATTTCCTCCGATAATTCTACAGACGTAATGGATTCAGACTTAATGACACCGTAATCTTCAGCGAAATATTTTCTGTTAATAAATTCCTCACCAGTCTCTTCTAATACAAAGACGTTCTCAAAAGTTTGATAAGGAGTTGCGAGTGTACCATTTGTTTCGACAATGGTCCATCTATCAAATTTTGTCCCGACTTCGATTGGTCGGGCTAAGTAAGTTTCTAAAACAGGAAGTTTTTCAAGGGTTGTTATATCTGGATACACTTCTTCTCCTGGCATCTCTTCGATCAATTCATCCATGACTAAGACGATTTTGTCTTCGAGAACTCGATAGACTTTCATGATCCTTGCTCCGCCAGTATCTATAACTGTTGCTACATAATTATCCGCAATCCATTTGGTTGTCTCGGTATAGCCAGCAAACTCATTGCCATCGCCTTTAAAAGTTGCTGTAGTATTAGAGGGTTTAAAGTAGTGTTTGAAATCAACTTCTTCTGAAACTTCCTCATTTTCGGAAGGGGGAGTGGAATTCTCTTCCGATATTGTTTTCTCCTCATTAGAAGGGGAAGAGGGATTCACTTGATTCTCATCGGTTTTTGTATCCTCTTCATTTTGACAAGCAATTAATAGAAAAAGGGTAGTAAGGATTACAAGATACTTATTCATCTGACACCTCCTTTAACTTATTATAAAGTATTAAGAATCATTTATTCTTATGAAATATATAGTTATCGATAATATTATTATGTAAACTAAAGCTTGCAATAAAAAGGACTGGAAACTTAGCTTCCAGTCCTTTGTGAAAATTATTTAATTCCTTGTGCTTCTTTCCACTCTAGGAACTCATCGTATGTTAATTGTTTATCAAGGATGGATCCATCTTCTTGGATTTCAATGACACGATTTGCAATTGTTTGAATGAATTGGTGGTCATGAGATGTGAAAATCATCGCACCTTTAAAACGAGTTAACCCTTCATTTAGAGCTTGGATTGATTCTAAGTCTAAATGGTTAGTTGGTTCGTCTAATAATAATACATTTGAGCTTGATAGCATCATTTTAGATAACATACAACGTACTTTTTCTCCCCCTGAAAGAACAGAAGGGGATTTCTTCACTTCTTCACCAGAGAATAACATACGACCTAAGAAGCCACGTAAGAAGCTTTCTGTTTCATCTTCAGGTGAATATTGACGAAGCCATTCAACTAATGTTTTTTCAGAACCAGTAAAGTATTTATCATGGTCATTTTCAAAATAGCTTTGAGACGTTGTAACACCCCATTTGAAAGTGCCGCTATCTGCTTGGCGTTGTTCTGACAAAATATCTAATAAAGCCGTTTTGGCAATTGGACTTCCTAGTAAAACGATTTTATCTTCTTTATTCATCATAAAGCGGATATCTTTAAATAGTACTTCGCCATCTTGAGATGCAGTTAAACCATCAACAGTAAGAACATCATTTCCGATTTCACGCCCAATTTGGAAGTTAATGAAAGGATATTTACGGCTAGAAGGTTTGATATCTTCTAATTCAATTTTGTCTAACATTTTTTTACGTGATGTTGCTTGACTTGATTTAGAAGCATTTGCAGAGAAACGAGCAACGAAGGCTTGTAACTCTTTAATTTTTTCTTCTTTTTTCTTGTTTTGATCTTGAGCCATTTTCAATGCTAATTGGCTTGACTCATACCAGAAATCATAGTTCCCAACATAAATTTGAATTTTAGAGAAGTCTAAATCCGCGATATGTGTACACACTTTGTTTAAGAAGTGACGGTCATGGGATACAACGATTACTGTATTTTCAAAGTTGATTAGGAATTCTTCTAACCATTTAATTGCTTTTAAATCTAAATGGTTGGTAGGCTCATCGAGTAATAGTACGTCAGGTTTACCAAATAATGCTTGAGCTAATAATACTTTTACTTTGTCAGACCCTTCAAGATCTGCCATTTGCATGTAATGAAGTTCATCACCAATACCTAAACCATTTAGTAATGTAGCAGCTTCTGAATCTGCTTCCCAACCGTTTAAGTCTGCAAATTCACCTTCTAATTCTGCAGCACGCATACCGTCTTCGTCAGAGAAATCTTCTTTAGCATAAATTGCATCTTTCTCTGCTTTTACTTCCCAAAGACGTTTGTTCCCCATTACGACAGTATCAAGCACGTTAAATTCATCGTATTCAAAGTGGTTTTGTTTTAATACAGATAGACGTTCATCTTTCCCCATTGAAACGTGACCTTCTTGAGGCTCGATATCTCCAGCAAGGATTTTAAGGAAAGTTGATTTACCAGCACCATTGGCACCGATAAGACCATAACAGTTTCCTGGTGTAAATTTAATATTCACGTCTTCAAATAGTTTACGATCACCATAACGAAGACCTACATTGCTAACTTGAATCATGTGTTGCCCCCTAATCTAAAAATGTATTGATATTATGCGGTTTATCAATATTTGAATCTGTATACGCAATACTTTTAATTATATCACATTAAATAGGTTTAGTTAAATAATTAAATAGTGAGGCAATAGAAGGGGTGTTAAGTCTCCATTTTTGAAGTATTGAAGTATAGTTCTTCTATTCTCCAGATAACTATTGTATCTTCAAAGAATGGACATGTAGTATTGGACGAATATCCATAATAATAGGAAAGGTTAATATCCTAAATTTAAAGTGTTTATGATGATTTATGGTAACTCTACAGTAGAGAAACTTACCAAAAAACTTCTTTAAGTTTTTCTCTAAAACTGATATTATGAACTACGGAGATATCTTAGGTCTAAGAACGTAATTTGACTGAATACCTAAAATCTCAGAAAAGTTTTGTCTCAGTAGCTCAGCCGGATAGAGCATACGCCTTCTAAGCGTACGGTCGGGGGTTCGAATCCCTCCTGGGACGTAGATAGGATCATATAGTGAAATAGAACCAAGTATAAATGCTTCAAATCCTTATTATTTAAGGGTTTGGGGCATTTTTTCGTTTTCGGAGTAAAAGAGATAAATATGCTTATCGAAATCCCCAAAATTAGATTTTATTAGTAGTATTGACAACCTAACGCTGTTAGTTATATATTAACCTAACAGTGTTAGAGTAGGAGGTGTATGTATGGAAACAAAAAAAGGGCTAACGATTACAACTATTATTGAAACAGCCACGAAACTCGTGGAGGAAAAGGGATATAACAATTTTTCCTTACGAGAACTAGCTGGAAGACTAAATGTAAAGGCAGCGTCACTTTATTATCACATAAGTGGTGTGGACGATATTACAAAAGCAGTTGGTGAGTTGGCTTCAGAGCGTATGAATCAGGCGTTCGAATCCGCTACGAAGGGAAAGGAACGGGATGCGGCTGTCAGTGCGCTTGCACATGCTTACCGAAAATATGTAAAAGAAAACCCGGAATTGTACCTCGCCATTATGGGAGTTCCTTTATCTGATGATAAGGATTTATCTGAGCAGAGGATGCGAACAATTTCACCAATTTACGAAATCATGGGTCAATACCGTATTTCAAAAGAAGAAATCATGCATTGTCAGCGAATTTTCCGCAGTACACTTCATGGTTTTACCATGTTAGAAGCGTCAGGGTTCTTCCAAGCGCAAGATACGAATGTGGATGAAAGTTTTGATTTTCTCATTCAAAATCAGGTGTTACTTCTTCATTCACTTGAAGACTGTGCTGAGAAGAATGATGAGGTGTAAATAATCTATGGAACTAAGTATAGCGAAAAGAAATACTATGATGGGAGTATTGATGATTGGGGGATTTTTGTCCTCCATGAGCTTGAGCATGCTTACATCCGCACTGCCTAGTATTATGGATTATTTTGAGATCACTGCAACACGAGCACAGCTGCTGACAACAGGATATATACTTATTCTAGGTGTGGTATCTGCTGTTACGGCATACCTGATTAATAAATATAAAACGAAGAATCTGTTTCTATGGTCGGTGGGCATTTTCCTTTTGGGAAATCTAATTGCAGGATTTGCACCAAACTTTACCATATTGTTGATTGCAAGAATCATGCAAGCTATGGGAGGCGGTATTCTGCTTCCGCAAATTCAGGTCTTTGCTCTTCGAGTATACCCCAAGGAGCAGAAAGGTAAAGCGATGTCGCTTGTTGGGTTAGTTGTCGCTTTTCCTCCAGCACTCGGCCCTATATTTTCCGGTGTTTTCGTAGACAATTTGGGTTGGCAAAGCATATTTTTGTTTACGTCAATTATGGCGGCGATTGTCTTTATCTTGGGAATTTGTTTTGTAAAGGATGTTGGAGAAACCTATGAAGAAAAACTCGATTGGCTTTCGTTAGTACTGTATGCCGTAGGATTTTGCACTTTTATGCTAGGTGTAACAAATTATGAGGATTACGGTATTTCTCTACTCTATACGATAGCCCCTGTCGTAGTAGGGATTCTATGCCTTACTACTTTCTCGTTGCGTCAATTCAGAATTACAAAGCCTTTGATGGAATTGCGCGCGTTTAGGGACCGAAAATTCACCACTGCTTGTATCCTAATTCAGATTTTGTATATGGCAAATATGTTGGGAGTCACACTTTTACCGCTATACGTCCAGAATGCAAGGGGACTATCGGCGACAGTATCTGGCCTTGTGTTGTTACCATCTGCACTGCTGACGATTATTGTGACGCCAATAATAGGTAGAATGTATGACAAAAAGGGTCCACGTATCATGACGCTTTTTGGGATCGTGATGCTCCTGATCGGTAACTCAAGCTTTATCTTCTTCGACGGCAAAGTGTCAATCGTCCTTGTAATTGTTGCCTATTGCTTTAGGGTTATAGGAATAGCAATTATCATGCCGTTGATGGCTTATGGCTTAGGAGATTTGAGGGAGGAAATGATTTCCCATGGAAACGCGCTTATTTCGTCCGCTCGACAAATGGGGGGATCAGTGGGAACAACGATTCTTATATCGGTCGCGAGTCTAAATTCCACACGGTCAGTCATTGACGCTCATGGAATTAACGTATCATTTGCCATCCAATCGATTATTTACGGTGCCATCCTTATATATGCGTTCGTTATGATTCGAGAGCATAAAATAGCAAAATAATAATTGTTCACTACTGAAATAGTTTTCTTCTATGTATTTCTGAGATTTATATTTTAAGAGAAAATGCCTCAAATCCATTTAGGATTGAGGCATTTTTTTGTATATGATTTATTAAAAAATGAAAGGGTAGTGGTGTAGATACAAATTATTAGGGAGATGCAGATTGTTCTTAATCTTTATATTACTTTTGATATAAATTGAGTAGATATTACTCACCGAGGGATTTTCCAAAAGTAAGGAATTTTATTAGAACTAATAGAGTGTTTAAGATAAGTAAAAAGTATCGTATTTCACGATAAAAGTGCTTTAAATCCATATTGTAAATTTTATCCTTATAAGGTAATTTTATAAATAAAAACCAATGAGGTGTGAAATGGGAAATTTACAAGTAGAACATGAATTAGGAAGTAAATTAGTTTTACCAAATAGTGATCAATATGAAGAAAGACGACAAATTTTTAATTCAGTGATAGACTACAAGCCGGCAGCAATAGTAGTTTGTGAGACGGAACAGGATGTTGTAGCATCGGTTAAATTAGCAAAAGCACAAAAATGGTCTGTTGCTGTGAAAAATGGGGGACACCATTTAGCTGGCTTTGCAGTAGCTGAAGGTAGCCTTGTTGTAGATATTACAAATATGAAGAGCATTCAAGTGAATGAAAATCTTAAAACTGTTGAAGTAGCAGCTGGTGTAAAATCAGGTGAACTTAATAATGAAACACAAAAGTATGGTTTAGCAGTGCCATTAGGAACAGCTTCTGGAACAGGTGTATTTGGTGTTGCTTTAAGTGGTGGGATTGGATATTTACGTGGTGTACATGGTTTAACATGCGACAATATTATATGTGCATCTATCGTGACAGCAGAGGGAGAATTACTTGAAGTAGATGAAAACAATCATCCAGATTTATTCTGGGCCATTCGTGGAGGTGGTGGTAACTTCGGTGTTGTCACAAAGCTAGTTTTCCAAGCTTATGAAGTAGGTCCAGAAGTGTTAGCGCTGGATGTAATGTATGACTATGCGGATGCCAAAGGAATATTTACAAAAGCACAAGCATATATCAAGCTAGCACCAAAAGAATCAGTAGCGGTGAATTTTACAGTCGCTACATTACCTCCAGATCCATCTTTACCTGAATTTTTACACTTCAAAAAAGTCATCATGGTATTAGGTTTATACGCAGGTGATGCGAATGAAGGTGAAAGCATTGTTCAACCGTTACGTGAACTTGCAAAACCGATTGCGGATCAAACAGCGGTTATGCCTTTCTTACAATTACAACAAAAATTAGATCCTATGATTCCACCACGTGTAAATTGCTTCGGTACTTCATTATTCTTAGATGAGCTAACTGAAGAGTCATTGGATGCATTTTTAGGATTTGTTGATTCACCGCCAGCACCAGGTATTTTAGTACAACTTTGGTCATTAGGTGGCAAGATGAATGAAATTACTGCTGATCAATCACCATTTGCCATTCGTGATGCGAAATGGGCACTTTTAGTCGATGCGATGGCGATGAATGGGGAAGATGAAGCATGTCAGAAATGGATAGATGAAGTATACGAAGGACTATTACCATTTTCACATAATAAAGCTTCTTATTTAAATGCTATTTGTCCAGCACCAGATGTAACAACACATGCCTTTGGACAAAATTTAGAGCGCCTAGCACAAGTGAAAAAGCAATATGACCCAACGAATACATTCCGAAATAACCATAATATTGAAGTAACTGAATAAGATTGTTACATTCGAGTATTATTAAAGTAAACGCAACAAATCCTTTAAAATTAAGGTTTTGTTGCGTTTTTGTAGTTTCTTTGAATATTGGGAAATGTTGTGAGAGAAAATCTAGCCACATTTACAATTAATCTAGCCACTTTTTGTCGAAAACTAGCCACTTTTTATAATAATCTAGTCACTTTAATTTTCCTAAGTCTAATAAAATTCGTGCTTTCTTGCCAGTTGCAGGTGCATTTTTTATATGTTTCAACCCATCTTTTTCATTTCTATTTATTTCATAGTATAATAAGGGAACCACTGAAATAGAGAGGTAGATTATGATACAACAAGCACACCAGATTTTAAAACAATATTTTGGTTATGATAGTTTTCGTATAGGACAACAGCAGGTGATTGAGAATGTGCTTAATGGACATGATACATTATGTGTCATGCCAACAGGTGGTGGGAAATCATTATGCTATCAAGTACCTGCCTTATGTGTAGAGGGCACAACTGTCGTAATTTCTCCATTAATCTCCTTAATGAAGGACCAAGTTGATCTTCTTCATTCCAATGGCATACAAGCTGCCTACATTAATAGTTCATTAACTTATAGTCAAATCAATGAAACAATGGAAAATGTGAAAAATGGCTTTGTAAAACTGCTCTATATTGCTCCAGAGCGACTAGAGAATGAGATGTTTAGAAATGAGCTCTCAGAGCTACAAGTTCCGTTAATTGCTATCGATGAAGCTCACTGTATTTCCCAATGGGGACATGATTTTAGACCAAGTTATCGAACGATTTCTTCCCTTGTTTCTCTTTGGCCAAAAAAGCCGACTGTGATCGCCTTAACAGCGACTGCAACACCTTCAGTAAGTGAAGATATATGTTCCTTATTACACATTAATCAAGATGATAGTTTTATTACAGGTTTTTCCCGAGATAATCTTTCATTCAAAGTGTTAATTGGAGAGAATAGAGAGCAGTATATTAAAAAGTACGTGAAAAATAATTCAAACGAAGTCGGCATTATTTATGCGGCAACAAGAAAATCTGTAGAAACCGTGTACGAGTTATTATTAAAAAATGGAGTACGCGTTGCCAAGTACCATGGGGGTATGGGAGAAAACGATAGAACTGAGGAACAAAATCGATTTTTACAAGATGAAGTTCAAGTCATGGTGGCAACGAATGCGTTTGGGATGGGAATTAATAAAACGAACGTACGTTTCGTTATACATTATCAAATGCCTCGTAATATGGAGAGCTATTATCAAGAAGCAGGAAGAGCTGGACGAGATGGGTTACCTAGTGAATGTATATTACTTTATAGCTCATCAGATGAGCAGACACAACGTTTCCTAATAGACCAAACACAAGACCGCTCCAGAATTCCCTTAGAACTAGAGAAGCTCCAAAGTATGGTTGATTACTGTCATACAGAGAATTGTTTACAATCATACATCATTCAATATTTTGGTGAAACCCAAATAGTAGAATGTAAACAATGTAGCAATTGTATCGATGAGCGACCTAAAATGGATGTAACAGAAGATGCACAAAAAGTGTTGTCCTGCGTTGTAAGAATGGGGCAAAAATTTGGGAAGACAATTACCGCACAAGTATTAGCAGGTTCACGCAATAAAAAAATCGAAGGATTTAGGCATTTATCTACATTTGGTATCTTAAAAGCGATGACAGCAAAAGAAATTTCAAATTTTATCGAATTCCTTATATCAGAGAAGGTATTATTAGTTCAGCCAGGACAATTTCCCACAATCTATATTTCCGATGAAGGGAAAGATGTTCTTTTAGGTAAAAGGAAAATATTCCGTCGTCTAAAGGTTGAAGAAACAACAATAAAACGTGACGATCCGTTATTTGAACATTTACGAGCGATTCGAAAAGAAATCGCGGAGCAAGAAGGAGTGCCGCCATTTGTTGTCTTTTCTGATAAAACATTAAAAGATATGTGTGAGAAAAAACCAACAGATGAGCAGACATTCTTAGAGGTAAGTGGAGTAGGTCAAAATAAACTAGAACGATATGGTTCTAGTTTCCTTGCAGCAATCAGTGAATTTATCTCTATCTCTTAAAAATTCGATAGATTGCCATGAAAGCATAAAAGGCGACAAAATCCATCTTGGATTTGTCGCCTTTTGTTAATTTTTCTTATTGCCCATGAAATGATTGTATTTCGATTATTTCCAATGGTCATTTATAAACTCATCGCGACCCGATTTTGCGCGGTCTTCTTTATAATAAGCTTCTTCTTTTTTATAGTAGTCTTGGTGGTAATCTTCTGCTTCATAGAACGTACTAGCTTCCCTAATTTGGGTAACGATAGGCTTCTTAAATCGTCCACTTTCAGCTAGTTGCTGTTTAGATTGTTCAGCTATTTTTCGCTGTTCTTCTGAATGATAGAAAATCGCCGTTTTATAAGATTCCCCACGATCATGGAATTGCCCACCATCATCTGTTGGGTCAATTTGCATCCAATAGATTTCTAATAATTTATCATAGGGGAAAATAATTGGATCGAATTCGATTTGAACGACTTCTAAGTGCCCCGTATTCCCTTTTTTTACTTGTTCATATGTAGGGTT
>Ga0180217_1003943_pt1 | contig 12112 bp, 8 predicted proteins | sample eDN3rd37CBELigOP_FD_128521 | JGI IMG/M metagenome (GOLD analysis project Ga0180217, IMG submission 128521) | Enriched Organic Plus compost microbial communities from Emeryville, California, USA - eDNA 3rd pass 37_C BE-Lig OP (version 2) (version 2) ... | reverse complement strand
CAAAGGTGGCATGGACCCTTCGCCATAACCGTCTACTCCATCGTATGTCAGCTTAGTCAACACAACAGGAGCACTTTTGCGTGCCCCTCTCGATATCCGAAAGACATGCTTCAATTGCACGTCATAAGGTTTGTATGTAAGTTTAATCATGATTTATTGTCTATCACCATGTACGGACAAAAGATTTTTTGCCCCTACCGTTCCCTATTTAATTATTCTTTATCCTCGCATCCAAAATCATCTTCAACAAAGTACCGAAATCTTTTCCAGACACCCTGTTACCCGATATGTCTGTATCTACCCGATGTACAACAATCATATCATAATCAGGAAAAATAACTAGGTAATGCCCTCCAGCTCCCTGAGCGGAATATGTACCCTCGGGCACATCCACACCGGTAAAAGCAGGAAATTTATTGAAATCACGTGCCACCCACCACATATATCCGTACCCGGAGGAAGCGAAAGAAGTAGCATCCGAGTGATAACGTGTGCTCTCGTACACCCAAGCACTGTCAATGACCTGTTTACCATTCCAATTACCCTTATTGAGCATCAACAGGCCCAGCCTTGCCAAATCCTGTGCTGTGAGACGGATCGGATAGGCCTTGTGCCGAGATTCCCGTCCGCTGACATACGTCCCATCTGCAGGTTCATAATCTTCCATCCCTATCGGTTTGGCAATATCTTCCTGAAGCGCATCAAAAATACGTTGCCCTGTCTTCTGCTCAAAGATAGTTCCCAAAGCATTAAAATCCCAGTTATTATACGAAAAATACGTACCGGGCTTTACCGAGAACCGGGCGGGCTTTCTCCTTTTCATGCTTTCGGTCTCATAAAGCGCCGGATGATAAATCCCCGAGCGAGCTTTCAGCAGGTCCCGTACGGTAGCTTTTTTCTCATCTTCGGACAACCCTTCGTTATCATCTATACCCAAGTCGGCCATGGTGGCTTTCATGTCAATGACACCAGACTTGATGTATTTACCGTACATCGCACTCAGCACACTTTTGCGCATGGAATGGATATTGTATTTTCGCGCGACTTCGCCCCATTGATAGGCTACCTTGCCATTGACTACGATCATCACGGCAGAAGTTTGGGTTTTGTCAGCGTGCTTTTTGGCCTCTAGCAATTTTGCTTTGGACAACCCCAATTCTTCGGGATTTTTGACGACTTCCCATTTTTTGCCAGGGAATGTAGTTTTTTGTTGTTGTGCCGATGCAAAGTGCGATAGTGGCAGAATAAATGCTATCAGTAAGCATGTTAGTTGTTTCATATTCTTTTTTTAAGTAATGAAAGTGATGTTATTAAGTTTGACACCATTAACCTTAATTAACCATTTTCAAATTTCCAAATCACCTCATTTCCAAATTCTACTTCCTCTTCTTCACGTTCTTTGGCGATTTGACTTCCAATTCGATCAATCCGCTGGTACTCTGTACATAGCGGTTGATGCGAAAGATATGGTGAATGTCTTTGTTTTCCGAACGGAACAGCATCACATCCCCTATTGTCATGTCACGCATACGCTGTCCCGGCCCGTGTTTTCTGGGATTATATCCCTCGATGTCTACGATCTTATCAAACCATTCTTTATAAAGCTCCTCAATGGCATCTGCTTTTTTCACACTATTGAATACTTCCTGTGCTTTTTCGTCATTACCCAAATTGATAAAAGTGCCATTGTTTCGGTTATTGCCCCACGCCAACAGTGCATCCTTAAATTTGTCGCCAAAAGTCAAGAATCCTCCGCTGATCGGTGCCATCAGGTTTCCACCCGTGTTTCGGCCGTACATCAAGCCAAAATCAATCCGTTTGGGATTATAGCCAGCCTCTTCCAACGGATAGGCATGACCTTTGTCCAAATCCACCATATTTCCGCCCAACGGACTGTTTTGTGCATGTATGGTCAAGGTATATTCCCGAAGATCGCTCTTCTGGGCATACACGGTTGCAATCATTAAAAAAAATATTCCCGATATCAGTACGCTTTTAATTAAATTCATATACACTTACACTCCTTTTTATTTTTTCGAACCACATAAATCTGATAGATTTTTCTATGATTCCTATTGCACCTACATGGTTGATTTATTCAAACTTACAAAAATCTTAATTAAACATATGGAAAGTTTGGTCGCCCCCCAAAAAGAATGGAAAAGCGGCTCTCCCCATAGCAGATCCTGCCGGATTGCTGTTGGTAAACACGACTACCGCCTCGTCTTGATCGAGATTAGCAATGAAATACGATAAATACCCGCTATTGCTACCACTATGGTATAGGCTCGTTCCCTTTTCATTCTTATGGATGACCATACCCAATCCTCTCGACTGGTATGGGTTATCTACTCCATTTGGCCAGCTTGCTGTGATGGTCAATAACGCATACGTTTCCGGCTTAAGTCCTTCACCATTGATTACCCCACGTTTCATGAACTTGGCAAAATCTTTGGCATTAGTGATCATCGTAAAAGCCGAATTAGGGTTCCGTCCCGTCCACCGGGTCATCGGATCATCACTCACCGTCAAGCTACCGCTTAGCACCCTATGTCCCCGCGTATTCTTTCCAGCAAAAACATCCGGTAACCATTCAAAGGAAGTACTGTTCATGTCAAAAGGTCCAAAAACTTCCTCCTGCGCCATCTGCTGCAATGATTTTCCGGTCAGATGCTTCAACACTTCCTGCAGGTAAGTAAATCCCTCTCCGGAATACCGAAAGTCCACCCCGGGCGTATAAGCTGCTCCGGGCTCTAAAGCAGAGTCCCACCAAGCAGTAGAATGTGTAGTAGTAACCCAGTTCGGATAACCGGTCAAGTGTGCCAGTACATGCCTTGCCGTGACCAGGTTGTTCTTCGGGTTATTGGCTTTTGCCACACGGTCATAGGTATAATATTCGTACAGGGGTCGATCCAAATCATACACACCCTTGTCATACAACCTAAGGAATACGTAGGCCGCGACTGCTTTACTGACCGAAGCTGCTTGAAAAACATGATCTTCCGTCAATGGTGTCATGGAATTGAGATCTGTCACACCGTAGACATAGGAATCAACCTCGTCTCCTTTGACATGGGCCACTTGTACGCCCGGTATAGCGTTCTGTTGTGCTATTTCGGCCAATACATTGGGCAGCGGGAGTGATGTACTGGGATCACTCGGGTCAGGGTTGTTGGGATCGGGGTCATTAGGCCCAGAAGACGAATCTTCGTACCGATCAGGGTTCGTCTTGATTCTTAGTTCATCTTCTATGTTGCTGGTACAGGCCTGCAACAAGATCATCTGCCCTATCAAGAGTAATGCTAACCCTATTTTACTATATCTTTTCATCGCTATTGATTTTTAAATATTATTGATCATTTTATACTTCCTCACTGTGGTAATATTTCAGTGCTACCCTGCAAGTACCCGTAGCATTGTCTACAGACAGTATTTTTATTAAGCCCCACATATCATTGCCCACATCCCGAATCCTATAGACCATACCGGCCGCAGCTGTTTGTCCTGTAGTTCCTGGTATGCGTGAGGCAAAAGAATTGATATTACCAATATAATCGTTCCCGTACTGTTTTAGTGTCTCGTTGTTATTACGGACATCTTCAAAAGTATAGCCCGGCACATAAGCTGCTTTGTCATCCAAGCGGTACAGATAGATCGTCCTGCGATTGGGTAGAGTCTGCAGCCAATTCCAGAGTTCGGGCTTATAACCCGAATCGGCAATCCAGGCACTTGTAAGCGTATAGAATACAGTGATAGACCCATTCCAGGTATGCAACAGGCTAATCTGCGACACATCGTCGTTTTCCAGATCTACGTCTTTGTACACCTTTCTGCCGAGCAGGTCAATGTAATTTTCGTCCGCTCTGGGTGTACTGACTTCCAACACGAGTGTATCGGCCTTGAGTGTCAGATTGGCCAATGGAAGGTCGGGTTTTTGAAAGTATATCTGCTCGCCCATGTCCGACTTGATCAGCATGTTCATCGTTCCGTTTGCGGCAGTTGCTACATCCTCGATATAGATGATGCTCTTGATCTTACGGTTGATGCCCCGGAACAGCACGATATCCCGTCTTTGCAGGTTGGCCAGTCTTTTGACCGGCTGTGCCTCCGCACCTCCCCTGTTTGTCAGCACGTTCAGCAAAGAATCATACCCTCGCTGTACATCCGCAGCGGTGGACAGGGACTGAAACCAACGGACATCAGCGTCTGTCGCACCGGTGTACCGATATAGCTCTCCCTTGTTTTGATAGGGAAACATATACTCCACTTCTTCCCCTACCTCGGTAAAAGATATATTTTTAGCATCCATAGTCAGGAGATTGTTGCCGGAAGCAGGTGCATATGTATAAGCCAGATCGACATCTTGGTAATAATCTGCCATTTGCCCGGAATTGTACAGGCTTCCCGAGCGTATGTCCATATAGGCCCCGGAACTGTTGGCGCTTCCACCCGGAGATAGATAGATCCGGGATATATTGTCGCCTGTACTGAAAAAATCGGTGTCTATACTGTCCTGTGATATGGCCAGATCATTTTCACAGGATATTGCCATTGATGCACAAAGCATCAGAGCTGTATAATATTTTATTTTTATATGCTTCATCGCTTATTTTCTAATGGATTAATCCAATGAGTTCCAATATTTGACTTCAAAAACTACTTTACCGTCTCCTTGACCTGTGGCTGCTTTATCTACGCTCACAAATCTAAATGCCCCATAAGCATCTCCTCCATCTGATCGGGTGTGTCTTACTATCCATATATTGTTTACAGCCTGATTATTATTCCAGGCATTACCTTGCTCACCAACTACAGGGGTTGTACGAAATATATCAAAGTAATCTTTTAATGATTTATTGCTAAGACGGACTCCATCGAACGGATTAGCATTTAACCGGTCTTGAGCATTCGTAACCGTTACACGATACATATAAGTATTAGAGGGTCGGCTCTTGTCTGCAGTCAATTGGTTTTCGCGAGTAGTCAAATAAGCAGAAATCCCCGAATCATAAGTAGCAATTGACGGTGATCGTGGAGATAATATCCGGTGGCGACGTGCATCATTAGCATCAAAAGTAAAAATCATACCGAGACCCGAAAAATCATCAATAGCATCTATATCTTGTTCCGTGTACACATTAGTAATCTTTTTCTTTTCAAAATCAAATAAAAGAGCAACTTTGCTATCACGAGGAAACGAAGCTTCCATCACATCCGCATAAAAATTTCCGTTCGCATTCAGCAACCCACCGATCACGGGAGGCACTTCCTGCAATTGGGTAGCATCTGTTTTAATGACAAGTCTTAGGTTAGATCCGCTGGTCGTGATACCCCGATGATTCACGTAGATCAGACTAGCAATATTGCGGTCGATAGACTTGAATATTAGGATCTGGTCTTTCTGCACATTGCGGTATCGTTGCTTTTGGTTGCCGGGATCGGCCGACAGCACGGTGATCATCGAATCCACTACGGCACTGATTCGTACAGCCGATTTGGCTCCGTTAAACCACTCCACATCTCGAGGCTGTACATCTTCCAGGCGGTAGAGTACTCCTGCATTTTTATGCCGCCATCCATATTGTATATCCTCACCGTACGCATTGACCGATAGCTCCCGCGATTCGGGCAGGGCGATGTTGCTGCTGGTCGCATTGCCAAAGTCCAGATACAGCAGGTCTATCGCATGGATATTATTGTGCACGTCCATACCGCGAAACACCTTTCCAGTCGCCAGATCGATCCCACTTCCGTCGGTATCCACATTTTCCACCTGCAAAAAATTAATAGCATGAAAGTAATCTTTCTCTGCGTCCGGATCTTCTTCTCCCTCGTCTATATCCTCAATGGGTGGCAACACACGCTCCACATTTTCCTCTGGAGGCAACTGCTTGTCCTTTTCGCAAGACCCCGTAACACCGGTCATACACACTATTCCACACAGTGCAGCTATATAAAATATCTTTTTCATAACCATTTTGTTTATTTTAAGTGATTATTTCTGAACCTTATACTCAAATTTTATTGTCCGTTGCACACCCGGCACGCTTCCATCCGGAATCGCCTCCAGTATATGGATCACAGCATAGAAATCATGGGTGGATGAATAAACAAAAATGACATCTCCGGTTTTGACTTCACGTACACCGTCTCCCGGGCCAAAATTGTTGACAGAGCTGTGTCCAGATCTTGTAGCAACATCAGTCTGCGCCTGCAATACCGTGGATTCGATGTTGGCGGCAGACGCTATATCGTCGAACAGCGTGATTTTTTCCGCAGGTGTGACACCGGTATAACGCACCACGGTACCATTAGGAGCCACCGACCAGTTCAGAATACGGTTGTAATAGGCACTCCATCTCGAAGCCAGATTAGATAATGCCGGAAATAAAAGGTTGGCAAAATTGCCACTGGAATGGAAGTAAGCGATGGTCGCTTTTTCCGGAAATAGCTCTGCGGCCTCCCAATTGTAGATATCTCCGGTCTGCATATCGAGAAAACAGCCAAGATCAGGGTTTTGATCACCACCCAGTGTCAGTTCCGTAATGTGCAAATAATCGCCATGATCTTCTACTACATTCGGATCCGGCAGCAGTACAGCATTGCTCATCGGAATACCGATCGTCCTGTAATTGGGCGATACTTCCACTTCACTATTTCCAAGCAACTCGACCACCAACAATTTGCTTCCCTCGATAGTCGGCAATACTTCTACCTGCAGATAGCCAAAGCTGGAGTGGGCCGGAACAGTCAGGCTATTACCGGTCACGAATCTAAAATCCCTACCTTCCACTGCTGTACTTTGGTCATCTACAATACGATACCCTATAGCCTGCGGTATGGAAGACTGCTCTCCAAACATATTGACACGGTAAGAAACGACACCATGCAGTGCAAAAATATTGGACAGTATAGGGTAGTTTTTTCCTGTCGCATTGGAAATTACTACCGCATCTTCAAACTCCACGGCTTTCTGTGTGATCAGGAAGTCCTCGTTGTAATCCTTGAAACACGAGGTCAACATACACACCCCCATTAATATGATAATAATCTTTTTCATTCGAATAAATTTGTTTTTTAACGGCAATGAAGCTTGCATAAATTATTTTTCACCATTTGTTTGTTTTTATCGGCGTTCAAGAGATCGCTACGCTTAGTTCATATACTTTTGTTTATGGCAATTTATGCAGGTTTCATCTTATCTAATGTCTGATATCTAAAATCTTTTGTCTTTCTATCTAATATCTATCATCTAATACCCTCTATTTTGTCTGATCATTCCTTCCGATGCATTGACCTCACGGAAAGGAATCCTGGCCAGGATTCTTGGATCCGTAAATGGTAATGTTCTTCCGGACTTGACGACGTTACGGCCCAACCTTTTCAGATCAAACCAACGGTGCCCTTCAAATGCAAATTCCAATCTGCGCTGTAACAAAATCTCCTCAAGCAGGGCTGAGCCCGTTGCAGTGGTCGCCGACAGTCCGGCCCTTACCCTGATTATGTTCACGTCGTCCTGTGCGAGTCCCGGTTCGTCCAGACGGAAGTAGGCCTCAGCACGGTTCAGGTAGAGTTCAGAAATCCGGATCACAGGCACATTGTCCAGATCCTTGACACCGCCCCGACTACTGAATTTGGTCATCTCATTACGGTTGATGTTATTTCCCAACCCTTTCATAATCAACTGCCTCCTCACATCGCTCGGCCCGTACAACGCCATCAGTTCGTCTCCTACCACCAAAGTACCGTGTGTAGACGGGATTGCATCGGTCACAAATGCCCGGGACATATAGGTTGCCCGCAACGAGTTGTTAGCTCCGACGTTTTCATTAATATTGAATTTGACCTCAAAGATGGACTCTGGATGGGTCTCTGCCCTCCAAGCGTTGACATAGGACGCATTGGTTTGGAAAGAAGAGCCTAAATTTGTCAGCACAGCGTTTGATTTGGTGACTACAGTTTCATAATCGCCCCTGAATAGGGCAACCCGTGAATAGAGCGCATTGACTGCCTCGGCAGTAACCCGATGGGGTGCTGATCCTACTGTATTTCTCGACAGTTTGGCGTACGCACTGTCCAGATCTTTGTAGATAAAATCGTACATATATGCTATAGGTGCTCGTCCGACTAGCACGAGGTCATTGATATCGATTACTCCTTTTTCGTAGATGGGTACTGTGCCACGGTCATTGGCACCTATGATCGCCGTCGGGTCGTATCCATATACCTTGGACATGTCGAAATACAACAATGCACGCAAAAAGTGCATCTGCCCGGCCCAGGCATCTTTCCAGGAATTGGGGGCATCTACCTTTTCGATAGCTTCCAATACCAGATTGGCCCTGTTGATACCGTAAAAACCAGCTTCCCACGGATCCAAATGAGCTCCCACATTGTTATTCCACTCATTGCGCAAGCCGCCCAAGTTTGTATGAAATGTATTATCTGCCAAAGCCTCCGACACCGCTATCAGATCCCTTCCATAAAGATTGACATCTCTCAATATAGCATATACCCCAAATGCGCCTGCCTGTATATCGCCCATCTCCTCCAATGCCTGATCGGATGGAATGGATTGTTTAGGATCTAACTCGATCGCTCTTTTACAGGCATTCAGTCCCATACATGCAAACAGTAATACGACTATATATGTATAAAATTTCTTTTTCATCGTCTTATCATTTAGAATTTGAATTGCACTCCTAAATTATACGTCCTCGTTTGTGGTACGATTCCGGCATTGGAATCGAAGTTGCTTTCGTCGATATAAAACTCAGGATCGTATCCCGTCCATTTTGTCCATGTATATAAGTTGAGTGCCTGAAAAAACACACGTGCATTCGAAATCTTCAACCGATTGGAGAAATGTGAAGGGATATCGTACGAAAAGTTAACATGTTTCAACCGGATATACGATGCATCCTCCAGAAAACGGGTAGAAGATCCGTCAGAAGCCAATGAATTGAGTTCCGTGGCTCCATCAATAGCTCTAGGCACCGAAGTGATCTGTCCGGGTGCAGTCCAACGATTGTCATAATACCACGCTGCACCGTTGACCAAGATGTCTCCTTTTCGGGACATGATACGTGCCATATTGTTATACAGCTCTCTCCCCATATCGTAATGCAAGAGCACATCCAACTGAAAAGATTTATACTTAAAGTTGTTGTTCCAACCGCCATAATAATCGGACAATCTATTGCCTCTGTCGCGTAGCGTATAACTTTCGGATCCCTGCGCACCCGGCCTGTAGCTGTAGCTTCCGTCAGCGGCATACCACATCGGACGTCCGGTGGCCGAGTTGACCCCCGCATACTGGTTCAGGAAATTGGTGTGCAGGGAATAGCCTACACGAACCGAAGCCCTGCCCGGCAATGCATTCAGATCCCCGTACAATTTGGTCACGCGGTTTTTGATAAAGCTGATGTTGAATCCCGAAGTCCAGTTAAAACGGGGAGAACGCACCGGATTGACATTGATCTCGAATTCTATACCCTCGTTTTTCACTTCGCCTACATTGCGGCTGATCTCTGCGTAACCACTGGCCCAGGGGATAGGCTGTGTCAGCAGCAGATCCTTGCTGATCCTTCGATACACTTCTACACTACCATAGATTCTCCTGCTCAATATGGAGTAATCAAGACCGATATTGGTCGTCGTATTGCGCTCCCACCTCAGGTCCGGGTTTCCTAACCGGGTAGGCACGGTACCGCCCTGTCCATCGTACTGAGTCGTGCCATACAGCGAACGTGCCGTAAAGTTTCCGATCCGATCGTTTCCTGTTTCGCCATATCCAACTCTCAACTTAAGCTGGTTTAACCATGAAATCCCTTTCATGAAATCCTCCTGGGCAGCATCCCATCCTCCGGAAATTGCCGGAAACCAACCGAAGAGATGATTTTCTCCAAACCGTGAGGAACCATCGTAACGCATGATCCCGCTCAGCATATATTTGTTTTTATAATTGTAATTAACCTGCCCAAACAACCCCATACGTCTTACACCGGTCCATGTTCCCGTAGCATCATTGATAACCGATGCGGACTGCAGCGTCCTAAACCGGTGGCTTGGAAAACCTTCGGCCTCTATTCTGGTCGTTTCGTTTGCATAAGTCCTATATTCCAAACCACCTAAAGCAGTGACTTTGTGGTGCCTTGCGTAGGTTTTGTTGTACGTGAGGTGATGCGTAGTCGTAAAAGATACGGGATAGCGTTGGTTTAACACCAAAATTCCTCGTCGGCCCTGTGCTTCGTTGGTCCTAGGGTCCTGATAACTATTATCTACATTTACACTGTAATGCACACCTACATAAGACCGAAGGTTCAATGTCTTGCTAATTTTGTAATCCGCCCTAAGATTAGTAAGAATAGAGTTGGTTTTGCTGAGGCGGTCATTCATCTCGGCCGCCGCAATAGCATGGTATCTAAAAGTACCCGGAAAACCCTCAGGACGCAGGTTATAAGAACCGTCGCTATTATACACCGGAAGAAAAGGCAACATCAACGGTGCGGTGTATTGTGGTGAGGACAGGTAGGTGTAAGATCCCAATGTACCTAATGCACCTTCCTGCCTCAACATCGTCAGGTTGATATTTGCCCGTAAGGACAATTTATCATTTACTTGATGGCTCAATCGGAAGCTCGATGTACCTCGTTGAAATTTAGTACCGACCACGCTTCCCCGATTCATTTCGTACGATCCTGCCAACCTAAACGTCGTGCGTTGGGCTCCTCCTTCTGCCGATACGTTCAATAGGCTGGATAATCCATTCCTAAAGGCAACACTTTGCCAATCATAACTCGGCAAAGCCAATATCTCTGCATCTGTCAGACCGGTTGGGAGCTGCAACTCATTGAGCACTTCCGTTCGGATTTGTTCGTGGGAATATTCCGGATAATAGTTTCTTTTTGCCTCCATCCTTCCCTGGATAAACTGCTGGGCATTCATCGTCTCGATCAACGGCATTGGCGTGACCAATCCTTGGTTGTACTCCACATTGACCACTGTAGGGCCCGAAGTACCGCTCTTGGTTGTGATCAATACGACACCATTGGCCGCCTGGGCACCATAGATCGAAGCAGCAGCAGCATCTTTCAAAACTTCAATAGATGCAATATCTTTCGGATTCAAAAAGGCCAACGGATTGCTGGACGTGACAGAGCCTGCATCGTCCGAATTGACAGGAATACCATCGACAATATACAAGGGATCATTGCCTGCCGATATAGATCCCTGTCCACGTATTTCGACTTTGACGGCTCCTCCCGGAACACCCGTGGCTGATGAGACATTCACCCCTGCCATTCGCCCCTGCATCGCTTGGTCGAATGTCTGTATGGGCATTGTTTCAATATCTTTTGCCTTGATCTGTGATATGGCTCCGGTTATTTCCCGTCGTTCCTGCACGGTATACCCGGTTACGACCACTTCATCGAGTTGGCTGAATTCGTCTTGCAGTTCGATGTCGATCTTTTCGACCACACCGGTATTGACTTCCCGGGGGCTGTATCCCAACATCGAAAACACCAATGTAGCATTCTTACGAACCCTTATTTTAAAATTTCCATCTTTGTCCGTAATGGTCGAAGAGGTACCGCCTTTTTCACGCACACTGATCCCCGCATGACTTGCCTCTGCCTGTTTGTTTCCCAGTCTGGCTCTACCTTCCACCGTCACGGCATCCTGTCGTGAAGATCCAGCGACAGCAGGTGTATCTTCTTTTTTCTTTTTAATGACGATCGTCTCGCCTACGACTTCATATGTATAAGGTTGACCTTCAAAAACTTTATTCAGCGCATTCTTCAAGGATATGCTTTTGGCATTGATGGTCACAGGGACATCCGACACGATTGTTCCACCTTCATACCAATTGATGTACTTGCTCTGTCTCTTGACTTCGTTCAGCGCGTGCTGCAACGAAACCTTCTCTAATTTCAAATTCAACTGTTGGGCAAACAAAGTATTCGCCGCAGCATACGAAATCGACGTAACCAATAACCATGTAATGACCCGTAATCGTAACGGAAACCAACGTGAATATGGATTTCCCTTCTTTTCATAATGTGCCAAACGATTTGGCCGATTCACAAAAGTAATCTGCATACTTTATAAT
>Ga0180217_1003940_pt1 | contig 12117 bp, 10 predicted proteins | sample eDN3rd37CBELigOP_FD_128521 | JGI IMG/M metagenome (GOLD analysis project Ga0180217, IMG submission 128521) | Enriched Organic Plus compost microbial communities from Emeryville, California, USA - eDNA 3rd pass 37_C BE-Lig OP (version 2) (version 2) ... | reverse complement strand
GTGTAGACCGGGATCCGCGCCGAGCAGGTCATCAGCGGCGCGACGAGGATGGTTGTGATCCGGTCGCGCTTGGCGTCGATCACCCGCGTGGACATGATCCCAGGGATCGCGCAGGCGAAGGAGGAGAGCAGGGGGATGAAGGCCCTGCCGTGAAGTCCCGCCCCGCCCATGATCTTGTCCATCAGGAACGCGGCCCGGGCCATGTACCCGAAGTCCTCGAGCATGATGATGAAGAAAAAGAGGATCAGGATCTGCGGCAGGAAGACAAGCACGCTGCCGACGCCGGCGATCAGGCCGTCCGCGATCAGGCTGCGCAGGAGTTCGTTCGGGACGTAGGCGCCGACGAAGCCGCCGAGCCAGCCGAACAGGGCCTCGATCCCGTCCATGGCCGGAGTCGCCCAGGTGAAGACCGCCTGGAACATCAGGAAGAGGATGCCAAGCAGGATGGCGAGCCCCGCGACCGGGTGCAGCAGGAGGGCATCGACCCGGCCGGTCCAGGTGTCGGGATGCTCCGGCGGCCGCACATAGGTGCGCACGAGACGCTGGGCTTCGGAATGGGCCTGGCGGATTTCTGCGGCGTTGGGCTCGCGCCAGGTGTTCTCGCCAGCCAGGTGGCCGGCGGCGATCAGGCCATCGACCTGGGCGAGCAGATCCTCGATCCCGCGCTTGCGGGTGGCGACGGTGGTGACGATCGGCGCGCCGATCTCGCGCGAGAGGCCTTCGAGGTCGATGCGCAGGCCCTGGCGCTGGGCGATGTCGTACATGTTGAGCGCCAGCACCATCGGACGGCCGACCTGCTTGAGCTCCATGGCCAGGCGCAGGACGAGGCGCAGATTGGTCGCGTCGGCGACGCAGATCACCACCTCCGGCGGGACCTCGCCCTCCAGACGGCCTAGCACCGCGTCGCGGGTGACGGCTTCGTCGGGGCTGCGCGCGCGCAGGGAATAGGTGCCCGGCAGGTCGAGCACGAAGAGGTTGCGGCCGGCGGGGGAGACGACCATCCCCTCCTTCCGCTCGACGGTGACGCCGGCGTAGTTGGCGACCTTCTGACGCGAGCCGGTCAGGGCGTTGAAGAGGGCGGTCTTGCCGGAATTGGGATTGCCGACCAGGGCGACCCTGGCGGGCGACAGAGTCTGGTTCATGATCCGCGGCGGTCCAGGAGGAAGAGCACGTCGGCGGCGTCGCGGCGGCGCAGGGCGATGCGCATGTCGTCCAGACGGACGGCGATCGGATCGCGCCCGATCGCGCCCTCGTGGATCACCTCAACGCGAGCGCCTTCCACGAAGCCGAACTCCAGCAGGCGACGCTGGAGTTCGTCGACGGAGACCCCGTGATCATAATGGGCGTCGGCGCGCACCTCGACGATCACCCCGGCGTCGCCCACGGAAGCATCGCTAAGGCGCACGACGACGCCTTCCGTCAGGTCGGCGGAGATAGCCGCGCCGGGTGAGTGAGTATTCATACGCCGATCCTTACGCACTATTTGCGAACGATTATCATTTAGCGCTCGCCGCGTCGAGGGGCCGACCTTGAGTATTTTGCTTATTCAGGAAGCAGGCCTGCTCGTGCCGGCGAGGTCGCCGCCGAGGGCCTCGTAGATGGCGACCTGGTTGCTCAGGCGTTCGAGCATGTTCTGGGCCTGGGCGATCTCGGCGTTGCGCCGCGCCTCCTGCGCGTCGAGCCAGGTCCGCAGGGGAACGGCGCCGGCCCGATAGCGCACCTCGTAGAGCTGTTCGGCGCGGCGTGCGGCCGCCAGGGATCGGTCGAGGCTGACGCCCTGGGCGGCGAGCTGGGTGCGGGCGGAAAGGGCGTTGTCCACGTCCGTGAAGGCCTGAAGCAGGGTCTGGCGGAAATTGACGACGGCCAGCTCGTAGTCGGCTTGCGAGACCCGGATGTTCAGCCGCGCCTGGTTGAAGTTGAGGAAGGGCAGGGTGACGCCTGCGCCCAGGGTCGCGACCGGATTGGCCAGGAGGTTGGAGAGCGCGCTGCTCGATCCGCCGATGGAGCCGGTGAGGCCAAGGGTCGGGTAGAAGCTCGCGCGCGTGGCGTCGACGCTGGAGAGGGCGCTGCGCAGGCGCAGTTCGGCGGCGCGCAGGTCGGGGCGTCGACCCAGCAGCTCTGCGGGCTGTCCTTCGGGCGGCGGCGGCGGGGCGCTGGCCGGCAGGACCTGCGGCTCGTTCTCGGCGCTCCAGCTCGGCGCGCTCAGCAAAAGCGCCAGCGCGGCGCGGGTCTCCACGCGCTGCTGTTCGAGATCGGCCAGGGTCGACTCCTGGCTGCGGACGCTCTGCTCGGCCTCGGCGATCTCCACGCCCGACACCTGGCCGGCGCGGTACTGCGCCTGGACGAGGGTCTGGGTGCGACGGGCGTAGGCCAGGCTCTGCTCGGCGGTGGCGATCCTCTGGTTGAGGAAGGCGAGCTGCCAATAAAGATCGATGGTCGTGCCGATCAGCGTCAGGCGGGTGGCCTCGAGATCCTGGGCCGTGGCCTGCGCCTCCCAGCGGGCGGCGTCGCGCTGGGCGCCCAGACGGCCCCAGAGATCGACCTCGTAGCTGGCGCTCAATGAGGCGCTGTGCGAGCGGGTCGAACCGTTGTCGCTGCGCGAGGTGGTCGCGTCCGCTCCGCCTGAAAGCTGCGGCAGCAACTCCGTCCCCGCGAGATCGGCCTGCAGCTGGGCCCGGCGCACCAGGATGGCCGCCGCCGCGAGGTCGTTGTTGTGAGCGAGCACAGTCTCGACGAGCTGGTTCAGCTGTGGGTCGCCGAAGCCGGTCCACCAGCGCCCCTGGCGCGCGACGAGGTCGGCGTCGGGGGCGGCGGCCGCGCCGTGCGGATAGGCGGCGGGCAGCTCGACCTTCGGGGTGACGAAGGCGCTGGAGGCGCAGCCGGCGAGGGTGGTCGCCGCAAGGAGGGCGGTCAGGAAAGCGCGGCGCATCAGTCTCTCGCCAGGGCTGCGACGGGGTCGAGGCGGGCGGCGTTGCGCGCCGGCAGGTAGCCGAAGACGACCCCGATCAGGGTGGAGCAGGCGAAGGCTGCGACGATAGAGGCCGGCGAATAGGCGAGCTTGAAATTGCTGCTGAAGGTCTGGAAGACGGCGCCGAAGCCAAGGGCGGCGAGTACGCCGAGGATCCCGCCGAGCAGGCAGACCAGCACGGCCTCGATCAGGAACTGCTGGAGGATGTCGCTCTGGCGGGCGCCGACGGCCATGCGCACGCCGATCTCGCTGGTCCGCTCGGTCACCGAAACCAGCATGATGTTCATGACCCCGATGCCGCCGACGATGAGCGAGATCACCGCGATGGCCGAGATCAGGATGGTCATGGTCTGGGTGGTCGAGGTGATGGTCTGGCGAATCTCGTCGGTGTTGACGATGAAGAAGTCCTTCGTCCCATGCCTCTGGGTGAGCAGCTTGGTGACGGCGGCCTCCGCCACGTCGCTGGGGGTTTCGTCCTTCACGCGGACGGTGACGCTGCGCAGGGTGGTGTCGCCGAGCATGCGCGCCTGGACGGTGGTGTAGGGCAGATAGACCGTGACGGTGTCGCGACCGCCGCCGAAGCCCGAGGTCGCCTGGGCCACCCCGACCACGCGGGCAGGCATCGAACCGACCAGTATGACCTCGCCGATCGGGCTGCCCTGATGGCCGGCGAAGAGGGTGTTGAGAGCGTTCTGGTCGATCACGGCGTCCTGGGCGTATGACTTGACGCTGTCCTCGCCGAAGAAGGCGCCTTGGGCGATCTTCATGCCTTTGACGCGGAAGTACTGGTCGCCGACGCCGCTGGCCTGTCCGGTGGCGGCGACATTGCCGTAGCGCAGGGTGACGCTGGTCTGGGCCGTGGGCGTGACGCTGTCGACATAGGACTGCTGGGCGAGGGCGTCGGCGTCGGCGGCGACCAGGGTGCGCACCGCGCCCGAGCGCATGTCCCCGAAGTCCTTGCCGGGCATGATGTCGAGGGTGTTGGTGCCGATGGCGCTGATATTGGCCAGCACCTGGCGTCGCGAGCCCTCGCCGAGCGCGACGACCGAGACCACCGAGGCGATGCCGATGATGATCCCGAGCATGGTCAGGAAGGTGCGCAGCCGGTGGGCGTTCATCGCCAGCACCGCCATGCGGAACGCTTCGCGGAAGCGATCTAGGGCCGCGCCGAGCGCGGGCTCGCTGGCGTCCTGCGGCTGACCGGCGGGCGCCGCCGCCGGCAGCGGCGTCCTCTCCGTCAGACGATCGCCGATGATCTCGCCGTCGCTGATCTCGATGATCCGCTGGCAATGCTCGGCCACGCCCATGTCGTGGGTGACGATGATGACGGTGTGGCCTTCGGCGTGCAGTTCCTGGAGGATCCGCATCACCTCCTCGCCGCTGGCCTTGTCGAGGGCGCCGGTGGGCTCGTCGGCAAGCACGATCTCGCCGCCGTTCATCAGCGCGCGGGCGATGGAGACGCGCTGCTGCTGGCCGCCGGAGAGCTGACCCGGCCGGTGGCCCATGCGGTCGGCGAGGCCGAGGCGCTTCAGGAGTTCGGCCGCGCGCGTCTTGCGGGCCTCTCGCGACTTGCCGGCGTAGACGGCGGGCACCTCGACATTGCCGAGCGCGTTGAGGTCGGAGAGCAGATGATAGCGCTGGAAGATGAAGCCGAAGTGCTCGCGCCGGAGCTCTGCGAGTTCGTCGGGATCCAGCGTGCCCGTCTCGCGGCCGGCGACCCGGTACGAGCCTCGGGTCGGGCGGTCGAGACAGCCCAATATGTTCATCAGGGTGGACTTGCCCGAGCCCGACGCGCCGACGATGGCCACGAGTTCGCCGGCCTGGATGGTCAGGTCGATGTCCTTGAGGACCGCGATGGTTTCTTCGCCGGCGGGAAACTCCCGCCGCAGGTCGCGGACCTCGATGAGGGGCGCGCTCATGTCAGAACCCGAACGGCCCAGGCGGTCCCCGCCGGCGCATGCCCGGCCCGCCCGCCTGCTGCTGTCCGCCGCCGGGCGCGGCGGCCTCGGCGACGACCACCCGCTCTCCGGCCTTGAGGCCTGAAGTCACCTGGGCGGTGACGTTGTTGTTCAGGCCGATCCTCACCTTGCGCGGCTGGGTCTTGCCGTCCTTGGTCGCGACCAGCACCCGGTAGGAGCCGTCCCGATCCCGGTCGCCGAGCGCCGCGGAAGGCACGGTGAGCACGCCCTTGGCCTGGCCGAGCACGATGTAGACCTGGGCGGTCATCGAGGTGCGCAGCCGGCCGTCCGGGTTCGGCACGTCGAAAAGGCCGTTGTAATAGATGGCGCTGGCGGTGCTGCTGGAGCTGGACGAGCTGGCCCCGGTGTCCTCGGTTTCGATGGACTCGGGCGCGGGCTCGACGGTGCGCAGCTTGGCGTAGCGGCGCTTTTCAGGCTCCCCCAAGATGGTGAAATAGACGTCCTGGCCGGCGCGGACCTTCACCACGTCGGCTTCGGAGATCTCCGCCTTCACCGTCATGGTGTCGAGCTGGGCCAGCTTGACGATGGTGGGCGCGGCCTGGTTGGCGTTCACCGTCTGGCCTTCCTGGGTGACGATGGCGACCACCGTGCCGTCCATCGGCGCGACGATGCGGGTATAGCCGAGGTTCACCTTGGCGGTTTCGACGGACACGGTGGCCTGGGCGATCTGGGCGTCCAGGGCGGCCAGTTGGCCTTGCGCGGTCTTCAGGGTGGCCGCGGCGGCTTCGTACTCGGCGCGGGATGTGGCGTCCGCCGCGAGCATTTCCTTCTGGCGATTGAAGGCCAGGGTCGCCTGGGTGAGCGTGGCCTCGGCCTGCAGCCTCTGGGCGCGGGCGTTGTCCACCTGCGCCTGGGCGGTGCGCAGCGCGTTCTGTTGCGGCTGGGAATCGATCTCGGCGATCAGATCGCCCTTCTTTACCTGCTGGCCGAGTTCGACCTTCAGCGAGGTGACCTGGCCGGAAACCTGCGCGCCGACGCTGACCAGCGTGACCGGCTCCAGCGTGCCCGTGGCCAGGACCGTCTGCTCGATATTTCCGACGACGACCGGGGCTGTCGCGAACTGGCCGCCCTTTTGGGAAGGGAAGGCGATGTTCTTGACGGCGAAGCCCACCAGGATGACGCCAAGGACGATGAGGGCGATCCAGACGCCGCGGCGATCCTTGAGCTGCATAAACCCTCTATCAGGTGACGGAACGTCTTTGAGTGATGCCGACACGGTAAGGCTAGAGCACGGCGCCCAGATGTCGGGAACGAGGAGGTTCCGTTAGGGTTGTGACGCAATGTGTCAAAGCCGTTAAATGGTGGGCCGTTCGTTAGGACGCCGCGGCTCTGGCCTTCCCTTGGCAGGCTTGCTAAACGGATCGCCCCTCGCATGCGGGCGTGGTGAAACTCGTAGACGCGCCGGACTCAAAAGCCAGGGGCGTCTATCTTTCGCTGCAGAATCAGCGACTTAGAAGGCCTTCAGACTTTCACATGTCTTGCACACCTGCTCAGCAGGAGCCAAAGACATGTCCGCCGAACGCCATACCCTTCTCGACGGCCGACTTCACGTTTACAGGCGCGAGAACAGCCGCTTCTGGCAATGCGCCATCTATCTCAGCGGCCGGAACTACCGAGCATCCACCCACCAGGACCGCCTCGACACGGCGATGACCGTCGCTCGGGAATGGGCGTTTGACCGTATTGCTGAGGACCGTCTGGGTGCCCGCAGCTTGCAGCTAAATAGGTCACTGGCGATGGAATCGATCGCGACTGCGGCTACCCGCTTGCCGAAAGGCAAGACTTTCCGCGAAGCCGCAGAAGCATTCGTTGCTGAGTACCAGGTGCTCACCCAGGGCGAGCGGAACCCTGACTACGTCAGTCAAAAATCCGCCCACCTGCGTCTTCGGTTGATCCCGTTCTTCGGAGACACTCCCGTGTCCGACGTGAGCGCTGGCATGATCCAGGATTACCGGCTCCACCGACTTAACCCGATGGCGCCCCAAGAGAGCAAGTTCGGTGGCCGGAGACGCCGGATCGAGAAGCCACCTTCGCGTTCGACCTTGCACAAGGAGATCGTGACACTACGGCAGGTGTTGAAGGCTGCAAACCGGAAGGGCTGGATTGCCGCCCTTCCGGATATGAGCGCCCCGTACAAATCGTCGGGGAAGATCGCGCATCGCGCTTGGTTTTCACCCGAAGAGTACAAGCTTCTGCACGATGCGACGCTGGAGCGTGCTCGCCGGCCGCTCAAGCAGCGTTGGCGAGCTGAATGCGAGCAGTTCCACGACTACGTGGTGTTCATGGCCAGTACCGGCCTCCGGCCCGACGAAGCTTCGCGGCTTCAGTACCGGGACGTCGGCATCATCAATGACGAGGCGACAGGGCAGCGCATTCTCGAGATCAAAGTCAGGGGAAAGCGCGGCACCGGCTACTGCAAGAGCCTGCCGGAGGCGGTGCCGGCGTTCGAGAGGCTTTCAGAGCGCAACACTCCGGAACCAGTCAGCCCAATCTTCGGCAAGGTGCAGCGGCAACTGCTGAACAGAGTTCTCGACGAGCTCGGGCTCAAGCACGATCGGGAAGGCAACCTGCGGACCGCGTATAGCCTGCGCCATACCTACATCTGCCTGCGGCTCATGGAGGGGGCCGACATCTATCAGGTAGCGAAGAACTGTCGGACGAGCGTCGACATGATCGAGAAGTTCTATGCCTCTCACATCAAGACCCGCCTCGACACGGCAGCTATAAATGTGACCAAGACCAGCACCCGGAAGCAACCTTCCCGGTCTCACGTCGCGGGCGAACGCCCCAGCGACGACTTGGCGAACGCCAGCTTGGAAGATAGATAGATCACCGCCGCGGGCGTGGCGAAATGGTAGACGCGGCGGATTCAAAATCCGCAGTCGAGAGACGTGTCGGTTCGAGTCCGACCGCCCGCACCACCTGACTAGCAGCGCGTCAGACGCAGCCGGCGCAGGTTCCGTGCACTTCCAGCACAATCCGCGTTGGCCTGAATCCCCTTGCGTTGACCGCTGCAGCTGCCAAGTCCTGCATTCCGACATCAAGCTCTTCTACCCGGCCACAGCAGTCGCAGATCAGGAACTCGGCTGCTGCGCCATCGTGCTGAGCGTCACAGGCAAGGAAGGCGTTCAGGCTCTCGATGCGATGAACGAGACCCTTGCCGGTGAGGAATTCCAGTGCCCTGTAGACGGTCGGCGGCTTTGCTACCGGCTCTCCCTCAGTCGCGTAGGCGGAAATCAGATCGTACGCCTTCACCGGCCCGCCGGCCTGGACGAGCAACTCATATGTCCTGCGGCGGGACGCGGTCCATCGATCGCCCGCGGCCAGGCAAACTTGTTCTGTCTCCGCGAGAGCCGCGGCGACAGCCTTCAGCGTAGATCTGGTTCCATGAAAATGTGAGCAGCCAAGCATCTCAGACGGCCATGCGATCCGCTGCGCCGTGGTGGTGAGCGCAGAGGCTGTGATCAGCCAAGGTCTCGATGACGCGACATTCGCCGGCCACGCCACGACAGCCGGCATCGACCATGCGCTTCAACTCGGAGCGCAACGCCTGCAACTGGGCGATCTTCGTCTCGATTGAGGTCAGCTGTTCTGCTGCGAGGTCGTTTGCGTCGTCACAGGCGTGATCCGGATGATCGGCTAGGTCGAGCAAGGTGCGGATCGCGTCCACGGAGAAGCCAAGCTGGCGCGCGTGCTTGATGAACGCCAACCGACGCACGGCCCGATCATCGTAAATGCGGCGATCGCTCTCAGTGCGGTCCGGTTTGAGCAGAAGCCCGATCTGCTCGTAGAAGCGGATCGTCGGGACCTTCACGTCGGTCGCCTTGGCGAGTTTGCCGATTGTGAGCGCTGGCATGCGGCCTCCTGTCGTGCCGTCAAAATAGGTGCTTGATCCTCTAGCCACTAGAGGGTGCAGGGTGGTTGCATGTCTAGTTGTTCAACCTCCGAGAGGCCGGTTGCCGCAGGCTGCGGCTGCGGGAGCGCCGTCGCATTCGACGGCGCGTCTCCGGCCTACAAGCGCGCCCTCACCGCCGTCATCGCCATCAACATCGTGGGCTTTGTCGTCGTCGCCATCGGCAGCTGGCTCGCCGACTCGGCTGCGCTGGCGGCCAATACGCTCGACTTCGCAGCCGATGCGGCCACCTACGCCTTGAGCCTGTGGGTGATCGGCAAGAGCGTCCAGGTCCGCTCCGGCGCTGCCTTCATCAAGAGTGCGAGCCTGGCGCTCATGGCGAGCGGCATTCTCTGCCTGGCCATCTGGCGGGCGGTCACCGGGGCCTCGCCGGAAGGCGGCGCCATCTCCGGCCTCGGCCTGTTCGGCGCAGCCGCCAACCTCCTGGCGGCCCTGTTACTGGTGCGCTTCCGCGAGGGCGACGCCAACGTCCGGTCCGTCTGGCTCTGTACGCGCAACGACCTCATCCAATGCCTTGCCGTGGCAGCGACCGGCGTGGCTGTCACCGTGACGGGATCTCGCTGGCCGGACGTGATCGTGGGCGTGATGCTGGCAGCGGTCTTTTTCCGCTCCGCCTGGCAGATCACCGCTCAGGCCCGCGTAGAGCGACGCGCAGCGAACGCCGAACATGATTTTGTAATGCATTCCCGGCGACCCCCGGCATCGGTATAGGATAGCCGCGATGGCACGAACCTCTCCCTGGTGGCGCAAGGTCGGCATGGCGCTTGCCGCGCTGGTTCTGACCGTGCTCACGCTCGGGCCGGGTCTCGACGGCCTCATCTGCCGCGATGAAGGCAGCCTGAGCGCCGTGGCGGCTGAACTGCCCCTCGCCGCCGCCCCCGCCGACGATGCTGGTCCGGCGCCCCTCGATGAGAGACCCGGCATCTGCGTCCACGGACATTGCCATCACAGCGCGCCCTACGTACCGGCCACCCCCGCCGCCAGCGAGCTGTCCGCTCCGCTGCTGGCGGTCGCCCACCCGTTCGTGCGTGACCGGGTGCCGACCTCCGATCCCAAGTTCGGGCTGATCCGACCTCCCAGAGCCTAACGGTTCGCGCGTTCGCGCGCCGCATCCGTTACGTTCAAGAGGGACACCATGAAACCCGACTTCCGCAGCTCGCCTTTGGCGGGACTGCTCTTGCTGGTCAGCCTCGGCGCAGCCGGCGCCGCCACGGCCGAACCTGCGCCGCCGTTCGCCGCGCTGCTGGCCCAGGCGCAGGCATCCGCCCCCCGACTCGCCGAAGCGCGCGCCAACATCGCCCGTGCCGAAGGGCTCGCCCGTCAGGCGGCGGTCTTGCCCAATCCGACCCTCGAACTCGAGGTCGAGAACTTCTCCGGCTCCGGACCCTTCCGCGGAACCAGCCTGTCGGAAACGACGGCGCGGGTCGGCCAGACCCTGGAGCTCGGCGGCAAGCGCTCCGCTCGGGTAGCGGCCGGTCGTGCCGAGGTGGAGGCCGCGCGGGCCCAGGCCCGGCGTGCGGCAGCGGAGTACGCCTTCGACCTCGCTGCGGCCTATGCAGAAGCCGAGGCCTCGGAAAGACGCCTTCAGCTGGCACGCGAGAGCCTGACTTTGGCCGAGGAGGACGCCCGCATTGCTTCGGCCCTTGTCGACGCGGGGCGCGAAGCCGAGCTTCGCCGTCTTCAGGCGCAGGCGGCCGTCCAGTCGGCGCGAGCGGCTGTTCAGGCGGCCCAGGCGACGCGCGAAACGGCCTTCGGCGCCCTTACGGCGCTGGCCGGCGCGCCGGCTCCCATCACCTCCATTCCGGCGAGCCTGCTGGAGTCCAGCACCCCAATCTACCCCGGCGTGACGCCGGCGGCCGCGGCGACCACCTCCTACGTGGCGGCCCAGGCGGAGCGTGAGGCGGCCGCCCGCCGCTTGCGCGTCGAGCGTCGCCGGGCGGTGCCGGATGTGACCGTCTCGCTCGGGGTTCGCCGGTTCGAGGAGGACGACGCGTCGGCGCTCGTCGCGGGCGTGTCCGTCCCCTTGCCGTTGTTCGATCAGAACCGCGGCAATATCGCCGCAGCGCGGGCCGAGGCCGCGGCCGCCGAGGCGCGGCTCAATGCGGCTCGGCTCGAAGCGGAGTCCGCCGTGCGCACGAGCGCGGCGCGCACCGCGGCGGCGGAAAGTCGTCTCAGCGCCGCCCGCCAGGGCGAGAGCACCGCCGAGGAGGCTTACCGGCTCGCCCGCATTGGGTACGAAGCCGGCCGCCTGCCGCTGGCCGAACTCGTCGCCGCCCGCCGCGCGCTCGCCGAAGCGCGCGAACAGACCATCGCAGCCGCCGTCGAGCGGATCAGCGCCCAAGCCGCCGTGGCGCGGCTGAGCGGCGTCGCCACCCCTGGAGAACAATGATGAAGACCGACGATAAGCGTCTCTACGGCGCCGTCGCGGCGGCCGTCGTGCTGGCTGGTGTCGGCGGCTTCGCGCTCTCGACCGTGATCAACCGCCCCGAAGCTTCCACCGAAGAAGCGCATGAGGAAGAGGGTGAGCCGGCCGAAGGCGGGGGCTCGGAAGTCAAGCTGACGCCGCAACAGGCGAGCGCAGCCGGCATCGCTGTCGTCACCGTATCTCAGGGCGGCACTGGCGACCTCCGTCTCACTGGGCGAGTGGAAGCCTCGCCGAGCGGACGTGCTGCCGTCGCAGCTCCCGTCTCCGGTGCGATCGTTCGGGTTCTGGTCGCGCCGGGTACAAACGTCAGTGCTGGCGGTGGCCTGGCGGTCATCCGCAGCGCCGAAGGCGCCGCTGTCCGCGCCGAATCAGTCGCCGCGGGAGCCGAGGCCGAGGCCGCGAGAGCGGCACTGGCGCGGGAGGAGCGCTTGTTCAAGGCCGGCGTGACGGCCCGCCAGGACTACGAAGCCGCGCGAGCGGCGGCGGCGCGGGCGGGGGCCGAGGCCGTGGCGGCCCGCGCCAAGGTCGCGGCCTCCGGCGGGCCAGGCGCGTCGGGCGAGACAACGGTCCGTAGTCCCATCGCCGGTGTTGTGACTGCGCTGCAGGTGGCCCCGGGCGGGTTTGTCAGCCAGGGCGGTCCGGTCGCGGAAGTGGCCAACCTTGGCCAGGTGGAGGTGGTGTTCAACGCGCCCGCCGAAGCTGCAGCCAAGCTCCGTGTGGGCGCACCCCTGCGCGTCATCGGACCGGATGGGACTGAGGCCAACGCGGTGATCGTCGGTATCGCCCCGCTCGCCCAAGGCGCGACCGGCGCGGCGGTCGTTCGCGCGCGTCC
>Ga0180217_1003936_pt1 | contig 12126 bp, 10 predicted proteins | sample eDN3rd37CBELigOP_FD_128521 | JGI IMG/M metagenome (GOLD analysis project Ga0180217, IMG submission 128521) | Enriched Organic Plus compost microbial communities from Emeryville, California, USA - eDNA 3rd pass 37_C BE-Lig OP (version 2) (version 2) ... | reverse complement strand
GCCGCCATCCGCATCCGCAACCGCTACGCCACGCTGCACGCGGCGCGCCTGCGCCCCGGCGACGAGGTCACCGTGCCCGACGCCCCGTTCAACCACCTGTTCGTGGCCGTGGGCGCGGTGGACCTCGAGGGGGCGGGCCGCCTCGACGAGGGCGACGCGGTGCGGCTGACCGGCGTGGGCGGCCAGCGCATCACCGCCGTCGAGGACGCGGAGCTCCTCGTCTGGGAGATGCACGCCACGATCCGCTGATCGCTCCCGGTCGGGCCCGGGCCCACGTCGGTGGGCCCGGGCCCGTTGGCGCTGGGCCGGTCAGCGGGCGGCGGTGCGCTGGTAGCGGGCCACGGCGAGCGGGGCGAAGATCGCCACGATCACGACGACCCAGATCAGCGTGTAGAGCACCGGGTTCTGCAGCGGCCACGCGGTCGGCTCGGGCGTTCCCTCGGGGATGTTCCCGAACAGCTCGCGGGCGGCCTGGGTGACGGCGGAGACCGGGTTCCACTCGGCGAAGGCCTGCAGCGGCCCGGGCAGGTTCTCGGCCGGCACGAACGTGTTCGCCACGAAGGTCATCGGGAAGATGACCATGAACGAGGCGTTGTTGATGACCTCGACGCTCGGGACGAGCAGCGCGATGAGCGCCATGATCCAGCTGATCGCGTAGGCGAAGAGCAGCAGGAGCACGAACCCGAGGACGGCCTCGAGCAGCGAGCCGCGGATCCGCCAGCCGACGAGCAGGCCGGTGATCGCCATGATCGCGATCGACAGGACGTTGTAGATCACGTCGGAGACCGTGCGGCCGGCGAGGACCGCGGAGCGGGCCATCGGCAGCGAGCGGAACCGGTTGATGATGCCCTTCTGCATGTCCTCGGCGATCCCGGTGCCGGTGAAGGTGGCACCGAACATCACCGTCTGGGCGAAGATCCCGGCGATCAGGAACTCCCGGTAGCTGGTGCCCGGGACGTCGATCGAGTTGCCGAACACGTACGCGAACAGCAGCACGAACATGATCGGCGACAGCAGCACGAACACGAGCACCTCGGGCACCCGGGTGATCTTGATGACGTTGCGCCGGGCGATCACCCGGGCGTCGTTGACGGCAGCGAGGATGCCGCTCACGGCTGGACCTCCTGGGTGAGCTCAGGGGCGGGCACGGTTGGGTCGTCGGCAGCTCTGCCGTCGCTGGGCGGCGAGGCGCCTGGGGCGTCCGAGTCCGGCTCGGCGACGTGGCCGGTCAGGGTGAGGAAGACGTCGTCGAGGGTCGGGCGCCGGAGCCCGACGTCGGTGATCTGCACCCCGCGGTCGTCGAGGTGGCGCAGGGCGGTGGTGAGCACCCGGGCGCCGCCGGAGATCGGGGCCAGCAGGCTGCGGGCCTCGACGTCGACCTCGACCTCGCCCACGGCCAGCGCCGCCAGCACCGCGCGGGCCGGCTCGAGGTGCTCGGGCGACTCGACCGTGACGTGGATGCGCTCGCCGCCGACCTGGAGCTTCAGCTGGTGGGCGGTGCCGCGGGCCAGCTCCCGGCCGTGGTCGATCACGAGGATCTCGTCGGCCAGCTGGTCGGCCTCCTCCAGGTACTGGGTGGTGAGCAGCAGGGTGCTGCCCCGCTCGACCAGCTCCCGGATGACGCTCCACAGCTCGAGGCGGCTGCGGGGGTCGAGCCCCGTGGTGGGCTCGTCGAGGAACAGCACCGGCGGCTCCGCGACGAGCGCCCAGGCCAGGTCGAGGCGGCGGCGCATGCCGCCCGAGTACGTCTTCACCGGGCGGCGGCCGGCCTCGACGAGGTCGAAGCGCTCGAGCAGCTCCCCGGCCCGCTGCCGGGCCCGGGACCGGTCGAACCCGTAGAGTCGGCCGATCATCTCGAGGTTCTCGAAGCCGGTGAGCACCTCGTCCACGGCCGCGTACTGGCCGGAGAGCCCGATGCGCTCCCGGACCACCTTCGGCTGGGTGCGCAGGTCCGCACCGGCGATCGTCGCCTCGCCCGCGTCGGGCTCGAGGAGCGTGGTCAGGATCGACACGGCAGTCGTCTTGCCGGCCCCGTTGGGGCCGAGCAGACCGAGCACGGTCCCCTCGGGGACGCGCAGGTCGAGCCCGTCCAGCGCCAGGACGTCGCCGAAGCGCTTGGTCAGGCCGGTCGCTCGCACGGCGTCGGTCATGGGAGGTCCTCCCGGTGTCGGGTGGCTGGGGGCGGTTCGCGCCGACGACGGCGGTCGCCGTCAGGGCGGTCTCCGAACCTAGACCTCGACGTGGTCAGGACCTGTCAGGGATTTCGCGAGATCCTCGGCGGTGACAACGCCCTTGACCTCGACCTCGCTTGAGGTCCTACCGTCCGCCCCATGAGCGACTTCAGCAGCTGGATGGCGCTGCGCAGCGCGATGCAGGACGACGGCCAGCGCCGCGCCGTGGACCGGGCGACGCTCCGGCGCGTCGCCGCGTTCGCCCGCCCCCACGCTCGCACGATCGCCACGTTCCTCGGGCTCGCCACCGTCGGTGCGGTGCTCGGCGTGGCCGCACCGGTCCTGGCCGGCCGGGCCGTCGACGCGATCGTCGAGGGGCGGGCCACGGCGACCGTGGTCGGCATCGCCGTCGTGATCGCCGGCGTCGCGCTCGTCGAGGCCGCGGTCGGCCTCCTGGAGCGCTGGCAGTCCGCTCGTCTCGGCGAGGACCTGATCTACGACCTGCGCCGGGCCGTGTTCGAGCACGTCCAGCGCATGCCGATCGCCTTCTTCACCCGCACCCACACGGGCGCGCTCGTCAGCCGCCTCAACAACGACGTGATCGGGGCGCAGCGGGCGTTCACCTCGGCGCTGGCCGGGGTCGTCACCAACGTGATCGCCCTGGTCCTCACCGTCGGCGTCATGGCCACGCTGTCGTGGCAGGTCACCGTGCTGGCCGTGGTCCTCCTGCCCACGTTCCTGATCCCGGCTCGACGGGTCGGGGCCAAGGTCGGGGCGCTCGAGCGGGAGGCCGCGGCCCACAACGCGACGATGACCTCGCAGATGACCGAGCGGTTCTCGGCGCCCGGGGCCACCCTCGTGAAGCTCTTCGGTCGCCCCGACGAGGAGGCGGCCGAGTTCGGCCGGCGGGCCAGCCGGGTGCGCGACATCGGCGTGCGCTCGGCGGTGGCCATGGAGGTGTTCTTCCGGGCGCTCGGGCTCGTCTCCGGCCTGGCCCAGGCGCTCACTACGGCCTCGGCGGCTGGCTGGCGCTGCGCGGTGACCTCGAGCCCGGCACCGTCGTCACGATGGCGCTGCTGCTCACCCGGCTCTACGCGCCGCTCACCGCCCTGGCCACCGCTCGCCTCGACGTCGTCACCGCGCTCGTGAGCTTCGAGCGGATCTTCGAGGTGCTCGACGTGGCGCCCCTGATCCAAGAGCGCCCTGACGCTCGAGCGGTCCCCGACGGGCCGGTCTCCGTGGAGCTCGACGGCGTGCGCTTCGCCTATCCGGCCGCCGACCAGGTGTCGCTGGCGTCGCTCGAGGAGGTGGCGGTCCTCGACGACCGGAGCGGCGAGGAGGTCCTGCACGGCGTCTCGCTGCGGGTCGAGCCCGGCCAGGTGGTCGCGCTCGTCGGCTCGTCCGGCGCCGGCAAGTCCACGATCGCCTCGCTCGTGCCGCGCCTCTACGACGTGGACGCCGGGGCCGTGCGCCTCTCCGGCGTGGACGTGCGCGACCTCAGCTTCGAGTCGATCCGCCGCACGGTCGGCGTCGTCACCCAGGACGGGCACCTGTTCCACGACACGATCGCGGCCAACCTGCGCTTCGCCAAGCCCGACGCCACCGACGAGGAGCTGTGGGCGGCGCTGCGCAGCGCCCGCCTGGACGGGCTGGTGGCGTCGCTGCCCGACGGCCTCGACACGGTGGTGGGGGAGCGGGGCTACCGCCTCTCCGGCGGCGAGCGCCAGCGGCTCACGATCGCCCGCCTGCTGCTGGCCGCCCCGCGGGTCGTGATCCTCGACGAGGCGACCGCGCACCTCGACGCCACCTCGGAGGCGGCGGTGCAGGAGGCCCTGACCGCGGCGCTGACCGGCCGGACGTCGCTCGTCATCGCCCACCGCCTGTCCACGGTCCGCTCCGCCGACCAGATCCTCGTGGTGGAGGACGGGCGCATCGTGGAGCGAGGTCGCCACGACGAGCTGCTGGCCGCCGGCGGCCGCTACGCCGAGCTCTACGCCACCCAGCTGGCCGGCCCCGCCGAGCCCTGCGCCGAGGGCGACGACACCGAGGCGGGGCTGCCGCAGCCGGCGTGACCCGGCCTCAGCCCCAGCCGTGGCGGCGCACGTCGTCGCCGTCGGCGTCGAGGGGGCGTCCCTCGTGGCGGAGCCGCCCCGGCGTGGCCGACAGCCGGGCGATGAGGGCCTGCATCGGGGTGTCGCCGACGGTGGCGATCACGTCCCGGGCCCGGACGTGCTCGTCGGCGGCGAGGTCGGCCATGTCGAGGACCGGGCCCACGGCGGCGTCGGCCGCGGTGAGCTCGGCGATCGCCTCCTCCTGGGTGCGGATCGCGCACCAGGCGGCCATCGCCGCCTCGACCTCGTCGCGGTGGGCGCGGCGGCCCGCCTGGGTGGCGAAGCGCTCGTCGTCGCCGAGGCCGAGGACCTCCATGACCCGCCGGGCCACGCCCTCGCTGCTGGTCGACACGACCACCCAGCGCCCGTCGGCGCAGCGGTAGCTGCCTCGGGGGACGGAGTACGGCAGCCCGGCGCCGAGGCGGGGCTGCTGCTCGCCGGTGACCGCGTAGAGGCTCACCAGCGGCCCCATGAGCTGCAGCATCGACTCCAGGAGGTTCACGTCGACCACCTGGCCCACGCCGCTGTGCACGGCGACGAGCGTGGCGAACGCGCCGGCCAGGCCGGTGACCTCGTCGGTGAGGGCGATGGGCGGCGGCAGCGGCGCCCCGTCGGGCTCGCCGTTCAGCGCGGCGAAGCCGGACATGCCCTCGGCCACGGTGGCGAAGCCGGGACGGCCGGAGTACGGGCCGTCGAGGCCGAAGCCCGAGATGCGGGTGATGACGAGGCGCGGGTTGCGGGCGAGCAGGTCCTCGGGGGCGAGGCCGAGCTTCTCGAGGCCGCCGGGTCGGAGGTTCTCGATCAGGGCGTCGGCCTCGTCGAGGAGCCGCAGGAGCACCCCCCGGCCCTCGTCCCGCTTGAGGTCGAGGACGACGGTGCGCTTGTTGCGGTTGACGACCTTCCACCACAGGCCCTCGCCGTCGCGGGGGTCGGCCCAGGCCATGCGGCGGAGCGTGTCGCCGCCCGGGCGCTCCACCTTGATCACGTCGGCGCCGAAGTCGGCGAGGTACCGGGCGGCGTTGGGCCCGGCCACCACGGTGGACAGGTCGACGACCCGCAGGTCGGCCAGCGGGCCGGGTGCGTCGTCGGCGGGCAGCGGCGTCTCCGTCACAGCTCCGGGGCGAGGTCGATCTCGTCGCGGGCGTCGGTGGTGGCCAGCAGCACCCACGACCCGCCCTCGCGGGCGTAGACGCCGAGCAGCACCACGTCCTCGACGTCCTCGCAGAGGGAGACGAGCATGAAGGCGGGGTAGCCGACCTCGTCCGACGAGGGCGTGACCTCCACCTGGACGAGGCCGCTGGCCTCGTCCGCGCTGGCGTTGACGACCGTCCAGGTGACGTCCGGGTTGTCCGGGAACGTCCTGGTGGCCTGGGCCGGGGCGGCCTCCGCGGCGAGGTCCTCGCAGGCAGCGAGCGCGTCGTCGTCGACGGCCGGCGCACCGGTGGTGGAGGTGCTCGACGTCGCGTCGGTGGTGTCGGGGGCCGATCCGTCGTCGTCGCCACAGGCGGCGAGGGCGATGGCGGCGGCGAGCAGGAGCGCGGGGAGGCGTCGGATCACGCCGGCGACGCTACCGATCTGCGTCGGGGCGCTCCACCGGTTGGCATCGCCGCTCCCGGGGGTAAGGATGGGCTCCGCTGTCGATCGCAGGAGGCTTGTGCCGTGGGGCTCATCCGCAAGACCGTGTCCGTCGCCACCTTGGGGATCGTGCCGTTCCGCTCGAAGAAGGAGCGCCTGCGCCGCGCCGAGGCCGGCCGGCGGGAGGCCGAGGAGCAGCTGGCGCGCGAGCAGGCGGCGCGAGCCGACGCCGACCGGCGCATCAAGGAGGCTGAGCGGCTCGTCCGCGAGGCCCAGCTGCGATCGCTCGCCGAGGCCAAGAAGGCGGCCAAGGCCACCGGCCGCAAGGCGAAGCGCCGCACCGCGAAGGAGGCCCGCAGCGTGCTCGAGCGCCTCGGCGAGCTCGTGGAGGAGAACCGGCCGGTGGTCGAGGAGCGAGCCAAGGAGGCCGGTCGCCGCGGCCGGCGGGCCGCCGCCAAGGCCCGCAAGGAGGCGGTGAAGGCGGCCGACCGGGCCCGCAAGGAGGCCGAGCGGGGTCGCAAGGCGGCCGCCAAGGCCCGCAAGGAGGCCGCCGCCCGGCTCCGCGAGGTCGAGGCGGAGATGGCGCCCAAGGTCGAGGCGGCCAGGGAGCGGGGCAAGGCGCTCGGCGCCGAGGCCGTCGAGCGGGGCAAGGTGCTCGGCGCCGAGGCGGTGGAGCGGGGCCGGGCCCTGCGCGAGGAGGCCGCCGAGCAGCTGCGCGAGCGCACCGCCGGCAAGGCCTGAGGGCAAGGGCTGAGCCCGCCGGCTGGCGTCTCAGACGAGGTCCACGTCGACGTCGAGCATCGCCCCGGCGAACTGGCTGTTGTAGAGGCGGGCGTACGCGCCGTCGCGCGCCAGCAGCTCGTCGTGGGTGCCCTGCTCGACGATGCGCCCGGCCTCCATCACGAGGATCACGTCCGCGTGCCGGATCGTCGACAGCCGGTGGGCGATGACGAAGGACGTGCGGTTGGCCCGCAGCGCGTTCATCGCCTCCTGGATCAAGACCTCGGTGCGGGTGTCCACCGAGCTGGTGGCCTCGTCGAGGATGAGGATCGTCGGGTCGGCGAGGAAGGCCCGGGCGATCGTGAGCAGCTGCTTCTGCCCGGCGCTGATGTTGTCGCCCTCCTCGTCGATCACGGTGTCGTAGCCGTCGGGGAGCGAGTGCACGAACCGGTCGACGTAGGTGGCCCGGGCGGCCTCGAGGATCTGCTCCTCGGTGGCGTCGGGGTTGCCGTACGCGATGTTGTCCCGGATCGTCCCGCCGAAGAGCCACGTGTCCTGCAGCACCATCCCGATGCTCGACCGCAGCTGGCGGCGGGGGATCGTGCGGATGTCCCGGCCGTCGAGCGTGATGCTGCCGCCGTCGATTTCGTAGAAGCGCATGAGCAGGTTGACGAGCGTGGTCTTGCCGGCCCCAGTGGGGCCGACGATGGCCACGGTCTGGCCCGGCTCGGCCACGAGCGACAGGCCCTCGATGAGGGGGCGGTCCGGGTCGTAGGAGAACGAGACGTCCCGGAACTCGACCCGGCCCCGCACCGGTGCGGGCAGCGGCTCGCCCTCGGCGTCGGGCACCTGCTCCTCGGCGTCGAGCAGCTCGAGGATCCGCTCGAGCGAGGCGATGCCGGACTGGAAGATGTTCATCACCGACGCCAGCTGGGTGAGCGGGAACGAGAACTGGCGGGAGTACTGGATGAACGCCTGCACCTCGCCGACGGTGACCGCTCCGCTCGCCACCCGCATGCCGCCCACGACGGCGACGAGCACGTACTGCACGTTGCCGAGGAACATCGTGGCCGGCTGCATGAGGCTCGACATGAACTGCGCGCCGAACGAGGCCTCGAAGAGCCGGTCGTTGGTCTGGCGGAACCGGTCCTCCACCTCGGGCTGGCGGCCGTAGGCCTTCACGAGCGCGTGCCCGGTGAAGGTCTCCTCCACGTGGGCGTTGAGCGCGCCGGTGGAGGACCACTGGGCGATGAACCTCGGCCGGGCCCGCTTGGCCACGAAGCGCATCACCCAGATCGACGCGGGCACCGTCGTCAGCGTGACGAGGGCGAGCAGCGGGGAGATCGAGAACATCATCGCCGCCACGCCGATGAGCAGCAGCACCGAGATGAGCATCTGGCTGAGCGTCTGCTGGAGGCTCTGGGCCAGGTTGTCGAGGTCGTTGGTGACCCGGCTGAGCAGGTCGCCGCGGGCCTGCTTGTCGATGTACGACAGCGGCAGGGCGTGGATCTTGGCCTCAGCCCGGTTGCGCAGGTCGTACATGAGCCGCTGGACGACCCCGGCGAGCAGCCACGAGGTGCCGATCGACAGGCCGGTGGAGGTCAGGTAGAGCGCGCTGGCCTTGATCAGGGTCTCGTGGAGCCGGTCGAAGTCGATGCCGTCGCCGAGGACGCCCTCGATGATCGTGTCGGTGGCCTGCCCGAGGATCCGGGGGCCGAGCACGTTGAGGACCGCGCCGCCCACGGCGGTGACGACGATGGCGAGCAGCGTGCCCCGCTGGGCGAGCAGCAGCCCCGCCAGGCGGCGGACCGAGCCGCCGAAGTTCCTCGACCGGGCGGTGGGGACCCCGATCGCCATGTGCCGGCCGGAGGCGCGGGTCTCGGGTGCGGCGAGGTCGAGCTCCTCGTCGCCGTCGACGTCGGCGCCGTTGCCCTGCACCGGGGGGTCCTGGTGGTCGCTCACGCCGCCCCCCGCTCGCCCATCTGCGACTGCACGATCTCCTCGTAGGTCGGGCACGTGGCGAGCAGCTCGTCGTGGGTGCCCTGGCCGTGGACGACCCCGTCCTCGAGCACGATGATCTCGTCGGCGCCGACGATCGTGGACACCCGCTGGGCGACGATCACCACGGCGGCGTCGCGGGTGTAGGGCTCGAGCGCAGCCCGCAGCCGGGCGTCCGTGAGCAGGTCGAGCGCCGAGAACGAGTCGTCGAACACGTAGATGTCGGGCTTGCGGACGAGGGCCCGGGCGATCGACAGGCGCTGGCGCTGGCCGCCCGAGACGTTCGTGCCCCCCTGCTCGATCCGGGCGTGGAGCCCGCCGGGCATCGCTCGCACGAAGTCGGCGGCCTGCGCCACCTCGAGCGCCTCCCACATGTCGTCCTCGGTGGCGTCGGGCTTGCCGAAGGCGAGGTTGGAGGCGACGGTGCCGGAGAACAGGAACGGCCGCTGGGGGACGTAGCCGATCGTGCTCCACAGGATGTCGGGGTGCAGCTCGCGCACGTCCACGCCGCCGACGAGCACCTGGCCGCTCGTCGCGTCGTAGAGGCGGGGGATGAGCCCGGCGAGCGTGGTCTTGCCGGCACCGGTGCTGCCGACGATCGCGGTGGTCTGGCCCGGCTCGGTCCGGAACGTGATGCCGGTGAGGACGGGGTGCTCGGCGCCGGGGTAGTGGAAGCCGACGTCGCGCATCTCGAGCGTGCCCGGCGTGGGCTGCACGGTGACGGGCTGCGCCGGCGGCACCACCGACGTCTCGGTGTCGAGCACCTCCTGGATGCGCCCGGCGGCCACCGCGGCCCGGGGGATCATCGACAGCATGAAGGTGGACATCACCACCGACATGAGGATCTGGACGAGGTAGCTGAGGTACGCGACGAGGCTGCCCACCTGCAGGTCGCCGTCGCCGATGCGGTCGGCGCCCACCCAGATCACGGCCACGCTGGCCAGGTTGATGAGCAGGTTGGCGGTGGGGAACATCGCCGACATGAGGCGCCCGGCCCGCAGCGACACGCGGGTGAGGTCGTCGTTGGCGACCTCGAAGCGGCGGGTCTCCTCCGGCTCCCGAACGAAGGCCCGCACCACCCGGATGCCGGTGATCTGCTCGCGCAGGATGCGGTTGACCTCGTCGATCAGCTCCTGCATGCGGCGGAAGGCGGGAACCATCTGGGACACGATCGAGCCGAGCACCACGCCGGCGACCGGGATGGCGAACACGAGGACCCAGGACAGGCCCGCGTCCTCCCGGTTGGCCATGAACAGCCCGGCGACGAGGGTGATCGGCGCCGCCACCGCCATCGTGCAGACCATCACCACGAGCATCTGCACCTGCTGCACGTCATTGGTGATGCGGGTGATGAGCGACGGAGCGCCGAACAGCCCGACCTCCCGGGCCGAGAAGCTCGTCACCCGGTGGAAGAGCGAGGAGCGCACCTCGCGGCCGAAGCCCATCGCGGCCCGGGCCCCGAAGCGGACGGCGGCGATCGCGAACGTCCCCTGCACGAGCGAGAGGGCGAGCATCAGCGCGCCCTCTCGGCGGATGTACCCGACGTCTCCGGGCAGCACGCCCCGGTCGATGATCCGCGAGGTCAGGGCGGGCAGCGTGAGCGCGGCGACGACCTGGATGGTCTGGAAGACGACGACCGCGAGCAGGGTGCGGCGGTAGGGGGCCAGGTGCGTGCGAAGCACCCGGCTCAGCACGTCGTCACCTCGCTCCCCGTCACGCCGGCCGACGCTACCGGCGCCGGAGGGGTTCGTGACACCTCACGTGCAAGTTCCCCACGCCGGTGGTCAGGTCGGCGGCTGGGCGGCGACGCTGAGGTGCCCGTCGAGGTGGGCGGTGTCGTTGAAGCGGCGCAGGATCCAGCGGTCCCCGGCCACCACGATGTGGGAGATCGACGCGTTGTCCGCGCCGGCGAAGGCGAAGCGCCGGGACCCGGTGGCCTGGCTCAGGATCTCCGCGATCACCCCGCCGTGGACGAACACCGCAACCCGCTGGTCCGGGTGGGCGGCGGCGATCCGCTCGACGCCTCGCCGCACCCGGGCGGCGAACTCGTCCTGGGGCTCGGCGCCGGGGATGACGTCCCAGCGCTCCTCCTCGAGCATCTTCAGGAAGAGCGGGTGGCCCTGGGCGGCGTGCCAGCGCAGGGCACCGCCCTCCCACTCGCCGAGGTGGACCTCGTGGAGGTCCGGATCGACGATCGGGGTGAGGCCGCTCGTGAGCGCCAGGTTGGCTGCCGTCTCGTGCGTGCGGCGGAGCTTGGTGACGTAGATGGCGTCGATGTGCTCGCTGGCCAGGCGGGCGCACACCTTGGCCGCCTGCTCTCGGCCCTCCGGGGACAGCGCCGGGTCGCCGTTGCCGCCCACGGTGGGGAACGGCCGGCCGGGCACGGCGGGCTCGGACTCGCCGTGGCGGACGAGGATCAGCTCGGTGGCACCGGGCGGTGCGGTGAAGCGGTGCTGGCGGTAGGCGGGCGGCTGGTCGGCCGCGGCCTCGTCGGGGGCGGGGGCGTCGTCGGGCACGGTCGCCGAGCGTAGAGGGGCCGGCGCCCCGCACGCCGCCGCCCTGGTCAGAGCCCTGGGCGGCGAGCTGGTCGGCCGGTGGCGGGCGTCCCGGTCAGCGGCCCAGCGACGCGAGGTGCTCGGCAGCCGGGATCGGCTCGGTGGCGTGGTAGCCGACCGGCAGGTACACCTCGCCGGCGTCGGAGAGGTACCAGACGCCCCAGTGGTAGAGGCCTCGCCAGGTCGCGGGGTGCTCGGCGATCAGCGCCGCGTAGAGCTTGACGGCCCGCACGTAGCGCTGGCTGTGGTTGTAGCGGAACAGCGCGTGGTCGATGTCCTGTGCTCCGTTGTTGGCGGCCAGGTAGCGGGCGGCGCCGAGGATGGCGTCGCGGTGGTCGTGCACGTCGCCGCCCGCGCCGTACGCCTCCCAGGTGGCCGGCATGAACTGCATCGGTCCCAGCGCACCGGCCACCGACGTGCCCCGGATGCGTCCGGTGGCCGTCTCCACGAGGTTGATGGCGGCCAGGTACGGCCACGGGATGCCGAACTCGGCCTCGGCCTCCCGGTAGTGGGAGAGCAGCTCGTCGTAGGGAGCGGGTGGGACGATCTCCCAGGCCGGGAGCGTGGGGGAGGGCCTGGTGTGCATGGCGCGGAGCTCTCGGCGGGCCTCGACGTGGCGGCGGACCGTCTCGTGCAGCTCGGCCGGGAGCGCGGCGAGCACGGCCTCGTCCCACTCCGGCCGGGCGCCGAGGGCCCGGTAGGCGACCTGCTGGGCCAGCGCGGCGCGGGCCACGTCGACCTCGCTCGCCCGCTCGTCGCGGATCGTGGCCTCGGCCTCGGCGATCTGGGCGGCCAGCCCGGCCGGGTCCCCCGCGGCCGGCGGCGGCTCGAGCGACCACACGTCCACCGCGTCGGTGGTGGTCGTGGTGGGCGCCGTCGTGGTGGTGGAGGTGGCGCTCGTCGTCGTCGTCGTGTCGCTCGAGGGCGCCGCGGTCGTGGTGGGCGGCGCCGCGTCCGAGCCGTCGTCGCCCGACAGCACCACGACGGCCCCCACCG
>Ga0180217_1003927_pt1 | contig 12146 bp, 9 predicted proteins | sample eDN3rd37CBELigOP_FD_128521 | JGI IMG/M metagenome (GOLD analysis project Ga0180217, IMG submission 128521) | Enriched Organic Plus compost microbial communities from Emeryville, California, USA - eDNA 3rd pass 37_C BE-Lig OP (version 2) (version 2) ... | reverse complement strand
TGCTGGGGGCAGGCACGCTTGCCGCCGCTCCTGCCCTGGCCCCGCCATCCGCCCATGCCGAACCTACCACGCTGCGCGCCGCCGGGATCGAGACCGGGTTCGACGTGATGGACTGGGAGGCGCTGCGCGCCGGCGCCGAAGGTTCGGAGGACAAGGGGGGACGGCATCAACGACCCCTGCGCCTTCTGGGCCTCCGATATCGGCCTGCCCAGCCTGGCGCAGAGCACGAATCGCCACCCGGGCGGCTTCGACTGGGGCAATTTCCGCGACCCGGAGGCGGATGCGCTGGCGCTGAGGCACGCGCCACCTTCGAGCCGGCGGAGCAGGCATGGGGGCTGGCGGCGCTGCACGCCCAATCTGGCCGAACGCCCACTTGGTGGATCAGGCGATGTGGCTGTGGGTGCTGCACGACCCGAACCCGCGCGGCATCGCGCGCCGCGTGTAGGGCTTCGTGCAGGCGCAGGGCTGGTACCAGGACCTGACGCCCATCGTGCTGCAGGACTGAGGCCGATGGACAGGCGGCAGTGAAGCCGCTGCTGTGGCCTCGATTTTGCATAAACTTTCCTGCACATCCGCGGAAAGGGGCGGCCCATGGTGGAAGCGAACGGGCGGGGCATCGGCGACAACGGCGGACCACCGCTAGAGGACGACGACCCGCAGGCGTCCTGGCGACTCTGGTGCTGGCGCCACGCCCATCGGCGTGCCTGGAAGACGCCGCCGCGCGAGATCGCGCTGCGCCGCCTGGCGCGGGCCGAGGCGTTGGGCATGACCTACCGCGCCTATACGCTGGAGATCCTGGAGCGCGGCCGCCACCTGTAGCGAGTCAGCCGCGGCCGAGGAGTTCCGCGCGGAACTCATCCAGCACGCGCAGCCGTCCGCCGGGCACCTGCACATGCCAGAAGGCCCAGCCATTGCAGGAGGGGGCCTCCTGCACCGCCGCGCCCACCTGGTGGATGGAGCCCTGTGCGCGGCCGCAGCGGATGGAGCCGTCGGCCCCGACGATCGCCTGCCAGCGCCGGGCTCGGTCCATGAGCACTGTGCCGGCGGGCACCAGGCCACGCTCCACCAGGGCGCCGAAGGGGATGCGCGGCTGCTCGCGCCTGGTCTGCAGGGTCTGCACCGCCGCCTCCTCCAGCGGCTCGACCACGGCGATGCGCGCGGCGGCGGCGTTCGCATAGGCCTCTTCCCGCTCCAGGCCGATGAAGCGGCGGCCGAGACGCTTGGCAACAGCGGCGGTGGTGCCAGTGCCGAGGAAGGGGTCCAGCACTACCTCCCCCGGCATGGTGCAGGCGAGGATCACGCGGTGCAGCAGGGCCTCGGGCTTCTGCGTCGGGTGCAGCTTGGCGCCCCTGGCGTCGCGCAGCCGCTCCGCGCCGGTGCAGAGCGGGATGAACCAGTCGCTCCGCATCTGCAGATCCTCGTTCAGCGACTTCATGGCCGCGTAATTGAAGCGGTAGCGGGATTCGGGGCTGCGCGCCGCCCAGATCAGCGTCTCGTGCGCATTGGTGAAGCGCCGGCCGCGGAAATTCGGCATCGGGTTCGCCTTGCGCCAGATCACATCGTTCAGGATCCAGAAGCCGAGATCCTGCAGTGCGGTGCCGAGGCGGAAGATGTTGTGGTAGCTGCCGATGACCCAGATCGTGCCGTCCTTGCGCAGCACGCGGCGGGCCTCGGAGAGCCACTCGCGGGTGAAGGCGTCGTAGGCCCCGAGATCCGCGAAGCGGTCCCAGGCCGCGTCCACGCCGTCCACCAGGCTGTCGTCCGGCCGGCGCAGGTCGCCCTTCAACTGCAGATTATAGGGCGGATCGGCAAAAATCGCGTGCACCGAGGCCGGTGGCAGACGTCGCATCAAGTCAACCGCGTCCCCGACCATGACTTGGTCGAGGGGCAGATCGAGCCCCGTGCCCACGGATGGACCCCCTGAAATTCCCCCGTCGCAGCATCGCTGTCTCAAGTCGCCACGTCAACTGAAGCCTGGAAGCGGTTGATCCAACGGGATCACGTGTGGCGGTGAAGACAGGTGGCTCCCAGGCGGGCTCCGCCGCGCTCCAGCTCCGTGTCCAAGAGACGCTCGCCGGTCTGCTCGATCCCTCCGGGCGGCGCCGACCGCATGCTCGGCCGCGGCGCGCTCGCCCTGCACAGGGACCGAGTCCCAGCGATGCGCGCGAGCCTCCATTCATGCCGTGGCCCGCTTCGTGGCCTTCTGCTGGGCGGCGTTGTACTCGCCAGCGGTGCAGATGTGCCGGAGGCGACGCTTCGCGCGCTCTCGGTCGCGGCGGGTGTGCCGGAAGAGGTGGTGCCGGGCGTGACCACTGCCCTCGCATGCACCGCCGGCATGCTGCTGATGCACCGCGATGCAGCGCGCGCGGTTACAGTGATGGTCGGGCCTATGCGCGCAGGCCGGCTCGAACACGATGCCGTCGCGCCTTGGGCACCGGAGGCGGGCCTCGTTGCCACGGGCACGGTCCGGCGGCATTTTCATGCAGGCGCCGTCGCAAGGCGTCGGCCAAGCCTCTCGCCGGCTGCCAATACTTGGCCTGGGTCGGAAGCGACTTGTCAGGGAGGCCGCCGGCACAAAGTCGGGTTGCAATTCCGCAAGGACGCAGCTAAACGTATCCTGGCCTGTTGCGGTTTCGGCAACAGCCTGGCTTGATCCAGCATACGCGACGAGCCGAGACCGGATGTCCACGATCCTTATCATCGATGACCGCGCGACCAACCGCAGCGTATTCTCCAGGCTCGCCGCGTCGGTGGATGGTGGCCTCTCGGTCTGTACTTTCGCGGATCCGCATGAAGCCCTCGGCTGGCTCGAAACCAATGTTGCCGACCTGATCGTCACCGATTTCAAGATGCCCTCGATGGACGGGGCCGAGTTCACCCGGCGCGTGCGGCTTCGGCCGCTCTCCGCGGATGTGCCGGTGATCGTGGTGACTGCCTATGACGACAGGCGGTTTCGGATCCGGGCCCTCGAAGCAGGGGCGACCGACTTTCTGCTGAGCCCCGTGGACCACAGCGAGTTCCGCACCAGGGTTCGGAATCTTCTCAAGCTGCGGAAGTATCAGCGGCAGTTACTGCTTCACACGCAGTCGCTCGAGCGCGAACTGGCCGAGAGCGAGCGGACCCGGGCCCAGGTGGTGCGGGAGAGTCGAGAGGCCCTCGCCCAGGTGATCGACACCGTTCCGACACTGATCAGTGCGGTGGACAGCGAGGGGCTCTGCCTGTTCGCCAATGCGAAGCAGGCGGAACTGACGGGACTTTCTCCGGCTGCGCTCGTCGGGCGCGCAACTGCCGAATTGTTCGGCCCCGATCGCGCGGCGCGGAGCCTCGAGGCGGATCGCCGCGTGTTCTCGACCGGCAGGCCGATCCCCCGCTACGAGGAGGAGGTCAGCGGGCCAGATGGCGAGCGGCGGGTCTTCCTGACCGCTAAATCGCCGCTGAAGAACAGCAATGGTGAGGTCATCGCCGTCCTGACCACATCCCTCGACATCACCGACCGGAAGCGGGCCGAGGAGCGCCTGCTGCATATGGCGCAGCACGATCCGCTGACGGGCCTGGCGAACCGCACCCGTCTCGGCGAGCGGCTGACGGCGCGGCTGCAGCGCAGCCGCCGCGGGGATGCCGGGCTGGCGCTGCATGTGCTCGACCTCGACCGCTTCAAGGCGGTGAATGACGTCTTCGGCCATCAGGCGGGCGACCGGCTCCTGAAGGCGGTCGCCCGGCGCCTTACCGCGGCGGTGAAGGAGCAGGATCTCGTGGCCCGACTGGGAGGCGACGAGTTCGCGGTACTGCAGACGGGCGTCACCACGCGCGACGAGGCGGCGCGACTGGCCGAACGCCTTACGGAGGCAATGGCTCAGCCCTTCATGGTGCAGGGCCGCCTTCATTCCGTCGGTGCGAGCATAGGCATCACCGTTGCGCCGCGGGATGGGCAGACAGCTGCGGAACTGCTCCGGAACGCAGATCTCGCCCTGTATGAAGCGAAGACGGAGCGCCGCGGCACCTTCCGCTTCTTCGGCGCAGAACTCGACACGCGCGCCCGGAACGCCCTGCTGCTTGAGGCTGATCTTCGCCTGGCCATCTCGCGCGGAGAACTCACGCTGCACTACCAGCCGGTGCTGAGCCTTCGGACGGGCAAGGTGGTCGGCGCGGAGGCGCTGCTGCGCTGGGACCGTCCTGGCCTGGGCATCGTTGGTCCGCTGGATTTCCTGCAGCTTGCGGAGGAGACCGGGCTGATCGTGCCGATCAGCGCCTGGGTGCTGGAGGAGGCCTGCCGGCAGGCAGCGGCCTGGAGCACCCTGGGAGACGAGCGCCTGCGCGTCGCGGTGAACCTCTCGCCATCCCAGTTCCGCCGTCAGGACGTGCGCGATCTGGTGCTCAAGACCCTGGCACGTACCGGCCTCGACCCCTGCCTCCTCGATCTCGAGATCACCGAGGGGATTCTGATGCAGGAGCCGCAGGAGGTTGCCTCCGTCCTCCGCGACCTGCGGAAGGTCGGGGTGAAATTCTCTGTGGACGACTTCGGTACGGGCTATTCCGCCCTCGCCTCCGTGAAGACGCTGCCGGTGGATCGGCTGAAGATCGATCGTTCGTTCATCAGGAACCTCAGCAGTGATGGGGCCGACGCCGCCATCGTGCGGGCGATCATCGGACTGGGCCACAGCCTCGGTCTCGGCGTGATCTCGGAGGGCGTCGAGACGGCCGAGCAGGTGGCCTTGCTGATGGGCGGAGGGTGCGACGAACTGCAGGGCTTCTATTTCAGCCGCCCCCTGCCGCCGGTGGCCTTCGAGGAATTCGTTGCGCGCGGCAGGACCCTGCCGCACGTGGTGTGAGCGCCAGCGTGCGCCAGCCGGATGCGGGTCGGGCGCACTGCGATCGCCTTGCGACGGACTGACGCGATGGCAGCCGCTCCGGACACCCCGTCCTCACGCTCGCCGAGTGCGCTGAAGCGCCTCTCCGCCACCCTGAGAGGCCGGCCGGACAGCGAGCACGAGATGAGCTTCAACCGGCTCGCCTTCGCCGCGCTCATCGCGATCTATCTCGCGCTGGCGCCGGGATCGGGGCCCGAGATGCTGCAGGTGACGACAGTCTACGGCATCATCGCCGTGCTGCTGTTCGTCCATATCGTCATGAGGCCGGGCACTTGCCTGACCCGGCGCGCCATCGCCCTGGTCTGTGACACCGGTGTCCTGTCCTACCAGCTGCACCTGGGCGGCGAGACTGCCTCCGTTCTCTTCCCCATCTATCTCTGGATCATCCTGGGCAATGGCTTTCGCTTCGGCGTTGCCTGGCTGCGCGGTGCGATGGCGGTCGGCATCGCCTGCTTTGCCGCGGTGATCGCAACCACGTCCTACTGGTACGAGCAGGAGCACCTTTCGATCGGCCTCCTCATGGGGCTGCTGGTGATCCCGGCCTATTCGGGCAAGCTGATCGCCAAGCTCTCCCACGCGAAGCGGCAGGCCGAGGAGGCCAACCAGGCGAAGAGCATGTTCCTCGCAGGCGTCAGCCACGAGTTGCGCACGCCGCTGACGGCCATCATCGGCATCGGCGACCTGCTGCAGCGGAGCCGGCTCGACGCCGAGCAGCAGGACATGCTGCGCACGGTGAACGGCGCCGCGAGCCAACTGCTCTCGCTCATCGACGACATCCTCGACCTGTCCCGCATCGAGGCGGGTCGGATGCCGACCCAGGTTGAGGAATTCGATCTGCTCCGCGTGCTGGACGAGGCGGCGCGGCTGGTGGCGACACAGGCGCGGACCAAGGGTCTGCGCCTCTCGACTCATGTGTCGGTTCGCACCCCCCTCCGTTTGCGGGGCGATGCGCGGCACCTGTCAGAGATCCTGATCAACCTGCTCGGCAATGCCGTCAAGTTCACGGAAACCGGCAGCGTCGTGCTCGCGGTGGACGGCACGCCGGCCGGCGAGCACGACGTGCGCGTCCGCTTCGAGGTCATCGACACCGGCATCGGGATACCCGAGGAAGCCCAGACGCGGATCTTCGAGAGTTTCGCCCAGGCTGACGCCACCATCATCAACCGTTTCGGCGGCACGGGGCTGGGGCTCGCGCTCTGCCGGCGGCTCGTGCAGCAGCTCGGCGGCACTATTGGCGTTGAGAGCCAGGCCGGCGTCGGCAGCACGTTCTGGTTCGAGCTGAGCTTCGGCGAGGTCGGGACGGAGGGCGACCTGGCGCCCGACCTGCGTGACGGCGCGGTGCTGCTGCTGTCGGCGGCCGGGCCGCATACCGAGGATCTCGCGGCTGCCCTGGAATCCTTCGGTGCCGAGGTGCTGCGCGCCGGCGATGTCACGCAGGCGGCCGGTCTCCTGCAGGCGCTCGCCGCCGAGGAGGATGCGCCGCGCTGTATCCTGGTCCGTGCCGAGGGGATCGGCATCACGCTGGACGAGCTGGCGGCGGCGCTGCGTGCCCTGGACCGGTTCGGTGAGACGCCGGTCCTGCTTCTCAGCGATGCCTTCCCGGCCGGCCTGCCGCCGGTCGATATCCGGCGGAGCTTCGCGACGGTGCTGCCGGCGGCGCCCGATCGTGAGGCGCTGCAGAATGCCCTGCGCCTCGCTGTCGCAAGGCAACGTTCCGCGACACCCGAATCGCTCGACGCGGCCGTGCCGGAGGGTCCGCCACTGCGCATCCTGCTCGCGGACGACAACCGGGTGAACCAGCGCGTGATCGCCAAGGTCCTGGAAGGGGCCGGGCACCAGGTGACGGTCGTATCGAATGGCGAGGAGGCGCTCGACGCGCTGCAGGACGAGCCCTTCAACCTGGCGCTCATGGATCTGAACATGCCCGTCATGGACGGGCTGGAAGCGGCAAAGCTCTACCGGTTCGGCGCTGTCGGCGGGCCTCAGGTTCCGATCGTGGCGCTGACCGCGGATGCGACGCCCGAGGCGGAGCGACGGAGTCACGAGGCTGGCATGGTCGCCTGCCTGGTGAAGCCGGTCCAGCCCGCACGCCTGCTGAAGATGGTCGCGACGCTTGCCCTGGTGACGTCCGACGAGGAAGGAGAGGAGAGGCGGACGGAGGCGGTCGCGGACATCGCCTCCCATCCGCGCTTCCGGTCGGCGGCTTCACCGGCCCTCGATGAAAGCGTCCTGAACGACCTGAGGGCGCTGGGCGGGCAGGAGTTCGTGGCGGAGATCGTCGGCGATTTCTGCTCCGACGCGGAGGATCTGATCCGGGAGATTGCCAGCGTGGCCGCCACCGGAGACGGCCCCCTTTTCCGAGCAAAGGTGCATGCGCTGCGCAGCGGCGCGGCGAATGCCGGCGCGCGGGCGATCGCCGACCTCTGTCGGCTGGCCCAGCAGTTCGCCGGTGCAGAGATTGCGGAGAAGGGCGGCGACTTTGCCGAGCGGCTCGCCGTCGAGCTTGAGCGGGTGCGCAGCGCCCTCGCCGGTCAACAGGCAGTCGGCGGCCGGGCCTGAGGCGCAAGCCGCCATCCAAGCGGGGCAGGACGGCCCCGGCTCTCCGCCCTCATTGCCCATCCCTGTGCTGACCGAGCCGGAGCGCTTCGTCCGGCCCGGCCCATGGGACCCGGCAGATGCCGGAATCCGCCCGCATTACTCCGCGGCGACCGCATGCGCCGGAGGCGCCATCCCTGCCATCCGCCGATCCTGCGCCGTAGCAAGCCGGATCATCTTCCGCAGATCCTGCTGACCGAGGTTCAACGCCGCATCCACCCAGACCTCCACCACGCTCTGCAGTTCGTCGAGGGTGACCGGGTTCACGCGCCGACGGGTCTCGTAGATGGCGCGATGGGCATTGTGGATGCGGCCATGTCGGGCGATGTACTCGCGCACTGCATGCTCGCCCTCGCCGTCCTCCGCCAGGACATCGACAATACCCATCTCGTGCAGTTCGGCAGCGGTGTAGAGCTTGCCGCTCATGATCATCTGCTCGGCCCTGACCGGACCGATGCGGCGGGAGAGGAAGCTGTAGGCACCCATGCCCGGGAAGAGGTTGAACAGGATCTCGGGCAGACCGAAGCGCGCACGGCGCTCGGCGATGATCAGATCGAAGGCCAGCGCACATTCGAAGCCACCACCCAAGGCATCGCCCTGAACCAGCGCGATGGTGATGGCGGGCGTGCCGAAGGCGATGGCGTTGCCATGAACCGCCTCGATGCACATCCGCCCGTACCGCAGCAGAGAGGCGCGGTCACCTGCCCGGATTCGGTCGGCAAAGTGGCCGAGGTCACCGCCGAGGTTGAAGATGCCGTTCACCCGTGACGCGAGGACATAGTAGCGCAGAGGATGCTCTTCCGGCCGGGTGCAGCCCTCGAAGCTGCGCCGGATGCTGGCCTGGACCGAGGCGATGTCGCTCAGAAGCGCTGCGCTGAAATTCGGTCGGCCGGGCGGGCGCATCCAGTTCCAGAAAGTGCGGGTCTCGACATCGAGCCGGAGGTCGAGCGTTCCGTAGCCGGTAGCTATGGCGTCGGCGAGCGTCGGCGCCCGTGGCAAGGAGGCCGGGGCATTGGCTTCCGAGTAGATGGCAGTGTGGTTCGTGACGCCCGCCGGACGGGCAGCGGCAACGGTAGGAAGATAGGTCATGGTGCGACTCCTGTTACTTGGCGACGGATTGCGCCCGCTACGTCAGGGCAACGGATCCATCCGGGCCGGGCGCGATCGCCGACCGCATTGTACTGAGCCGCAACATTCAGAGTAGAACAAGTCAGAAGGTTAGGCGCACAACTCATACTAGTAGTCATGACTTGGTACGACCTGGGCGCTAGCTCACATGAACTGATGCAGCGCGCCCATAGGAGGCCAGGGCCGACCCTGCCGCGGTGGACGCATCGCCCTAGGCAGCCATGCCTGTAAAATCGCATCGCTGCAGTGCTCGTCGCGGACGAGATGTGTCGGAACAGTGATGCAACCGCCGATCCGATCATGCCAGGCTGTTTCGCGTGATCGTCGCCGGAATGCCTGGCGCAGGCTCGTCTGCTCCGATTGGCGACTGCGTCGTATCGTTCTGGCCTGCACAGGGCAACGCCCCTGTTCCCGACCGCCCGTCGGACAGGCGGGGCCGGAGCGACGGTCAGCCCCGTTCTCGGTGCCTGCGGGGTGTCAGGCGTCCGCGGCGGTACCTTCCGCCAGGGCGGAGAGAGCACCCAGGTCGAGCAGTTCCACCCGCTGATAGGCCGGCTCGCGGATCCAGCCGCGGCGGCGGAAAGCGGTCAGGCTGCGGCTGACCGTTTCCAGCGTCAGGCCAAGGAAGTCGGCGATATCCGCTCGTGTCATGGGCATCTCGAGCACGCGGCCGGCTGCACCGCGCCGACGCCACGCCTCCGCCAGCGAGAGGAGGAAGGCCGCGACACGCGCCTCCGCCGGTCGGCGACCGACAATGACGAGTTGCTCCTGGGTTGCCGCCAATTCCTGCATGCAAAGGTCGAGCAATCGGCATTCAAGCAGGGGAAAGCGCCGCAACAGGACATCCAGCCGGGCGCGATCCAGCCGGCATAGCCGGGCATCGGTCAGCAGATCGGCATCGAACGGATAGGTCGGACGGATCGTATAGCCGATGATATCTCCGGCGAACCGGAACCCGACCACCTGCTGCTTGCCGTCCGGTAGCAGGCGGGTGAGCTTGGCAGTCCCGTCGACGAGCGTGAACACACGGCCCGCCGGATCGCCCTCGCGGAACACGGTCGCGCGGGCAGGAAGGCGAACCTGCTCGGCCTCGCCCCAGATCTCCGCGAGGATCGTATGGTCCAGCGGCTTGCACAGGCCGGCGATCCTGCTGCCGCAGGTCCCGCAGGCCTGCGCCTTTGGCGCGAGGGGCGGCTGGCGCATGGCGTCGAACGGGTCCATGTCTCTCTCCGCGCTTGGCGAGGGGATAACCGGGCTCCTTCTCCGGATTCAAGCAGTTGCCGATCCTCCAGCATTCGCATCGCGCCGCCTGGTGGAGGCTTCGGCAGGGCGGCCGCGCCGCTCCGACCGCCCTCGCCCCGCGATCAGCCCCACAACGTCATGCGGCCGCGGCGAGAATCAGCTTGGCGTCAGGGTAAATCCGCCGGGATTGATGGTGACGGTCCCGGCGCCATCGACGGTCGCGGTCTGCGCGAGGGGGCCCCAGGTCAGCGGGTTGCCGCCGGTCGCTGCATCGAACAGCCCGACATGGGTCAGGGTGCCGACGGCAGCGGTGAAGGTGAAGCGCATGGCATCGGTGTTCTGCTGCGGACCGGTACCGCTGAAGGTCACGCGCTGGCGGGCGTAGCCGTTGCCAGCCGGCTCGCCAACGAGCCCGGTGGCGTCGCTGCCACCGGTGCCGAGGGCGAGGTAGACCTGGGTCGGCAGTGCCGGGGCGCGTGCGCAGAGCGCGCGGCCGAGCAGGTTCTTCGCATAATCGGTCAGGTCGGTCATGGGCTTCTCCTGGTTGGGTTCAGCAGTCCTCGGCGCCGGCGAACCGGACGGCGTCGTCAGCCTCCGGCCGGCGCCTCACCGCGGCATGGATCGGCATCGGGGAAGTCGGTGTCAGGCCGTCGTCTCAACGGACAGCACGCGCGCGACCCAGTTCACGGTCTTGTTCGCCTCGCCCGTGCCGCTGACCGCGAGCCCGCCGCGCGTCGTGTCGGCTGCCACTGCCAGCCGCCATGCCGATGCCGCTGCGTCGCCATAGCCCGGCGCCAGTGCGGCGCCGCCGCCACCGACGAGTGCTGTTGTTGCCGCGGTCGCTCCGCGCCTGATCAGGGCATCCACGGTCCAGCCGGCGCAATCGCCCGCTGTGCCGGCGCTGCCGCCAACCTGCTGCGCCACCACGAGCAGCCGCACCAGATAGGTGCCGTTGTTCGGCAGGTTCACGGTGTTGGCGCTGCCGGGCGAAGCGGCATCGGCTGTCAGCCGCGTCTGTGTCGCATTCGTCGTCTGCGCGCGCAGCACATGCTCGCCGGCCTGGGCATCGCCACGCATATTGAAGCTGCCGCTGGCCCAGGCACCTCGGCCATAGATGCCACGCGTCGCGCCCTGGCTGCCGCCGGTTATCCAGGCGAACTGTCCATCCGCGGTATTCGCCCCACCGCCGGACACCACGGACTGCGTGCCGGAGGCCACGTTGTTGTAGCCGCCGCCGACGGCAGCGGCGCTGCCGCTGGCCACGTTGCTGCTGCCGCCGGCGAGAACGGAGTTCGGCCCGCTCGCGACATGCGTGCTGTTGAAGCGCCCCTGCTGCCAATCCACCGCGTTTGCGCCGCGCGAGCTGCCGCCGGCGGGGGTGCCGTCCGGCGCCTGCGCCGTGAGAGCGCCGGAGCCCTTCGGGGCCAGGACGAGGCCGACATTCGGGTCTGCGCCCTTGGCCTGGATCACTACCGGCGCATTGGCGCTGCCGCCGGTGACGAGAACCTGGTTCACCGTTCCGATCGATGGCGCGATCTCGAGCGCATGGCTGCCGGGGGCTGCCCCGAGCGTGATGGCGCCGGTGCTGGTCGCGCGCAGCACCTCGGTCCCGCCGACACTGGCCGCAAGCGCGCCGGATGCGGGCTGGCAGAGCCCCGTATCGCTGGCGCCGACCGCAAGGCCCGGCCTGGCGGTGCGCCCGGCCGGGGCCTGCATGGCCAGGATGCCGTTGGTTCCGGCATTCACCACCGGGCCGCCATTGCCGTTCTCGAGCAGGGGTGGAGAGCCGAGATGCAGCATGTTCGGCGTCGCCGCACCGCTGTCTGAGAGGTGGATGGCAGCGGAACCGTTGCTGCGCGTGTTGTAGTGATTGCAGCGGAGCGAAAAGAGGTCGAGCCGGTTGCCGCTGCCGTTCACGCGAATGGCGTTGTCCTCCGCATCGTCCACGCGCAGGTTGCCGATCTGGATGCGGGTGTTGCTGGCATCCACCAGGACGCCGGCGCTGCCTGCGACGGGCGTGCCGCCGGCGTTGAACACCTCGCCCTGCGTCGTCAGCCCGCCGATCTGTCCGTCGGTTCCGTTCGCCTCGACCCAGACGCCGTACTTCACGAAATCCGCATAGGCCTGGCCGATGTAGAACTTGGTCGTGTTCCCGGCGGTCGAGCTCGAGAAGCGGAACATGCTGCGGTAGCCGAGAACGAAGGCCTGATCCACGAAGACGCCGTCGCAGCGACGGAACACCATGGCATCGCCGTTGGCCTGCTGCCAGCGCACGACGTCCTCGTCGGAGGTCCAGAAGGTCCAGAAATGCAG
>Ga0180217_1003926_pt1 | contig 12148 bp, 8 predicted proteins | sample eDN3rd37CBELigOP_FD_128521 | JGI IMG/M metagenome (GOLD analysis project Ga0180217, IMG submission 128521) | Enriched Organic Plus compost microbial communities from Emeryville, California, USA - eDNA 3rd pass 37_C BE-Lig OP (version 2) (version 2) ... | reverse complement strand
TGCTCGCATTTCGGGATGACGGGACCGCGCGGCGCGGACGGCGCTTCGACGTCATGAGAGAGAACCTGCATCGCTTCTTCCGGGCGGCGCGTGGGGCGGGGGTTCGCGTCTCGCCGGCCGAGAGTATCGACGCGATGCGTGCGGTGGCCGCGATCGGCATCGCCGACCGCGCTGTTCTGCGCGACACCCTGCTGGTGACGCTGGCGAAGTCGGAAGAGGAGAAGCGCGCGCTGGCGGACTGCTTCGATCTGTTCTTCGCGGCGCCGGCGGCGAGCGGAGGCGCCTCGGCCGCGCAGGAAAACGACCCCGCCGCGCGGCCTCCCGAGAGCGAGCCGCCGGGGGCGGCCGACGCGGCGTCCGGCTTGTCGCCGCTTTCGGGGGAGAGTGAGGCAGCGGCTGAGCTCGGCCCGCTGGCGCAATTATTGCTGTCGCAGGATCGCAACGCTCTCGTCGCCGCTGTCGCCAATGCCGCGGGCGCGGCCTCGCTGCCGAATATCCGCGTCTTCACCCAGCGCGGCCTCTTCACCAGCCGCATGCTGGAGACGCTGGGCATTGCGCAGTTGCGCGACGATATCGACCGTCTCACCGTATCCAGCCCGGCCATGGCGGAGCGGCTCGCGGCGGCAACCGAAGGCCTGCGCGACATGGTGCGGGAGACGGTGACGCAGGCGCTGCTGCTGTACGGCCGCGAGGAATCGGAAAACCTGCGCAACGAGATCCTGCGCAACGCGCCGCTGGCGCGGATCGAGCCGCGGCAGATCGAGGCGATGCGGGCGCTGATCCGCAAGATCGCGCGGCGCCTGCGCGAGCGCTACAGCAAGCCGCGCAAGCGGCAGCGACGCGGCCATCTCGATGTCCGCCGCACGTTGCGCCGCAACGCCGCCTGGGGCGGCGTGCCGTTCCTCACCGCCTGGAAGCGCAAGCATCGCGACCGTCCAAAGATCGTGGCGCTGTGCGACGTCTCCGGCTCGGTCGCGCGGGTGTCCGATTTCTTTCTGCTGTTGATCCACAGCCTGCACGAGGTGGTGTCGGACGTGCGCTCCTTCGCGTTCTCCGGCCATCTCATCGAAGTCAGCGACATTCTCGAAACCATGCCGCCGGACGCCGCGATGCGCGAGATCATGACCAAGGTCGGCTTCGGCTCGTCGGACTACGGCACCTCGCTCGAGAATTTCGCGAAGGAGTGGCTCGACACCGTGACGCCGCAGACCACGGTGATCGTGCTTGGCGATGCCCGCAGCAACAACCTCGATCCGCGCGCCGATATCCTGCGCATGATCGGCGAGCGCGCCAAACGGCTGGTCTGGCTCAATCCGGAGAATCGCATGGCATGGGGATTCGGCGATTCCGAAATGCCGCGCTATGCCACCTTCTGCACGGTGGTGCGCCAGTGCGCCACCGCGCAGCAACTCGAACGCGCGATCTCCGATATCGTCGCCAGCTATCAGTAAGTCGCGTGAAGAACGGAAGGAGAGCCGCATGGCCGAACTGGAAATCCGCTTCGAGGACGGCACCAGCTATGAACACTACATGGGCGTCTGGAGCCGTCTCGTCGGCGAGGTGTTTCTCGACTGGCTGAAGCCTTCGCAGAACCTGCGCTGGATCGACGTCGGATGCGGCAGCGGCGCTTTCGCCGATCTCGTGGTCGAACGCTGCGCGCCGCGCGAGGTCCAGGGCATCGACCCTTCGGAAGCGCAACTCGCCTTTGCCCGTGCGCGGCCGTCGTCGGCGAAGGCCGAATTCCGGGTTGGCGATGCGATGGTGCTGCCGTTCGCCGATGGCAGCTTCGACGTGGCGGCGATGGCGCTCGTGATCTTCTTCGTTCCCGATCCGGCCAAGGGCGTCGCCGAAATGGCGCGCGTCGTGGCGCCGGGCGGATGCGTCGCGGCCTATGCCTGGGACATGTATGGCCTCGGCTTTCCACTCGAGCCGGTGCTCGCGGAATTGCGGGGGCTCGGCCAGATGCCGCCGAAGCCGCCGAGCATCGATGCCTCGCGTCTCACGACCATGCAGGCGCTGTGGCAGGGCGCCGGCCTCACCGGGATCGAGACGCGGCAGATCGAGGTGCAGCGCAGCTTCGCGGATTTCGAGACGTTCTGGGAGATCAGCATGACTGCGCCGAGCATTTCGGCGACGCTGGCTGCGATGCCGCCGGAGCAGGCCGCCGAGCTGAAAGAGCGGGTACGGGCAAAATTTGCGCCCGATGGCGCAGGCCGGATCGTCACCTCCGCCCGCGCCAATGCGGTGAAGGGCCGGGTGCCGGCATAGTGTCAGCCTGCATTCACGAACTTGAGATACTCAGGGCAGGCGGGGGCCTGCGCCGACATCACAGGGGAAGTCATGATCGAAGCGGTGATTTTCGATTTCGGCGGCGTGATCACGTCGTCGCCGTTCGAGGCCTTTGCGCGGTTCGAGGCGGAGCGCGGCCTGCCGGCCGATATCATTCGCCGCGTCAACGCCGCCAACCATCTCGAAAACGCCTGGGCTAGGTTTGAGCGTGCCGAGATCGATCTCGCCACCTTCGACGGACTGTTCGCCGAGGAATGCCGCGCGCTTGGCGCCGAGGTGCGCGGTCGCGACGTGCTGCCGCTGCTCTCCGGCCAGTTGCGGCCGGAGATGGTGGAGGCGCTGCGGCAAATCAAGGCGAAGTTCAAGACCGGCTGCATCACCAACAACCTGCCCGACAACGCGATCGGCAGCGCCAGCGGCCGCACGCTTTATATCGCCGAGGTGATGGCGCTGTTCGACCATATCATCGAGTCGGCCAAGATCGGCCTGCGCAAGCCCGATCCGCGCATCTATCGCCTGATGGTGGAGGAGCTTGGGGTCGATCCGAAGGCCTGCATCTATCTCGACGACCTCGGGGTCAATCTGAAGCCCGCACGCGACCTGGGCATGACCACCATCAAGGTGACGAGTGGCGAGCAGGCGATCGCCGAGCTCGAGGCGGCGACCGGGCTGCGGCTGCGCCCTTGAAGCCTAAGCTGCTGAACGCTTCCTCCTGTGCGCCGGGCGATGGGGGTGTCACGGGAAACATCCCGCAGCGGCGTGGATCGTGCCGTCGTCAGATAATGTAATGCCCCCATAACTTCATTGCAGTTGATGTCGGGGGCGGCGTCCCTCTATAGCGTTTTCGAGCGGAGTGGGAACCGGTTCGCACGAAGACCGCGCGTCGATCCAATAACCTGAAGTCTTTCATTGTTTCCATGAAATGGTGAAAGAGTCCGGTCGGCGCGAGGCGACAGCGAACGAACCGGGAGCCTCGCTGGCTGGGGAGCGAAACGGGTGAGCCGCATCGATGCGGCTCGGACGGCGCGGCGGCAGCGTCGCGCTATGCGGTCCCGGCGATTGGCTACGCTGTGCCGGCGACATGATCTGCCAGGAGGGGTGCGAATGACAAGGAAGGTTGCGCTGATTGCGGGAGTCGGCGGCATGTGCGGCGGCAACATGGCGCGCCTGCTGCACGATACCGGGGAATGGGACGTGATCGGCGTCTCGCGCGGCGATCCCGAGCTCGGCGACTGGGTGCGCCACATTCCCGTCGATCTGCTCGACCGCGAGGCCACGCTGAAGGCGCTGGGCGAGGTGAAGGGGGTCACCCACATCTTCTACACTGCGCTGCTGAACGGCCGGACGCTGGATGAAGAGAATGATCTCAACACCCGCATGGCGCAGAACTTTTTCGACGGTGCGATTCCGCATGCCGGCGAGCTGCGGCACGTCCACGTGCTCGAAGGCGTGAAGTGGTACGGCTATCACCTCGGCGCCTACAAGACGCCGGCGCGGGAAGACGATCCGCCGTGCGTTCCGCCTTATTTCTACGAGGCGCAGCACAATCATGTGCTCAAGCTGCAGCAGGGCAAGTCGTGGACCTGGTCGACGACGCGGCCCGGCGCCGTGTGCGGCTATGGCAACGGCGCGCGGATCAACCTGATGACGGTGATCGCGGCCTATGGCACCATCATGAAGGCGCTCAAGCTGCCGCTGTATTTCCCCGGCGACGAGGCGACCTATAACGCAATCACCTTCGCCTCCGATGTCCGCATTCTCAACCGCGCGATGCTGTGGGCTTCCACCGATCCGCGCGCGGCCAACCAGGCCTTCAACGTCGGCAACGGCGATTCCTTCCGCTGGCGCTACATGTGGCCGCGTATCGCCGCGCTGTTCGGGATCGAGCCGGGGCCGGTGAAGGAGATGCGTCTCACCGAGTTCATGGCGGACAAGGCCGAGCTGTGGAATAAGATCATCGCCGAGCACGGCCTGCGCCAGACCGATCTGTTCCGCCTGGTGCCGTGGGCTTATGCCGACACCGTGTTTCGCCGCAAGTGGGACAACATGATCAGCATGGTGAAGGCCTATCAGTACGGCTTTACCGAGATGATCGACAGCGAGCAGATGATGGCCGACATCATCGGCGATTTCCGTAAGCAGAAGATCATTCCCTGAGCCGCGTGCCGTTCCACGGCGTCCCGCAGCCGTGCTGTCCTCAGGGTCTGACCGGAAAATAAGAGCGCATCGCCGTCGACAGGCGTCGGCGCGCCCGGCCCGCTGAGGTAGCCGCTTCTTCAGCGGCCCGCGAAGGGCGAGGGCCCTGGCTTGCGTCATCCTTCGAGGGCGATGCAAGGGCATCGCCGCCTCAGGATGACGCTTCGAGGCGCGCTGAGCCTGTCATCGGGCCGGCGGAGCCGGACCCGTTGGCTTGCACCTCAGGACGACGCGTCGAGGCTCGGGCTTCGCCCTCGCGCCTCGGGATGCCGGCATTCCGCGCTTGTCGCGGGCATGCAGTCGCGCGCAGAAAAAAGCCCCGCCTCCGGCGTGCCGGACGCGAGGCAGTTGCCCTGCTCGGGAGCAGAAGGGATCAGCCTGCCGCCTTGGCGAGGCGTCCGGACTCGATCGCGTCGATCTGCAGCGCGATGAAGCGGCTGTAGATGCGGCACTGGGAGAACGCGCCGCCGGTGAACCACAGGCCGGGCTGGCGTGTGCGCACCCACATGTTCCGCAGTTCCTGGGTCGCGTCGTCGAAGCCCCAGATCGGACCGACGCGTTCGGCGACGTCCTCGCCGAACAGCGCGCCGACCATGTGGCCCTGACCCTTGTAGCCCGTGGCCAGCACCACGAGATCGGCCGTCCGGACCGAGCCGTCGGCCAGCGCGACGCCATCGGCCACGAAGGTCTTGATGTCGTGGGCCTGGATCAGGCCGATCCTGCCATCGGCGATCAGCTCGGAGCAGCCGACGTTGAAGTAATAGCCGCCGCCGCGCTGCCGGAATTTGAGCGGCCAGCCGGTGCCGTCCTCGCCGAATTCGAGCCGGAAGCCGGCCTTTTCCAGCCGCTCCAGCAGCGGCGCGTCGAGCTTCTTCACCTCGTCGGTGACCAGCTTGTGCGCCATCTTCATCACTGCCAGCGGCACTGAGGAATTGATGGTGTCGCGCACCTCGATCGGCGGGCCGTCCCCGAGATAGGTCTTGTCGTAGAGCTGCGCGCTCGGATCGACATTGATGACCATGGTGGGGCTGCGCTGCACCATGGTCACCGCGGCGCCGTGCGCCTGCAGCTCCTGCGCGATGTCATGGGCGCTGGTGCCCGTGCCCATCACCAATGCCGATTTCCCGGTCCAGTCCGCGCCCTTGGTGAACTGGCTCGAATGCAGGACGGTGCCGCCGAAATTCTCGAGGGTCGGAATCCTCGGAATGTTCGGCACGCTGCTGACGCTGGTGGCGAGCACGATATGCTTGGGGTGCAGCGTGCGGGCGGAGCCGTCGGCTCGCCGGATCTCGGCTCGCCAAGTCTGGCTCGCCTCATCATAGCGCGCGCCTTCGAAGGTGGTGCGGGTCCAGAAGTTGAGATCCATGCTCTCGACATAGGTCTCGAGCCAGTTGGCGATCTTGTCCTTCGGGATGTAGTCCGGCCACGTCACCGGAAACGGCATGTAGCGCAGGTGATTGACCGGGGTCTTGTTGTGCAGCTTCAACCCGTTGTAGCGCAGCCGCCAGTTGTCGCCGATGCGCTCCTCCTTGTCGACGATCAGCACGTCGAAGCCGATCCGCTTCAGCTCTACCGCGGCGGAGACGCCGGCATGGCCGCCGCCGACCACCAGCACGTCGGGTTCGCGGCCGACATAGGCGGCGTCGGCCTCGCGCTGTTCGGCCCAGCTCGGCTCGGCGAAGTCGCGTGCATGGGAGATCGGACCATTGTCCTCGCGGCGGCTCGCGCACAGCGCGTCCATGTCGAGCAGCGTCGAGAAGGTCCAGGCCTGCGCCGGCGCAGCGGCCTGTGAGCCCGGCAGCAGCCGGACCACGCCCAGGCCCGGCCCGTTGTCGCAGGTGAAGCGGAAGATCGCCTCGATCACCTCGCGCCCCGCCACCACCGCGCGGCGCGGCGTCAGCAGATCGGAGGCGACGGTGAAGCCGGTCGCGTTCGCCGCTGCGGCGTTGCGCAGCAGGGCGTCGCACAGCCTGTCGTTGCCGCTGATGGTGACGATCTCCCACGAGAGGCCGCACAGGTTGCGCCAGTGGCAATCCTGCACGAACAGCGTGGCGAGTGCGGTTCCATCCCGCGCCGACAGCGATCGGTCAAGCGCGGCGATCCACGTCCTTGCCTGATCCTCGGCCGATGCTTCGACCTTGTTCAACATTGCGTTCTCCCCCTGTCAGTTGCGGCGGCATGCGGCGCACCACACCGGCATGGCGGCGAGGTTTCAACTGAAGGAAAGTCATCCGATAATAATATTTTGTAATGAGGTGCGGCGCGAGCCCGGCCGGGCGCTCAGGACGCCTTGGCGAATTCCGCCGCGCTCTTGCGCAGCCAGCTCAGGAAACTGCGGCCCTTGCGGTTGAGCGGCCGGTTTTTCGGCCACATCACATAATGCGCCAGCCGGCGCTCGAACGGGGCATTGAACAGGGGAACCAGCGTGCCCTCGCGCAATTCGTTGCGCAGCAGATGAAGCTGGCCCATGGCGACCCCGACGCCTTCCACCGCTGCCTGATAGGTCAGGATCGAGGTCGAGAAGCTGATGCCATCCTCCGAGAGCAGGTCGGTGCGATGCACCGCGGCGAGCCAGTCGTGCCAGTCGGTGCGGCGATAGCGCGAATGCAGCATCGGCACCTTCCTGAGATCGTCGAGCTCGTGCAGCTTCACCTTCTCGAGCAGCTTCGGACTGCAGACCGGCTGTATCAGGTCCTTGAACAGCAATTCGGCCTCGGCGCCGCGCCATTGGCCATCGCCGAACTGGATCGCGAGGTCGACGGTGTCCTTCTCGAAATCCACCGGCGCCACGGCATTGCTGATGTTCAGCTTGATGTTCGGATAGGCGACATAGAACGAGGGGAGCCGCTGGATCAGCCACTTCGACGCGAACGTTGTATAGGTGCGCACGTTGAGCGGCTCGATCTTGCGCGTCGCGGTCAGGTTGGCGGAGGCGCTGGCGATGATCTGGAAGGCGGGCGCGATCTGGCGGTGGAACTGGTCGCCGATCGCCGTCAGCCGCACGCCCTGCTTGTCGCGCTCGAACAGGCGGACGCCGAGATAGTTTTCCAGGGTCTGGATCTGACGGCTCACCGCCGGCTGGGTGACACGCAGTTTTTGCGCGGCGCGCGTGAAGCTGCCGAGTCGGGCGGTGATCTCGAAAACATGCAGCGGATTCAAGGGTGGCATCGGTTCCGACATCGCGCCGCTCCATTACAAAAACTCATATAGAAATAATATTTCGGTAGTTGCGCGTCAAATCCGCTTTCCCGAAAACAGCTTGAGCAACTCTAAGCCCGGTAACCTTGTCCATGATCGATGATTTGACCGAAGAGCAGCGCGCGTTTGCCGACTCGGTGCGGCGTTTCGCGGAAGCTCACCTGGCCGATGGAGCCCTGGAGCGTGCGCACAATCCGCGGTTTCCGTTCGACGTGGCGCAGAAGCTCGCGGCGCAGGGCCTGCTCGGCATCGCCTTCGACGAGAAGGACGGCGGGCAGGGCGGCACGCTGATGGACTCGATCATCGCCATCGAGCAGATCGCGGCGGTGTGCCCGCGCAGCGCCGACGTGGTGCAGGCGGGCAACTTCGGCCCGATCCGCACCTTTGTCGAATATGCCAGCGAGGAGCAGAAGAAGCGCTTCCTGCCGGATCTGCTGGCGGGCCGCTCGGTGATCAGCCTCGGCATGAGCGAGCCCGACGCAGGCTCCGCGGTCACCGAACTGAAGACCTCCGCGCGCAAGGACGGCGATCACTACGTCATCAACGGCACCAAGATCTTCGGTACGCACAGCCCCGACGCCTCGCTGTTCCTGATCTATCTCAGGTTCGGCCCGGGCGTGAACGGCATCGGCTCGGTGCTGGTCGAACGCGGCACGCCCGGCTTCACCATCGGCAAGCCGTCGCCGTTCATGAGCGGCGAGGAGTGGAGCCAGCTCTATTTCGAGGATTGCCGTATTCCCGCGGAGAACCTGCTGCTCGGCGAAGGCGGCTTCAAGAAACAGATCGCCGGCTTCAATGTGGAGCGGCTCGGCAATTCGTCGCGCTCGCTGGCACTCGGACGCTATGCGTTCGAGCTGGCCAAGGGCCACGCGCTGGTGCGCAAGCAGTTCGGTCGCCCGCTGTGCGAATTCCAGGGATTGCAATGGAAATTCGCCGACATGGCGCTCAAGCTGGAATCGGCGCGGCTGCTGCTCTATCGCGCCGCGCGCGTCACCGATGGCCTGCCGACCGCGTTCGATACCGCGCTCGCCAAGCTCGCCTGCAACCAGGCCGGCTTCGAGGTGGCGAATGAGGCAGTGCAGATCATGGGCGGCACCGGCTATAGTCAGGAAGCGCTGGCGGAATATTGCATGCGCCGGACGCGCGGATGGATGATTGCGGGCGGTTCGACCGAAGTGCTGAAGAACCGCGTCGCCGAACACATCTTCGAGCAGCGCTTCGATCAGCGGAGGGTGCAGGCCCGTGCTGCAGAGTAGAACGGCTTTACAACCGGCGGATCTGGCACAGGCGCTGCTGGCGCCGCGCAGCGTCGCGATCGTCGGTGCCTCGGCCGATCCGTCGAAGGTGGCGGCGCGCCCGCTGCAGTATCTGCGTCAGGCCGGCTATGCCGGCAACGTCTATCCGATCAATCCGCGGCGCGACAGCGTGCTGGGCGAGCAGGCCTGGCCGTCGCTGGCGGCGCTGCCGGAGGTGCCGGATCATGCCTTTATCCTCGCGGGGGCAGAGGAGGTGGTGGCAGCGGTGCGCGACTGCGCTGCGCGCGGCGTCGCCGTTGCCACCATCCTCGCGACTGGCTTCGCGGAGGCGGGCGGGGAGGGCCAGCGCCGCGTCGCCGAGCTGCAGGAGATCGTGAGGACGAGCGGGTTGCGGATCCTTGGGCCGTCCAGCATCGGGCTCGTCAATCTGCATCACAAGGCGCTGCTCACCGCCAATGCCGCCTTCGCCGAGCCGGATCTTCCGATCGGAGGCACTTTCGTCGCCTCGCATAGCGGAAGCATGCTCGGCGCGCTGGTCTCGCGCGGCAAGGCGCGTGCGGCACGCTTCGCCGGCCTGGTCTCTGTCGGCAACGAGATCGACCTGACGCTCGGCGAAATCTGCGCGCTGACGCTCGATGATCCGGCGGTCACCGGCTACATGCTGTTTCTCGAAAGCCTGCGGCATGCCGGCGATCTGCGCAGCTTCGCTGTCGAGGCCGCGCGACGCAACAAGCCGGTGGTGGCCTACAAGCTCGGCCGCTCCCAGCAGGCCGCGGAGCTGGCGCTGTCGCATACCGGTGCGCTCGCGGGCGAGGACGATATCGCCGATGCGTTCCTCGCCGATTGCGGCATCGCGCGGGTGGAGAATTTCGAGGCGCTGCTGGAGACGCTGCCGTTGCTGACGCGCGTTCCGGCGGGTGCGGTGCGCGGCCGCGCGCCCCGCGTCGGCGTGGTGACCACCACCGGCGGCGGCGCCGCCATGGTGGTCGACGGGCTCGGCCTGCGCGGCGTCGATGTGATCGCGCCGCCGGATGCGACATTTGCACGCCTGCAGACGGCCGGCGTCAAGGTGGAGCGCGGCACGCTGGTCGACCTCACCATGGCGGGCACACGCCCCGACGTGATGAAAGCAGCCCTCGACGTGATGCTGTCGGCGCCGGATTTCGATCTCGTCGTCGCGGTGACCGGATCGTCGGCGCGTTTCCGTCCGGATCTCGCGGTGAAACCGGTGATCGAAAGCGCGGCTTCAGGCAAGCCGCTGGTGTCGTTCCTGGCGCCGGATGCGCCAGAGGCGCTCGCCATGCTGGCCGAGGCCGGGGTGCCGAACTTCCGCACGCCGGAGGCCTGCGCCGATGCCATCGCTGCGGCGTTCGGCCGCCGCGCGCCGGAACAGCCGCCCCCGCTGCGGCGACGGACGAAGCAGCGCGGTCTGGCGCAGCTCAACGAGCAGGAAGCCTATCGGCTGTTCGAACGGGTCGGCCTGCCGTGCGCGCCATCGGTGGCCTTGCCGGTCGATGCGCGGGAGGTCGCACTGCCGTTCGCCTATCCGGTCGCGGTCAAGCTGTTGTCCGATACCATCGCGCACAAGAGCGATGTCGGCGGCGTGGTGCTCAACGTCCGCGACGATGAGGCTCTCAAGGCGGCGATCGCCGGCATCGTTCAATCGGTGCGCGCCAAGGCGCCTGACGCCGCGGTCACGCACGTCATCGTGCAGCCGATGATGTCGGGCCTCGGCGAACTGCTGCTCGGCTATCGCAAGGACGCCGATGCGGGCCCGGTGGTGCTGCTCGCCGCCGGCGGCGTCTTCACCGAGGTCTATCGGGATCGCAGCATCCGTCTCGCCCCGGTGTCGCTGCAAAGCGCGCGCGAGATGATCACGGAGCTCGCCATCACACGGACGCTGACGGGCTTTCGCGGCCGGCCGGCGGGCGATCTCGAGGCGCTGGCGCAGGCGATCGTATCGCTGTCGCGACTGGCGCTCGACGAGGAGTTCGATGTGCGCGACGCCGAGATCAACCCATTGGTCGTGCGGCGCGAGGGCGAGGGTGTGCTTGCGCTCGATGCGCTGGTGAGGCTTGCGTGACATGAGCATCGCTTCGATCGAACAGCTCGCCGACAGGGTCAATGCCGATACCATGCTGGTGTGGCGCGGGCGCTATCTCTCGACCCGCTTCCTGCTCGAGGTCGGCGACACGCAGTGGCTGGTCGGCATCCACGAGGGCCGGGTCGTGTCGATCGCGCGCGGCCCGTTCGTGATGCCGTCCTGGTCGTTTGCCCTGCGCGCGCCGGAGAGCGAGTGGCGCGCATTCTGGAGCGCCGATCCGCGCCCCGGCTTCCATGACCTGATGGCGCTGATCAAGCGGCGCGCGCTGAAGGCCGAGGGCGACCTGCGGGTCTTCATGTCGCACCTGCGCTACTTCAAGGAAGTGATGGTGAAGCTGCGCGCGCAGGAGGCCCGCCCATGACCGCCGCGTTCGAGCCGATCATCGGCCGCTATCTCAACACCAGGATTCTCGGCCGGCCGCAGCGCCTCTATGTCGAGGAGGCGGGCAGCGGCGTGCCGCTGCTTTGCCTGCACACGGCGGGCTCCGACGGCCGGCAGTATCGCGGCCTGCTGAACGATGCGGAGATCACGGCAAAGCATCGCGTTATCGCGTTCGACATGCCCTGGCACGGCAAGTCGTCGCCGCCCGCCGGCTGGCACAACGAGGAGTACAAGCTCACATCGTCGGATTACACGACGATGATTCTCGAGGTGATGGACGCGCTCGGGCTCGATCGCCCCATTGTGATGGGCTGTTCGATCGGCGGCCGCATCGTGCTGCATCTGGCGCTCGACCATCCGGAGCGGTTTCGCGGCATCATCGGGCTGCAGGCCGGCGCGCATGTCAATCCCTATTACGACCTGAACTTCCTGCACCGGCCCGACGTGCATGGCGGCGAGGTCTGCGCCGCGGTGGTGTCCGGGCTGGTCGGGCCGCACACGCCGGAGAAGGATCGCTGGGAAACGCTGTGGCACTACATGCAGGGCGGCCCGGGCGTGTTCAAGGGCGATCTGCACTTCTATAAGATCGACGGCGATATCCGCGATCGCGTTGCGAAAATCGATACCAGCCGCTGCCCGCTGTTCCTGCTCTCGGGCGAGTACGACTATTCGTGCACGCCACAGGAGACGCTCGAGGTGGCGCGCTCCGTCGCCGGCGCCGAGG
>Ga0180217_1003923_pt1 | contig 12160 bp, 12 predicted proteins | sample eDN3rd37CBELigOP_FD_128521 | JGI IMG/M metagenome (GOLD analysis project Ga0180217, IMG submission 128521) | Enriched Organic Plus compost microbial communities from Emeryville, California, USA - eDNA 3rd pass 37_C BE-Lig OP (version 2) (version 2) ... | reverse complement strand
TTGGCCTCGTCCACGGTGTCGAACACCGGCAGGCCGAGGTGGGTCGATCCGCCCTTTCCGGGCGAGGTACCGCCGACCATCTTGGTGCCATAGGCAATGGCCTGCTCGGAATGGAAGGTGCCGTTCTTGCCGGTGAAACCCTGGCAGATGACCTTGGTGTTGTTGTCGACCAGGATAGGCATCAGGCGTTCCCCTTCACGGCCTTGACGATCTTCTGGGCGGCATCATCGAGGTCGTCGGCGGAAACGACGTTCAGTCCCGAATCGGCGATGATTTTCTTGCCCAGTTCGACATTGGTGCCTTCGAGGCGCACCACCAGCGGAACCTCGAGCCCCGCCTCCTTAACCGCCGCCACGACGCCTTCGGCGATCACGTCGCATTTCATGATGCCGCCGAAGATGTTGACCAGGATGCCCTGGACGCGCGGATCGGATGTGATGATCTTGAACGCGGCCGTCACCTTCTCGCGGCTGGCGCTGCCGCCGACGTCGAGGAAGTTGGCCGGCTCCATGCCGTAAAGCTTGATGATGTCCATCGTCGCCATGGCAAGACCGGCACCGTTGACCATGCAGCCGATCGTGCCGTCGAGCGCGACATAATTGAGATCGTATTTGGACGCCTCGATCTCCTTCGCGTCCTCCTCGGTCTCGTCGCGCAGCGCCAGCACGTCAGGATGGCGATAAAGCGCGTTGTCGTCGAAACCGACCTTGGCATCGAGGCAGATCAGGTTGCCGTCCTTGGTGACGACCAGCGGATTGACCTCCAGCAGCGCCATGTCCTTCTCGACGAAGGCCCGATGAAGGTTGGTCAGAAGGCCGCTCATCTGCTTCTGCTGGTCGGCGTTGAGCCCCAGCGCCTTGGCGATGCGCCGCACGTGGTGCGGGCAGACATTCGCGACCGGATCGATGGAGATCGTAACGATCTTGTCGGGCGTGTCGTGGGCCACCTGCTCGATGTCCATGCCGCCCTCGGTCGAGACGACGACCGCGACACGCGAGGTGGCCCGATCCACCAGCATCGACAGGTAGAACTCCTTGTCGATGGCCGAGCCCTCCTCGATGTAGAGCCGGTGGACCTCCTTGCCCGCCGAGCCCGTCTGGTGCGTGACCAGCGTGGAGCCGAGCAGGCGCGCGGCCTCCCTCTTCACATCGTCGACGGCCTTGACGACCTTGACGCCACCCGCCTTGCCACGGCCACCAGCGTGGATCTGGGCCTTCACGACCCAGACCGGGCCGCCAAGCTGTTCGGCGGCCTTGACGGCCTCCTCGACGCTGAACGCCGGCAGGCCCTTGGGGACCGGCACGCCGAACGAGCCCAGAACCTGCTTGGCCTGATATTCGTGGATATTCATGCCGTTCCCCTACCCGCTGGCCCGTTACTTCTTGCCCAGGTCGGGCGCGATCTTCTGGCAGGCGTCCACCAGTCCCTTCACCGCATTCGCGGATTGGTCGAACATCTCGCGCTCGGCGCCGGACAGTTCCAGCTCCACGATGCGCTCGACGCCCTTGGCGCCGATCACCACCGGCACGCCGACATAGAGGTTCTTGACCCCGTATTCGCCGCTGAGCCAGGCCGCGCAGGGCAGCACCCGCTTCTTGTCGCGCAGGTAGCTCTCCGCCATCGCGATCGCCGACGAGGCCGGCGCATAGAAGGCCGAGCCGGTCTTGAGCAGGTTGACGATCTCGGCGCCACCGTTGCGGGTGCGGTCGAAAATCTCGTCCACACGCTTCTGCGTGGTCCAGCCCATCTTGATCAGATCGGGCAGCGGAATGCCGGCCACCGTCGAATAGCGGGCCATCGGCACCATCGTGTCGCCGTGGCCGCCGAGCACGAAGGCGCTGACGTCCTCCACCGACACGTTGAACTCGTCAGCCAGGAAGTAGCGCAGCCGGGCCGAGTCGAGCACGCCCGCCATGCCCACGACCATCGTCTTGGGCAGGCCCGAGGCCTTCTGAAGCGCCCAGACCATCGCGTCGAGCGGATTGGTGATGCAGATCACGAAGGCGTTCGGGGCGTATTTCTTGATGCCCGCGCCGACCTGATCCATGACCTTCAGGTTGATGCCGAGCAGGTCGTCGCGGCTCATGCCCGGCTTGCGCGGCACGCCGGCGGTGACGATGCAGACGTCCGCGCCCTCGATCTGCTCATACGAATTGATGCCCGCCATGCGGGAATCGAAGCCTTCGACCGGAGAGGATTGCGCAAGGTCGAGCGCCTTGCCCTGGGGGATGCCTTCGGCAATGTCGAACAGCACCACATCGCCGAGTTCCTTGAGGCCGACGAGATGGGCGAGCGTGCCGCCGATCTGGCCGGCGCCAATCAACGCAATCTTATTACGCGCCATGGAGGAGAGCCCTTCAGAAGGAGAGACCGCCGTTGCAGCGGAGGGCGGTGGGTTAACCCGTCCGGCCGGAGGGTTCAAGTCGCCCGAACGGCTGGGCAGCCCCCGTCCCACCGGCACGCCTCGCAAAGGCGGGCTTGAGGATGAATGGATCGCGGCGGGACCGGAGCCGATGACAAGGCGTCCGGTCACGACGAAGTCAGCATCGTCCATCTTTGCCACCGCGCCATGACAGCCTAAAATGCCGCCATGATCGCTGGATTTCGCGCGCGCGCCCTGGCGTTTGCACTGCTGCTCCCAGGGCTCCCGGGACCGGCCGCGGCGCAGGATGTCCTGCCCCCCGCCCCGCCGGGCGGCGAGATGCTGGAGCCCCTGCAACCTCCGGACACACTGCCTCGTATCGACGCCGACAAGACGCGCGGGCTGGATTTCCTCTTCGATGCGCTCAAGGCGGCTCCCGATGCCGAGGCGGCCCGCTTCATCGAGAACCGGATCTGGGCCCAGTGGATGCGCTCAGGCAGCGACACCGCCGGCCTGCTGATGTCGCGAGTCCGCGAGGCGGTGCAGGGCCAGGACCTCGATCTGGCGGTGCGGCTGCTGGATGCGCTCGTTCAGGTGCGCCCGGATTACGTCGAGGGCTGGAACCGCCGCGCCACGCTGCATTTCCTGCAAAAGGATTTTTCACGGGCGATGGCGGACCTCGAACAAGTCCTGCGACGCGAGCCGCGCCACTTCGGCGCGCTGTCCGGGGTCGGCATCATCTTGCAGGAGTTCGGCCGGGACCAAGGCGCGCTCGACGCCTTCCGCCGGGCGCTCTCGATCCATCCGCACCTCCAGCGGGTGCCGGAGATCGTCAAGCGGCTGTCGGAGAAGGTCGAGGGCCGGGATATTTGATTCAGCCCTGTTGGCCGGCGCGGCTTACTCCGTGAACGCCGCCAGATTCGCCAGTGTCGAGGCCATGCCGGCCGCGTGATCCTCCGGCTTTATGCCATCCGGCACGTCGGTGCACCGGATCGTGACCTTGGTGCCGCCCTCCACCGGTTCGAGCGTCGTCGTCACGATCATCGTGCCGGCGAAGGCCGGATCGTCGCTTTCGAATATCACCCGCTCGACGACGCGCTCGTCGGGCACCAATTCAACGAAACGACCGTCAAACACGTCCTCGTGCGCGGAGGTCTTACCGGCGGCCGTAGAGTCGTCGGTCGCATACGAAAACACCATCCGGAAAGCGCCGCCCTCGCGGGGATCGAACGCCAGGACCCGCCCCTTCATCCCTTGAGGCGGGCGCCATGTCTCGATGGCGCGCGGATCGAGGAGCGCCCGATAAATTGTCGGCGGCGATGCCTTGATGATCCTCGAAGCCGAATCAACCCGCTTCGGGCTTGGGACATCCGTCATGCACCTCGTCCATTTGCCAGGGGCGCTCAGCCGCCCTCCACCTGCGCATCCACAAAGGCGATCCGCAGCATGTTGGTCGCCCCCGGCGTGCCGAGCGGCAGGCCGGCCACGATGATCACGCGGCGGCCCGGATCGGCGAAGCCCTCCTTGTGGGCGATGCGGCAGGCCCGCTCGACCATGTCGTCCTGGTCGTGGGCGTCCTCGGCCACCACGCAATGCACGCCCCAGGCCACGGACAGCCGCCGTCCGGTGTCCAAGTTGGGCGAGATCGCCACGATCGGCGATTCCGGCCGCTCGCGCGACACGCGCAGCGCCGTCGAACCCGAACTGGTCCAGCAGATGACCGCGGCGAGGTCCAGCGTCTCGGCGATCTGGCGCGTGGCGGCGGCGATCGCGTCGGCGCCCGTCGCCTCCGGCTCGGTGCGCTGGGCGCGCAGGATCGTATGATACGAATCGCCGCCCTCGACCTCCTCGGCGATGCGGTTCATCGTCTGCACCGCCTCGATCGGATACTGGCCTGCGGCCGATTCGGCCGACAGCATCACCGCGTCCGCGCCCTCGAAAATGGCGGTGGCGACGTCGGACACCTCGGCGCGCGTCGGCACCGGGCTCGAAATCATCGATTCCAGCATCTGGGTGGCCACCACCACCGGCTTGCCGGCGCGGCGCGCGGAGCGGGTGAGCATCTTCTGGATGCCCGGCACCTTTTCCAACGGCAATTCGACGCCGAGATCGCCGCGCGCGACCATGATCGCATCGGCAACGACCAGGATGTCGTCGAGCCGGGCCACGGCCTGCGGCTTTTCGATCTTGGCCATGACCAAGGCGCGCCCGCGCGTCATCTTCTTGGCCTCGGCGATATCGTCGGGCCGCTGCACGAACGACAGGCCCACCCAATCGATGCCGGCGTCCAGCGCCGCCTCCAGGTCGGAGCGGTCCTTCGCCGTCATGGCCGAGAACGGAATGGTCGTGTCCGGCAGGCTCACGCCCTTGCGGTCCGACAACCGCCCGCCGACCTCGACCCGGGTCTCGATGCGGTCATGGCTCGCGGAGGTGGTCACCAGACGAATCTTGCCATCGTCCAGCAGCAGCGTATGGCCCGGCTCGATGCCGACGAAAATCTCCGGATGGGGCAGATAGACCCGCTCCGCGTTGCCGGGGGCGCTGCTGTTGTCGAAGACGAAGCGCGCGCCATTCTCCAGCATCGCGCCGCCGTTCTCGAAGGCGCCGACGCGCAGCTTGGGCCCCTGCAAGTCCACGAGGATGCCGATGGGACGGTCGTGCTCGGCCTCGACGGCGCGGATCGCGGCCACCATCTCCCGCATCCGGTCGTGGGGCGTATGGCTCATGTTGATACGGAAGACGTCCACGCCGGCAAAGAACAGCTTGCCGATCATCTCCGCCGACGAGGATGCGGGGCCGAGCGTGGCCACGACCTTGGTCCGTCGCATACGTCTCATGGCTTCAACGCTCCCCCACGCGCTCCGGCCTTGGGCGGCAGCAATTCGAGGCCAGGAATGGGCTGGGGCGATCCCGATTCTCCTGAATCGGTGAGCTGCACCGTCCAGGCGCGTTGTTCTCTCGTGTCCACTTCGAAAAATCCGGTCCTGTCGTATCCACGGGCGAGGCAATCCTCAGTGCCGCGAATCGTAAACTCCTTTTCTCTCGTACACATGAATGCCTGACCGGACCATTCCCCGCCGCGGTCGTAGTCCACCGCATAGACGTAATAATAGCGGGCGACCAAGGTCCCCTTGACCAGCGTCTCGCAGCTTCGGGCGGGCAGATTCCACCAGCCCTCCGAGACCCAGCTCTGCTGGTCCTTGTAGCCGATGGCGACGCCGACACGGCTGCCGGTGTTGTTGCACATGGTGAAGTCGGCGCGGGCTTCGCCGCTCGACAGGGCGACGGCGGCGGCCACGGCGAAGACCGCCGCGAGGGCGCGGCCCAGGAGCCGGAAGGGCTCCGCTGGACGGCGCCGATCCCGTTGAAATCGCTGCGAATTCAAGATGCGCTGCCCTTCGATCGTAAGGCCGGTATCGCGTGAAGGCTCACGGCCTGTCAACGAGGATGGCGCGGAAGTCATTGACATTCGTGCAGGTCGGCCCGGTCTCCACCAAGTCCCCCAGGCGGCCGAAGAAGCCGGTGGAATCGTTGTCGGCAAGAAACGCGGCGGGATCGAGACCGAGAGCGCGTGCCCGCGCGATGGTCGCCGGATCGATCACCGCCCCGGCGGGGTCGGCCACATCGCCTCCCCCGCCATCGGTGCCGTCGGTGTCGGCCGAGAGCGCCACGATCCCGCGAGTGCCGTCGAGCGCAAGGGCCAAGGCCAGCGCATATTCCTGATTCGGTCCGCCCCGCCCCTGCCCGCGCATGGTGACCGTCAGTTCGCCGCCCGACAGGATCACCGCGCGCCGGCCCTGCGCCTGAAGGTCGCGCGCGAGCCGCGCGTGCTCGGCGGCCACCTCGCGCGCCTCGCCTTCGATCCGGTCTCCAAGAAGAATGCATTCGTACCCCGCCGCGCGCACCGCCTTGGCAGCCGCGGCAAAAGCATCCGCCGGGCGCGCGATCAGCAGGTACCGTGAATCGGCGAAGACGGCATCGCCCGGCTTCGGCGTCTCGTTTGCGGGATCGGCCAACGCGCGCTCAACGGCCGCGGACAGGCTGAGGTGGTAGCGGCGCACCACGCCACGGGCCTGGGCCAGAGTGCTCGGATCGGAAACCGTCGGACCGGAGCCGATCACGGCGGGATCGTCCCCCGGCACGTCGGAGATCGCCAAGGTGGTGACGGGCGCGGGATGCGCATGCTGGACCAGGCGTCCGCCCTTGATCCGCGACAGGTGCTTGCGGACCGCGTTGATTTCATCGATCGGCGCGCCGGACCGCAACAGCGCCCGCGTGACGGCTTGTTTGTCGGAAAACGTCAATCCCGAGACCGGCGCGATCCAATTGGCCGATGCGCCGCCGGAGAGAAGCACGAGGACGAGATCGTCCGCGCCCGCGCCATCAGCCAGTTCGAGTGTGCGCTTCGTCGCGGCAAGACCGGCGGCATCCGGCACCGGGTGGCCGGCCTCGACGACCTCGATGCGCTCGGTTGGCCGCGCGTAGCCGTGGCGGGTGACCGCCAGCCCGGACAGCCGGTGCAGCGGCATCCGGTACCGGTAATGCTGCTCGGCAACCTCCGCCATCGCGCCGGCGGCCTTGCCAGCCGCAAGGATGATCAGCCGTCCGTCGGGAACCGGCGGCAAATGAGCCGGCAGGCAGCCAGAGGGATGGGCCGTCGCCACCGCCTCCGCGAACAAGGCCCGCAGCAAGCGCAGGCGCTCCACCCTGTTGGTTTCGTCCGTGGTCATCACACCCCATGTAGCCGCCCCGGGCCGAGGATACCGCTAAAAGAAAAGATTTGCGCACGCCATGCGCTTGCCCGCTGTCGCGGCCGCTCTTTACCGATTATAATCATTCAAAATTTGCAACCAGAAAGGGAGTGAGCCCGCACCAGCGATGCATGACAGCCGCGCCCCGCCCAAAGACGGCCGGCGCGACGCAGGGCCGATCATCCGGACAGCAACCAGTCGTATCCAATGGAGAAACGCATATGGCGGTTTCATTGACGATCAACGGCAAGCCGGCGAGCGTGGACGCTGGCGACGACACGCCGCTTCTCTGGGTCATTCGAGAGCATCTGAAGCTCTATGGCACGAAGTACGGCTGCGGGACCGGACTATGCGGCGCCTGCACCGTGCATGTGGACGGCAAGGCCGAGCGGTCATGCCTCACGGCATTGTCCACCGTCGCGGGCAAGAGCGTGACCACCATCGAGGGCCTGTCGGCCGACGGCGACCATCCGCTCCAGAGGGCGTGGGTGGCCGAGCAGGTGCCGCAATGCGGCTACTGCCAGTCCGGGCAGATCATGCAGGCGGCAGAGTTGCTCGCCTCGAACAAAAGCCCCAGCCGCGATCAGATCGTCGAGCACATGAACGGCAACATCTGCCGTTGCGGCACCTATCCACGCATCGTGCGCGCCATCGAGCGCGCCACACGGGAGGGCTGATCCATGAACGCGCCCTTTAAGCCCCAAGCCGACGCCGCCCACGCGAGCGGACTCAATCGCCGTCAAATGCTCGCCGGCACCGCCGGCCTGTCCCTGGCCTTCGCCATCGCGCCGATCATCCCCGGTGACAGCGACGTCGCCCATGCCCATCACGAGGGCGAACACGGCCGGATCAACGCCTGGGTCAACATCGACACCGACGGCACCATCACCATCATGGCTCCGGCGCCGGAGATGGGACAGGGAGTCTACACGGCCCTGCCCCTGATCATCGCCGAGGAGTTGGATGCCGACTGGACGAAGGTGAAGGTTCAGCAATCGCCCATCGCGCCGATCTACAACCACCCGATCTTCAAGTCGCAATTCGTGGTCGCGAGCATCACGGTGCGCGGTTACTGGATGCCGTGCCGCATCGCCGGAGCGCAGGCGCGGCAGGTGCTGCTCAATGCCGTGGCCGAACATTGGAAGGTGCCGGTCACGGAGCTGTCGACCGAGCCGAGCGTCGTCGTCCACAAGGCCTCGAACCGCCGCATCACCTATGGCGAGGTGGCGAAGTTCGCCGAAGCGCCCAAGGAGATGCCGCAGATCAAGCCGGAGGGCCTTCGGCCCGAGGCCGATTTCCGCCTGATCGGCAAGGACCTGCCGCGCGTCGATATCGCCGACAAGGCATCCGGAAAGCCGCTCTATGCCATCGACGTCGATGTGCCCGGCATGGTGTTCGCCACGCTGGCGCGCGCGCCCGTGCGCGGCTCGGGCCCGGAATCGTTCAATCGCGACGAGATCAAGTCCGAACCCGGCATCATCGACGCCGTGGCGCTGGAGCACGGCGTCGGCATCATCGGCGAGACCATCGAGGCGGTGTTCGCGGCGCGGCTGAAACTGGACGCGAAATGGCGTGATGCGCCTGGTTCGAACGTCGATTCAGAGAAGAATCTTCAAGATTATCTCGCTCACGTTCGCGATCCGGCGCGTGAGGGTGTCGTCGGCCGCCGCACCGGCGATGCGAACGCGGCGCTGAAGGGCGCGGCCCGCACGCTCACGGCGGATTTCACCACCGATTACGTCTACCATGCGCAGATGGAGCCGCACGCCTGCGTCGCTTCCGTCAAGACGGACGGCACGGTCGAGGTCTGGACCGGCACGCAATGGCCGACCCGCGCGGTGACGGATGCGGCCAAGGCCGCCGGCACCGATCCCGACAAGGTGACGCTGCATCTGATGCACATGGGCGGCGGCTTCGGCCGCAACGCCTTCGTCGAATACGTGGTCGACGCGGTGCAATTGTCCAAGGCGGCGGGCAAGCCGGTGAAGATGATCCAGAGCCGCGAGGACGACGTGCTCGCGGGCCGGCTCCGGCCGATGACCGCTCAGCGCCTCGAGGTCGGTCTCGACAAGGACGGCAAGATCGTCGGCTGGCGTCATCGCCTCGCGGCCGACACGGTGGTGCCCTACCTCTATGGACCCGAACGCATGGCCGCGCAGAAGAACGTCGATCACATCGTGTTCGCCGGCGCGGATATGCCGTTCTATGACGTGCCGGCGCATATCGCCGACCACGTACTGGAGGAGCATGGCGTGCGCACTGCCGCCTGGCGCGGCATCGGCGCGGGCTACACAAACTACGCCATCGAGGCCATGATCGACGATCTGGCGCGCGATGCCGGCAAGGATCCGCTCGAATACCGGCTGGCTTTGCTGAAGGACGAGCGCGCCCGCAAGGTGGTCGAGCGGGTGGCCGAACTCGCCGACTGGAAGCGCAAGCGTGGCGAGGGCCGGGCTCTCGGCATGGCCTTCGGCAAGCTCGGCCTGCCGCCGATCGGCTTCTCGATGACGGGGACAATCGCCGAAATCTCCCTCGACAAGGAGAGCGGCGAGATCAGGGTCCACAACCTGTGGTGCGCCGCCGACGTTGGCCAGCCGGTCCAGCGCGGCACGATCGAGGCCCAACTCGAAGGCTCGCTGATCTTCAGCCTCAGCGCCGCCCTCAAGGAGCGGATCACGATCCGCGATGGCCAGGTGGAACAGACGAATTTCCACGATTATCCGGTGCTGCGCATGGCCGAAACGCCCGAGATCGCGGTGGATATCATCACCAGCGGCTCGATCCCACTTCCGGTCGGCGAATTGTCGATCGGAGGCACAGCGCCGGCCGTCGCCAACGCCTTCCTGGCGCTGACCGGCAAGCCGCTGCGTCATCTGCCGTTCACGGCGGAACGGGTGAAACAGGCCATGTCTTGATTGAAGCGGCTTGATTGAAGCGGCTTGATCGTATCCGCGTGATTTCACCCGCCTGATGTCAGCGACCTGATTTCGGCCGCTTGCCGCTTCGGCCCGCCGCGAACCTGGATGTCGCGGCGGGTCATTCATTTTGGCGGGTGGAAACGCCGGAGCCGCGCCCCTATGTTGGAGCAAACGACCCACGAGGCCCATCATGGACGACAAGACCCGCACCGAGCTCGAAGCCGCCGTTTATCGCCGGCTGGTTGCGCATCTGCGCGAGCGCACCGACGTGCAGAACATCGACCTGATGAATCTGGCCGGGTTCTGCCGCAACTGCCTCTCCAATTGGATGAAGGAGGCCGCCGACGCGCAGGGCCTGCCCATGTCCAAGGACGAGAGCCGCGAAATCGTCTACGGCGAACCCTTCGAGCAGTGGAAGGCCAAGCACCAGAAGGACGCCAGCCCCGAGCAGAAGGCCGCCTTCGAGAAAGCCTCAACCCAGCACAAGCACTAAGTTTCCTGCTGTGTATGGCGGGGATGGCGTCGGCACCGCCTTGACCCGGCGGCAAGCGTCTCCGAAAGCTTGCCCTCCGACCGCGTTTTCAGTTCTGGAGGAAAGTTTCATGGCGTCGTCCGCCGCTGCCGAACAGATCGAGGCCCCCGAGACCGCACAGACCTCGTTCGGCAAGGAGCAGCTCAAGGCGTTCGTCGAGCGCATCGAGCGGCTCGAGGAAGAGAAAAAGGCCATCGCCGACGACATCAAGGATGTCTTCGCCGAGGCCAAGGCCATGGGATTCGACACCAAGGCCCTGCGCACGGTGATCCGCATGCGCAAGCAGGACGTCAACGAACGCCAGGAAGAACAGGCGATCCTCGATACCTATCTGCACGCGCTCGGCATGCTGGTCGGCTAAGGGCGATTTCGCCGCCGCGAGCCGTCGCAAAAGCCAGCGGTTGCTTGAGTCAACCAGTGATTGTCTAGATCAACTGAAAGTGCCGCCCGCGAAGGCGGCACTTTCATTTCGATCTTATGGGCATTGATCTCACACGATTCGATGCGATGTCCCCCCGGCGATCCATCTACTGCGGCTTGACGTCCAATTCCTTGGCCAGCGCGCGCCATTGCGCCTGCTGCTTGCGGATATAATCGCCGGTGCTTTCCGGCGTGCCGGCGCCCTCGGTGGCAAGGCCGTACAGCAGAAGCTGCTTTTGGATCGCCTCACCCTTGAGATAGGCATCCATCTCCCGATTGAGCTTGGCCACGATCTTGGCATCCGTCCCGCTCGGCGCCACGACCGCGAACCAGCCGTTCATGACCACGCCCGGCACCTGCTCGGCGACGGTGGGCAGATCGGGCAGCCCGGGAAACCGCCTCTCGGAGGTCACAGCCAGACGGCGCACCTTGCCGAGATCGACCACCGAGCGGGCCGCCGCGATGGAACTGATCATGACCTCGGGTTTGCCGCCGGCGACGTCCTGCGTCATCTGCCCGGCGGAGCGGTAAGGCACTTCGGCCAGACCGAGGTCGGCCCGCGCGTTCAGCAGGCGGGCGGCAAAGGCCGCGGCGCCCGCGGTGGTGTCGAAACCGACCGACAGCTCGCCGCGTTTGTCTTTCGCGTATGTCAGGAACTCGGCCAAGGTTTTCGCCGGCACGGAGGCGTTCACGGACAGCATCTGCGGGCCGAGGCTGCAAACCATGGCCACCGGCGTGAAATCCTTCTCTGGATTGTAGGGCAGCGCCTTGAACGAGATCAGGTTGATCGCCATGCCCGATGTGTTCGTGAACAGCAGCGTGTGACCGTCCGGCGCGGCGCGCGCGACCGCCTGATGGGCGACGATGCCCGATGCGCCGGGCATGTTCTCGACAACGACGGGCTGACTGAGGTTTCTCGAAATGCCATCCGCCAGCATACGAGCCATGACATCGGTCGCGGCGCCGGGTCCTGTTGGAACGATCATGCGGATCGGCCGGATCGGCCAATCCTGAGCAATGGCTGTCCCGAATGATGGGACAAGACACGCTGCGCAAAGCAGCAATCTTCGAGTGACCTTCACGATGCTCTCCACGACGCTCTCCCTGGCTTTTTGAAATTATGCGCGGCATCCTAGCCGACAACATCGACAAGCCAAGGGAGTGAACGCATGAGCGG
>Ga0180217_1003922_pt1 | contig 12163 bp, 9 predicted proteins | sample eDN3rd37CBELigOP_FD_128521 | JGI IMG/M metagenome (GOLD analysis project Ga0180217, IMG submission 128521) | Enriched Organic Plus compost microbial communities from Emeryville, California, USA - eDNA 3rd pass 37_C BE-Lig OP (version 2) (version 2) ... | reverse complement strand
ATCATCCCGGCCTGCACATCGCTGCTGGAGCTCGTCCTGATCTCCAGTGCATCATCGAGCAGCGCCATGCGGTACAGCGACGTCACGATCTCCTGCAGTGGCTCGGTTTCCTCGGATTCCCCCTCGTGGGCAGAGAACGGATAGGCGAAGTAGCTCGGCTCGGGCAATCCGTGTGCGCGGAACTGTCGCTTGCATTCCGAGAGATCCTGCAGCACCCGCCGGTGGTACTCCTGCTGCGTCTCTTTCCTGCCATGGTCGGCGAGCCACTGCAGGCTGGTGAGGAACGGGGCCTGGTTGCCCGCTGCATCGACCGGCACCTCGACATGGCCCAGGTGGGTGTGCGCCTGTAGATCCCACCGCCCGCTGGAGTGCAGTTGGCCGATCTCGTCCCACGTCATGTAGTAGGGCTGGTGGGTTCCGACGAACCCGGTGATGAGGAACACGGCGGCATGCATCCCCAACCGCTCGAGCACCGGATCCGCATACCGCCACACACCTTTCGCTCCATCATCGAAGGTGACCAGCACGCTGTGCGGAGGTAACGGATCACCGTCCAGCCATCCGTCGAGTTGGTCGATCGTCAGGGTCGTCCAGCCTGCGTCGTGGATCAGTTGCATCTGTGTGGCGAACCGCTCCGGCGTCACGGTGTAGGGCGATTCGTTGTAGCCGATGTCGTGGTAGGTGATGATGATCGGGGCGCTCTGCGAACTCACCGTGGCATCGCGCAGTTCATGCACCAACCGTCGATCGACCGCGCCCGACGGTGTGTCGACCTGGACGATCTCAAGACGCTGCTGCCGTTCCTCGGCTCGGTGCCACTGCCAGTAACTGGGTGCGGCCAGGTACGCCGCGACCAGGCTGGCCGAGACCGCCGTGAGCGCCATCGAGTAGCTCTTACGTTGCCGACGGTGCCTCATCGCGTCCCCCATTTGCTGTCGCGGATCGTCACCATGGCGTACGGCATCTGCAGCACAAGGATGATCGTGTAGAACATCGTGAAGAAAATGCCCTGGTACCAACGCTTCACAGGTCGGTGCAGCCGATAGAACAGCCCGTAGATGACGGCGATCGCAGCGACACCGCCGAAGTACCAGAACGGCAGTTGACTTATGAAATGCGGTTGGACGACGAATGCCCTCATGACCACCTGAGGCGCGATGAACGGCAGCACGATGCTCAGAGCGAACATCACCACCATGACCGGGTTCTTGCGTCGCACGGCACACATCGCCCGCGGCGCCTCCCGAAGCCAACTCTTCTTCCAGCGCAACTGCTGACGCAAGAACTGCTTGAGGTGTTCGGGCACATTGGTATAGGCCTGCGCGTCGGGGGCGTACAGCACGCGCCAGTCCCGCAACAGGTAGTTGGTCAGGCTGCGGTCGTCACCGAAAGTCGAAGGGCGGCCGAGAAATGTCTGGTTCAACCACTTGTCGGCCACGGGCCGTACCGCATCGGCGCGATATGCCGAGAAGCAACCCGAGCAGCAGGTCACCGATCCGAACAACGCCTCTGCCGACTTGTAGATGCGAAATGCGATGTAGTACTGCATCGCCTGCATGCGGGTCAGGATGTTGTGGGACAGGTTGGTGACGTCGGTATGCCCGCACACCGCGCCGACCGAGCTGTCAGCGAAATACGATGCGATGACTCGTATCGCGTCACGCGTCACCTGGCTGTCGCTGTCGATGAAGACGAACAGATCGGCGTCGTCAGCGGCTGCCATACCTGTGGCCATCGCCCGGCGTTTTCCACCGTTGACTTCATGCGGTATCACCGTCAGGTTCGGGTGCTCCGCGGCAAAATCAGTGATCCGCCGCAGGGTGTCGTCACTGCTCTTGTCGTCGACCACGACCACACGCAACAGTTCTCGCGGGTAGTCGACACCGAGGCAGTGCAGGAGTGTCCTGGCGATGTCGGGTTCGTTGTACGCGGGAACGATGATGGCCACGACGGGCCAGTAGTTCTCGGTATCGCGACGCGGGGGACGGTACAGTGCGGCCAGACCGAACCTGGTGAAGATGAACGCGGTGATGACCAGTCCGTATGCCGCCCAGAAGGGTTCGTCCTTCATGTTCTGAAGGCTCACGACCTTGTACCCGAATATGAGCATCACGATGAGCAACAAAGTCATGACGATCACGACCTTGACGCCGAACTCTGCCGGCCGCACCGAGGCGATGGTGCGATCTGCCGCCGCTATGGTCGCCACGTTCAGCCTCGCCGACCGAATGTGGTGTCGAGCACCACAGGCTGGGCCGACACCCAGTCCCTGAGCTCTTCTGCCCAATGGTGCACCAGCACCAGGTCCCACTCATCGTGTTCCGGCGAGCGGTGACTGGTGAGCGTTCCGGCCCGTGGCGTCCGCAGCATGGGCACCAGCGGGTCGGTGAACGAGACGACGGCTCCGGCAGCGGTGAGATCGTCGATGATCGCCAGTGCCGGTGACTCACGCAGATCGGCGACACCCGGCTTGTACGTGACACCGACCACCAGGACACGCGCGCCCTGCGTGGGCTTCCCTCGCTCGGCCAGCATCTCCCGGGCCCGCGACACCACGTCGCGTGGGCGTGCGGCGATGCATGTCATCGCTGTCCGCATCAGGGGCGAGTCGAATCGGCGGGCCCGCAACTGCCACAGGAGATAGTGCGGATCGCACGGTATGCAGTGGCCGCCGACGCCCGGGCCCGGATAGAACGGCATGAACCCGTACGGTTTGGTCGCCGCCGCGTCGATGACCTCCATGACGTCGACGCTCAGTTCGCGGGCTACTTCCGAGAACTCGTTGGCCAGAGCGATGTTGACCGCACGGAACGAGTTCTCGACCAACTTGGTCATCTCCGCGGACTCGGGAGAAGAGACGGTGTGCACGGAACTCGCGGTATGCCTCAGCAGGGCTGCGGCGCGGGCCGTGCACGCCGGGGTGACACCACCGACGACGCGAGGCGTCCGCTCCGGCGCGTGATCCTTCACTCCCGGATCGATGCGTTCGGGACTGAACGCGACGAAAATGTCCTTGCCGACCGTGAACCCCGCAGCTTGCAGTGGTTCGACGAGCATCTCGTGTGTGCACCCCACGTATGTCGTCGAGGTGAGAACGAGGAGTTGTCCCTTCGTCGCGTACCGCACCACGTTGGCGCATGCTGCGGTCAGCGCCCGCAGATCCGGGGACTGATGCGGGTCGACCGGGGTCGGGACGCACACCACGACCGCGTCGGCCACTCCGATCGCACTGGGCTCGGTGGTCAGCTTGAACGAATCGAGCTGTCGGAGAAGCCGTGTCCGGTCCCAGGGCAGCATGTCGACGTCTCCGGTCTTGATGTTCGCCAGCCGGTCCTCGCTGAGGTCACAGCCGATGATCTCTGCTCCCATCTCCGCGAACGCCAGCGCGGTGGGCAGTCCCACATAACCGAGTCCCACGACGGCAATCGTCGTGCGTTGCAGTGTGATCAACAGTCTTCCTTCCCCGTTTTCCTGCTGAGAGTCCGCGAATGTTCCGGATGTTCGGGTTTTCATTCCACCGTCACCGACTTCGCGAGATTGCGTGGTTTGTCGACGTCCCGGCCCAACGTCAGAGCCATGGTCCGTGCAAGGATCTGCAGGGCGACGGTGGCCGTGATCGGACCCCATGGCGCGTTCGGCCCGTCGGTGACTGCGACCGTGCTTCCCGCCGAGCCGATCGAGATGACGTGTCCGCCGCGGGCCTGTATCTCGGCGATGCTGCTTTCGATCTTCGGATCACCTGTGCTGACGACGATCACCGGAGTTCCGTTGCCGACCAGCGCGAGCGGACCGTGTTTCAGTTCGCCGGCCGGGTAGTGCTCGGCCCACCGGTAGGTGAGTTCCTTGAGTTTGAGCGCACCTTCGGATGCATACGGCAGGCCCAGTCCGCGAGCGATGAACAGGAATCCTCCTGCCGTGGCGAGTTCCTCGGCGATCGGCGGTACGACGCTCTTGGCGGTCACGGTCGCGGCATCGAGCTGCTCCGGCAGACGCCGAAGATCGTCGACCAGCCGGGAGGCCGATGCCGCGGAGATCCGCCGCATCGCGACGAGCGCGGAGATCATCAGCGCACTCCCCGAAACAACCTGGCAGACGAATGTTTTCGTGGCGGCCACACCGATTTCGGGGCCGGCCGCACATCCCACGACCGCGTCGGCCAGGCGTGCCAGTGTCGAGTGTCCGCTGTTGGTGAGCGCCACCAGTGACGATTCGCTCACCGCCGGTGACTCCACCGCGCGCAGTACGTCCGCGGTCTCGCCCGACTGGCTGATGGCCAGCCACAGCTGTCCCGCATCGAAAACCTCCATGGCCGCTTCACTCGCCACCGTCGTGGCCATCGGAATCCCGCCCAGGTCACGCGCGAGGTTGCCGATCACGGTGCCAGCGTTGAGCGAAGTCCCACAGCCGATCACACGGAGCCGTTCGAAAGACGGCAGGCCGAAGTCGCGCCACAGAGCGCCGGTGGCGATCCGGCCTGCCATCGAATCGAGGACCCTCGCGACCGCTTCGGGTTGTTCGTCGATCTCTTTGGCCATGAAGTCGGTGTAACCGTCGAGTTCCACGTCACGGGTGCGCAGCGTGCACCGTGTCGCAGGCGGCGGCGCCGAGAGGATTCCCGCCCTGGTCCACCGGCCGTCGACGGAAAGTTCCACGACATCACCGTCTTCGAGGACACGGAACTCGTCGGCCCAATCCGCGATGGCCGCGACGTCACTCGTCGCGAAGTCACCGTGGGACGTGTTCGCCACGACGAGAGGAGAACCCGATGCCGCGACGGCGATGCGTCCGGTGCCGTGTTCAAGAACGGCCAGCGCCCACGAGCCCCTCGCCTTCGCCAGTGCGTTCTGCACTGCGCAGGTCAGGTCCGCGCCGTTCGACCGCTCGTCTTCGATGAGATGGCACAGCACTTCGCTGTCGACGGTCGAGGTGAACCTGTGACCGGCGGCGCTCAACTCGGTGCGCAACTGCGTTGCGTTCTCGATGATCCCGTTGTGCACCAGGCTGAGCCGACCACCGCAGTCACTGTGTGGGTGCGCATTGGTCTCCGTGACCGCGCCGTGTGTTGCCCACCGCGTATGGCCGATGCCCACTCCGTCGAAGGTCGGTCCCGACCACTCGTCGAGCAGCGACTCCAGTGCACTGATACGCGAGGTCGTCCGCAACCGGGCCACGGTGCCGGCCTCCGTCTGTAGTGCAACCCCCACCGAGTCGTAACCCCGGTACTCCAGCCTGCGCAGGCCGACGCGGAGATAGTCCGCGGCTGGCCGGTTCGTGCGGCATGCGATGATCCCGCACATCAGCGACATCCTTCATTCGGATCTGTTTCCAGCGATCGAGCGACCTGGCGCTCAGCTACCCCCATGAACACCTCTTCACTATCAGCCACCGAAAGCTGTTGGCACATCGGCCATCAGAGTGAATTGGGGATCGATTTCGGGGACCGGACCGGTCTAGATCGCGGACTAGTCCTCTTGTGGGTCCGCGGTGTACCGCATGGTGCGGGACAACGCGGCCGCCTGCGCGCGCGTGCTGACGCCCAGCTTGGCCAGCAGATTGTGCACGTAGCTCTTCACGGTGTGGACGGCGATGCAGAGCTGCTCGGCGATCTCACGGTTCGTGCGCCCGGCTTCGAGCATGCGCAGGATTTCGATCTCCCGACGCGTGAGAACCAGTTCTGTCGGTGCCGGCTCTCGTTGGGCGGCCAGTGTCGACAGCCTTCTGAGAAGGATTGCTGAAACCTTCGGCGAACACAGCGTCTCGCCCACAGCTACCTTGTGGATCAGTTCGAGGAGCTCGTCGAGCGACTCGGAACGAGAGTGGTAGCCGGCCACACCGGCTTCCGCGCATGCGACTATCGCGCTTTCGTCGTCTTCTGCGATCCCGATGACCACGACGCGCGTGTGCGGTCCGAGCGCCAAGGCCTGTTTCAGCAGTGTCGCGCTGTCGCGAGTGGCCATGTTGAGCAGGATGACGCGCGGCATGGTGGCATCGAACGAGGCGAGCAGGGACGGCCCGTCCCAGGCGACGCCGGGAGCGACCGCACCATGCGCCGCGAGCGCCGCGGCGAGGTAGTCCCGGTACAGCGTGGAGTCGTCGACGACGAGGATTCTCGTGTCCCGCAGCAGACCGACTCCGTCATCTGGGACAACGCGCAGGTCATCCTGGCACGAGAATGACGTCCGGGCCCCTGGCGCCGATCGGCGACGGTACAGAGCAGTGTGTCCACACACCGATTCCCGTTCGGACGGCGTCGCAGCGTAAGAGACGTTGCCCATGTCCACCTGTGTCAACGTCGGCAACCTTGTCGTGCCAGTGCAGTGTTGATCTCGAATCCGCGACCGGCTCCACGGCATCGGCGGCTCGCAACCCCGACCAGCAACGATGGCCCATACCCACGCTTCAACGCAGTTCCCCCCTGTAACACGCGAGTGGCCCTCTCTGAGGTCCGCAGGAATCGTAAACATTTGCCAGAACTACGGTCAACGCGAATTTTCCCAGGTCACCGCTAGCTTTTGCAGGTGTATATATTTTTCTTGATCGCGCGATCAGCGCCTACGGAATCCGTAGCGGCGTTTGACCAGCTAGCATGCCTATTTACATACCAATGGTCGGTATAACCGCTCGATTCCGTCTGCTGGTTTTCGGCGGCGCCGCGACACGCACGATCCGAACCGTACGTTCGTGCACGTTCAGTGGGCCGCCGACGGCTGCTCTACCGTCACCCGCACCGACGTAAACCCTTCACTGTGCAAGCAAACGGGTCTATGGTGGCGAACAGGTCGCCTTTGCTCAAGATTGTTATGCGACAAAGGCTTTCATGATGCCGTCTCTCGGGGAGAGTTGAATGACGTTGCGATCCAGGATGTTCGTGCTGCTTGCGGCGGTTTTCGCCCTGCTTGTGGGAGGTTGCGGATCCCAATCGGGGCCTGCGGCCGAAGAATCCCCGTCGGCCACGTCGTCGGCGGTCGCACAGTCGAGCGCCGCGCCGGCACCGGACACACAGTTCTGTGCGCACAACCGGGATTCGAAGTGTCCTGCGGGCAGTTACGTCGGACCATTCGTCGCGGTGAAATCGGGAGGCGGTCACTGGGACGCCAACGGGGCACCCGTGAACGGCGGTCCGGTCGGCGCGGACGGATCGACCGGCAACAACCTGACCCAGGAATACTGCGCCCGCAATGAGGATCCGGCCTGCCCGGTCGGCAGCTACGTCGGCCCGAACGCCATCCGGAACCCGGACGGATCACCCACGTACGTGGTCTGCGAGGGCACCATCTGCACCAACCCGAACCACGGCGCCGCCGACCCTGTCGGGACGTGGGGCCCCGACGGCCGGCCCATCAACGGCGGCCCGGCCGGTGCCGACGGATCGACCGGCAACAACCTGACCCACGAGTACTGCGCCAAGAACCAGGATCCGGCGTGCCCTGCGGGCACTTTCGTCGCGCCCGACGCCATCAGGAACCCCGACGGCAGCAACGGATACTCGCCCTGCGAGGGCACCATCTGCACCAATCCCAACCACGGCGCCGGAGATCAACCCGATGCTGTCGACCCGCCTACCGGCGACGCCCCCGATACCGGCGACGCGCCGCCTGCCGATGACAGCGACGGCGTGGACGACGGATCAGGTGAAGACACACCCTGAGCCCCAGCGGAAATAGTTGTGCTGTTCTGCACACCAGAACGCGGATTCCGCTGTACTCGATCGGTGACTAGCGTTCGGACACGGTCAGGATCACCGCATCAAGGAGCGCCATGACTGCCGCACAGGTCACCGTCACGGGTGGCCGGATCGAAGGCCATAACTCCCCCGACGGCAAGGTCCGCTGGTTTCTCGGTATCCCCTATGCCGCGCCGCCGGTCGGAGATCTCCGTTGGCGGCCACCGCAACCCGTGAAGCCCTGGACCGGTGTCCGTCTTACGCTGCGTTACGGACCGAGTGCACCGCAGCCGCACGTTGCGGCCAATTCGCTGTATCACGGCGGTGAGCGCGAGTTCAGCGAGGACTGTCTGTACTTGAACGTCTGGACCGGCCCGCGCGGCGAGCAGCCTCGTCCCGTCCTGGTGTGGTTGCACTTCGGCGCGTTCCAGTTCGGGTCGGCGTCCAACCCGCTGTACGACGGGACGGTGCTCGCGCGCGACGGCGCGACGGTTGTCAGCGTGAACTTCCGGTTGAGTCGCTTGGGCTTCTTCGCGCACCCGGCACTGTCGGCCGAGTCCGATCACGGCGTCTCCGGCAACTACGGAATGCTCGACCAACTCGCGGCGCTGCGGTGGGTGCAGGACAACATCGAAGCATTCGGCGGCGACCCGACCAGGGTGACCGTTGCGGGGGTGTCGGCCGGCGGCCACAGCGTGCACAATCTGCGGGCGTCGGACCTGGCCGCGGGACTGATCCACCGCGCAATCGCCCAGAGCGGCCCCGGAGTGGCGCCCGTCCTCGACGGCCCCAGCCACGCCGCGAACCCGCAGAGCCTTTCGGCCGCGGAACAGGCCGGCACCGAGATCGCCGATCTGCTGGGCGCGCGAACAGCCGCGCAGTTGCGGGCGGTTCCCCCTGAAACCCTTGCCGCGGTTTCGCTTCCACGCGCCAAGGGCGCGTGGTGTTCGGACAGCAGGCCGGGCCCGTCGACGAGTACGCACGTGGTCGACGCGGCCTATCCCGTTGTCGACGGCCACGTTCTGCGGGAATCACCGCTCACCGCGTACCAGAGCGGTCGCGCACTCGACGTGCCGATGATCGTCGGGAACGTGGGCAATGAACGATCCGGGTCGCGGTATCTCGCGTGTCTGCGTGATTATCACGACCACGTACGCCGCACGTACGGCGTACACGCCGCCCGGCTCCTCGAGCTCTATCCCGCATCGTCGGACGCCGAGGTCCCCGCCGCCAGCAGGGCGCTGGAGAGCGACCGGATCTTCGTGTGGTCCAGCTGGACCGCTGCCCGTCTACAGGCACGTCGCGGAAACAGCCCGCTGTGGCACTACAACTTCCTGCGCCGACCACCGATCCCACCCGACAGCGACCTCATCGAAAAGTCCTACGCCGCGGCATTTCACGGAGCAGACGTGCCTTACCTGTTCGGCACCTACGGCGTGCGGGACTGGCCATGGACCGATGCCGACCGCACACTCGGTAGACAGCTACGCGCGGCCTGGCTCAGCTTCCTGGCCACTGGCGACCCGTCGGTCCAGGGCCCCGTCTCGTGGCCACAGTTCTCCGAGCACACGCCGTCGACCTTGGTGTGGGACCTGCCCTCGCCTCATATCGCCGACGTGCCGTACCGCGACCGAATGGCAGCATTCGACGAGTTCAACCAGCTCGCAGCGATGCCCGAGCCGCTGTCTCACGTGGAGTAGAGCCGGGTCACCGCGTCGACCAGCTCGTCGAGGCCGCGCGGCCGATGGTCGCGCCACCATGCGAGCCGCACCGCGATCCGGGGCCCGTCCTTGATGGGCCGATACGTCACGCCGTGACGCGGGTGGTGGTGGGCGGTGGCCTCGGCAGTGGTGCCCACGCCACGACCGGCTGCGATCGCGTCGAGCCAGGTGTCGACGTCGGTGGACACGATGAACTGCGGCACGTGCCCCGAACCTTCCCACAACTCGCTGCTCGTGGTGCCGATCCGTGGATCGATGATCACGGTGCGGTCGGCGATCTCGGCCATGCTCAGCTGCCTGCGCCCCGACCACTGCTCGTCGTCGGATGCGAACGCGACAAGCCGACGCTCCAGCCCGACGATGACCGACGCGAAACGCTTTTCGTCGGTCGGCCGCCGGATCACCGCCACGTCACACAGACCCTCCGCAAGCCCCGCCGTGGGCGAATTGTGCCGGACCAGTTCCAATTCGATGTCAGCCTGCCGCTGCGCCCAGTCCCGTTGCAGACGCGCGGTGTGCCGACCGACCGCGGCCCACGCGTAACCCAGCCTCAACACTCCATGGCGCGAATGCAGGAACTCCGTGAAGCTTTCGGCTTCGGCCAACACTCTGCGCGCCAGCGGCAGGATCTGCTGTCCCGCCGCGGTGAGCTCACACCCGCGCGGAACCCGCCGCAGAAGCCTGTCGCCGACGATCTTCTCCAGGCCTGCGATCGTGCGCGACACCGCGGCCTGCGAAACATGAAGCTGCGCTGCGGCATCGGTGAACGATCCGGTATCGGCGGCCGTCACGAAAACGCGGAGTTCCCGCAGCGTCCATTCCATAACCAGATCGTATGGCATCGTCAAAACATGCACTAGGTGAATGGCAGCCACGTACTTACGCTGGTCGCATGCAGATGCCGGAGGCCACAGATCGGGCGACCAGCTCAGCATCTGGACGCCATCGCCGTGTGGGCATCGCCCTCATGCTGAGCAGTTCGGCGTCGAACCAGGCCGGTGCCGGCCTCGGTGCGATGGCGTTCCCCATGATCGGAACGGTCGGTGTGGTCGCGATCCGGCAGTTCACCACCGCGCTGGTCCTCGCTCCCACCGTGCGCCCCAGTCTGCGCGGCCTGCGCCGGGACCAGTGGCCACCCATCGTCGGCCTGGTCCTGGTGTTCAGCGTCATGAACCTGAGCCTCTATACCGCCGTCAACCGCATCGGCCTGGCCCTGGCTGTCACGCTCGAATTCCTGGGCCCGCTCACCGTGGCGATCGCCGGCTCACGTCGGCTGCTCGACATGGGCTGCGCCCTGATCGCGGGCGCCGGCGTCGTCGTGCTCACGCAGCCCGGCCCCGCCACCGACTTCGTCGGCGTCGGCCTGGCGCTGGTCGCCGGAACCTGCTGGGGAACGTACGTGTTGTTGAATCGCACTGTCGGCCAACGTCTGCCGGGCTTGCAGGGCACAGCCACGGCGGCCGTCGTCACCGCGCTCGCATGGACACCCATCGCCATCGCTTGGTTCGCGACGCATGTTCCCACTGTCGCCGCCATCGCGTTGGCGACCGCGTGCGGGGTGATGTCCTCGATCGCGCCGTATGTCGCAGATCTGCTCGCGCTGCGCCGGGTCCCCGCCCAGATGTTCGGCACCTTCACCAGCGTCAACCCGGTCTGGGCGGCGCTGGCGGGGTGGGTGCTGCTCGGTCAGGCCCTCGCCGCGCACGAATGGTTCGGCATCGGCCTCATCGTCGTCAGCAACGCGGTGCTGAGCGCACGCGGATCGAGAGAATGTCCGGCCTACAACCGCTTCTCGAAGAAGAACTGCGCATAGGGATTGTCGTTGTAACGATCGATCTGGGCGTAACCGGTGCGCTCGTACAACGCGATCGCCTCGCCGAGGTTGCCGTTGGTGTCGAGCCGCACTCGCGCGAAACCATGTTCGGCCGCAAGCGTTTCCAGGTGGCGAAGGATCCGGCTGCCCAGACCCGCTCCGCGCCAGCGATCGTCGACCCACATGCGTTTGACCTCGGCGACCGGCCCGTCGTCGCCCGACTCCAGCGGTCGGATGCCACCGAAGCCGACCGGTTGGCCGTCGCTGATCGCGGCGATGTAGTGCGCACCGTGTTCCGGACCGGACGGCGCGCCCGGGTCGAAGCCCTGGGGGAAGCGCCGGTTCAGCTCGTCGTAGTAGTGCGTGAGGGCCGTGCGCGCGACATCGGAATCCTGGTCGACCTCCACGAGTCGCACCGTCGCCGCACGCACCAGGAGTTCGGCGGTTGCGAGCGCGTCGGCGAGCCGCTCCCGCTGGCGGGCAGTCAACGGCGCGACGAGGTCGGCTGCACGACTCTCCGAGCGGTCCTCGAGTTCGTTCACGGCCTCCCGGCCCGCGTCGGTGAGTTCGACGATGCGGCGTCGTCCGTCAGCCGGGTCCGGCACGACGCGTACCAGCCCCTCGTTCTCCAGTCGCGTCAGGATGCGGGTGACGTAACCGGAATCGAGCCCGAGCCGGTCCCGCAGATCGCGGATCGTCACCGCCCCGAGGCCCCCGATCTCGAACAACACGCGGGAGACATTGAGCGGCCGGCCGGTGCCCAGGTACGACTCGTCTAGCACACCGATGCGCTGGGTGTAGGTGCGGTTGAACCGGCGAAGAACCGACGTGACACTCATATCTCTGACCTTAGTCAGAGATATTTTCGATGCCCAGTTTAAATAAGCAGCACTAATCCATATGTAGAATCATTAGCTGTACTTGATCGACACGCGCTCATAACGTCGACCGCGTGAACTCCCCGCT
>Ga0180217_1003920_pt1 | contig 12168 bp, 7 predicted proteins | sample eDN3rd37CBELigOP_FD_128521 | JGI IMG/M metagenome (GOLD analysis project Ga0180217, IMG submission 128521) | Enriched Organic Plus compost microbial communities from Emeryville, California, USA - eDNA 3rd pass 37_C BE-Lig OP (version 2) (version 2) ... | reverse complement strand
GACGATCAATAAGATTTCGGCACAGAATCTGGATGGCTTGATCGTGATACCCTCTGGCAATGAATACGATCATTTGGAGAGGATTATTTCCATCAAACTTCCAACTATTTTTATAGATAGGTATTTCGAAGACTTGTCTATACCTTTTGTTTCTACGGATCATTTTCAAGGCGCTTTATCGGCTGTAGAATTACTCGTAAAAAACGGGCATAAAAAAATAGCCTGCATACAAGGCAATCCAACTGTCATCTCCAGTACCGAACGTGTGAAGGGGTATAAAGCCGGTATAGAAAAATATGCTTTGGATTTTGAATACGTCGGTGGGCATGAGTTTACACAGGAAGCTGGTTATGAAGAGATGAAGCGTATACTTGAATTGGAAGATAGGCCGACGGCTATCTTTGCTTTGAGTGATACTATTTCGTTAGGGGTATTGGAGGCCTTGAAAGAAGGGGGATATCATATTCCAAAGGATTTTTCTCTGGTGAGCTTTGATAATTCGTTGTATCTGGATTACCTCGAATGCCCAATCACGAGTATAGCGCATCCGGTCGAGAAAATTGCGGAGAGAGCCGTAGAGCTACTGCTTGAAAGTATGGAAGATGTATTGTCGGTGCAGGATTCCAGTTTGTTTGCTCCAAAATTGATCGAACGCGATTCTATCAGGAAGCTGTGTTAGCTATTCTTTTGTTTCGCCCTCTATACAAATAATTCCATTTTCAATATTTTCTACAGCAAGGCACCATGTGCATGCTTACAGATGCCTCTCTGATATTTAATTATTACTATAATAATACGGTAAAAATAATAGAGATTTTATAGGGGTAAAATAGAGGGTTTATAGAGGTAAAGCTCTATGAAAGCACTATATAATCATTAATTAATTTCAAAGAAATATATATAGTTATTACTTCGATAGGCTCATTGTATCAAAGTGCAAAAGGAATAACCGTGCTATGCTATGACTATGGGGGGAATACGCTCATGTCAAACCAGATAGAATGTTGGCTGTAATTGAAAATAGTTTTTGTTACGGCATCACAGCAATAGTATAGGGTTAAGAGAGATTTGTATATCTTTTGGAAAAAAAATCAAAAAATATTTTGTGTATAAATATTTTCTCCTTATTATTGCGATAACGTTTGCGCAAAACGTCAATTATAAACATCAAATATCACAGAAGAAATATATGTCTAAATCACGCATTATTGTTGTAGGGAGCTCGAATACCGACATGGTTGTCCGAACAGGTCGTTTTCCGAAACCTGGAGAAACTATCATAGGAAAAGAATTTTTCATGAATCAAGGCGGAAAAGGAGCCAATCAAGCCGTAGCTGCGGCGAGACTAGGCGGCAATGTGGTCTTTGTAGCCAGTGTAGGAGATGATGTTTTTGGGAAAGCGGCGTTGCAATCTTTGTGGGATGAGGGTATCGATGTGAGCTACGTGTTGATGAATAAAAATAAACCTTCTGGTGTGGCTTTAATTACCGTTGACGAGCAAGGCGAAAATAATATTGTGGTTGCTCCCGGAGCAAATGCCACTTTATTGCCCAAGGAGATAAACCATGTTCCGAGTCTGATAGAAGAGGGAACATTTGTCCTTATGCAGTTAGAAATTCCGATCGAGACCGTGGAATATATTGCTCAGCAAGCGATTAGACAGGGGGCTAAAATCATTTTAAATCCTGCACCTGCGCAAACGTTATCGCAAAAAATATTGAACAAAATTTACTTGATGACCCCCAATGAAGAGGAGGCTCGTTACTTGACTGGAATTGACGTGCAGGATGTGGATACTGCCCAACAAGCCGCGCAGAAATTAATTCAAAAAGGTGTTCAAAATGTCATTATCACGATGGGGGCTAAAGGCGCGCTTGCCTTGTTTGAGGGAGAGTATATTTATGTAGAAGCTCAGAAGATTGTGCCACGAGATACGACGGCTGCCGGGGATGTTTTTAACGGTGCTTTGGTCGTTGCATTGAATGAGGGACAACCTATTGGAGAAGCATTGGTGTTTGCAAGCCAAGCTGCTGCCGTATCTGTCACTCGGCTAGGTGCGCAATCGTCGGCGCCTTATCGAAATGAATTAGAAATCAATCATCAGACTACACAAAATCAATTATAAGTTATGTTTATTGTACACGATTATTATCAGGCTGTTTTTTTCTGCGTCATCACGATGATCTGTTGGGGCTCTTGGGCCAACACGCAGAAGCTAGCTAGTAAGAACTGGCGTTTTGAACTGTTTTACTGGGACTATGTGCTCGGAATTTTGATTTTTTCCTTGTTGAGTGCTTTTACGTTGGGGAGCATAGGACAGGAGGGCAGAAGTTTTGCCGTAGACTTGCAACAGGCGGAATGGAACAATATAGGAAGTGCCATTCTCGGAGGGATTGTCTTTAATGCCGGAAATATCTTGCTTTCGGCAGCGATTGCTATTGCCGGGATGTCGGTAGCTTTTCCGGTCGGGGTAGGTATTGCACTGGTACTCGGGGTGGTGATAAACTATATGACGGCACCCAAAGGTGATCCTACACTGTTGTTTATCGGCGTGGCGTTAGTTACGGTCGCTATATTGGTCAACGCTTGGGCTTATAAGCTCAAAAGCGCAGGTACAGCCAACAAGGCGAACACCAAGGGCATAGTGCTTGCCGTATTGGCGGGGGTATTGATGGCTTTCTTTTACCGTTTTATAGCGGCTTCGATGGATCTGGAAAATTTTGTCTCCCCCGAAGTCGGAAAGATGACACCCTATACGGCTGTGCTTATTTTCTCCGTGGGGATACTGTTGAGCAATTTGCTTTTCAATAGTATTCTGATCAAAAAGCCTTTTGTTGGCGAGCCAACAAGTTATGCGGCTTATTTCAAAGGTGGGTTCAGTACGCACCTGACCGGGATATTGGGCGGTATGATCTGGGGATTGGGAAATTCGCTCAACTTGATTGCGGCAGGCAAGGCCGGTCCGGCTATTTCGTATGGACTAGGTCAAGGAGCTACGTTGGTGGCCGCACTGTGGGGCGTATTTATCTGGAAGGAATTTAAGGATTCTCCGGTCAATGTCAATGGTAAGTTGGCGACGATGTTTTTGTTTTTTGTGGTGGGTTTGGGGTTGATTATTTATGCAGGAAATTAAGTAAGATATTATGAAAAAAATTAATTTGTTTTTAGTGCTTTTCGTGTGTATGGGACATGTATTCGCACAGTTTCACCCCAAGGAAAATGAAAGGGTCAACGTCATTTTTGACAGCGATATGGGGCCAGATTATGATGATGTGGGAGCAATTGCCATGTTGCATGCTTACGCAGATAGCGGCTATGTAAATATTTTGGGAACAATAGCTTCTACACGATATGAAGGTGTTGCAAGTGTGTTTGATGTATTTAATACGTATTACGGCAGACCTGAGTTGCCAATAGGAGTACCGACAGATGCATTGAATAGAAGGGACTGGCAGTTCTGGACAGATACCATTCGGGTTAATTATCCGCATAAAATTAAGGTAAACAATGATGCATTCGATGCGGTTGAACTTTATCGTAAAATATTGGCTTCGCAGCCTGATAGCAGTGTCACCATCATTACTGTTGGTTTCTTTTCCAATATAGCCAACTTGTTGAAATCAGCACCCGACAAATGGTCTTCTTTGGATGGTCGACAGTTAGTGGAAAGAAAAGTAAGGTTAATGGTCAGTATGGCAGGGGGATTTCCTAAAGGCAGGGAATTTAATGTAGACCGTGATGTGGAAGCTTCTATCTATACATTTGACCATTGGACAAAACCTATCTTATTCTCTGGTTTCGAGGTAGGTAAAGTGATTTTTACGGGTTTGCCGTTGGTGGCGAATGAAAATATCAAAAATAGCCCGACTAAAGATGTTTTTCGAATCTGTATCCCTCAAAGTGTACATGATGTAAAAGGTAGGATGAGCTGGGATCAAACGGCTGTTTTGGTTGGTGTGAAGGGATATGCCCCTTATTATTCGATTAAAAGGGGACGGATCATTGTTTCTCACGATGGTAGGAATGAATGGCATGACGATGAAAATGGGAACCATGCTTATTTGGTGGAGGAAATGGATCATAAGAAAGTTGAAGAGCTCATTGAGCATACCATGGGACATCAGCCTATAAAATAGCTTTAATATATTTTTCAACAGAAATCAATAGGAACATGAAATTCAATATATTCGTTAAACTACTTCAAATCGTCCTATTTGTAGGAGCCATCTGCCTTTCCAATAAGGTATTTGCACAACAAAAGATTGTGAAAGCAAAAGTTGTTGATACTTCTACGGGACTTCCATTGGCAGGAGTTATAATACAGACCAAGGGGGATGCTGACAGTAGGACTGTGTCAAATAAAAAAGGTGAGTTTACCATCGTAACTGACCATGCAGATATTTTGGTCGCATCATATATAGGTTATGAAAGCACGGAAATACAGGTGTCGACTTTTGCCTCTTCACTTATCAGATTGACACCTAGTGTTAAGTCTCTGGATGAAGTCGTGGTGGTGGCCTATGGCGAACAGCAAAGAAAAGACATAACGGGCTCTGTAAGTGCTGTAAACATGGATGATTTGACCAAGGCTCCTGTCACTTCTTTTGATCAAGCTCTTCAAGGAAGGGTTGCGGGAGTCACGCTGACCAGTAATGACGGGCAATTAGGCGAGGACTTAAATGTTGTCATAAGAGGATCCAACTCTGTAACCCAAAGCAATTCACCGCTCTACGTGGTAGATGGGTTTCCTACAGAAGATTTTTCAGCAGGGACAGTTAATCCCAATGATATAGCTTCTATATCCATACTAAAAGATGCTTCGGCTACGGCTATCTATGGATCGAGAGGAGCCAATGGTGTTGTTATTATAGAAACTAAGAGTGGAAAGACAGGGCCAATTAAAATTGGATACTCAGGATCTGCTGGTTTTCAGGATGTCGTGAAGACAATGGATGTTATGGATCCTTATAACTATGTAAAATATATGTTGGAGTTAAATCCAAACATGTCAGAAGTATTTTTTCCTTCAGGCACTAGTTTGACATTAGACGACTATAAAAGTAAGCCAATGATTGATTGGCAAGACCAATTGTTTCGAAAAGCTCCTATGCATAATCATTATATGTCAATGTCGGGCGGTACACAACAAACCCGATATTGGATATCGGGGTCGGTTGCCGATCAAAATGGAGTGATAGACCATTCGCGTTATACACGTTATAGTGGGCAGATGAGATTGGATCAAAGGATTTCTAAAAAATTGAATCTAGACATGAATTTGTCCTATACGTCTGATCGTACGAATGGTGCCGTTGCTTCTGAACTTTCCGAAAGTGCTGCTCAAAGTCAACAATATCAGTCCTATTTAATGTTCAGGGTGTGGTCATACCGTCCTGTACTTATTGATGGTACGACGTATGATGATATGTTTGAAGATATATCTTCTTTATCAAATTTGAACCCCATAATGTCTAATGCTAATGAACTTCGAGAAGTAAATAGAAATAATTTGCGCTTCAATGCTAAGTTACAATATAAGATTACGCCAGATTTATCTTTTACCGTACGAGGAGGAATAATGCAAGCGCAGAGCGAGACCGATCGGTTCTATAATTCCAAAACATATTCCGGCTTTCCTTCCGCAAATAATGGGAGAGGAGTGAATGGTTCGTACGATATATACAAGAGAAAAGAAATGTTGGGAGAAGGAATGTTTGATTACAAAAAAGTTTATTATAGAGATCATACCATTTCTTTGTTAGGTGGATTTAGTATGCAGAGTTATGATATAGATAGGGCCGGGCATACAGTTTGGCATATTCCCTATGAAGAATTTGGGATGGCTGGATTATCCAATGGTAGGGCCAATAGTATTATATCGCTAATCGAGGAGAATAGATTGATGTCTGGGCTTGCCCGCCTTAACTATAGTTATAAATCAAGGTATATGCTTACCTCGACATTTAGGGCAGATGGGTCTTCTAAGTTTGCTAAAAATAAACGCTGGGGATATTTCCCCTCTGTAGCGCTAGCCTGGAATCTGCATGAAGAGACTTTTATGCAATCTTTCAAATTTATAGATGATGCCAAATTAAGGGTCAGTTGGGGAGCAACTGGAAATAATAGGGTGGACAATTATGCTTCAAAAGGTATGATAGGTGTTGATGAATTTTATTCCTTTAACAACCAAACGCCTGCAAATGCAGCAAGGATTATTAGCTTGGAAAACACCAAGTTGTCTTGGGAAACTACATACCAGAGCAATATAGGATACGATATGAATATGTTCAATAATAGAGTTTCCCTGACATTGGATCTTTATAGGAAGACATCAGAAGACTTACTGTTGAATGCAGATTTACCCTATAGTACTGGTTTGGCTAATGCTTTTAGAAATGTTGGATCTGTTAGAAACGAAGGTTTAGAAATAGCACTCGGAACCGTGAATATCCATAAAAAAGATTTTAGATGGAATAGTGATTTTAATATTAGCTTTAATAGAAGCAAAGTTTTAAGCCTTACAGATGGACAAGAAAAGCTATTTTCTAGTGTTCGTTTTACTGGGGATTTTAACAGCACGAATTTGTATGTGACAGAAGTGGGAGGCCCCATTACTGCTTTTTATGGATTGGTATATGATGGGGTGTATCAGCTTTCGGATTTTGAAACAAGGCAAGGTGGTTATACATTGAAACCTTCGGTTCCTGCTAACGGGATCGATCGCAACAACATACAGCCGGGCGATCCTAAGTTTGTAGATTTCAATGGTGATGGGACGATAACCGATGCCGATAATGTTCCAATAGGCCGTGCTCTTCCTATACACTCTGGTGGATTGAACAATAATTTTGAATACAAAAATCTGTCTCTCAATGTGTTTTTTCAATGGAATTATGGTAATAAAATCATGAATGCCAACAGAATAACATTAGAAGGGAATTATCACAATATTGCGATTAATCAATATGCGTCCTATGCGGACAGATGGTCAATGGATAATCAAGATAGCAATATTCCAAGAACACGGGCGCAAGGCCCAACAGGTTTCTATTCGGACAGAACACTAGAAGATGGTTCGTATGTCCGACTGAAAACGGTACAATTATCTTACAATTTTTCCAAAGAACTTCTTAAAACGCTCAAAATATCTAATGCCAGTATAAATATTGCCTGCCATAATTTATTTACATGGACTAATTATTCGGGTATTGATCCAGAGGTATCTGTCAGAAATTCAACACTTACGACAGGGTTTGATTATTCAGCCTATGCTCGGAATAGAATAATTACTGCGGGCTTAAAACTTAACTTATAATTTGACTGCTATGATTAGGACAACAACATTGAAAAAAATAATATTGGGATTGAGTTTAATCTTTTCATTCAATTCTTGTGATTATTTGGAAACAGAACCTACGGGCAATTTTTCTATAGGTGGGTTTTATAAAAATGATAAAGAAGTCGAAAGCGCATTGAGAGGCGTGTATAGGGCATTGTCGAACAATATGCTGTATGGTGCAAATATGCAAGGGATCATGGGGCTAAGTGCTGATCTGGGCTATGAGAGCTATAGTAGGGATCGGACGACCGTCGGATACAACTATGTTTTTTCTACAGATGAGCGCGTCCTGAGTTTTTGGAGATACTTGTATATAGGTATCGGTAGGGCAAATTTATTGCTTGAAAATTTGGACAAAGCCCCGATTGATGAAGAGAGGAAGAAAACTATAAGAGGCGAGGCCTTGTTTTTACGAGCATATAATTATTTTATGCTGGTCAAACACTTTAGAAGGATACCACTGATCTTAGCGTCTGCTAAATCAGCAGAACCCGAATATACCCAAATTGACCAATCCGCTCCAGAGGAGGTCTACGAGCAGATTATTAAAGACATGGAAGAAGCGGAACAATTAGTGATATCAGCAGAAGGGCTATATGGAGGAGGTCAGATTAACAAATCAGCGGTAAATGGTGTTTTGGCAAGGGTCTGCCTCACCATGGCCGGTGAACCTGTTAACAGGAAAGATATGTATGCTAAAGCTGAATTTTATGCAAAACGAGTAATTACTTCCGGCTTACATGAATTAAACTCTTCTTATGAAGATATATTTAAGAGATATAGTGAAGATAAGTATGATATCCAAGAAAGTATTTGGGAACTTGAGTATTGGGGAGACAATACGGTTTACTACAGTGCAGGGATGGTCGGACGAAATACAGGTATAGCTTCGCCAGCAGGTTCTTCGTTAGGTTTTTGTCAAGGATTCCTGCGGGCTACAGGATATCTATATAATCTATATGGTAATGGGGACCTACGTCGGGATTGGTGCATCGGAAGCTTTACATATCATACGACCACCCTTGCCAAACAGCCTATTGCTGATGTCGAAATATGGAATCGGTATTGTGCAAAGTTCCGGAGGGAATACGAATTAACTAGCCCCAAACAAAATAATGCCACTCCAATTAACTTCCCCATGTTGAGATATGCCGATGTATTGCTAATGTATGCCGAAGCACATTTTAATAATGCAGAGGCTAATGTTGCAGATAATGATTTTGCTATAGAATGTATGAATATGGTTCGCCGTCGAGGATATGGGCTAGATATCCATGTCGAGAATACAAATGTAGATTATGTATATGACGGACTACAAGGTTTTATGCAGGAGATACAAGAAGAAAGAGCACGGGAGTTAGCTTTTGAGCTCCTGCGCAAGGATGATTTAGTCAGATGGGGCAAATATTACAGTCAGATGCAATATGTGAAAAATATTGTGCCGAATAATTATACAGAAGCTGTAGTATATTTTGGCAACGTTGAAGAGAAGGGTGTGATGTGGCCGATACCTTCGTACGAGATGGGCGTAAATAGAAAATTAGTACAAAATACAGGATGGTAAAAAAATAGTTGTTATGAAACTTAGTCTTTTAATAAAATTGGTCTTTGCATCTGCCGCAGTATTGTTTTTCAATGCGTGTGATGATGTCGAGCATGTGGTCGTTCCTGATTTAAATATAACTACCGAATCCAATACATACAAAGTAGGTGATTTAGTTGAGTTTGATATTTCTGGCCATGCGGATTATATCAAGTTTTTTTCGGGAGAGAAAGGAAATGATTATGCTTTTTCTTCTGTGGATCGAATCGTAAATACATTAAATGTTGACATGTCTTTTACCACCGAATATCAAAATGGGGGACAGACGAATGACTTAGTGCGACTTGTCTATTCAACAAATTTTGACGGTGATTATTCGGCTTCGGGAATAGACAAAGCTACTTGGATAGATATTACCGATAGATGTACGATGCCCACAGCTATCTCAAACAATAATAATCCATTAGGCATCGCAAGTAGTAGCTTCAACGTCTATGATCTTTTTCCAAATGAGGAAACAGTAGTTCACTTTGCATTTCGATATCATATCAAGGGGCCATCCTCTACACATGGCCAACGTACCAATGCTATAATTTCTGCTTTCAGAATGGGGTATGATGATGATGAAAACAACAATCATGTTTTATTGGAACAGGCGACAACACCATGGAAATTATTTGGATACCTGAATTATGAAAATGAGGCTTCTAATACATTATCGACCAATGCTACCCGAATTGTTTTTTCTTGTGCTGCGAATCCGCCTGTCGACAAGATTGCCTATGCTGTGACCTCGGGTATCAGCGTTCCGAAGCTTGCAAATCAGGGGCCAGATTGGGCTGTAACCGTAAAAGATTATCAGCAATCTCAGGTTACTTCCTTTATACATGCTTTTCAGACAGCTGGAGAATATGAGGTGGTGTTTGTGGGATCCAATGTATACGGAAGCGAAGTGAAAGATCAGATTTATAAATTACGGTTAACTATCACTGATTAGACTATACGACTAAATAACTGTTTGATTTTATGTATATGAATATAAGAGCTCTTTACTTGGTCATATCGTTGGGTTTGTGTGTCACGTCTCTTTATGCACAACAGCATTTGACAAATGCAGTGCCGCTAAAGGCAGGAGGAGAAAAAGGGTATGCACCCTTACGAATAGGCTATAGTATCAGTGATATCCCTATAGGATATGGACATGTCGATCAAGAAACCTATCCCCATATATTTTTGCATGCCAATACGGGATTGGCTGAATCCCATGGAATATATGTGTCTCGTTTTTCTTATGTGTCGAAAGAAGGAAACTTAGTTTACCAAGCTCCGGAAAAAATATATTATCCCGAGAGTCTGAACAAATCACAAGGTACTTTTTTCCCCTATAGAGGAAAGACCTTGGCCCTTTGGACAGGAGGAAGTGGGACACTTATATTAACAGAATACGATGCGGTCACCAATTCACTGAAGGAAACAGGAGAGATAAAAGTATCGGGATTGGGACGATTTGTTTCGATGTCTGTCCATGCAAGCTCAGATCAGGAGGTCATATTGACTGTAGCGACTAGAGACAATTCTACTTATTTGCCAAAAGATGGGGGAGGTAATATTGATGCACAGTCATATTATAATGGGGCAGGGCTATTTAAGGGGGAGTTGCCACGTGGAGGAGTTCGTCAGATTACATTAAACTTGGAGAAATTAAGTGCAAAGGGAACCGGTATGAAGGTCTCTAAGGATGATTCCTATATGATAGACCCTAGATCTGTTGTTAAAATAAAATCTGATAAAGGAGATGTTTATGGTAATGTTGTGACAAACAGCATTGGTGCAATGAAATATTTGGCAGATAAAAATCTTGAACAATATGTTTGGGGGGATGCAGGGAAATCTATATTAACACATGCTACGCAAGGTGCCATAGCCATGGCATTCCCGGCAAAGACAAAAAAAATAACTTCGTTGATTATTGGAGGAGAGGGAGCACTATATCACTATGAATTGAATACTTATCATGCGAATGGAGAACCAATATTTCATGCGCCTAGGCTAATCCTTATGGAACGAGGAGATCTATTCGCCGGGACAGTGGCATCCCCGAATGTGGTAGATTGGGATGGCGATGACGTGTTGGATATCGTGGTTGGAAATTCGGAAGGTAGATTGCTGTTTTTTAAGAATAATGGAACGAATGAAAAGCCTGATTTTGCCATGCCAGAGGAGGTATTATCAGGCGGAAAGCCAATTTGTTTCCGGCCGGGATACCGTATCGTTCAAGGCCCGTTGGAAGGTGCTTGGGGATATTTGGGGCCAACAGTCTTTGATTGGAATGAGGACGGCTTGCCGGATGTTATCTTTTCTGGTTCCGATGCACGGTTTTCCGTGATGCTCAATAGGGGAACCAAAGACAAGCCTTATCTTGATGCGCCAAAGGCACTGTCTATGGACAATATCGAATTATGGGGACCTTGGCGGGTGAGGCCAGCTGTTGCCAATATCGGTGGGAGAAATTGCATTGTTACCGTTGATGAGGATAATGCGTTGCATCTTTATTGGAAAGTAGATGATTATAATGTTGAAGATGGTGGAAAGTTAAAACTTCACGACGGAAATTATATTACAGGCCACCAAACGACAGAGAAACGGCTAGGAAACAATTTTGGACGGGCTAAGCTTGCTTTTGTGGATTGGAATGGAGATGGAAAATTAGATATTCTCTTGGGATGTATGCGAGGAGGATCATTCCCTAGGCCAAAGGACGGGTTGCCAGCATTCCGCAAAGATGTCATGGGAAACAAGATTGATGGCTTACAGGTGTTGATTTTTATTAACGCAGGGACTAATGAAAATATGAAATTTAAATATCCCGAGCAGGTTCAGATTGATGGTAAAGATTTTTACATGGGTATCCATGAGAACTCGCCAACACCTTGTGGGCTCGGTGATACATCAAATGGTATCAACCTGTTAGTCGGAGTAGAAAGTGGGAAGCTTATGTTCTTTGAACACAAATCGGTCAGCACAATACGACATTAGAGTAAGTTTTGATCCTCACATTTTCTGTCAGAAACAGTACTCGGCCCGATGTTACCCCATCACCTTCTTATCCACGATCGCTACGGTATGTCTTGATATGCACAGCAGGCGATCGTGGTCGTCATAAACCTTGATATCCCATACATGGGTAGTTCGGCCGATGTGGACTGCCGTACAAATTCCTTTGACTGTTCCTTCGCGGGCAGATCGTACATGGTTGGCATTGATTTCCAACCCTACGCCTACATAT
>Ga0180217_1003918_pt1 | contig 12176 bp, 16 predicted proteins | sample eDN3rd37CBELigOP_FD_128521 | JGI IMG/M metagenome (GOLD analysis project Ga0180217, IMG submission 128521) | Enriched Organic Plus compost microbial communities from Emeryville, California, USA - eDNA 3rd pass 37_C BE-Lig OP (version 2) (version 2) ... | reverse complement strand
GTCACCCGATGCATCGCATGGGCGAGCTGGTGACCGAGCAGCTTCAGATCGAGGTGAAGGCGAAGGTCTTGCAGAATGCCCGGGCCAAATATGCGTGCCGCAACTGCGACCGCACCGGGATCAGCACGCCCATTGTCATCGCGCTGATGCCCGCGCAGCCCTTGCCCGGCAGCATCGCCACGGCCTCGACGCTGGCCTTCGCGCTCGTTCACAAATATGTCGACGGCACGCCGCTCTATCGTCTGGCGCAAGCCTTCGAGCGGGCCGGTGTTCCTGTCAGCCGTGGCGCTCTGGGCCACTGGGTGATCGGTTTCATCAGGACTTGGAGCGTGGCGGCCGAACATCAATTATTGCGGCATTCGGTAGCAAACGCCACCAGGCTGGAGGTAAGTGCTTCTGTAATGGGCCGTTGGGTGTCAAGTCCCTGAGTGACTGTCCTGTCGCCGAAGTCTTGCTTCTGTTCGGGGTCGGCGCGCGGCCGCCCCACCATGCCATCAGAGAGGATGCGGTCAGCCTATCTAAGACGCGTGCTCCACCTCGATCAGGTGCTCACGGCACTACTTACGGCTTGGCCGCCTCCATCGTCCCAGCGACGGGACCTCAGGGGAACAGGACGAGCGCCGCCCCGTTCCGAACGCGTGTTCCTTCTATGCGGCAGCCTCCTCCCGGCCCCAGCGGAACGTGGTGCCGTCAATCCACATGCGATGCAGAATGACGACGTGTTGGACAATGGTGCAAAGTTCGGCCTGTCTCAGGTGGACTTGAGACGCCGGTATCAACCCGGAAGATCACCCGAACAACATCATCGGCCACCTCGATGCGCTTGACGAGGGTACAGATAATGTCGCGCTTCGTCGCCCAATCCGCACCCGCGAGCCGATCGTGCACCATCGCGGCAAACAGGTCCAGCTTACCAATGACGAGGTGCAGCGAGCGGACTTGCTCATCGGCCTCCTGTTGAGCCTTGGCTTCGGCTTCCAGCCGGGCTGTCCGGCGGCGCAACGCGGCCAGGCGCGGCTCGAACTCGGGCTTGTCGATCAGCCCCTCCGTGTAGCTGTCGATCAGCCGCTCGGTTGCGCGGCGAGCCTTGGCGAGTTGACGGTCAAGGGCATCGAGTTCGAGCCGATGCGGCGTGGCCTGCACCGCGTCCAGGCGCCGCTGATACTCTGCAATCACCTGTGCCGGATCGCCGAGCAGCCGGCGAACTTCGCTCCACACCGCCTCATCAAGCAACTCCGTGGCGACCAGCCTGGCATCGCACCGGAATGCCCCGTGGAAGCGGCTGCGGTCCGTGCCGCAACAGCGATAGTAGCGCCACTGCCCCCGATGATGGTGGCCCGTGAACCCGTAGCCGCACTTCTGGCAGACCAGCAGGCCGCGCAACAGATACTGGACGCCCGCAAGCCGCTCGCGATTGCGCTTGCGGCTCGTCTCCAACTGCTCGGCGACACTCGCAAAGAGTTCTTCGCCGACAATCGCCGGCACTGCGATGCTGATGTGCCGCTCAGTCGGGGCTGGCACTTGCCGCCAGGGCCGCCGCGGCAGGCCATCATGGCCGCGGGGTGGATGAAGCGGCGGCTGCCATGGCACACACTGGCGGCGGCCATAAACGGCCTGACCCGCATAGGCCGGATTGCGGAGCATGGTGTGGATCACGGCCCGGCTCCAGTGCGGTTGACCGGTCGGGCTTGGAATCCCGCTGTCGCGCAGGCGCCGGCAAACCTCGGACAACGTCAAGCGCTCGTGCCCGACCCAGGTAAAGATCTGGCGCACAATCCGGGCCGCCTCCTCGTCGATGTCATAGCGGGCGGCTCCCCCACCGGTCTCACGCGTGATGTAGCGGTAACCGAAGGGCGCCCGCGACAGGACACTGACGGCACCGGCTTGGGCGCGGTGGCGCTTGCCACGCCGGCTGCGCTCGAGCACCTTGGCCCTCTCGTACTCGGCGAACATGCCCTGCAGTTGCAGCAGCAGACTGTCCTCGGGCGTGGTCCCGATCGCGCGATTGAGGAAGATGACCTGGGTGCCGGCTTGGGTGAACTCCTCGATCAGCAGAACCTGATGGGCATAGCTGCGGGCGAGGCGATCCGGGGCATGGACGTAGACGAGATCAATCGCCGACAGCGCCACCAAGTCCCGTAAACGCTCCAGGGCCGGACGGACCAGGCTGGCGCCGCTGTGGCCGTTGTCGATGAAGCGCAAATCCTCCCGCACGCCGTGGCCGTCCTGGGCCACTCGGGCGGTCAACTCGGCCAGTTGGCTGTCGATGGTGTGATGCTCAGCCTGCTGGTCGGAGGAGACGCGGGCGTAGAGGGCGACCTGCAGGGTCTGCGAGGCCGAAATGGCTCTCAGGTGCGGAGTTCTCATCGCATGCTCCCTCAGGAGTAGGTGTCAGCGCGCTTGATGGCAGGGACCAGGTGCGCAGGGGCAGGAGGCGCTCGTAGGCGCGTCCCAGGACTTCCCGACTGCCCCGCCTGACCTCGAAGCCGACCTCAAGGCGCAGGGGTCGGCGCCTCTTGCAAAGCTTGGCCATGGCGGTCCTCGTCCTTCATCGGTCTGGTTTGTCCAGAGCCGTTGAAGGAGTTAACGCAGGACCTGTCGTGTGACGCCGAAGCGCCTCGCGAGCGACTGTATGGACAAAGCTGATCGCAAACTTTGCACCATTGTCTAACACGCCACCGCAAGTTTCCGGGCCAGCGCCACCTTGGCCCGCCGCATGCCGCGCCGCTTCGCCACCTCCAGCGCCCAGCGCTTCAGCGCCGAGAAGCGCACCGCGCGGGTCAGCAGGATGTGGGCTCCCTCATAGAGGGCCGTGCGCACCATCGGATCGCCCCCCCGGCTCACTGCTCCCGTGATGTCGGTCTCGCCCGACTGGTACTTCTTCGGCGTGAGGCCAAAATGCGCGCCGACAGCTCTGGAGCGCGAGAACCGCTCAGGCTGATCCACTGCAGAGGTGAACGTCACGGCGATGAGTGCGCCGACCCCTGGTACCGTCATCAGCCGCCGGCAAACCTCGTTCTCCCGGGCGCGCAGCATGGCCTCGGCGATCTTCTCCAGCATCGCATGGCCTGCCGTGAGAGTCCGCACCCGCGTGGCGAACTGGCCCTTGCTGATGTCACCGACCTTCAGACCGAAGCCACGCAACAGCCCACGCAGGCTGAGCTCGATATCCCGCATCTTGGCCTGCAGCTGCTTGCGGGCCATGAGCAGGGCCCGCACTTCCTGCGCCGGCGGCGACTTGCAGTGGACAGGGCGGAACCAGCCCATGCGCAGCAGTTGGGCGATACCGCGCGCATCGCGCCGATCGGTCTTGACGATCATGGCCGAGAGCGCCGCCTTCACATGCCGGGTCTCCAGCAGCGCAACCTCGAACCCCGCGTTCTGCAAACCTGCATAAAGCCACTGAGAGAGAGGACCGGCCTCCAGGCCGACACGGGTGAGCGGCAAGTTCAGACTGGCCAGAAAAGCCGTAAGTGCCTCGGGCTCGCTGGCGATCTTTGCCTCGCGGAAGATCTGTCCCGAGGCATCGAGGATGCAGACGCTGCTGAGTTCCAAAGACACGTCAATTCCGGCATAGTAGTCCATGGCTGTTCCTCATGATGCTTGGGGCCGATCCGCTCGGACCCCGTTTCAACACCATCACTCTGAGGGACAGCCACCCCGTTCCGCTAGCTCGTGAGCGGCAGGCCCATTACGGCATCTAAATGACTTAAGGCTCCCCAGAGGCAAGATCCCGAGGGGAACGTCGTTTCCAGCCAGCACCTGAGCGACGGACCGGACGCTGCCATCGCCTCTGCCGATCACGATTGCATCGAACACCCAGTCAATCACCCGCCGCGCAGCCCGCTCGGCTGCCGCAGGCAAGTCCGAGCGTCGGAGGGATCCCAGCGTGGCGAGAATCTGATGGTGCTTAGGCGCCCCGACCACGGCGTTGGGCAGGGTTGCGCTACCTTGTGCTCCAGTGCCCCGGCCGAGCTGTTGAGGAGCATCACAACTCTCGGACGAGACTGCATCGAGGAGGCCTCCGGTTGTTTCGTCCGGGCAAACGCACCATGCGGTCGAACTGTCTCGCTCAAAAGCCGGTTGTTGCAGCGGCAGCGTTTGTCATGCGCGATCCGGATATCCTTGAGGTTTTTGCCCATTCCTGCCGACGGGCGGCTCATGGCCGCTCGCGCGTGGAATGAGCTTGCGGCTTCCCGCCAGCTTGGTCGTCCGTTGGCTCCTGCCGCGCTGCGGAGAACACCGACCAGGTCGCCATGAACATGGCCGCGACCAGCGGGCCGATGACAAAGCCGTTGGCGCCAAACGTCGCGAGGCCGCCCAAGGTGGACACCAGCACGACATAGTCGGGGATTTTGGTGTCCCTCCCGACCAGCACGGGGCGCAGGACGTTGTCCACCAAGCCGATGACCAGGGCTCCGTACACGATGAGGACGAGGCCCTGCCAGACGGCGCCGGTCGCCAGGAGATACAGAGCCACCGGGACCCAGACCAGACCGGTGCCAACGACCGGCAACAGGGACAGAACGGTCATCAGCGCGCCCCACAGCAGCGGCGCCCGGATGCCCAGAACCCCGAAGATCAGGCCGCCGAGCGCTCCCTGCACAAGGGCGACGACGATGCTGCCCTTGACCGTGGCCCGAATGGCGACAGCGAACTTGCTGGCGAGCGCATGCTTCTGCTCGGTGTGAAGCGGAACCGCCTCGCCGACGTATCTGGCCAGTCGGCTCCCGTCGCGCAGCAGGAAGAACAGCAGGTAGACCATGACGAACACACTGATGACGAAGTCGACCGTGGACTGGCCTAAGTTGATCGCCTGACCGGCCAGGACTTGGCCGCTCTCCATGAGGATGGCCGAGAACCTCTCCCGCAGCGCTGCCAGGTTCGGCAGCTCGAACCGGCCCAGCAGATCGATGAACCAAGCCGGCAACATCCCGCGGATCTGCTCGCCAATCTGGCCTAAGCTCAGTTCTCCCGATTGGAAGCCCTGGTAGACACCCGCCGCTTGGCGCACCAGCAGGTTGGCAAGAACCATCAAAGGCAGCAGCACCAACAGAACAACGATCAGGAGCATCGCCAGGGCCGCAGCGTTGCGCCATTGGGGCATGGATTTGAGCAATCGGCGGTGGAGCGGCGTGAACAGGATGGCCAGAATGGTCGCCCAGAGGATCGCGCCGAAGAAGGGCCACAGAATCCAGCCGAACAACAGTGACACCGCGCCGATCAGCAGCAGGAGGGCTTTATCTTCGAGCGCGCGCATCTGACTGGAAATCCGCTCAGGGCCTGAGCGCTTCCTTGGTCAACTCCCACGCCTGCCTCAGCTTGGCGGACCGGTCCGCACGTTCTGCTCGTATCTCGGCGATCCGTCCCTCGAACCGGGATTTGGCATCCGCCTGTGCCTTCGCAGCCTGGTCCTCCAAGGCATTGATCCTGGCCTTAGTCTCCTTCTCCAGACTATCCTGCCGTACCTGGGTCTGGTCGGCGATCTCCTTCAGCTTCGCGCGTATCTCAGCAAGGCGAGCCTCAATGGCTGCCTTGGCCGCTCCCGTGGCGCGCCGGAATTCCTCTTTTAACTGTGCCAATTCCGCCCTGCGGATTGCGGCTTGCTTGGCAAGTTGCTCGTCCTCGAAGTCGGTGCGCGACTCCCGTACGACCATGCCACCGATCTCCTGCATCCGCACGTCGGTTGGCGCAATCCAATCCTCGTCGACGTCCGCGATCACCGCGGACGTACCAGGCCTCAGCTCGCCAGCGATCGTTCGGACAAAGTCCGAGCTGACCCCAAGGTGAAAGAGGTCCCGCCAGCCGCCGAGCACGGCGCCGCCAGCCAGTCCGACGGCGGCTCCAACCGGCCCGCCAAGCAATCCAGTCAGTCCGCCAACCAGTGCACCGGTCGTCATTCCGATGGGACCAAGGCTGACCGCTTGCTTGACGGTCAGCTTACCGTCAGGCTCCCTGGCCACAACGCCAAGGGCATAGAGGGTGAGACTACCCTGCGCGTGAAGTTCGTTGAGCGCGCGAATTCCCGCAGCGGCCTTTGCCTCATCAGGAAATACTATCACGAGGAACTTGGTTTTCATCGCATTGTCCTGTGATCGATAATGACGTTGAGTCATCCGCAACAGGTCATTCAGAAACCCTGGGCGGCTTGAGAATCGCAGCCGCATCATATTCCAGTCCTGGCCCGGATGCGAGAAGAGCATGGGAACCTGCCCGCCTGAAGGCTCGGGGACCTGGTCGTGGCAGCCCCGGCGTGACAGGCCGGCCTGGAACCTGAATGGGCGGGGAGCGGTTGTGCGCCTAACGTCGGCTGCAGGCGGAGGCGCTCCAATGCGACAGCGCGGCCGTTTGCGTCGGCAGGCCTGTCTTGTAGCGGCGTTCTCCCTGCTCTCGAGTATCCCCGCACCAGTGCGGGGCCAATTCGACGGCCGCTGGAAGAGCGGCGAGGAGGTTTACAACAGGGTCTATAGCTATTGCCATGAGATCGGCGTCGTGCCCGTGATCAAGGGCCGGGCCTTCCCGCCGCAGGCCTACGGGGCTTTTGTCCGTCATGGCCCTTTGGCCATGCCCTCGGCTCCCGGAGCATACTTGAGGCGGGACACGATCCAGGCTTAGTCAACGAGGAGTTCATGGTCCGCGTCACCGGCCCTGTCGTTCTTGAGTTGCAGACCGTCTTCGCCGCCGACTGGTTCATGGAAACGGATCAGGTGCTTGGCGCCTCAGCCCTGTTTCCGCAGCGCGCACCGGGAGACGGGGCCGTCGCGCAGGTCCTCGCAAGCGGGCCCGACTATCCCGAAGCGGGCGTTGGTCTGCTAGTGACCGCGCTGATCCATGCGCCCGCGAACGGGTGGTTATCACAACACCGTACTTCATCCCCGACGAGGCCCTAGTTCAGGCCCTGAAGACGGCTGTCCTGCGCGGGGTTGAGGTCAGCCTGGTGGTGCCCCATGAGACGGGCCATCTGCTCGTGCATCTGGCACAGCGATCCTACTACTCGGACTTGCTGCGGTTTGGCGTCCGCATTCACTCCTACAGGGAGCGCTCCCTGCACGCGAAGCCCATCACGATTGACCAGGACATCGCCCTCATCGGCTCAAGCAACGTCGACATCCGCTCGTTCGTCCTGAACGCGGAAGTGAGCCTTGTCGTCTATGACCGTAGCGTCGTGCAGCGCCTCCGGATTGAGCAGGAGCGTTATTTCGCGGCAAGCGAGGTCCTGACACGCGAGGCGTGGGAGGACCGTTCGATCCTGACCAAGACATGGGAAAACCTGGCACGGCTGGCCGCGCCGCCTCTGTGACGGCCATGCCGCTGCCGGCGCATTCGCGAGGCAACGGCTTGTGGGTCGGCCGAGTGGTGCGTCTTCGGGATGGTCGTGCACCCCTCACCAGGCGAGCGCGCCACCGATGCCAAGTGCGGTGTCTGTTCGCCGGATCGAAGCCTGGGCGTCCGGTTCGCCTCCGGCAAGCGCGCGGATGGCGTCCACCGTTTCGGGAATGACAATCGCCTGATTGTCGACCATGTAGGCGTAAAACAGTTCGTCGCCCTCGACCCGCAGCATGTCGGCCCAAAGCGCGACCTCGTAGAGGTTGTCGTGTGGCCGGCCGATATCGGCCATCATCTCCTTGACGACGTTCAGGGCTGCCAAGCCATCGCTCATTCGGATCAGGGCGATCCGTGAGGATGCGCGGAAGGCGTCGAGCACCTCATCCTTGCTGGCGGGCCGGGTCATCTGTACGGACCAGTAATGGAGATGCGCCAAGGTCTCCGGCACCTTGACGGCCATCGTGATGACGTCGAGCCCGGGATCGACGCTCTGGGCGTCTGGCCCTTGATGGCTCGGGATCTGCTCCTCGGGCACGAGTGTGTTCATGATCCCGCCCTGATGGCTCTCCCAAGGGTCAGTCGCCCGACGCAGCAGCGTGCCGCGCGCGCGACGCAGAAGGCCCACCTTTTTGAGGGCCGTCAGCGTGCGCACGATGGACGTGGTGTTGCAGGAGACAACCCGGGTCGAGTCGCGGCCGACGGCGCTGGCATAGTTCGCCTCGGCCACAAAGGAGTGCCCGGTCGCCTCGTGTTTCTCCCCGCCCTGCAGGATGAACTTGCGGCCGAGGCGGCGATAGAGCTCGACGTTCCGGGCCGCCACACGCTTCGGCGTGCAGTCGACCACAACATCGACCGCGCCGAGGAGGTCCTCAAGCGTGCCCGCGACATGCATGCCGGCCTGCCGCATCGCGTCGGCATGTTCCGCGGTGGCGCCGAATAGAGGAAAGCCGTTTCGGATCGCCATGCGTGGACGCCAGTCCGTCCCGATGTCCGCCACACCGGCCAGGATCATGTCCTCCTGCCGGGCGACGCCGTCCGCAACACGCTTGCCGATCACGCCATACCCGTTGACGGCGACGCGGATCTTGGTCGGGGTGCTCATGGTCCTTCTCCTCTTGGCTGGAACCGGAAACGGGGAGTGGATGTGATCACGGCCAGACTGCCGGGACCAGACGAACGCCGCCCTTGGTACGCAAGCGCCGGGATCAGTTTCACGAGACGGTGTTTTGAGGCTCTCCCCTGGCAAAGGCTTCGATGTTGTGGAGCGTGGTCTCAAGGATACGTCCGATGGCGCCATCCGTGTTGTATGCTGTGTGCGGCGTGACGATTACATTGGGAAACCTGAGGAGCACGTGGTTCGCGACCAGCGCCTTCAGATCGTAGGCCTCAGGCGATGCTTCGGCGCGAAAGATCTGGGCCTCCTCCCGGATCACCGGCTCGTGCGGCAGCACATCGAGCCCGGCGGCCTTGAGCCTGCCACTGGCGAGTGCCCGCACCAGGGCGGATACGTCCACGATGTTGCCGCGGGCTGTATTGATCAAGACCGCTCCCGGTTTCATCAAGCCGAACTCGCGGTCGGACAGCAGGCCGACGGTCTGCGGTGTGGCCGGCAGATGCAGCGTCACCACGTCCGCCTCCGCAAGAGCCGCATCAAGGGATGCGTAGCGGAAACCCATCTGTTGCGCCGCCGTCTCGTTGGGCCGGACATCGAATGCCACCACGTCCATGCCGAACCCTTTGGCAGTCCCGATGACCCGGCGCCCAATCCGCCCAGTGCCGATCACACCAAGAACCTTGCCGTGGAGATCAAATCCGCGCAGGCCGCTCTGCGAGAAATTCCCGCGGCGGGTCCGTTCGACGGCCTCCACGAGATGGCGGCTGACGCCGAGGAGCAGAGCGAAGACATGCTCGGCGACCGTGTGATCGCCGTAGTCGGGAACGTTGCAGACGGCCACCCCATGGGCGCGACACCAGGCAAGATCGATGTGGTCGTATCCCGTCGACCGCGTCGCCACGAGCTTCAGTTTCGGCAATCCCGCAAGGACGTCCGCATCGAGCTTCGAATAAACGAACGGACTCACGACCTCGGCATCGGCGTATTGCGCGACCGTGTCCTCGGTCAGCGGCTCACGGGTGCAGACCACCGTGTGCTCGGGCTGAAGCCTGAGGCACGCCTCATGCTCCCACTGCTCGGTCTCGAACACGGCTACCTTCATTGTTCTGTCTCCTTCGGCAAGTGGTCGGGCCTACCTGGGGTGCGAGGTCACACGGCTGCTCCGGCTCACCCGCCGTCGCGGTCCGCGACTGAACCGTGCCGAGTTTTACGGAGGCTGATTGGTATGGATTCTACGTGGTCATCGGCATGACCTCAAGCTGAGCGTAGCAGGCGGCTTCCGCCTCGGCGGGTGGGACGTTGCCGATGGGCTCGAGCAGGCACCGATTGTTGAGCCAGCCAACCCATTCGAGGGTGGCGAACTCCATGGTCTCGAAAGAGCGCCACGGACCGCGCCGATGGATCACCTTGGCCTTGAAGAGGCCGATGACGGTTTTCAGCCAGGACAGTCGTACGAGTCCCCGACACTGCCAACCGACGGTTCGATGCCCGCCTCGGCGAGACGCTCGGTGTACTTAATCGACACGTATTGAGCTCCCCTGACGCCCTTCTAAATGTGAAGCGGCGATGCGAGCCTGATTGATCTCCTTTTGCCGCTGACCGATCAGGATAAACACCTCACGAGCGATATAGCGTTTCAAGCACCGGATCACCTCAAGCTTGGAATGGCCCTCGGCCATGCGCCTTGCCATGTAGAGGCCTTGGTTCGCGTGTCAGTCCGGAGCCGCCCGATGGCAATGATGTGCAAGGCGCTGTTGGCAGCTCGATCACCGTCCCTGTTGAGGCGGTGGCGGACCTATGCTGGATCACATTCCGGCATAGGTCGCGGTGGCGCGTCGGGGATGTCACGGTAACCTTTGGGCAGCGTCTTATGGCTTAAGAGCTCGGGCATGACCAAGCCTATCAGCTATAAGCGCCAGTCTGCCCTCGCCACCCACCTTCACCGCCTCCAAGCCATGGTAGCATGGAAAGCCGCGGCAGGCGCTGCGGCTTGAACAATTATGCTCTCATCCAAGGCTCATTGCGGTACAACGGCGGTGAACGTGACAAGCCCGTCAACGGAACTCCAACGTTGTTCGTCAACGAACAGGGTTACGACGGCCCCGCGGATCCGGAGAGCCTGCTGGTCGCCCTGCGGCAGCAAGCTCTGTCGGGTCGCTAGGCTGTTACGGCTCCGGTCGACAGAGCACCTCAATCCTTCGTGGCGGAGGGAGGACGCCGGGGAAGATCCCGCTTGGCCGGGTCCTCGAACGCATCCTCGCCAGGTCCGAGACCCGATCCCGCCGTTTCCTGACCATCCGAACCGCCGAGATCGAACCCCGGGCGATCCTCGGATTCGGGGCGGGGTGGGCGATCGGCCGCTTTCGGATCGGGATATTCAGCCGGCACGTTCGGCTGCTCCGGGCCAGGTCGCTTGCCAATCTTGTTCATGGTGACTTCCTCATTGATTGCGCGAGACTGTCGATCATCGAGTGGTCAGGCTTCAGCCCAACCCGGGATCGACATCGTCGCCTTCCGTAGGTAAGGGGCCCGCGCCTTCCGCCGGGGTCGAGATCTCACGGGTTGCTTCGGGCGATACGGCCGGGTTGCCGTCGCGCCGATGCGGATTGGTTTCGCGCCAAGGCGGCGTCAGGCCCGGTTCGATCCTGGCGAACCTGGCATGATCGGCCTCGACTTCAAGGAACGGATCCGCGCCTCCTGCCTCATGGGGAACCGCGGCATGCGCCGCCCCGCCCGGAAGCCGGTTGCCCGGTGGGTCCGCGTGAGGGAGCGGCTCCTGCGGACCGTCCGGTATTTGAGGCGGCTCGCAGTGGTTGCCATAACCTGCATAGCCCATGGCGGGCTCCTTTGCTGGACTAACCGTCAGCTTTCTGCCTGGATCAGGACCTCCCGCGCACCGGCCGCTTTGAGTTCGGCTTGGGCGAGATCCCGCTGTTGCGCGGTTCGGGGCTGGATCCAGAGCACCAGCCCGCCGCGGTCCAGCTGATCGTGGATGGAGCGGGCATGCTCCTGATGGAAGCCGTAGGCCAGCAACGCTCCGAGCAATCCGCCGGCTCCGCCAGCCGCGGCGACACCGGCCAGAGCAACCCCCAAGCTTCCACCGGTCAGAATGATGCCTCCGGCAGCGAGCCCGGCGCCAAGATAGAACAGGCTGCCAATCAGGCCGCCGGCGGCGGCGCCTTCGCTCTCCGGCTCCATGTAGCTACCGGTCGGGGCAGCGGGATCCCGCGCGAGGTCCGTCGCGGTGGCGGCTGGATGGCGACGCCAGCCCTCGACGGCCGCCTGTGGTGCGAGCACACCGAATTGCGCCCTGTCGAAGCCGGCAAGCTCCAAGCGGTCGATGACGGCCTGCAACGCCTCCGCCGATGGGAGAACACCGATCACTCGTTCCTGCGATCCATTCGGCATGATCTCGCCTCCGACGACAGAGTGATTACGGGCGCAGATTTCGTCATTCCCATGGTCAATTCGAAAAAGGATGTCAGATTTTTCGACGGCCGCTTGGAACACCCTCGTCCCGGCACGGCTTTACTCGCTGGCCATTCAAACACGGAGTTCGATTATGGCGGAACTTGTAGTCGTCGGGTTTGACACTGCGCAGGAGGCCGACCGCGTCCTGACCGAGCTCAGGCGTCTGGAACAAGAGTATCTCCTCGATCTTGAGGATGCGGTCGTTGCCATTCGCCTGCCGGACGGCAAGGTGCAGCTCAAGCAGAGCATCAATCTCGTCGGCGCC
>Ga0180217_1003916_pt1 | contig 12185 bp, 10 predicted proteins | sample eDN3rd37CBELigOP_FD_128521 | JGI IMG/M metagenome (GOLD analysis project Ga0180217, IMG submission 128521) | Enriched Organic Plus compost microbial communities from Emeryville, California, USA - eDNA 3rd pass 37_C BE-Lig OP (version 2) (version 2) ... | reverse complement strand
TTCCAGCGGCGTGCCGCAGCCGAAGAGCGCGCCGCAGATCGTATAGGCCTTCGGATTGCCGATCAGCGCATCCATGAAATCGCGCTGGGTGACCGCCGCCTGCACTGCCTGCCGGGTCTTGACCTTGTCGAATGGAGGCTGCAGCCAATTGAATCGCATCGTCGGCGTGTTGGCGCTGGCGAGCTTCTGAATCACCACGTCCTGAACGCCTTCGAGCAGGCTGATCGTATCGGCATTGGTGATCTCAAGGATGTCCAGCTCACCCTTGGTGATGGCATTGACCGCCGTCTGCATGTCGGGCGTCGAAACCCACTCGACACGATCGACCTTGGCGATCTTTGCCCCCGACAGAAAATCGGGCGCATCGTCACGCGGCACATAGCCCGCGTGGCGTTCGTAGACCACGCGAACGCCCGGCCTGAATTCAGGCACGATGAACTTGAACGGCCCGGACCCGATATGCTCCTCGATGTTCTTGTCGGGCGGCGTCGATGCGATCCGCTTCGGCATGATGAAGGGGACAAGCGAGCTGGGCTTGGCGAGGGCTTCCAGAAGCTGCCCAAAGGGCTCCTTGAGCACGATCTTGAATGTGCGCGCATCCGTCGCCGTCATCTCGGACAGCGAAGCGGCGATCAGGCCGCCGGTCAGGTCGCGCTTCATCCAGCGAGCGAGAGAGGCGACGCAGTCCTCCGCTGTCACCGGCGCGCCGTCATGGAATTGCAGGCCTTCGCGCAGTTCGAACGTGTAGTTCAGACGATCGTCGCTGGCGGTCCACGACTTCACCATCTGCGGCTTCGGCTCGTACTTGGAGTTCACCGCGAACAGCGTGTCATAGATCATGTAGCCATGGTTGCGGGTGATATAGGCCGTCGTGGTCAGCGGATCCAAAAGGCGGAGCGACGCATGGGCGGCCACCTTCAGGACGCGTTTGTCCTGTGCGCGGGCCTGCGACGAGATCGGCAAAAGCGCCGCGGCGAAAAGGCTGACGGCCTGACGTCGATTGAACTGGATCATGGTCTCCTCCAATATCTGCCCATCCTGTCCCCAGGGCTTCGTTAAGTCTGTTTCGAGGCCTGCTCAGACGGCCGGCCCGCCACGGCCTTGCCGACACGCGGGTCCGGAAAGAAGCTGATGCCTTCCCGCGCCAGCCCGCCGCTGATGCCGATCGGCGTGCCGTCCGCGCGCCAGCAGGCTGCGCCGGTCAGAAGCCCATCTCCATCGAAGGCAACCGCGCACATGCCGCCCGCGACATGGGCCACCGGCACGACCTTGTGGCCTTTGGCCGCCACCGCCTCCCGTATCGCGACCGGAAACCGGTCTTCCATTTCGACATCCTGGCCTTGCGTCCAGACTCGCGGAGCCTCGACGGCCTCCTGCAGGGCCATGCCGTGGTCGATCAGGTTCACCACCGCCTGGAAAGCCGAACCATAGAGACGCGGGCCGCCCGGCAGGCCGAGCGCAAAGACCGGACGTCCGTCCCGGTAAGCGATCAATGGCGATTGAGTGCTGGTGATCCGCTTGCCGGGCTGCAGCGACAAGGCGTGCCCCGGATGCGGGTCGAACAGATACATGTAGTTGTTCGGAATGATCCCGGTGCCGGGAACGATCATCCGTGCGCCGAACAGGCTGTTGATGGTCTGGGTGGAGGTGACGATGTTGCCTTCGCCGTCGGCAATGGTGACATGGGTCGTGTTGGCCGACTCGTTGGACAGCACGCGTGCGCCGAAAGTCCCCGCGCGGTCCAGCGCGATTTCATTCCGGCGCAGCGCCGCATAGTCCTTTGAGATGAGCCGCTCCACCGGCACGTTCACAAAGTCAGGGTCGGCGGTCGCCGCCCGCCTGTCGGCGGCAGCGATCTTCAGTGCCTCGAGGATGAGATGGACGCCATCCGCGGTGCCGAAGCCGATGCCGGCGACGTCATAAGCCTCCAGAAGATTGAGCATCTGCACGACATGAACGCCGCCCGAACATGGCGGCGCGGGGCCGATGATCTCGTAGCCACGATAGGTGCCGCGCACCGGCTCGCGCTGAATGGTGGCGTAGTTCGCGAGGTCCTCGGCGCGCAGGAACGATCCCGCATCGGCGAGCGCCTGCGCCACCTTATGACCGAGCGGGCCACCGTAGAGATGACCGGGGCCGTGCTCCGCAATGGCCCGCAGCGTCGAGGCATAGTCGGCCTGGGTCAGTCTATCGCCCGCTTTGAGAGGGCGGCCTCCCGGCAGCAGCAGGGCTGCGATCGAAGCGTCCTTCTCCAGGTCGGCCGCCGTGTCGCGGATGCACGTGGCGAGATAAGCCGTGATTCTGAAACCCGCGGAGGCATGACGAATGGCGGGCTCCATCACCTGCTTGAGGCTGAGCCGGCCAAATCGCTCCAGTGTCTCGCACCAGGCTTTGAGATTGCCAGGCACCGCGACCGCGGAGGCCCCAACCGCATTGGCGCGGCCCTGCGTCTCCATGTAATCGGGCCAGTCGTCAGACACCGGCGTGTAGGAATCGGGGCGAGCCGCCTTCGGTGCCGTCGACAGGCCGTCGATGATCACCTCTCTGCCATCGGAGAGCCGGATCAGGGCCGTGCCGCCGCCGAAAATTCCAACCATCATCGGCTCCACCACGGTCAGTGTGAACAGGGCCGCGATCGTGGCGTCAATGGCGTTGCCGCCCGCGGCCAGCATCTCCGTCGCCGCCGCCGAAGCAAGCGGATGATTGGTCACCACCATGCCTCGCGAGCCAGTCGCAGGCCGCTTCTCGCAGGTAAAGGGCGTGCCGGCGCGGGCCTGCCAGTGTCCGTGTGCCGTCATGACTGTCCTCCCCCAACCGCAGCCGGTGCCTTCGGATCGACCGGCTGGCGGCCGAATGCCCCGACAATATCCTCGAATATCTGCGCCACGCCCAGCAGCTCCGCTTCCCGGCGCGGCCGCGCGATGATCTGCAGCCCCACGGGCAGCCCGGCGGCGGTGAAGCCGCAGGGCACCGAGATGGCGGGGCAGCCGGTCAGCGAGATGGTGAAGGTGATGGCGATCCAATCGATGTAGGAATCGAAGCGGTGGCTACCCAGCATGTCGACCCGGCGCCATTCCGCCGGAAACGGCTCCATGATCGCAGTCGGGCAGACCAGGAAATCGTAAGTCTCGAAGAACTCCATCAGCCGGAAGAACAGCGCCGCCCTTTCGCGCTCGGCCCAGGCATAGCGTTCGATGGGCAGATCAGCGGCGCGCGTCACGCTGTAATGAATCTCCGGAATGACCTGATCACCATAGGTCTCGACGAGAGGTCCCATATTGGCGAGGTGGTTGACGCCGCGGATACCGTGGAACACCTCGATGCCCGAGGCGACGTCGGGCGTCTTCTCCTCGACCGCGATACCGGCCTCCTGGAAGCGGGCCACCGCTGCGGCGACCACGGCCGCAATTGCCGGATCGACCGGCGTCACGCCGAGATCGGGAGAGAAGGCAATGCGGCGAGGCTTGGCGCGCGCCAAGGCTCCGGCCGAAAACTCGCCGGGATTGGCCGGCAGGCTGAGCGGGTCATTCCAACGCTCGGCCACCATGGCATCCATCATCAGCGCCGTGTCGGCGACAGTCCGGGCAATGGGACCGAGGACCGGCAGGGTGTTGAACGGCATGCCCTTGGCGGCGCGCGGAACACGCCCGAACGAAGGCCTGAGCCCCACCACGGAGCAGAAGGCAGCCGGCAGGCGAATGCTCGAGCCGAGATCGGAGCCGGTCGCCATCCAGACCTCTCCTGTGGCCACCGAAGCGGCCGCTCCACCGGATGAGCCGCCGACGGTCCGCGATGTGTCATAAGGATTACGTGTCGGCCCGAACAGCGCGTTGATCGTGCTGGCGTTGAAACCGAACTCCGGCGAGTTCGACTTGCCGATCGGCACCGCGCCGTTGGCCTCGAGGACGTCGACCATCGGGCTCGACCGCGTCGAAACATAGTCCTTGTAGATCACGGATCCGCCGAAGGTGTGACGAACGCCCGAAACCTCGTCGAGATCCTTCACCGAAATCGGCAGGCCGGCGAGCCAGGCAGGATCGAAGGCCGCCGGCCGTCCCGCGGCTTCCAGCGCATGGGCCCGCTCGCGTGCCCGCTCGACGCAGGTGATCGGCATCGCATTGACCTGCGGCTCAATCACCGCGATTCTGGCGGCCGACGCCTCCACCAGCTCTGAAGGCTTCAGCTCACCCTTGCGCAGAAGGTCCACAGCCTCGCAGGCGGTCAGTCGGATCAAGTTTGGGTCAGCGCTCATGGTCGGCCTCTGCAAATTGGGACGGCAGCACGATCGGCAGAGTCAGGAGCAGGAACGACAGCCCCTTGCCGTGGGTATCCAGAAACAGGCTGGCATTGACGCCACCGGCGAGAACATCCTCCAGCACGAAATTGAAGCCATGGAGGCGCCGCAAGTCGTAGCGGGTGATCTTGCTGGGGCGACGTGCTGCGAACAGTCCGGCGACGGCCGCCTCGGTCACCTGCTCACACAGCAATGGATAGTACCGCTCCTCATAGGCGAACACGGCGATGTTGAGTCGATTGCCCTTGTCGCCCGCACGCGCATGCGCGAGCCGGTGCAGCGGAACGGTCCGCGCGGGAGATGTCATGACAGTCCTCCCGCGAAATGCGCGCGCGCGCGAACCGCATCGCGCGGAATGGCGAGGGCCTTGCTGTGCAAACGCTGCGAGACGTGGCGCCGCACGCCGCAACCGCCGGCAGGGCCGCAAAGATAGAGCGCCTCCACTTCCTCCGCCGCGCGCAGGGCGGTCTCGTGGTCCGCGGTCTCCACGGCGAGACGCACCCGCACTTCGCCGGGTACGGCAGCGCCGCTGTCGCCGGTGTCACCGATGCTGATGCCGAAGATGCTCGAAATCCCGATGAGGTCGCAACGCATCGCGGAATGACCCTGGCCGCGCAGACGATCGGTCAGCACCGACACGGCAAGCTTGCCGCGCTCGACAGCGTTGGGACCGGCATAGGAGATTTCCGCCTCGGCGAGCCATCCACCTTTGCGGCAAACCAGCACCCGCAAGGTTTCGGGTGCGGGACGTCCGCGCGCGCCGCGAACGAGGACGCGGTCACGGCCAAGCTCGACGACATCGACGTCGGTCACATCGAGCACCACGTCGGGCGCGATATAACGTCCGGGATCATCGATCTCGTAGATGAGCTGCTCCTTGACGGTGGCGGCCGTCACGCATCCCCCCGTGCCGGAGGGTTTTGAAACGACGATCTCGCCGCCGGCCGAGATCTCGGCGATGGGGAAGCCGACATTGGCAAGATCAGGCACGTCCTTGACGCCGGGGTCGGCGAAATAGCCACCGGTCACCTGGGCGGCGCATTCGAGCAGGTGCCCCGCCAGAGTGCCGGCGGCCAGGCGATCCCAATCCTGCCAGCTCCACCGGAACGTGTGGATCAGCGGACCGAGCGCCAGCGCGGAATCAGCAACGCGCCCCGTCACCACGATATCGGCACCGGCATCCAGGGCATCGACGATGCCTTTGGCTCCGATATAGGCATTCGCCGCCACCAGGCCCTCTCCTGGAAGCCCGTCGCGCGCAAGCGCCGCGTCGAGATGGGTGCGGACCTCGCCGGTCAGCACATCATCGCCCTCGACATACGCAATCCTGGCTGGCGGCAGACCAAGCTCGGCCACAAGGGCTGCGATCATCTTGCTCGCCTGTGCCGGTGCAGCGGCACCGAAATTCCCGATAATCCGAACCCTGTGCCGCAGGCAGTCGGCGATCACGGGCTGAAGCAGCGATCGCAGGCGGGACAGATAGCCGGCGCCCCCGTTCATTCGATCGAGCTGCGCCAGGGCGAGCGTCCGCTCCGCCAATGTTTCGTAGATCAGGAAGGCCGGCGCATCCGCCTGGGCCAGCGTTCGGACCACGGGAATGGCCCCGTCAATCCGGTCTCCGGCGAATCCTGCGCCAGCTCCAATGAAAACCCTGTCTGCTCCACCCAAGGCGTCGTCCGTCCGATGAGATTTCTTGTTGCCTCGGACGCTAGCAGGCGGGATTTTGACATGTAAAATTGAATTATGATAACCATTATTACGATATGAAAATGAATGTAACGATCAAGCAACTTCGTGCCTTCGTTACGGCAGCGCAGCATCTGAGTTTTTCCAAGGCTGCCTCTGAGCTGGCCATGACGCAGTCGGGCTTTTCCCTGCTGGTCCAGGACCTGGAAGCTCAGCTCAACGTCAGACTGTTCGACCGCACCACCCGCCGCGTCACGCTGACGGCGGTGGGAAAAGGCATGCTGCCGATGGCCCATCGGCTGCTCGGTGATCTGGAAAATGTCTGTCAGCACGTGGCAGACCTGCGCGAGGGCCGGCTGGGAAAGGTCTCGGTCGCTGTATTGCCTTCCATTGCAGCGGTGCTCATGCCTCAGCTTCTGACGGCATTCCGGGCGCGTTATCCCGGCATCGCTGTCTCCATCAAGGAAGCGCACGCCGGTCAACTGGTCGAGCATGTCGTCCAAGGCACCGTCGATCTCGGTGTCGGTGTCCGCCTGGGACCGACAGACGACCTCGCTTTCGATGTGCTGCTGAAGGATTTCCTCGTCGCGGTTCTGCATGCGCAGGACCCACTGGCCGACAAAGAGGCGCCGTCCTGGCAGGAGATTGCCGAGCGCCCTTATATCGCCATTGCGGACACGAGCAGCGTCTATCGTCTGGCGGCACGCGCTTTCGATGAGGCAGGTGTGGACATCTCACCCTCGTTCCAGGTTGCGTCGATGGCGACTGCCGTGGCCTTCGTCAGGTGCGGACTGGGGTTCACGCTGCTGCCGGAAATGGGCCTCAGCATGCTGAAGCTGGACGGCCTCGCGGTTCGGCACATCCACGCGCCCCATGTGCATCGGGACATCGGGGTTTATCGCCTCGAGAACCGTCATCTGTCGCCTGCCGCGGAAGCCTTCCGGCAGATGCTGACGGACACGCTGAGAGGATGAGCCCACCGGTCACCGCGGCGATGGCACCAGCTTGACGCCGCGCACATGACGCTGGCCAGGCTTCGTTATTCCTCCGTTGTGCAACCGGCCCGCTTCAGGGTCTCATCGATCCAGCTCCGATCGAGCGTCCCCTTGCGAATGGCCGCCATCATCGCCTCTTCGGCCTGTTTCTTCGCAAGGGCGTCGCGCAGCACCGCATCCGTCTCGGAGAACGGAATACACAATACGCCGTCGTCGTCAGCGACGATCAGCTCCCCCGCCTCGACCACCATGCCGTCAACAGACACTCTTCCGTTTATTTCGCCGGGCCCGTCCTTGTAAGGCCCGCGGTGAGATATCCCCTTGGCAAACACCGGCAAGCCGCCCTCTCGAATGGCCGCGCAGTCGCGGATCGCTCCGTCGATCACAAATCCGGCGATTTTCCTGCATTGGGCCAGCATGACCATGATTTCGCCGATGATCGCATTCGACAATTCGCCACCGGCATCAACGACGATGACATCTCCGGCATCCGCCATGTCGATCGCCTTATGAACCATCAGGTTGTCGCCGGGCCGTGTCCGCACCGTCAATGCGGGCCCGCCCAGCCATCCTCCGCGATGCATGGGACGCAGCCGCGAGGTTCCGGACAGGCGCGACATGACATCGCTGACATTCGCGACAGGAAGAGAGCGAAACTGCGCAACGGTTTCCGGCGCGACTTTTCTCGTCGGTCTTGAGATTCTGAATCCGGCGGGCATCGGTTGATCCACATCAGATGAAACGAAACTGATCTTTCGGGACGTCGTTACTTTGTCGGAAAATGACGATGGATGGCGGCGCGCATCGCACGAATGATCCGGGTCTTCCGTCGCTCGATGTCCTCGATCCATCCGGAAACGCCGATCGCGAGCGCATGCTGTCCCTTGTTCTCCGCCAGCGGCAGCCGCATCGAGATATGCCCGCCGCCCGCGGTGACGAGTTCACGCGAGAAGAAATAGCCCTGGCGACGAAATTCCCTGACATTTTCCAGCACCTGCTTGATGTCGAGCTTGTAGATGGATTGCTCGGCCGCGGTCCGCCGCACCAGAATCCGGATTTCGTCGTCCGAAACGTCACGCAGCAAGGCAAATCCCGCCGCCGACCATACCAGCAGGCGGTTGGTTCCGGTCGGCGTATGCAGACGCAGGGTGTCCGTGGCCTGAATGACATGGACATACTGGGCGTAAATTCCATTACGCGACGCCAGCGTGATCGTCGCACCGGTCTCTTCGCTGAGTTCATCCATCAGGCGGCCCACTGTGCCGTCCGCCGCCATGCCGTTGGCAATCCATGATCCCAGCAGCGCGACCTGCACGGTCGGGATATACGAACGGTCGACCGGATCGAAGGCGAGGTACCCAAGCTTGGCGAGGCTTTGCAGCAGCACCGACGTCGAGGACTGCGGATAGCCGGCGCGCTCGGCGATCTCACCGACCCGCATCTTGCGCTGCAGATCGTCGAAGATCGCCAGAATGCGCAGCACGCGCGCCGCGGATTTCACGACCGCGTGCTTTTCTGTGGTCGCATCGACGACGGACACTTCGGAGGCCCGGCGGGCTGTGGATCGGTCCTTCGTTCGCATCCCGGCTAATGCCCCATGCTATCACGACGCTCAGGACAACACACTAGGTTCAACACCGCGGCAGGCGCAATTCGCGTATCGACGGCCATCAGGACGCACGGGTGCCGGTGATCGCGGGCCACAGCGCTTCTCCGCCCCGCGCGCAAACCTTGCGGCCGATCCATTCCTGCCAAAAACTCTCGGCGCCCCCCTCATCCCGCCACGACCACAGCCGGCGCGTCGTAAAATGCAACGCATGCTCATGGGTGAAGCCCATGGCGCCATGGACCTGATGACAGATCGCCGCCACATGACCCGCGGCCTCCCCGCATCGCGATTTCGCGATCGCGACCGCGAACAGATCGCCGGCGAAGTCCGCGCCTTCAGCCATGGCGTCAGCAGCCGCAGACGCCGCGGCGAAATGACCGGCGGCGATGGCCAGCATGTGCTGGATGGCCTGAAACTTCGCGATCGGACGGCCAAACTGTATCCGCTGGTTGGCATAGGTCAGCGCGTAATCCAGCGCCCGCTCCATGCCGCCGACCATCTGCTGGACGCGGATGGCCGCGACATAAGGCAAAAAGCCGTTCGCGTGCAGAGAGCCCGGCGCCTCCACCACCGCATCGAGGGCTATGTCGACACCATCCAGCGTCAGATTATCGCGCGGCTCGTAAGCCACGTTACGGCGGCGCTGATTGGCGGCGAGCGCATCACGCGGCACACGGGCGAGATAACCTTTATCGTTTTCATCCCGGGCGAGGACGACCAGGTTTTGAACGTCGCATCCCCAGGGCACATGGCGGGCGACACCATTCAGGATCGCTCCATTGCGGCCGAATGCAATGGCAATCCTGTCGTCTGTCGAAACCGGCGCAAACGATGCTGGTCCATCGAGCGGCCCGCCTCCCGCTTCGACGAAAAGACAGTTGGCAATCATGGTTTCGGCCAGAGGCAGCGGCAGCGCGTGAAAACCCATCCGCCGCATCAGGCTCATGGCCTCCGCCGGAGCAAGGCCGAGCCCACCGGCGGCCTCCGCGACCATCGCATGCGGAATACCGGCGTCATTCACCGCGGTCCACAGCGCCGCGGGCCAATCGCCACGGTCCGCCGCCGTCAGGACATCCCTGGTCACCTGTTGATCGAGCAGACGATCCATCTGCTCGATCATGATCCTTGAAAAATCTTCCGACATCGCGACCTCCAAGATCAACGCAGGCCAAGGCCGCGCGCGATCATGCCGCGCAGGATTTCCGGCGTTCCGCCGCGGATGGTGAAGGAAGGCGCGTGCAGCAGCACGTGTGCCAGCGCCTGCGAGAGTTCGTCCTCATCATCAAGGCTCGGCTGGCAGGGAAGCAATCTCCGCACCAGTTCCGGAATCTCGCGTTCGAAAGCGGTGCCGACATCCTTGACCAGCGCGGCCTCCGTGACCGGCTGCTCCCCCCGCTCCAGCAAAGCGGCGATCGAGGCCGACATCCGCCGCAGCGCGGAGAGATGAGCGACACAACGGCCGACTTCAATCGCTTGCCGTTCGGACGGCTCCGCTCCGACCTTGTCGATCAGGCCTGCCAGCAGGCGAAAATCCGACATGAAGCGATCCGGGCCCGCACGCTCGAACGCCAGCTCGCCGGTGACGTGCTTCCAGCCCTCGCCCAGCCCGCCGATCATCATGTCGTCGGGGACGAAGACGTCCTTGAAAAACACCTCGTTGAACTCATGCCCGCCCGCGATATTGAGAATCGGCCTGATCTCGATGCCCTTGCTGTCCGTCGCGACGATGAATTGCGTCATGCCGGCATGCCGATCCTGTTCCGGCGGCGACGTCCGCACCAGCGCAATCAGGTAGTGAACGCGATGGGCGTTCGAGGTCCAGATCTTCGAACCGGTGATCACCCAGCCGCCGTCGACCTGCGTCGCCCTGGTCCTGACCGCCGCAAGGTCCGAACCGGAATCGGGTTCGCTCATGCCAATTCCGAAATAGCATTCACCCGCGGCGATCTTTGGCAGAATGGTGGCGCGGGCGCGCTCGCTGCCGTGCTTGAGGATTTGCGGGCCGGATTGCCGGTCGGCGATCCAGTGGGCGCCGGCCGGCGCGCCGGCAGCCAGCATCTCTTCCGTCACGACGAAACGCTCGAGATTGGAGTGCTCGCCGCCGCCATACGCCTTCGGCCATGTCATGCCGACAAAGCCGGCTGCGGCCGCGCGGCGGCTGAACTCGGGATCGAACGTCGACCAGGAGGAGCGGTGCGCCGCAAAGCGGTTGTGCGCCCGCTCGTCTTCCAGAAAGGCGCGAACCTTTTCCCGCATGGCCTGCGCCTCCGGCGGAAGCGAGAGAGCCTCAAATCGAAACGCCTGCATGAAACATGCCTCTTGATGTTCTGGTCGCGGCCAACGCCGCCGGCCGCCTCAGATGCCCTTGAAGACCGGCTTGCGCTTTTCGAGAAAGGCGGTGACGGCCTCGTGCTGATCGGCAGTGTGCTGAATCAGCGCCTGCATACTCGCCGCCATTTCGAGATGGGTCGGAAGGCCGATGGCACCGGAGTCACGCACCAGCTTCTTGCACATGCGGATCGACTGGGCCGGATGAGCAGCGATCTGCCTTGCCAGCTTCCGGGCCTCGGCAAGCAATTCCGCTTTCGGCACCACGCGTGAGACCAGGCCCCACTCGAGCGCCTGACCGGCTTTGATGAAGTTGCCGGTGAAGGTCATCTCATAGGCCCGCGACAGACCGACCACGCGTGGCAGGAACCACGCGCCGCCATCGCCGGATATCAGGCCGACGCGCATAAAGCTTTCGGCAAACTCCGCATTGTCGGCCGCGATGCGAATATCGCACATCAGCGACAAGTCGCAGCCCGCGCCCACCGCGTGGCCGTTTACGGCTGCGATCGACGGCACTTCGAGATCGTACATCGCCAGAGGAATCTGCTGGATGCCGTGAAGATATCCGCGACGAATCTCGGCCGGCGTTCCACTGAAAAGGCCGACACGGTCGCGCATCTCCTTGACGTTGCCTCCCGACGAGAAGCCTTCACCTGCTCCGGTAACCACCACGCACCTGACGGACATATCCTGATTGATGCGGGCGCAATGTGCGACAAGCTGCTCCACGATAGCGGGCGAAATCGCGTTGCGTGTCGCCGGCTCGTTTAATGTCAGGGTGACGACGCCGTCGTCCTGCTCGTACTTCACGCTCTCAGACATTCCATAGTCCTTCCTTGCTATCGTAGGGCGGCCTCGGCCACATCAGCCGCCATGCATGCCCCACCGTCGCACCGTGAGCCGCTCGATGGTCTGGAAAATCACGCCCTCCACGAACAGGCCGACGATCATCACCGTGATCAGGCCGGCGAATACGCCGGATGTTTCAAGCAGATTCCGTTTCTCGAAGATGTACCAGCCAAGCCCGCCCTGCCCCGCGGACACGCCAAACACCAGCTCCGCCGCGACCAGCGTGCGCCATGCAAACGCCCAGCCGATCTTGAGGCCGCTGAGGATGGCCGGGAACGCCGCGGGAATGAGAATTCCGGTGACAAGGCGAAGGCCGCGCAAGCCAAAAGTCTGCCCCGCCATGCGCAAGGTGGTCGAGACTCCCAGGAAGCCCGCATGGGTATTGAGCGCCACGGCCCACAGCACCGAGTGAACGATCACG
>Ga0180217_1003915_pt1 | contig 12188 bp, 12 predicted proteins | sample eDN3rd37CBELigOP_FD_128521 | JGI IMG/M metagenome (GOLD analysis project Ga0180217, IMG submission 128521) | Enriched Organic Plus compost microbial communities from Emeryville, California, USA - eDNA 3rd pass 37_C BE-Lig OP (version 2) (version 2) ... | reverse complement strand
CCCGCCGCCTAGCAGTCCCCCAGCCGTTCGGCGGTGACCTTGATGGTGGTCTCCTTCATGGCCGGGGTGGGGGCCGGGTCCATGACGGTCTTGCTCTCCATGACGTAGCGGGTCTGGAAGTCGCCGGTGAAGCGGCTGTCGATGGTGGCCTTCATGCCGCCGGGATAGGTGCAGGAGGCGTGGGCGACATAGTCGGCGCCTTCGCGCTTGAAGGTCTGTTCGGCGCAGGTGACGCCGGCCTGCTGCTGGGCGGTCTGCATCTCCTTGAAGCTGGTCTTGGCCAGGCAGGTCTCGACCACGACCGGCTGCGGCGCGGCGGCGAGCTCGGTGGTCATGCGCCACTTGCCGGGCTTGGGACCTTCGATGTCCGGCGCGGCCGCGGCGGCGGCCGGGGCGTCCGCGGGCTTGGCGGCGTCCGCGGCTGGCGCGGCTGCGTCCTCCTTCTTCGAACAGGCGGCGGCCAGCAGGGCGGCCAGGGCCAGGCTCATGACGATGCGCATGCAAATCCTCCCAGAAAATGTCTGCGCCGCCACCTTAGCGGGTGTTTTGGGCTTGGCGAGCCGGCGATCGGCGCTTGCCATTTTTCAAACGCCCGTTCATCTGCATGTCGCGATGTCCGACGATCTCACCGAAGTCCAGGCCGCCGTCGTTCCCGATGGCTTTGTGATCAATCTCTGGCAGCGGGGTTTCGGCCGCACGGTCGGCCCGTTCTATTCCAAGCGGGACCCGCAGACCCAGGACGAGATCATGGCGTTCCGGGTCGAGGAGCATCACGCCAACGGCATGAACAACTGCCACGGCGGCATGCTGATGAGCTTCGCCGACATGGCCTGGGGGCGGGTGATCTCCAACAAGCGCGAGGTCGGCTGGGTGACGGTGCGGCTGATGACCGATTTCCTGTCGGGCGCGCACATGGGCGACTGGGTCGAGGGGACCAGCGAGATCATCGCCGAGCAGGACGACCTGTTCACGGTGCGCGGTCGCATCTGGTGCGGGGACCGCACGCTGCTGACCGGCACCGCCGTCTACAAGGGAATCCGTTCGATCTCGCGCAAGCCGGGCGAACGGGAAGCGCGAGGGGGCGCGTAACACCATGCCTTTGGATCCCGCCATCAAGGAAGGCGCGCCGGTCGGCTATTATGACGACGACCGGCCGGTCCACACCGCGCCGGGAGAGCTGCCGCCCGAGGTGCAGGCGCCGCTGCTGCCGTTCCGCGGCCGCGAGCCGGACGCGCCGCAATGGTTCCTGGACGCCATCGCCCAGGAGCCGGAGCGCAGTTTCGTCACCTCCAAGGGCACGAAGCTGGAGCTGCTGACCTGGGGCGAAGTCGGCAAGCCGGGCCTGCTGCTGGTGCACGGCAACTCGGCCCATGCGGACTGGTGGAGCTTCATCGCGCCCTATCTGGCGCAGGACTATCGCGTCGCCTCCATGTCGCTGGCCGGCATGGGCGCGTCGGACTGGCGCGAGACCTACGCGTTCCAGGACTTCGCCGAGGACGCCGAGGCCTGCGCCCAGGCCGCGGGGCTCTATGAGGGCGGCAAGCCGATCTATGTGGGCCATTCCTTCGGCGGCTCGCAGGTGTTCTTCGCCGCGGCGGCCCATCCGGAGCGGATGCGGGCGGCGGTGCTGGTGGACGTGGGCTTCGGCGGGCCGCCGCCGGACAGCCCCGAAGGCAAGCGGATGCTGGAGGAGCAGCGCCAGCGGGTGCGCAACATCCCGACCGCCGATCGCGCCCAGCGGGTCTATCCGACCCTGGCGGCGGCGCTCGCCCGTTTCCGGCTGATGCCGCCGCAGGTCGCCGGCAACCTCTTCATCGCCGACTTCATCGCCCGCCGCTCGCTCAAGCGCGCGCCGCTGGAGGACGGGGTCACCGAGGGCTGGACCTGGCGGTTCGATCCCAACATGTGGAACAAGCTGGACCGGTCGGTGATGGAGGCGATGACCGCGGGCGGCAAACCCAAGGTCGAGGTTCCGCTGGCCCACATCTACGGCGATCGCTCGGTGATCATCACCCGCGGGACCGAGCACAGCAACAATCCCCTGCCCGACGACACGCTGAAGATCGCCATCCCCGATTCGGCGCACCACGTGATGATCGACCAGCCGCTGGCCCTGGTGGCGGCGCTGCGCTCGCTGCTGGCGGTGTGGCCGAACTGAGTACGACGAAAGCTTGAGACGCGCCGGAGCTTCGTGTAGTCCGGCCCCAACATCCTTCGAAGAGAGAGACGCCACCGCCATGGCTTCCGACTACCACCGCGGCGACATGGACATTCACGAGCAGGTCGCGACCTACCACCTGTTCGTCATGATGGCGAAGTGGGGTTCGCTGGCCCTGGCCGCCCTGCTGGTCTTCCTGGTGCTGCTGTTCTGCACCCCGACCGGCTTCTTCGGCAGCCTGATCGTCGGCGTGGTGATCTCGGTCGCCGGCTGGTTCGTGCTGCGCGAGCACCCCGGCGAGGAAGCCCACTAGGTTTTCTTCCAGAAACTGGAGCTTCGAAAGGCGGGCGCCGGCGGCGTCCGCCTTTTGCATGCGCGCGGCGCTGCGGCGGAAAGGCCGCACCCCTCAAACATTTGTTTGAACCGAGCTCGGCGTTCGCTGGACAATGGTCGGCGGGCGCTTCTATGGTCCAGGCAAGTTCGAATACCGGTTGGGGGGCTTAGGGCGTATGACGACGATCGCCGTCACCAAGGAACGGCGCGCCGGAGAGACGCGCGTCGCCGCCACGCCAGAGACGGTGAAGAAGCTGATCGGCCAGGGCTTCTCGGTCGTGGTCGAGGCCGGCGCCGGCGCTGGCGCCTCCTTCCCCGACGCGGACTACGAAGCCGCCGGTGCGAGCCTCGCCAAGAGCGTGGGCGAGGCGATCGGCCAGGCCGACATCCTCTTCAAGGTGCGCAGTCCCGTCGACGAGGAGATCGCAGCCCTGAAGAGCGGCGCCATCGTCGCCGCCACCCTGAACCCCTATGTCGAGAAGGACGCGCTGCAGGCTCTGGCCGCCAAGGGCGCGACCGCCTTCGCCATGGAGTTCGTGCCGCGGATCACCCGGGCGCAGGTGATGGACGTGCTGTCCTCACAGGCCAACCTGGCGGGCTATCGCGCGGTGATCGAGGCGGCCGAGGCCTATGGCAAGGCCATGCCGATGATGATGACCGCCGCCGGGACGGTGGCTGCGGCCAAGGTGTTCATCATGGGCGTGGGGGTGGCCGGCCTGCAGGCGATCGCCACCGCCCGCCGGCTGGGCGCGGTGGTCACCGCCACCGACGTGCGGCCCGCCACCAAGGAGCAGGTGGAGAGCCTGGGCGCGAAGTTCCTGGCCGTCGAGGACGAGGAGTTCAAGAACGCCCAGACCGCCGGCGGCTACGCCAAGGAGATGAGCGCCGAGTACCAGGCCAAGCAGGCCGAACTCGTCTCCAGCCACATCGCCAAGCAGGACATCGTCATCACCACCGCCCTGATCCCCGGCCGGCCGGCGCCGCGACTGGTCAGCGCCGCCCAGGTCGCCTCAATGCGTCCTGGCTCGGTGATCGTGGACCTCGCCATCGAGCAGGGCGGCAATGTCGAGGGCGCCAAGCTGAACGAGACGGTGGAGACGGCGAACGGGGTGAAGATCCTGGGCAAGGCCAACCTGCCGGGCCGGATCGCCGCCGACGCTTCGGCCCTCTACGCCCGCAACCTCTTCGCCTTCGCCGGGCTGTTCCTCGACAAGGAAGGCAAGTTCGCGCCCGACTATGAGGATGAGATCCTGAAGGCGGCGCTGGTGACGAAGGACGGCGCGGTCGTCCATCCGTCGCTGGGGGCGTGATGGGGTTGTCATTCAGATGCTCCCCCGCTGGGGGAGCTGTCAGCCGCAGGCTGACTGAGGGGGATCACCGCCTGTGGGCGGCCCCCTCAGTCTCGATGCTGGGCATCGAGCCACCTCCCCCTGAGGGGGAGGATCTTACGGGAGAAAGCTGAACACCATGGAAGCCGTCGATCCTACAGTCTTCCGCCTGGCGATCTTCGTCCTGGCGATCTTCGTGGGCTACTACGTGGTCTGGAGCGTGACGCCGGCTCTGCACACGCCGCTGATGGCCGTCACCAACGCCATCTCTTCCGTGATCATCGTCGGCGCCCTGTTGGCGGCGGCGGCGAGCGGCGCCGACGGCGAGCTGACCAAGAACGTGCTGATCTCCAAAGGCGCCGGCGCGGTCGCCGCGGCCTTTGCGGCGGTCAACATCTTCGGCGGGTTCCTCGTCACCCAGCGCATGCTGGCCATGTACAAGAAGAAGCAGAAGTAAGGGGCGGGAATGAACGCCAATCTCGCCGCCCTCGCCTATCTGGTTTCGGGCGTCCTCTTCATCCTGGCCCTCCGCTGCCTCTCCTCCCCGACCACCAGCCAAGCGGGCAACCGCAACGGCATGATCGGCATGGCCATAGCCGTGGGCACGGCGCTGCTGACCCTCTGGGGCCAGGGCAAGCTGGACGGCCTGACCCTGGCGCTGATCCTGGGCGGGGTGGCGATCGGCGGTGCCATAGGCGCGGTGATCGCGCGCAAGGTCGCCATGACCTCGATGCCGCAACTGGTCGCCGCCTTCCACAGCCTGGTCGGCATGGCCGCCTGCCTGGTGGCGGTGGCCGCCATCCACACGCCGCAGGCCTATGGGATCGCCACGGCCGAGGGCCATGTGCACCTGACCTCGCTGATCGAGCTGTCGCTGGGCCTCGCCATCGGCGCGATCACCTTCACCGGCTCGGTGATCGCCTTCGCCAAGTTGAACGGCAACATGTCCGGCGCGCCCATCCTGCTCCCGGCGCGCCACCTGCTGAACATCCTCATCGCCATGGCCATCGTCGCCCTGATCGTGGTGCTGGTGATGAGCGGGGGCCAGGCGCTGTGGGCGTTCTGGGCGATCTTCGCGCTTTCGCTGGTGATCGGGATCACCCTGATCATCCCCATCGGCGGCGCGGACATGCCGGTCGTGGTTTCGATGCTGAACAGCTATTCGGGCTGGGCGGCCGCGGCCCTGGGCTTCACGCTCGAGAACGTCACCCTGATCATCACCGGCGCCCTGGTCGGCTCCTCCGGCGCCATTCTCTCCTACATCATGTGCAAGGGGATGAACCGGTCCTTCGTCTCGGTGATCCTAGGCGGGTTCGGGGCGGACGATGCGGCGGCCGCCGGCGGCGGCAAGGTCGAGACCCGGCCCGTGAAGCAGGGTTCGGCGGACGATGCGGCCTTCATCATGAAGAACGCCAGCAAGGTCATCATCGTGCCGGGCTACGGCATGGCGGTCAGCCAGGCCCAGCACGCCCTGCGCGAGATGGCGGACAAGCTGAAGGAAGAGGGCGTGGAGGTGAAATACGCCATCCATCCCGTCGCCGGGCGCATGCCCGGGCACATGAACGTGCTCCTGGCCGAGGCCAATGTGCCCTATGACGAGGTGTTCGAGCTGGAGGACATCAACTCCGAATTCTCGACCGCGGACGTCGCCTTCGTCATCGGCGCCAACGACGTGACCAACCCCGCGGCCAAGACCGACCCGCAGAGCCCGATCTTCGGCATGCCGATCCTGGACGTGGAGAAGGCCCGCACGGTGCTGTTCGTGAAGCGGGGCATGTCGTCCGGCTATGCTGGCGTCGAGAACGAGCTCTTCTTCCGAGACAACACCATGATGTTGTTCGGCGACGCCAAGAAGATGGTCGAGGGCATCCTGAAAGCGCTCTGACCCAAGCCAATCCTATGAATATCAAAGGGCGAGCCGTTCATCTGCTCGCCCTTTTTTCGTCCAGATAGGCGCCCATTAAGCTTTCCCGCGGGTCGGGGGGCGTCGCCGCTTCCCGACCGCACAACCTCGCGCGGTCAATATCAAGCTCGACTGTACTGGACGAGGTCGCTCATTGAACTCGGTGATACTGGCCGCAGATGGCGGCATGCGGCATTTTTGGGTCGAAGGGCTGATCGCCACGGCGCTGACGCTGAGCGTGGTGAGCGCCGCTTACGGAACGGCCGTCTTCTCGCCAGGTTTCGTCCCGCGAACCGCCCCGGCCCCCGCGCCTGCGCCCAGCGTTCAGCCCAACGAGCCGGAGCCGGCCTTCGCCTTCCTCGAGCCCGTCCCGGGACACGCCGTGAATTCGCCTTTCGGCCTGCGCCGGATGCCGTGGGAGAACCACGGCCGGCTGCATGAAGGCGTCGACATCGCCGCGCCCTCCGGCGCCAAGGTGGTGGCGGTCGAGGACGGGACCATCACCCGCGCGGGGACCAGCTCCTCCTACGGCCGGTTCGTCGAGATCCGGCACGCCAGCGGCCTGACCAGCCTCTACGCCCACCTCGGCCGGATCGATCCGGCGGCTCGGGCAGGCGTGACCGTGAAGGCGGGCGCCCCGGTCGGACGGATCGGCTCGACGGGGGTCTCCACCGGACCGCACCTGCATTTCGAGCTGCGGCGGGACGACCGCCCGCTGAACCCCGTCGCCTTCATCGGACGCGAGTTCGAGACCGCAGAGGACTTGCCGCTCAAGAAGGCCAGCTATTACTCGCGGAAGGTCCGGGTCGCCCACGTCTCTCAGATCCCCGACAGCAAGAAGAAGCTGATGGAGGCCAAGTCCGAGAAGGGCAAGAAGGGCGGCGACGAGGTGAAGACCACCAAGGAGGGCCGGGTGATGGCCACCCTGCAGGTCGCCAGCTGCGACGCCGGCTGCGGAAAGGCCGACGAGACGCCCAAGACCGATACGGACTAGCCGTCAGGGTGGTAGAAGCGCGCTTCGCATCGAAGGAAGCCCGCCTTGCTGTTCCATGGACTGTCGGCCTTTCCGATCACCCCAGCCAGCGCCGAAGGCCGGGTGAACGGCGAGGAGCTAAGCGCTCTGTTGCGCCGTCTGGCGGACGCCGGCGTGGACTCGGTCGGCCTGCTCGGCAGCACCGGCTCGTACATGTACCTCTCGCGGCAGGAGCGACGGCGAGCGGTGGAGATCGCGGCCGAGACGCTGGCCGGCGCGACGCCGCTGATGGTGGGCGTTGGCGCCCTTCGCACCGACGAGGCGGTAGCCTTGGCCATTGACTCCGCCGCGGCCGGCGCCGACGGCCTGCTGCTGGCGCCGGTCTCCTACCTGCCGCTGAGCGAGGATGAGGTCTTCGCGCATTTTGCGGCGGTCGCGGGGGCGACCGAGCTGCCGCTCTGCATCTACAACAATCCGCTCGCCACCCACTTCAGCTTCAGCAACGCCCTCTTGGCCAGATTGGCGGCCGTCCCTCGGATCGTCGCGGTGAAGAACCCCTCGGCGCCGGTGGTGGAAAATCCGGAGCGGCACGCCGCGCTCCGCCACCTGCTGCCCGACCACTTCGCCCTGGGCTATAGTGGCGACTGGAACGCGGCGGCGGCGATCCTGGCGGGCGGGTCCTGCTGGTACAGCGTGATCGGCGGGCTGCTGCCGGGGCCGACCTTGAAGCTGGCCCGGGCCGCGCAGGCCGGCGACACCGCCGAGACCGCCAGGCTGAACCAGGCCTTCGAGCCGCTCTGGAGCCTGTTTCGCGAACTGACCGGCTATCGCGTGGTCTATGCGGCGGCCAACGCCATGGGCCTGACGAGCGCCCAGCCGCCGCGCCCGATACTGCCGCTGTCCGACGAGGATCGGCGGCGGGTGACGGCGGCGATCGAGAACCTGGCGGCGATCTAAAGCCGGCGCCGGCCGAAGGCCCGCTCGGCCAGGACGCCTCCCGCCAGGATGCCTAGGACGGCGACGATCATCATCCACAGCGGATGGACGATGGTGGTCATGTTGAAGACCGACATGGCGAGGATCAGCAGGACGACGATCCGGCCCGCCCAGGCGCGGCGTCCAGCGGCCAGATTGGCGGCCGAGGCGCCGGCGAGCGCGCCGAGGAACCAGGCGAGCAGGACCGCCACCTTGGCCTGGAACGGGATGCGGGACATGACCGTGGAAAGCTGGGCCGGGTCGGTCAGATTCACACCCGGCGGGGGCGGAAAGATCGTGTGGCCGACGCCCTCCACGGCGAAGATCACGACCATGCCGATTATGGCGCCCACCACGACGCCAAGGATCAACCGCAACATCCGTGCACGAACTCCTGCCCCTCGACCGGGGCGCAACCTCGTCTAGATTGGCGCGATGCTCAAGGCGCTGAAATGACGATGCGGGGATTCCACCCGTCCCGCGGCGAGTTGATCGACATCGGCGGGCGGCGGCTGCGCGCAACCCTGGCTGGGCCCGCGTCGGAGCGGCCGCTGATCGTGCTGGAGGCCGGCTCCTTCGGTTGCGCCGCCGACTGGGCGGTGGTGCAGGAACGGCTGGCGGCCAAGGGGCTGCGCAGCCTGGCCTATGATCGGGCGGGGCTGGGGTTTTCCGATCCGGGTCCCTCGCCGCGCGACGGGCGCGCCGTCTCGCGCGATCTGGAGGCCTTGCTGAGCGCTCTTGGAGAGACCGGGCCGCTGGTGACGGTGGGCCATTCGATGGCCGGGCTGATGCTGCGTGTCTTCACGCCGCGCAATCGCGAGCGCGTGCGCGGGGTGGTGCTGGTGGACGCGGTGACCCCCGAGATGATGGACGCTCGCGGCCCGGCTATGGGCGCGCACGCCTATCGCACCGCGATGAAGCTCGTCGGCCGCTGGTCGGGCGTCGGCTTCATGAAGCCGGTGTCGCTGATGATCGGGGACCTGATCGGGTTGGAAGGCGAGGCGCGGATCGAAAAGCGCCGGGTCTACGGCTCGGCGATCCACGCCCGCTGGGCGGCCGAGGAGGTGCAGAACTGGCTGCGCACCGTGCGGCAGGCCCGCGAGGGCGCAGGCTTCGACCCGTCCCTGCCGGTGGCGGTGATCACCGCCGGCGGGGCTGGCAAGGCGGTCCGGCGCAAGGCGCTCCAGACCGCGCCGGCCCAGGCCTCGCGGTATGGCTATGAGGAACACGTGGCGGGCGCCAACCACGCCAGCCTGCTGGGCCGGCGCTTCGCCGATCCGATCGTGCGCGGGATCGAGCACGTACTGGGGGCCGGCTGAGGGGGTGAGCTGGTGGCCTTCTTCCTCCCCTGCGCGGCGGGGAAGGGTGGGGGGTCTTGCGGCAGGCACGGAGCTTGAACCGGCCCCCTCCACCGGCTGCGCCGGTCCCCCTCCCCCATCAAAGATGGGGGAGGAAAAGGCGATCTCTCGGCGGCTCCAGGCTTGGGCCTCACACCAGGTCGTCGAACTCGTCGACCAGGCGTTCGAGCTGGGACATGCCGGCGGCCCAGAAGGCCTTTTCGCGGGGGTTGAGGCCGAAGGGCTTCAGGGCCTCGACATAGGTGCGGGTGCCGCCGGCGGCGAGCAGGTCCTCGTAGAGCGGGGCGAAGGCGACCGGGTCCTCGCGGCGCTTCTCCATCAGGCCCCGCACCAGCAGGTCGCCGAAGGCGTAGGCGTAGACGTAAAAGGGGGCATGCACGAAGTGGGTGATGTAGGCCCAATAGTGCTCATAGCCCGGGTTGAGCTTGATCGCCGGGCCGAGGCTCTCGGCCATGATGTCGAGCCAGAGGGCGCTGATGTCCTCGGGAGCGAGTTCGCCCTCCTGGCGGGCCGCGTGGAAGCGGGTCTCGAAACGGTGAAAGGCGATCTGGCGGACGACGGTGTTGAGGCCGTCCTCGATCTTGCCGGCCAGCAGGCCCAGGCGCTCCTGCTTGGAGGCGCCGGCGAGCAGGCGTTCGAACACCAGGCCCTCGCCGAAGATGGAGGCCGTCTCGGCGAGGGTCAGCGGCGTATCGGCCAGCAGGGTGCCGAGCGGCGCGCAGAGGGTCTGGTGGACGGCGTGGCCGAGCTCGTGCGCCAGGGTCAGGACGTCTCGCCGCTCGCCCATATAGTTCATGAAGACGTAGGGGTGGCGGTCGGCGGTGACCGGATGGGAATAGGCGCCCGACTGCTTGCCCGTCCGCGGCCGCGCGTCGATCCAGGGGTGGGTGAAGAAGGTCTTGGCGGTGTCGGCGAACTTGGGCGCCAGGTCGGCGAAGCTTTCCAGCACCATGCCCTTGGCCTCGTCCCAGCCGTAGGTGCGGGGTTGGGCGGTGTCGAGGGGGGCGTTGCGGTCCCAATAGTCCAGGGTCTTGCGGCCCATGACCTTGGCCTTGAGGGCGTAGTAGCGGTGGCTGACCGAGGGATAGGCCTCGACCACCGCGGCCTCCAGCGCCTCGACGGCGTCGGCGTCCACCTCGTTGGCGATGTGGCGGGACGCGGCGGGGGTCGGATACTTGCGCCAGCGGTCCTCCACCTGCTTTTCGAAGGCGAGGGTGTTCATGGCCAGGGCGAGGACGGGGGTGCGCTCCTCCAGCGCTTTGGCGAGGCCCTGGGCGGCCTGCTTGCGGCGGGAGGCGTCCGGATCGGAGAGGCGGTTCAGGGCCTCGGGCAAGGTCAGGTTCTCGCGCCCGACCTTGGCGACGAGGCGGGCCAGGGTCTCGTCGAAGAGGCGCGTCCAATTGGCGACCGCCGGGCCGCGGTCGATGAGCATGCGCTCCAGGTCCGGCGAGAGCTCGTGCGGGCGGGTCAGGCGGACGCGGCGGATCCACGGACGCCAGCGGGCGGCGGGCGGATGGGCCTTGAAGGCCTGTTCGATCTCGTTGTCCTCGAGCTGGTTGAGCTCGAGGGTGAAGAAGAGGCTCTCGGCGGCGACCTGGGAGGCGCGGGCGCGCAGGTCGGCCTCGAACTTGGCCCAGGCGGCGTCGTCGCGGGCGACCGAGGCCGAAAGCGCGGCGTAGGCGCCGACGCCCCAGAGGCCGTTGGTCGCCGTCTCATAGAGGTTGATCCCGTGGTCGAGGACCTCGCCCAGATGTTGGGGATCGCCGCGGAGGGCGACGAAGCGGCCCTTCAGCTTGACGAGCTCGTCATTGGCGGCCTTGGCGGCGGCCAGGTCCGCCTCGATCTTCGGATCGTCACGCCCCGAATAGAGGTCGGCGAGGTTCCATTCGGGCAGGGCGTCGAGTTTCACGGGAGCGTTCATGGGCTCAGAGATAGACCTTCGGACCGCCCCTCGCCAGCGCTGCTCCCTCACCTAGCCTCTCCCCTCGGGGAGAAGTCGGGCGAGGGGCGCCTCAGCTCTTCGGCGGCGGGCCTCCCTTGGCGGGGGGCACGGCCGGGGCGGCGGCGCCCTTGGCTTCGGAGAGGACGTAGGCGCGCAGGTCCTCCGCCCCCTTGGCGTCGATGAAGCGGCTGAAGCTGGCCATGCCGCGCTCGGCCAGGGCGCCGTCGATGAGGACCGACTTCCAGCTGTCGGCCGAGAGCAGCATCTGCGAGCGGCGCAGGTCGGGCAGATAGGCGCCGCTGGCGTTCGGGCCGTGGCAGACTTGGCAGTTCTGATGGAAGAGGGCGAAGCCGCGCTGCACGTCGCCTGTTGAGGAGACGCCGGTGAGGTCGACCTCGAAGGGCGCGGGCCGCTGATAGGCAGGGGCGGTGGCGGTTCCGCCGAGCTTGAAGACCATCAGCCGGCCAGGAAGCCGCGGCCGGTCCGGAAGCATGATCGGCGCCGAAAGCGCGCCGGCGCCGCCATAGCCGACCATTTGGGCGACGTACTGCTCGCCGTCGATCTCGTAGGTCATGGGGGCGGCGATGACGCCGTTGTCGGTCTTGTAGGACCAGAGCTTCTTGCCGTCGGCGGCGCCATAAGCCGCGAGCTCGCCCTGGGCCCCGCCCTGGAAGATCAGGCCGCCGGCTGTGGTGAGCACGCCGGCGTTCCAGAAATAGGGATGCTGGATGGTGAACCGCGCCTTCTGGGCGACCGGATCCCAGGCGATCAATTCGCCCTTCACCATGGCCTTGATGGCCGCGATCTGCGCCTTGTCGCTGGGCAAGGCGTTGGCGAGGAAATCCGTGCCGACGTTCCAGGCGCCCGGACGATAGGCGTAGCCCTTGTCGGGCGTGTAGGCGAAGGGCACGACCTGGGCCGGGATGTAGACCAGGCCCTCCTTCGGGTTGAAGGCCATGGGGTGCCAGTTGTGCGCGCCGAAGGGCGCCGGCACCTGCAGGGAGGGCGCGTTCTCGTAGCGGACGCCGGGATTCTCGATCGGCCGGCCGGTCTTGGGATCCACGCCCGAGGCCCAGGTGATCGGCACGTAGGGCTTGGCCGAGATCAGCTGGCCGTTGGTGCGGTCGAGGACGTAGAAGAAACCGTTCTTAGGCGCCTGCATCAGCACCTTTCGCGGCTGACCGCCCACATTCATGTCAGCCAGGATGATGTGCTGGG
>Ga0180217_1003905_pt1 | contig 12206 bp, 10 predicted proteins | sample eDN3rd37CBELigOP_FD_128521 | JGI IMG/M metagenome (GOLD analysis project Ga0180217, IMG submission 128521) | Enriched Organic Plus compost microbial communities from Emeryville, California, USA - eDNA 3rd pass 37_C BE-Lig OP (version 2) (version 2) ... | reverse complement strand
TCGTCGATCAACGTCGCCGGCACGCTGTCCGGGCCACAGCTGGTCGAGAAGATCGTCCAGATCAACGGGCGCAACTTCGATCTGCGGGCCGAGGGCCACAACCTGATCGTGAACTACTCCGACAAGCCGGGTGCGCTCGGCAAGATCGGCACACTGCTCGGCGGCGCGAACGTCAACATCCTTGCGGCCCAGCTGAGCCAGGACGCCAGCGGCGACCATGCCACGGTCATGCTGCGCGTCGACACCGATGTCCCCGACGATGTGCGTGCCGCGATCGCCGATGCGGTCGGCGCCAGCACGCTGGAAGTGGTTGATCTGTCATGAGTTCCAACTTGAAGCTGGCCGTCATCGCCGGTGACGGCATCGGGCCCGAGGTGATCGCCGAGGCGGTCACGGTGCTCGACGCGGTGCTGCCCGGTGTCGAGAAGACCGAATACGACCTCGGCGCCCGGCGCTACCACGCCACCGGAGAACTACTGTCCGACGAGACGATCGAGGAACTGCGCGGCTACGACGCGATCCTGCTCGGCGCGATCGGTGACCCGTCGGTGCCCAGCGGTGTGCTGGAGCGCGGCATGCTGCTCAAACTGCGGTTCGCGCTCGACCATCACGTGAATCTGCGCCCCGGCAGGCTGTATCCGGGTGTGACGGGCCCGCTCGTCGGCAATCCGCCCATCGACTTCGTCGTGGTGCGTGAAGGCACCGAGGGCCCGTACACCGGCAACGGCGGTGCGCTGCGCGTCGGCACGCCGCACGAGGTGGCGACCGAGGTCAGCGTCAACACGGCATTCGGCGTCGAGCGCGTGGTGCGCGATGCGTTCGCGCGCGCGCAGGACCGTCGCAAGCACCTGACCTTGGTGCACAAGACCAACGTGCTGGCCTTCGCGGGCAGCCTGTGGTCGCGCACCGTGGATCGGATTGCGCAGGAGTATCCCGACGTCGAGGTCGCCTATCAGCACATCGATGCCGCGACCATCCACATGGTCACCGATCCGGGCCGCTTCGACGTGATCGTCACCGACAACCTGTTCGGCGACATCATCACCGACCTCGCGGCCGCGGTGTGCGGCGGTATCGGCCTTGCCGCGAGCGGCAACATCGATGCCACGCGCACGAATCCGTCGATGTTCGAACCCGTGCACGGCAGTGCGCCCGACATCGCGGGGCAGGGGATCGCCGATCCCACGGCCGCGGTGATGAGCGTGGGTCTGCTGCTGTCGCACGTCGGTCAGACCGAGGCGGCCGCGCGGGTCGACAAGGCGGTCTCCGAGCATCTGGCCACCCGCGGCGACGAGAAGCTGTCCACCAGCGCGGTGGGCGAGCGGATCCGTTCTCTGCTCTAGGAGTTTTCGCGTCGAGGGCGCACAGGCTTTCCGGCCTGTGCGCCCTCAGTCCTGTCTCGGCCACTGTCTCGGCCGCTGTCTCGGTGTGAATCTCAGCTCTCGCGCGCCGGTTCGACCGGGACGAGCGGGATCGCGAGCGCGGGCAGCAGTGCGCACACCGCGAACGCGACGGGATATCCGGCCACCCCGATCAACCCGCCGAACACCGGCGAGGACACCGCGGTCGCGAGGTGCTGGCTGGTGTTCTGTGTGCCCAGTGCGCGTCCGCTCCAGAACGGCCCGGCGATCTCGGCGATCCCGGTGAACGCCAAACCGTTGTCGGACACGGTGATCACCGAGGCCGCCACCATCAGCGCGATGCTGACCGGTGACGACAACCAGTCGGTGAGCGCGAGCGCGGCCATGGTCACCGCGGCGGCCAGCGCGATGGTCCGGATCGGCCGCAGCCGGTAACCGATGACGTCCGACCACTTTCCGGCGGCGATCCGCCCACCCGCGCCGAGCAACTGCGTGACGGTGACCAGGATGCCCGCGGACGCGGCCGACCAGCCGCGGTCGGTGATGAGCCACACCAGGGCGAACGTCCACAGCACACCCTGGGGCACCACCAGCAGCACCGAGACCGCGTGGATGCGCCACAGCACCGACGAACCCCGGTAGGGGTTGGCGAGGTGTTCGGCCGGCGCCTCGGCGCGCGGCGGCCGCGGTGGGTCGAGTACGAACACCGCACTGACCACCGCGGCGATCCCGCACACGACCGCGGGGAACAGCAACGCCGCCGAAACCCCGTGACTCTCGGCCAAGCGAGGAATCACCAACGCACCCAACCCGACTCCCAGCGGGGTTGCCGTCTGCCGGATGCCCATGACCAGTCCACGCTGTTCGGGTGGAAACCAACCGACCACGAGCCGGCCGCTCGCGGAGTTGCTGCTGGCCGCGGCCATTCCGCCGAGCAGCAGGAAAAGGCCGACGGCGAACAGTGATTGGACCGATGCGGCGGCCAGCGCCGCGGCCGCGGTGAGCGCCGACCCAAGGCCGAGCACGAGGCGTTCCCCGAAGCGGTCGACGACGTAGCCCCACGCGATCAGTGTCGTGACCATGCCGAAGCTGGGCATCGACGACAGCAGCCCGGACCGTGCCAGGTCAAGGCCGCGTTCGGCGTGCAACGTCGGGATGAGAAACGCCGCGCCGTTGATGAACACGTTGGCGCACATGGTCGACGTCAGCGCGATCACGAGCATCGACCATCGCCGTAGGGTGCCGATCACCGGAGCAGCCATGCGTTCCATGCTGTCACGGCTTCTCAAAATGTCGAATCGCAATTCCACGATGTGGACATCGGCCCGCGGCCTTCTAGCCTTAGACGGTGAAAAAGTGGTTGCTGACAGGTGTTTCCCTCATATGTGCCCCGGTGTGCGCACTGGTCCTCGCGCCGACGGCGGCCTGGGCTGCCGAGCCCGAGTGGTCGAACCTCGATGCGCGCCGGTACGACGCGCCCATACCGCGGGCAGGCACGCTGATCGCGGCGGTGCCGCTCGACCCCGCGTTGTCGGTGGCAGGTGCCGAACGCGCCTACCGGATCCTGTACTCGACTGTCGACCAGCACGATTCACCCGCGGTGAGCACGGCGGCCGTGTTCGTCCCGCGCGGACAGGCCCCCGAGGGCGGATGGCCCGTGATCGCGTGGGCGCACGGCACCGTCGGACTCGGCGATGACTGTGCACCCTCGGCGCAGCCGCGCAGCGCACGCGACAACGAATACCTCACACACTGGCTCGACCAGGGCTACGCCGTCGTGGGCTCGGACTACGCGGGTCTGGGCACCCCGGGCCTGATGAGCTACCTGAACAGCGTGGCCACCGCGCACAGCGTGGTCGACTCGGTCATCGCGATGCACGAGATGGATCTGCCGCTTTCCCCCGAGTGGGCCATCGTCGGCCAGTCGCAGGGCGGCGGGGCGGCGGTCAACAGCGCCCGCTGGGCCACCGAGTTCAGTCGCGGCACCGGGCTCGACTACCGCGGTGTGGTGGCGACCGGAACGCCGTTCAACGTCGAGAGCATCGTCAAACAGGCCGGGCCGGACATGGCGCTGCCGCCCAACCTCGGACCGGCCGCCAACAGCTACACGGGATACATCCTGGCCGGGTTCCGCGAGGCCCGGCCCGACATCGACGTCGACAGCGTGCTCACACCCGCGGGCCTCGATGCGGTCGCCAAGGCCGAGACCCTGTGCAAGCCCCAGCTCGACGCCGCCCTCGCCGGCATGACGCCGACCGACTTCTTCCGCGCGCCGCTGGCGACGCTGCCCGGTGTGGACGCCGCACTCGACGCGTACATGGGCACGCCCACCAGCGGCTACGACCGTCCGATCTTCCTCGGGGTGGGCATGCAGGACCGTGACGTTCCTCCCAATCTCACACTGCAGCTCGACGAGGCGCTGCGGGCGAACGGGCAGGCCGTCACACTCAAGGTGTATCCGGACGAAGATCACTCGGGCACGGTGCTGGCATCGGTTCCGGACTCCACACCTTTCCTGCGCGCGGCGTTCGACCGCGGCTGAGGACGGGCGTCTGCGCCTGACGCCGCGACGTGCGCACTACGCTGACAAAAATGCGCTTAGGTCGAATTGCCAGTCCTGACGGCGTCGCATTCGTGAGCATCGAAGGCGACGGACCAGATGCCGTCTGCAAAGAGATCGCCGAGCATCCGTTCGGAAACCCGAACTTCACCGGACGCAGCTGGCCGCTGGCCGACGTCCGCCTGCTCGCACCGATTCTCGCCAGCAAGGTGATCGCGGTGGGTAAGAACTATGCCGCGCACGCCGAGGAGATGGGCGGTGTGGCGCCCGAGGATCCGGTGATCTTCCTCAAACCGAACACCGCGATCATCGGTCCCAACGTGCCGATCCAGCTGCCCGCCGACGCCGACCCGGTGCACCACGAGGGCGAGTTGGCGATCGTCATCGGCAGGCCGTGCAAGGACGTGCCTGCCGCGCGTGCGGCCGAATTCATCCTCGGCTACACGATCGGCAACGACGTCTCCGCGCGTGATCAGCAGCGCAAGGACGGGCAGTGGATGCGGGCGAAGGGGCACGACACGTTCTGCCCGCTGGGGCCGTGGATCGTCACCGATCTCGACCCGTCCGATGTGGAGCTGCGCACCGAGGTCAACGGACAGGTGCGCCAACGCAGCCGAACCTCGCTGCTGCTCCACGACATCGGGCGTCTCGTGGAGTGGACCTCGGCGGTGATGACGCTGCTGCCGGGTGACGTCATCCTGACCGGGACCCCGGAGGGCGTCGGCCCCATCGAGGACGGCGACACCGTCAGCATCACCGTCGAGGGCATCGGCACACTCACCAATCCTGTTGTGCGTAAAGGGAAGAAATGACAACGAAGAAGGTCCGGGTTCGGTTCTGCCCGTCGCCAACCGGCACGCCGCATGTCGGCCTGGTGCGCACGGCCCTGTTCAACTGGGCCTACGCGCGCCACACCGGAGGCGATTTCGTCTTCCGCATCGAGGACACCGACGCCGCGCGCGACAGCGACGAGAGTTACGCCGCGATCCTCGACGCTCTGCGCTGGCTCGGCATGGACTGGGACGAGGGACCGGAAGTCGGTGGCCCGTACGAGCCCTACCGGCAGTCGCAGCGGCGCGAGATCTACCGGGACGTGGTGGCGCGCCTGCTGGAGGCCGGCGAGGTGTACGAGGCGTACTCGACGCCCGAGGAGGTCGAGGCGCGTCACCTCGCGGCGGGGCGCAACCCGAAGCTGGGTTACGACAACTACGACCGCGACCTGACCGACGCGCAGCGCAAGGCGTTCGCCGACGAGGGGCGCAGGCCCGTGCTGCGCCTGCGGATGCCCGACGAGGACCTGTCGTGGAACGACCTGGTGCGCGGTCCCACGACGTTCGCGGCCGGTTCGGTGCCCGATTTCGCGATCACCCGCAGCAACGGTGATCCGTTGTACACGTTGGTGAACCCCGTCGACGACGCGTTGATGAAGATCACCCACGTGCTGCGCGGCGAGGACATCCTGCCGTCCACACCGCGCCAGATCGCGCTCTACCGGGCACTGATGCGCATCGGCGTCGCCGAGTTCGTGCCCGAGTTCGCACATCTGCCAAGTGTTCTGGGTGAGGGCAACAAGAAGCTGTCCAAGCGCGACCCGCAGTCCAACCTGTTCCTGCACCGCGACCGCGGGTTCATCCCCGAGGGCCTGTTGAACTACCTGGCACTGCTGGGCTGGGGCATCGCCGACGATCACGACGTGTTCTCGCTCGACGAGATGGTGGCCGCGTTCGATGTGGCCGACGTCAACTCCAACCCGGCGCGGTTCGACCAGAAGAAGGCCGACGCGATCAACGCCGAGCACATCCGCATGCTCGCGCCGGAGGACTTCACCGCGCGGCTGCGTGAGTACTTCGTCACACACGGGTACGACACGACGCTCGACGACGCCGCGTTCGCCGAGGCGGCCGCGCTGGTACAGACGCGTGTGGTGGTGCTGGGCGACGCGTGGGGCCTGCTGAAGTTCTTCAACGACGACGCCTACGAGATCGACGAGAAGTCGGCGGCCAAGGAGCTCAAGCCCGAGTCCGCTGCGGTTCTGGACGCCGCGCTGAGCGCCCTGGAGGCGGTCGGGGACTGGACGACCCCGGCGATCGAGGCCGCGCTCAAGACGGCGCTCCTGGAGGGGCTGGAGCTCAAACCACGCAAGGCGTTCGGCCCGATCCGCGTCGCGGTGACCGGTGCCGCGGTGAGCCCGCCGCTGTTCGAGTCGATGGAACTGCTCGGCCGGGACCGCAGTCTGGCGCGGTTGCGCGCCGCGAGGGACCGGGTGTGAAAACCACCCCGAAATCTTTGGTAGTCTGCTCGTCGGCCCGGTAAGCAACCGCGGGGGAACATCCCGCCGAGCGAACCGGACCAGGAAGCCCGTGACCAGCGGTGATGGGCCTCCAATGGGGTATGGTGTAATTGGCAACACAGCTGATTCTGGTTCAGCCATTCTAGGTTCGAGTCCTGGTACCCCAGCCAAACGGCCGGGTCGGGTCGGATTAGGTCAGAGAGAATCTCTGAGCTATGCTGACCTCCCGAAAGTTCTAGCCCCCGTCGTCTAGCGGCCTAGGACGCCGCCCTCTCACGGCGGTAGCGTGGGTTCGAATCCCATCGGGGGTACAACAGCGAAAGGCGCTCGGTTCCACGAACTGAGCGCCTTTCGCGTTTCCGGCCCGCCCGTGCGAGCCACTCGCTCGCCTGTCTCGCGGTACGCGACGTTCGTCACATCCGCCGGCGCTTCGCTTCGGAGCGGCGTGCTGTGAGAAAGGCGACATCCGGGCCGAGGCTCGAACCGGAGGACTCACAGCCGGCGCGTGAGCGCCTCGGCCGCCGCCAGCAGATCCGCGGCCCACCGTGCCCCCGGGCGCCGCCCCATGCGGTCGATGGGTCCCGACACCGACACCGCGGCGATCACCTGGCCCCGGCTGTCGCGCACGGGCGCGCTCACGCTCGCGACGCCGGGTTCGCGCTCGGCGGCGCTCTGTGCCCAGCCGCGTTTGCGAACCTCCGCCAGGGTGCGTTCGGTGAACTTCGCCGACGGCAGGACGGCCTGCTGCGTCGCGGCATCGGCATATGCCAGCAGAACTTTGGCGCCCGAGCCGGCCGTCATGGGCAGCTGGGTGCCCACGGGCACGGTGTCGCGCAGGCCGGCCGGTGGTTCGAGCGCCACCACGCACACCCTGGACAGCCCTTCCCGGCGGTACAGCTGCACGCTCTCGCCCGTGATCTCGCGCAGGCGGGGAAGTACCGCGGCGCCCGCCGAAAGCAGCGGATCGTTGACGTGAGCGGCCAATTCGGTGAGCGCCGGGCCCAGGCGCCAGCGCCCGTCGGCATCTCTGGCGAGCAGCCGGTGGGTCTCCAGGCCGGCCGCCAGGCGGTGCGCGGTGGCCCGGGGCAGGCCGGTCCGCTCGCACAGTTCGGCCAAACCGCAGGGGGACTCGGCGACGGTGTGCAGTACACCCACCGCTTTGTCGAGCACGCCGATGCCGCTATCATTTCTCACAGAGAGATACTAGCGTCTCGTATTTTGAGATAGCCAGTGAAACTCCCAGCCCCCCAGCGGACTCTTGAAGAACAGCCCCGCTTGTATTTGAGCCGAATGCGAGAACCAGCGATGGATCAACCGACGCAGACATCCGTGAAACCGCGCACCCTGGCCGAAAAGGTCTGGGACGACCACGTCGTGGCGCGTGGCGAGGGAGAGGGCACCGCCAAAGAGCCCGATCTGATCTACATCGACCTCCATCTCGTCCACGAGGTCACCAGCCCGCAGGCCTTCGACGGGCTGCGGCTGGCCGGGCGTCCCGTGCGGCGGCCCGATCTGACGATCGCCACCGAGGACCACAACGTGCCGACCATCGACATCGACAAGCCGATCGCCGACCCGGTTTCGCGCACCCAGGTCGAGACATTGCGGCGCAACTGCGAGGAATTCGGCATCCGCCTGCATCCCATGGGCGACGCCGAACAGGGCATCGTGCACATCATCGGCCCGCAGCTGGGCCTCACCCAGCCCGGGATGACCGTGGTGTGCGGTGACTCGCACACGTCGACCCACGGCGCCTTCGGTGCCATCGCGATGGGCATCGGCACCTCCGAGGTCGAGCACGTGATGGCCACGCAGACGCTGTCGCTCAAGCCCTTCAAGACCATGGCGGTCAACGTCGACGGCGAACTGCCGCCCGGCGTGAGTGCCAAGGACATCATCCTGGCGGTGATCGCCAAGATCGGCACCGGCGGTGGGCAGGGACACGTCATCGAGTACCGCGGCAGCGCCATCCGCTCGCTGTCCATGGAGGGCCGGATGACGATCTGCAACATGAGCATCGAGGCCGGCGCCCGCGCGGGCATGGTCGCGCCCGACGAGACCACGTTCGAGTTCCTCAAGGGTCGTCCGCACGCGCCCAAGGGCGCCGACTGGGACGCCGCCGTCGCCGCGTGGAGCCGGTTGCGCACCGACGAGGGCGCCGAATTCGACACCGAGGTCTACATCGACGCCTCCACGCTGAGCCCGTTCGTGACCTGGGGCACCAACCCCGGCCAGGGCGTTCCGCTGTCGGAGGCCGTGCCCGACCCCGAGCTGATCGTCGACGAGGGCGCCCGTCAGGCCGCGGAAAAGGCTTTGGCCTACATGGACCTTCGCCCGGGTACCCCGATGCGCGACATCGCCGTGGACACGGTGTTCGTGGGCTCGTGCACCAACGGCCGGATCGAGGATCTGCGCGTGGTGGCCGACGTGCTGCGCGGCCGGAAGGTTGCCGACGGCGTGCGGATGCTCATCGTCCCGGGTTCGATGCGGGTGCGCGCACAGGCCGAATCGGAAGGCCTCGACCAGATATTCACCGCAGCCGGGGCCGAATGGCGCCAGGCCGGGTGCTCGATGTGCCTCGGGATGAACCCCGATCAGCTCTCCCCGGGGGAGCGCTGCGCGTCGACGTCCAACCGCAACTTCGAGGGTCGCCAGGGCAAGGGCGGCCGCACCCACCTGGTGTCGCCTGCTGTCGCCGCAGCCACCGCCGTGCGCGGAAAGCTCGCGTCCCCTGCAGATCTACCCGCCGCGGCCCGCTAGAAAACCCACGAAGGAGAAGCGTGATGGAGGCTTTCACCACTCACACCGGCATCGGTGTCCCGCTGCGGCGGTCCAACGTCGACACCGACCAGATCATCCCGGCGGTCTACCTGAAGCGGGTGACCCGAACGGGTTTCGAGGACGGTTTGTTCGCCGCCTGGCGCAACGATCCGTCGTTCATCCTCAATCTGTCGCCCTTCGACAAGGGTTCCGTCCTTGTCGCCGGACCGGATTTCGGCACCGGATCGTCGCGCGAACATGCCGTCTGGGCCCTCATGGACTACGGCTTCCGGGTCGTGATCTCGTCCCGATTCGCCGACATCTTCCGGGGGAACGCGGGTAAAGCCGGGCTTCTGGCGGCCGAAGTGGCCCAAGATGATGTCGAACTTCTTTGGAAGGTGATCGAGCAGAATCCCGGGCTGGAAATCACTGTGAATCTTCAAGATCGAACGGTGACCGCCGGAACGGTCGTGGTGCCGTTCAGGATTGATGACTACACCCGGTGGCGGCTGCTCGAAGGACTGGACGATATAGGCCTTACGCTGCGGAAACTCGATCAGATCGAGGCCTACGAGGCGGCTCGTCCGGCCTGGAAACCGCGCACTCTCCCGGCCTGATCCGGGCCTTCGGCGACCCGAATTCGCCGCCCACCTAGTCGGTTCTGGAGCCCCCTGACAGGAGGTCAAGTGGGGCAACCAGATTGCCGAAAAGTTCGCTAGCTTCGCCTGAAACTGCGCGTGGCTCTTGGAAATCAGTGGTCACAGGGTTTACCGTGTCCACTAGTCGGTCCAAAGAGGACCACTGGTTTCGGAGGTTTTGGATGAACAAAGCGGAGCTCATCGACGTACTCACAACCAAAATGGGCACCGATCGTCGGCAGGCTACCGCCGCGGTGGAGAACGTCGTCGACACCATCGTGCGCGCGGTGCACAAGGGCGATAGCGTGACGATCACCGGGTTCGGTGTCTTCGAGCAGCGCCGCCGCGCCGCTCGCGTGGCCCGTAACCCGCGGACCGGTGAGACCGTGAAGGTCAAGCCGACCTCGGTGCCGGCGTTCCGTCCCGGTGCGCAGTTCAAGGCGGTTATCTCTGGCGCACAGAAGCTCCCGGCCGATGGTCCGGCCGTGAAGCGTGGCGTCACCGCTGGTCCCGCCAAGAAGGCCGCCAAGAAGGCACCGGCCAAGAAGGCCGCCGCCAAGAAGACGGCGACCAAGGCTGCGGCGAAGAAGGCCCCGGCCAAGAAGGCCGCGACCAAGGCTCCGGCGAAGAAGGCCGCGACCAAGGCTCCGGCGAAGAAGGCCGCGACCAAGGCTCCGGCGAAGAAGGCCGCGACCAAGGCTCCGGCGAAGAAGGCCGCCGCCAAGGCTCCGGCCAAGAAGGCCGCGACCAAGGCTCCGGCCAAGAAGGCCGCCGCCAAGAAGGCCCCGGCCAAGAAGGGCCGCAGGTAGATTCCGCAAAAGGCACGCCGCGGGGTGATTCACCCCCGGCGTGCCTTTCGCGTTGGTGCGTTACTTCTCGTCGGGAGGGCTCAGATAGTCGGCGCCCACCAGTTCGCCGTCGGACAGCGACAGCACCCAGGTGCTGCCTTTCCGATTGCCGGTGGTCTCCGGACGCACCTTCGCCCGCTCGCACCACCATTCGATGAGACCGGGAATCACCTTGCCCTGCGTGCAGATCACGGGGTTGCCCGGTCTGCCCGCGATCTCCAGCAGCCGCTTGCGGGCGGCCTTGTGGTCGGCGGCATAGGCCTCTTCGGTCAGCAGCGGCTCGTTGTGGATGAGCTGATCGAGTTCCTGCGCCAGCGGTTCGATGGTCTGATGGCAGCGCACCCGGTCGGCCGCGTACAGCGTTGTGGCACCGAATGCCATCAATTGCGCGACGAGTGCCTCGGCCTGTGCGCGGCCACGCTTGTCCAGCGGACGCTTGCGATCGTCACCCTTGTAGCGGGAGCGGCGCCCGGCCGTGCCGTGCCGCACGACGAGTACCGTCTTGGTGTCGACCGGTCGTTTTACGAAGCGCCGCAGTACTTTTCGGTCATCCGGGTACTGCAGCTGATCCATCGCCGCGTCGACGGGAAGCCATACGAGCTTGTCCACCTCGTCGTTGGGGCTGAAATCTCCTCCGGTCGATTTCGCGGCCCAGTACCAAACACGTTTGGTGCCCTGCGGGATCGGGTACGTCACCCGTCCGAGGCGGCGGCCCAGCACCGCGGTGTGCCCGGTCTCCTCGTGGATCTCGCGTGCCGCGGCCACCGGTTCGGTCTCGCCCTGGTCCAATTTGCCCTTGGGAAGTGACCAGTCGTCGTAACGTGGTCGGTGGATGACGGCGACCTCCACCGTCGCGGGATGCCCTGTGGTTCCACCGTGCTCCGACGCATCGCGCCAGAGCACCGCTCCCGCGGCACGGACGGTGTGCTTCGACTTCTCGGTGGTGTCCTTCGACAACGGGATCTCCTGCAGATCGTCCACCGGCATCACAAGCCGGGCCGTTTCACTCATGGCTGGCGGTGGCGTTCCATCAGGGACACCTGATGGTCTCGGACCGTCTGGCCTTCCTGAGGCAGTGCGACCCAGTGGCTGTCGTGCCGCAGTTCCCAGCAACGGGTGGCCGGGTCCATGGCCGACTCGAACACCTCGTTGAGTTGCGCGGTCAGCCGCGGATCCTTGACCTGCGCCATGACCTCCACGCGCCGGTCGAGATTGCGGTGCATCATGTCGGCGCTGCCGATCCAGAATTCGTTGATGCCGCGGAAATGAATGATGCGCGAATGTTCGAGGAACCGGCCGAGGATCGACCGGACCGTGATGTTGTCCGAATACCCGGGGACGCCGGGGCGCAGCGCGCAGATCCCGCGGACCACGATGTCGACGGGGATACCGGCCTGCGACGCCCGGTACAGCGCGTCGATCACCTGCTCGTCGACCAGCGCGTTGGCCTTCAAGCGGATTCCGGTCTGCGCCCCCGCGTGCTGCGCGGCGATCTCCCGGTCGATCCGCTCGATGATGCCCTTGCGCACACCGCGCGGCGCCACCAGCAGGTTGCGATAGGAATCCTTGCGGGAGTAGCCGGTCAGCGAGTTGAACAGGTCCGTGAGGTCGGCCCCGATGTCGGGATCGGCGGTGAGCAGGCCCACATCCTCGTAGAGGCGTGCGGTTTTCGGGTTGTAGTTGCCGGTCCCGATGTGGCAGTACCGCCGGATCGCCGAACCCTCGCGACGCACGACAAGACAAGTCTTG
>Ga0180217_1003902_pt1 | contig 12210 bp, 13 predicted proteins | sample eDN3rd37CBELigOP_FD_128521 | JGI IMG/M metagenome (GOLD analysis project Ga0180217, IMG submission 128521) | Enriched Organic Plus compost microbial communities from Emeryville, California, USA - eDNA 3rd pass 37_C BE-Lig OP (version 2) (version 2) ... | reverse complement strand
CCATGAAGAGGATTCACACCCAATTCATCCAGCGATCTCCCCTTCATCAACTCTATGAAGAGGATTCACACCCAATTCATCCAGCGATCTCCCCTTCATCAACTCTATGAAGAGGATTCACACCCAATTCATCCATCGTTTTCCTCTTCATCAACTCTATGAAGAGGTTTTCCACGCAATTCAGCCAGCGTTTTCCCCTTCATACACTCCATGAAGAGGATTCACACGCAATTTATCCAGCGTTCTCCCCTTCATCAACTCTATGAAGAGGTTTTTCACGCAATTCAACCAGCGTTTTCCCCTTCATACACTCCATGAAGAGGTTTTCCACACAATTCATCCATCGTTTTCCTCTTTATCAACTCTAAGCCCATCGTTTTCCACTTCATCTCCTCTACCAAGAGGATTCCCACGACAACAACTCATCGTTTTCTCCTTCATCAATCAGTACTTCCTCAAGTTAACTATACTATAAGATATGTATTCGAACTATGGACCTAGAAATTACAAGAATCTAAGACTAGAGGCGTATTTTTATGTTTTTTCTCAAGGATGAATTAACTTCTATTTCCTTTACTAGCCTAATTATGGTCATTTTTAAAAAATTATAGTAAATAATCTGGAAATTTTACATAGTATGTAGTATAGTACATTATATCACTAATGCACTAGGGCACATATTCACCTAAGGAGGTGTTTAGATGAAGTTTAAGCAGGATGGCACGAAGCCAATCTATGTACAAATTTCAGAATGGATTGAAACAGAAATCTTAAGTGGAGCAATACCAGAGGATCACAAGGTATTTTCTCAATATCAGCTTGCAGAAATGTTCAATATTAATCCTGCAACCGCTGCCAAGGGACTGAATCTCCTTGCAGATGAAAACATTCTTTATAAAAAGCGAGGCTTAGGCATGTTTGTAACACCGAACGCCAAACAATTTATTTTAGAGAAAAGGAAAAGTCAAACAATGAAAAATCTCATTTTCGAACTTGTAATGGAGTCAGAACGATTAGGGGTTAATGAAGAAGAATTAGTCAATTTGATTAAGGATGAAAAAGAAAGGCAAAGGGGGAATCGTGATGAACGCAATTGAGTTTCATAATGTATCTAAACTCTATAGTGGGTTTAAAGCATTAGATAATCTGACTTTTACAATTGAGCCAAATACGATAACGGGGGTTATTGGTAGAAACGGAGCAGGAAAAACAACCCTTTTAAAGATTATCGCTGGTTTTTACCCAGTTTCTTCAGGAGAGGTTCGTGTTTTTTCGGAGAACCCGTTTAATAATTTAAAGATCTCTTCCAATCTTATTTTTATTGATGATAATATGGCCTTCCCTCCTTGGCTGAATCTAGCAGAACTAATAGACGCAAGTGCAAAATTCTATCCTAATTGGGACGGCGAGTTGGCAAAACGGCTGTTCGATTATTTCGATTTTAATCCAAAGCAACTTCACCATCATCTTTCAAAAGGTATGAAAAGTACATTTAATATGATCATCGGTCTCTCATCCCGCTGCCCAATTACAATCTTTGATGAACCTACAACTGGAATGGACGCCGCCATACGTAAGGATTTTTACAAGGCATTATTGAAAGATTACATTGCGCACCCTAGAACAATCCTCTTTTCAAGCCACCTGCTAAACGAAATTGATAGTATTTTGGAAAATGTTCTCCTCATACTAAACGGTAATGTTGCACTTCATGAATCGATCGATGATTTGAAGGAGTTTGCAGTTGGACTGCGTGGTAAAGCAAACGTCATTGAAAAGGTCACAAAAGAGATGGAGGTCATTTATGTAGAAGACTTCGGTAATGATTACACGTATTCCGTTGTAAAGGATGCTTATCCAGAAGCAACATGGTTAGAAGCGAAGAAACTCGGAATTGATCTTACCCCGGTTGCAACTGAAGACCTTTGTGTATATCTCACCGCAAAGAATAAAGGGGGTATAAATGATGTATTTAACTAATGCTAGTTTACTTGATATTGTAAAAAAACAGCTATTCTTTAAAGTAAGGGCTTATTATGGTACGTTTACAAGCCTCGCAACTGTCCAGGCGATTGCGCTTTTGTTTTCTTTTAATGGAGTTGGCCAGATGGGGCTTGGTGGGAGTGTTTCGATAACCACTTACTCCGGAAGTGTTATTTTTGTTTTTACCGCCTTTTGGGCTGTTATTACGGCAATCACTCTATCAACAAAACCCTATCATTATATCGATTTTTCATTTGTAACAAACAGAATGAGTAGTCACCTTTCAACAATTGGAATGTTGATAATCTATTCATTTATTGCCAGTATCACTTCAACTTTTGCTGGAATTCTTTTAAGGGTAATCTTATATTTCAATGGGAGTAATAAGATTATAGCGAACCATTTTTTCCTCCCATTTTCTGATATGCTTGTTGGCATTTATGTCGGTACTTTATATCTGCTTTTGTTTGCAACACTAGGTTATCTCATCGGAATGTTTACGCAAATAAACAAACTTTTTGGATTTGCGATTCCTGCATTTGTAATTGGTTGGGCTATATATGAAATACGATCATTTGATACATTTACAGGGTTTACGTTTTTTGCACATGAATCATCTATCCTTGTATTTACACTCAAAATCATTGTTACAGTCGCAGTTATGACGTGGATTGTAATAGCTGCAACCAATCGATTGGAGGTTCGAAAATAATGTCAGTAATCGGTACTTTGATACTTCCTATCATTATCTTGTTCATCCTTGCGATTATTTTAATTTCTGTATTCTTTGGTAAAAAGTTCAAGGGTGTAAAGGGTACAAAAATTTTACTAGGAACATATTTAATCATCTTAACAGTCTCTGTGATTGTTTATTATTGCATCCCTAGTTTTAAAACATCTGAAAACACAACTCAGGATTTGAGCTACGAACAAATAAATCAAGCGATTCAACAGGGGAACATTGAAAATTTTGAAGCTATAAAGGAAAAAGAAAAGTGGGAAATTCCATTCGATCAAGACCAACTTAATATTAAACCATTGGACAATTTAAACATGCATACCGTTTTTGACCGTAACGAAACTGACAATAACATCATTGAAGTAATCTATTATGTAGCAAATACAAATTTCAATGGTTATGATTTTTATGAGGAAATCCCATCGCCTACCGTTTCAATCGAAAATAACAATATGCTAGTCATTTCTCCACTAGATTATTCGATTAGACTATATAGCTTTCATAATGACTTTGTAATCTCGCAGTTTAAAGGTGGCGGCATTATGGATGAATTTGATAATAGGTTCAACGATGATAAGCCGCTTAATTATGATTTTCTTTTAATTAGAGTTCCGAAAAACCTAGAGTTAACTGGGAGCGAGTTTGTTAACTTTATCGGAGAATAAGCAACAAAAAAAGGAAGGGGGAGTCCCCTTCCTTTTAAGTTTAGCCAACCATTTTTTCCTCCGCATAACGTGTGCGTTGGATGTGGATGAGTCTTGCTGATAAACCGACTCCTGCAGCAAGTAAACCAAATGTCAAGCCAAGCCAGTAACCGGCAGCTCCTAAATCCGTGAAGTGCGCAAGCCCCCAGCCGGCAGGTAAGCAAATGAGCCAATAGGCGACCAAAGTCATTACGAATGCGATATTAACATCCTTGTATCCCCTTAGAGCAGCCTGTGCTGTTGCTTGAATAGCATCCGACACCTGGAAGAATAAAGCGTAAATTAGGAATTGAGCTGTTAATGTGATGACCGCCGTTTCCGTTGAATAAAGACCAGCCACTTTAAAGCGGAAGACAATCACAAAGAGCCCCGTAACAAGCGCAATGATCATTGAAAGTGAGATCCCTAACCAACTATAAATTTTCGCATCCTTAAAGCGCTTTGCTCCTACTTCAAACCCCACTAGCACGGTTAACGCCATTGAAATGCTCACTGGAATCATATAGAGGAACGAAACAATATTCAGCGCTGATTGATAAGCTGCAACGGTTGTAACAGAAAATTTACTAATTAAAATCGTTACAGCGGCAAACATACTCGTTTCAAAAAAAGTTGATAACCCCATCGGGATACCTATTTTTAAAATCTCCTTGCTTTCTCTCAATGTAAAACCGCTAAGTCCAGCAAAAACTTTATAGGAAGAAAATGGTTCTTTTGTAATGACGATAAAAGCTGTTATCCCAACTATAACCCAATACGTAATGGAAGTCGCTAAACCGGCTCCCCCACCACCGAGTGCAGGAAAGCCCAAAGCACCAAATATTAATACATAATTTAAGAATAGATTAATAGGTACAGATACCAATAATACAAACATGACTACTCTTGTAATCCCTAATGCATAAATAAATGATCTCAGTACATTAAATATGAACAACGGAATGATCCCAAAGCTCAACCCAACTAGGTAATTATGTGCTGTCTTGTGTACACTTTCTTGCAAATTCATCATGGATAACAATGGATTTAAAAAGAGAACCCCTGCTAAAATAACCACGAATCCAATAATGAAGCTTAAATATATCCCACTTGAAACAACTGTTGATACTTCATTACTTTTCTTTTCACCAAATTTTTGAGCAGCAATAGGTGAGACTGCAAGCAAAATGGCACTTATTCCTGTAAAAATCGGATTCCAGATGGATGACCCAATCGCAACCCCGGCTAAATCAGAAGAGTTAAATCTTCCAGTCATGATTGTATTGAAAAATACCATGGAAAACATACTTAACTGTGTGATTAAAATGGGAATCAACATAATAATAATCAATTTTATTTTTTCTCGAATGGTTTTTGTTTCGTACATGAACGTTCTCCTTCAAATCAAATACGCCTCGGCGTATTTGCGCCGATTTTTTAGGCCCGCACGAGGTGGGTTACAAAGACGTTGCCACAGGAAGTGGCGTTCTTAGTCGAAAATACCTTTGAATAATCGTGGCATCCACCAGAGGCTTACTTTACTCAGGCTGTGATTAAACGCCAGACAGTTAAATTGAACACATAACCATAATTATATTCCATCTCACATTTAAATGAATACTTTTTTACTTTGTCTTTACATTGTTTTCATATTTTAATTGCCAATTTTCTGTTATATTGTAAGTAGATTACAAGACTTTCGTAGGATGGAGGTCCATATGTCACGACTCACTGATTATTTACTGGTCATCTCATTTGACTGCTTATCATCACTTGATTTTCCAATTATTAATGAGCTTCCCAATTTTAAGAAACTCTTAGAGCATGCATCTTTTTGCAAGAATGTTGAAACAATATATCCTTCTGTAACCTATCCATGCCATGCAACGATAGTGACTGGGAGATATCCAAAAAATCATGGAATCGTGAATAACACTTTTCTCCAGCCTGGTCGCCAATCGCCGGATTGGTATTGGCACAGACAGCATGTAAAAGGAACGACTCTTTACGATGAAGCTAAAAAGGCTGGGATGAAGACTGCAGCCCTTTTATGGCCCGTAACTGCAAAGGCAAATATCGATTACAATATGCCAGAGATTTTTGCAAATCGCCCATGGCATAATCAAATCTTTGTTTCTTTATTTAATGGCAGTCCGCTATATCAATTGGAAATGAATCGAAAGTTTGGACATCTTCGGAATGGGCTTAATCAGCCTGAACTCGATGATTTCGTACTTGAGTCAACCGTTGAAACCATTAAAACGAGAAAGCCTAATCTTATGCTTGTCCATTTTGTCGACTTAGATTCACAACGCCATTATCATGGATTTTCATCTGATGAAGCAATGGCAGCCCTTCGTCGTCATGATGAAAGACTGGGTAGGATCATGAATGCTTTAAAAGAAAGTGGAATCTATGAAAAAACAACAATCATTGCATTAGGTGACCATAGTGCATTGGATGAATCCAAGGCAGTTAAGCTGAATGTTTTATTTAGGAAGTCAGGTCTTATTACCGTAAATACGGATGGTAACGTAATAGATAGGAAGGCATACTGCAAAAGCTGTGATGGCTCTGCATATATTTATCTTAAAGAGAAAAACGACACTAAAACTAAAGAACAGGTTAGAACCCTTCTTACAGAGCTAATGGAAGTTGAAAACAACGGTATCGAACGAATTCTTTCAAGTAGTGAAGCGCAGGAAAAGGGGGCAGATGACAATGCTGCGTTCATGATTGAAGCACGGCTTGGCTACTATTTTAAGGAGCAGCTGGATGGTGAGTATATCGATGAAATTCAAGCTGAGGATGTTCGTGAAAAACGCTATACCTTTGCAAGCCATGGCTACTCACCGGAAAAGGAGAACTACACAACCGTTCTTATCGCTTCCGGAAAAGGAATTCGTCCAAACATTGAAATACCTGCTATGCATCTCGTAGATGAAGGGCCAACATTTGCGAGACTATTAGACTTAGATCTAGGAAAAACAGATGGTCATGCGATTGAGGAACTACTAAACATTTGATTAAATTTAAGGGGGGTTTTGGGATGAGGTCGTTTACGAAAGAGGAATCGAGTTGGATGTATTATGATTGGGCCAATTCAGCCTATTCAATTATTATTACTACGGCTGTTTTTCCGATTTTTTATAAGGCTGCCGCAACAAATGCAGGTGTGGATGCTTCAGATTCAACAGCATATCTTGGCTATACAATCGCCATTTTCACCTTTATCTTAGCGATGATTGGACCGATACTGGGAACAATTGCTGATTATCAAGGCTACAAAAAGAAGTTTTTCACTTTCTTCTTTGCATTAGGAGTTTCCGCAACAGCCTTATTAGCTTTTGTACCAAGTGATAATTGGTTGCTCTTATTAATTGTTTATACGTTTGCTGCTTTAGGTTCAACAGGGGCAAATGTTTTCTATGATGCGTTTCTAATTGACGTCACAACTGAAGATAAAATGGACCGTGTTTCTGCACGTGGATATGGATTAGGCTATATCGGTAGTACTATTCCTTTTTTACTTGCTATCGCCATTATCCTTCTTGCACAACAAGAAATTTTACCGATTTCGGCAACTGTTGCTAGTAAAATAGCATTTATCATTACAGCCGTTTGGTGGGGTCTTTTTTCCATCCCATTATTCAAAAATGTACATCAACGTTACTATATCGAACGGGAACCTAATCCGATCGCAAGTAGCTTTAAACGCCTTGGAACAACCTTTAAGGAAATCAAAAAATACCGTGCTGTGTTTTTATTCTTAGTGGCCTACTTCTTTTATATCGACGGAGTTGGTACGGTTATTTCCATGTCAACCGCATATGGAACAGACCTTGGAATCAATGCAACAAATTTATTAATTGTATTATTTGTAACACAAGTTGTGGCTGCACCATTCGCGATACTTTATGGTCGGTTGGCACAGAAATTCACTGGTAAGAAAATGTTGTATGTCGGCATTTTCGTTTATATCATTGTCTGCGTGTATGCTTTTTTCCTAAAAACGACTCTTGATTTTTGGATCCTCGCCATGCTTGTCGCTACTTCTCAGGGTGGGATTCAGGCATTAAGCCGCTCTTATTTTGCGAAGCTTGTCCCTAAACAAAAGGCAAATGAGTTTTTTGGGTTTTATAATATCTTTGGAAAGTTCGCTTCCATTATGGGTCCGTTACTAGTCGGGGTAACCGCTCAAATCACAGGTCATTCCAATATGGGTGTTTTCAGCTTAGTTATCCTCTTCATCATTGGTTTTATCGTGTTAACCCGCGTTCCAGAACCTAGTGAGGTTAAATAGAGCAAATCCTCTTTCTCAATGTTATAATGAAAAAAACTTGAGAAATGGGGACAATTAATGGATAAGAAAGAACTTGAATACAAAATTCGCGAGCTAAAATTAGACTATGTACGTCTTCAAAATGATTTGGAAAAGTTAGATTCTGTGAATGGCAATATCTCACCATTGGAACGGCAAATCGCAGAAATCGAGGATGAGATTAGCACCCTATCAAGAAAATTACGCCAATTGTAAAAGGAGCTGCAACCAAGTGTTGCAGCTTTTTTTTATATAAACGAAATGGTTCTTGCAATCGAATTCAGATGAGCTTCATCCGCCCATGAAATGAAGTAATTATAGGTTGAACCTTCAATTTGAACTGGGGTAGGATATCTGACTATTGCAGCTGCCTGGCGGTTCATTTCAGGTGGTTGGTCTGAAGATGGATAGATCAGACAAGCCTCTTGCCCACGAATTCTAGTCTGGAAAATGCGAGGTGACGAGCCATATGGCATCAACTTGTGAAAGGCTTCTCCCCTACACACTTCATGAATATCATCCCCACCACCAATTGCTGAAATTTGAAAGAAACCATCCGCTCCCTCATATCTCTCCGTATTTACCTGGTACCAGTGCGATGGATATTGGAACCGCACTCTATACGTTTCATTTGTATAAACCCCGCCTGTAGGAGGAACATTCCCTGAAGACCAGCTTAGATTTACAATTTGAGGTTCCCTCGTAAGGATGATAGGATTTGGACTTTGTATACCTACCAACCACATTTCAGTTGCAAATTCTTGTTCTGAGCAACCAGATAAATAGGCAATAGTTCGGGAATCTTGGGACCATGTAACAGGTGTTGAAAAGCAAGAAGATGTTGAAAGAATTCGTTCATTGTCACCACGTTTTCCTACTACGCGAATTTGATTATAATATCCTGTTCCTTCCCTATAAGCAGTCGCACTGAATGCTATCATCTGAGAGTTCGGGGACCATGTTGGATAAAAATTTTTTGCTTGTTCTCCACCTTGAATTTCGTACACCTGACCTGATGTCAACTCCACTGTACGGATAAGTGATATACTAGCTCCTGGTGTTGTATAAAGGACAAATGTTCCGTCTGGTGAAAGTGAAACCTCATTTAATGGCCCTTCTGTATTATTTGTAATTTGTCTCCTCCCAGATCCATTTGCCGCTATACGGTATAATTGCTGGTTTCCTGAAGGATCTACTCCTTGAAACAATAGCTCTTGCCCACTTGGGAACCACTGAGCATCTGATGCACTAGGCTCTGAAATACTTGTTGCTCGATGAGTCAATACATCATACATCATAATGTGATTTCGCGTTGTATAGGCTAATATCCTATGATTTGGAGACCAATCAAGTGTAATGTCCTCATTTGGACCGATTTGGTCAATAGCCGCGATTCCGCCAGTAGAAAGGTCAATGACATATACGATCCGATTTTTCCCTACAAAAGCAATTCTTCGATTATCACCTGACCATATAGGCTTTGAAAAGGAATCAGCTAATCCGTTTGTTAGTTTAACCCGATTTCCATTTTGAAGATAAAAAAGCCATATATCATAGCTCCCGCCACGGCTTGAAGTATAAGCAATTATTCCAGTTGGTCGTACTCTGTAATTTACAGACAAAAGACAAACCTCCTATCTATAGATGTCTTTTGCCTATTTTATTCATATAGCTTAAATAGGTTCATCTTTACTACTTTTCGTCTATATATTATTTATGCCCTTTCCTTGAGAATAGTTTGTCCTCTCCAACCATAGAGTTATAGAAAAGGAGGGAGAAAAATGAACCAAACATTTTCTACTATGAAACTAATACGCTATGTAGTAGCATTTGTATTTATTACATCTGGGACAATGAAACTTCTTAGCAGTGAACTAAGCTCTGTCTTTCTAAATCTACCATTACCTGCACCCGAACTTATCATGTATATTGTCGCCATTCTTGAAATTGTTTGTGGAATCCTTCTTGCTATTAATAAGGAAGTTAAAAAAGCATCGATTCCATTACTTATCATTATCCTTGCAGCAATCCTTTTAGTTAAAATTCCCGTTCTGCATACAGGCTTTCTACAATTTGCCTTTGCTGTAAGACTTGATATTGTATTATTGGCATTATTATACATTCTTTATAAATCACACCATAAATAATAGTGAATTTATCCTTCAATGGAAACATTAAACAGATTGCAAACGCAATCTGTTTATTTTTATCAATATAATGATTCCAAAAAGCTTTTTATTTAACCTAAGATTTAAAACCTTATAAAATATTGGACCAACTCAGAATTTTCTTATGTTTGACATAGTGTAACAATTTCAATTATTATACCAATATACTATCTTGGAGGTTATGTTATGTCAGACTATAATAGACAGAAAATTGTGGACAGTGTTCCTCAAAAGGGATTCTTCGGACATCCTAAAGGACTATTCACACTTTTCTTCACGGAATTCTGGGAGCGATTCTCATATTATGGTATGAGAGCCATCCTATTATTCTATATGTATTATGAAGTATCTGATGGAGGCCTTGGACTTGATCAACATACAGCTATGGCGATTATGTCGATTTATGGGTCACTTGTTTATATGTCAGGGGTTATCGGCGGATGGTTAGCAGACCGTATCTTCGGTACTTCTAAAGCGGTATTTTATGGTGGTATTTTAATCATGCTAGGTCATATTGCACTTGCAATTCCTGGTAACATCTCACTATTCTTTGTGTCAATGGTTCTGATTGTCCTTGGTACAGGTTTACTAAAACCAAACGTTTCTAGTGTTGTTGGGGAAATTTATAGTGAAAAAGATACACGTCGTGATGCAGGATTTAGTATCTTCTATATGAGTATTAACCTCGGTGGATTCCTTTCTCCTCTTATCGTAGGTGAAATTGGATTAAAGCATAATTTCCATTGGGGCTTCGCAATTGCTGCGATCGGTATGTTCTTTGGATTACTATTCTTTGTTTTCACAAAGAAAAAGAATCTTGGTCTTGCAGGTACAATTGTTCCAAATCCACTTGCACCAAATGAAAAGAAAAAAGTGTATACACAGATTGCTGTTGGTATAGTTATAGTTGCAATTTTAATAGCAGTTGGAATTCCAGCCGGTTTCCTAACATTTGATTCATTTATCGCACTTATTGGTATTCTTGGTTTCTTAATTCCTACTATTTATTTTGTTACGATGTATCGTAGCTCAAAAACATCAGATGTTGAGCGTTCAAGAGTATTAGCGTATATTCCTTTATTCTTAGCTGCCGTTATGTTCTGGTCCATTCAAGAACAAGGAGCAACAATTCTTGCCAATTATGCTGATACACGAACACAATTACAATTTGCTGGCTTTGATATTTCTCCAGCTTGGTTCCAATCATTAAACCCATTATTTATTATTATTTTTGCGCCTGTATTTGCATGGCTATGGGTAAAGCTTGGAGATCGTCAACCTTCTGTTCCGAAAAAGTTTTCATTAGGTTTGCTTTTTGCCGGTCTTTCTTTCCTTGTAATTTTATTACCAGCATATTTTGGTGGAACAGATTCATTAGTTAATCCACTTTGGTTAGTGCTAAGTTATTTCATTGTTGTTATTGGGGAATTATTAATTTCACCTGTCGGACTTTCCGCTACAACAAAATTAGCACCTGCAGCGTTCACAGCTCAAATGATGAGTTTATGGATGCTTTCAAATGCTGCTGCACAAGCACTTAACGCACAACTTGTTAAATTCTATACACCTGAAACAGAAATGACTTACTTTGGAGTAATTGGTGGGGCATCTATTGTATTAGGTATTATCCTATTATTCGTATCACCAAAGATTCATAAGTTCATGAAGGGTGTCAACTAATAATTAGTTCTGATTTTTCAAAAAATAATGCAACATATCAAGTAGCGTGAGACTATCTCACGCTACTTTTCTTATATTTTGTGGAATAATATATTTTAGAGGATAACTCGAGTAAGATAGTACGAATTGGAATTGCCTTATTGGACTCTCTTTCTACTTTTTCTAGCTCGTGCTGTCAGAATCACCACTGATTTCTGACTCACTCTCTCTTTCTTCCTCTCGTTCTGTCAGAATCAGCTCTCGTTTCTGACTTACTCCCTCCTTTTTCAGCTCATGCTGTCAGAATCACCACTAGTTTCTGACTCACTCCCTGCTGATTCACCTCGTTCTGTCAGAATCATACTGATTTCCGACTCACTCTCTCCTTTTTAAGCTCATGCTGTCAGAATTAGCCCTCGTTTCTGACTCACTCCCTCCTTTTTCAGCTCATGCTGTCAGAATCACCACTCGTTTCTGACTCACTCTCTCCTTTTTCCGCTCATGTTGTCAGAATCAACCTTGGTTTCTGACTCACTCTCTCCTTTTTCCGCTCATTGTGTCAGAATCTACCCTCGTTTCTGACTCACTCTCTCCTTTTCCTAACTCATGCTGTCAGAATCACCACTGATTTCTGACTCACTCTCTCCTTTTTCCGCT
>Ga0180217_1003900_pt1 | contig 12212 bp, 12 predicted proteins | sample eDN3rd37CBELigOP_FD_128521 | JGI IMG/M metagenome (GOLD analysis project Ga0180217, IMG submission 128521) | Enriched Organic Plus compost microbial communities from Emeryville, California, USA - eDNA 3rd pass 37_C BE-Lig OP (version 2) (version 2) ... | reverse complement strand
GTGGCGACGCCTGAGGGGCCGCTCTATCCCTTCGAGGAGAGTTCGACCTACCTGCGCAAGCCCTCTTTCGCCACCTTCGGTGCAAAGCGGAGCTGGCAGAGCTTTGCCGCTCATCCGGTGCTGGTGCTGGGCGACGACATCACGACGGACCAGATTTCACCTGCCGGCGCAATTCCAGCGAACAGCGAGGCAGGGCGCTATCTGATCGAGCGCGGTGAAGATCCGAACGATCTCAACGTCTACTCGTCACGTCGCGGCAATTTCGAGGTGATGGTTCGCGGGCTCTTCACCAACCGTAGCGTGGTGAACCACATCGCGCCGGATGTTGCTCCGGGCGATGGCGTTGACCCGGCAACGGGTGAACATCTGCCACTCTACAGGCTCGGCGAGCGGCTGCGCGAGCGCGGCGAAGCAGCGGTCATCCTCGCGGGTGAGCGTTACGGCGCGGGTTCGTCGCGCGACTGGGCGGCCAAGGGCACGGCGCTCATCAACGTCAGCGCGGTGATCGCGAAGAGCTTCGAGCGTATCCATCGCACCAACCTTATCGGCATGGGCATCCTGCCGCTGAAGATGCCGGCGGATCTGGAACCCAGCCAGCTCGAGCTACGACCGGGCGATCTCGTGGAGATCGATTTCGGACAGGATACGCTGACTCCTCGGCGCACGGTGACCGTTCACCTGCGCTACAGGGATCGCGCTCCACTCAGTTTTGACGCAGTTGCACAAGTCGAAACTTTGCTGGAAACTCATCTTCTTGAAAACGGAGGGATTATTCCATTCATTCTTAATCGGGCGGCTAGTGCCGCAGCTTGAAGAAGACTAACGGAATATCGGCTATACCTGTATAGTCGGATAATCGCACCGGGAGGTGCTTAATGCTCAACATGGACAAATTCTTGGGAGGCTCCATGAATATTTTTGCTAGGCTCATTGGCTGCGGTGTTGCTGCACTCTGCCTGAGCATGTCCAACGCTGTTGCACAGGATGCAAAGCTTGGTGAACTTTCGATCATCGCTCCTGCGGGCGCTGGCGGCGGCTGGGACAGTGCTGCGCGCGCAATTCAGCAGGTGATGACGGAAACGGGGATTGCACGTTCCATCCAGGTTCTCAACGTTCCTGGCGCCGGTGGCACCGTGGGTCTTGCGCAGTTCGCAACGAGCGCCGGTTCCGACCCGAACCAGCTCCTGGTTGGCGGAATCACTATGGTGGGCGCCATCATCTCCAACAATGCTCCGGTGAAGCTTGACGCCGTGAAGCCGCTCGCCCGCCTCACGGGTGACCCGCTCGCCGTCGTCGTTCCGGCAAGCTCGGACATCAAGACGATCGATGACCTTCTGGCCAAGATCAAGTCCGACGTGGCTGGTACGGTCTGGGCGGGCGGCTCGGCCGGTGGCGCTGACCACATGCTGGCTGCACTGCTGACGGAAGCTGCCGGAGAAGATCCGAGCAAGGTGAACTACGTGGCCTTCTCGGGTGGTGGCGAGGCTCTCGCTGCAATGCTCGGCGGTCAGGTCGTTGCCGGTATCTCCGGCTACGGCGAGTGGCAGGGCCAGATCGAATCCGGCGACCTGCGCGCGCTGGCGATCTCCTATCCGGAGCCGATCGAGGGCATCGACGCCCAGCCGCTGAAGGCACAGGGCGTGGACGTCGAGCTCGTGAACTGGCGCGGCATCTTTGCTGCTCCGCAGGTGTCCGACGAGGACATGGCGAAGCTGACGGCCGCCTTCGACGCGATGGTCAAGTCCGACAAGTGGCAGGAACTGCTGAAGGCACGTGGCTGGGCTGACTACTACCTGCCCGCTGATGAATTCGCCAAGTTCCTCACTGAAGAAACCCAGCGCATTGATGGTATTCTGACCAGCGTTGGTCTTGCAGGCAAGTAATAGACTTATTAAGGGTGGGGCCTTCACGGGCCCCGCCCATCTTCTATTCTGAACACGCCTTCCGGGGCCTGTTCCACACCTCAAATTCGTAGCAAGGAAGCTGACAATGGCTGAAGTTGCACCGGGAGGTCATCAGCGTTGGGCGCTGGATCGCCCAAAGCTCGTCACCGGCATCATCCTTTTGGGATTTGCAGCGGTGACTGCCCATGACGCGTTCAACATGAATTTTCGCGCGGCCTACGGCCTGAACCCCAACACCGCCTCCTACCTCGTGGCAGGTATCATGGCGATCCTCGGCATCGGGCATTTCATCAGTGCTGCGCGCCCCGGGGAGAATGCTGACATTGTGGAGGCCGACTGGGCAGCCGTCGGCATGATGGGTCTGGCTCTGGGGTCGCTCATCGCCTGCGTTTATTTTGGTGCCGGGTTCATTGCCGGGTCAACCCTGCTGTTCGCCTTCACGGCGCGCGCCTTTGGTCGCAAGGCTTTCATTGTCGATGTCATCATCGGCTTTGTCATCGCGCTGCTCATCTTCCTTCTGTTCAACAAGCTCCTGACCCTGACGTTGCCGATGGGTCCGCTTGAACGCCTTATCTAGGGTCGCTGCCTGATGGATACCTTAATGCTTCTGGCGGGCGGTTTCGCCCAGGCGCTGACACCGATGAACCTGCTGTTCGCGCTCATCGGCGTCTTTCTCGGTACGGCGGTCGGCATTCTGCCGGGCATCGGACCGGCTCTGACGGTCGCGCTACTACTGCCCGTCACGTTCAAGCTTGATCCTGGCGGCTCGCTCATCATGTTTGCCGGCATCTATTATGGCGGCATGTATGGCGGCTCCACCACCGCCATCCTGCTTAATACACCCGGCGAAGCGGCATCGGTCGTCACCGCGCTCGAGGGCAACAAGATGGCGCGACAGGGCAGGGGCGGGCCTGCGCTCGCAACCGCCGCGATCGGCTCCTTCGTCGCGGGTCTGGTGGCTACAATAGGCATCGCCTTCCTCGCCCCCGTGATCGTCAAGGTCGCCGTGAAGTTCGGTCCGTGGGACTATTTCGCGCTGATGATGATCGCCTTCGTCACCGTGTCAGCAACCTTCGGCAATTCGCCTCTCAAAGGTCTCACCAGTCTGGCGTTCGGCCTGTGGCTCGGCCTGATCGGCATTGATGGCCTGACGGGTCAGGCGCGATTGACATTCGGTGTGCCGGAACTTCTGGATGGCATTGAAGTCACCACGCTTGCAGTGGGTCTGTTCGCTATCGGCGAGGCGCTGATGGTGGTCTCCATGCACAAGACCAAGCCAGAACAGCCCATGGCCATCAAAGGCTCAATCTGGATGAGCCTTGAGGACTGGAAGCGTTCGTGGAAGCCGTGGCTGCGTGGTGCTGCAATCGGGTTCCCGATTGGTGGTCTGCCTGCCGGTGGCGCCGAGGTGCCGACCTTCCTGAGCTACAACCTCGAACGCAAGCTCTGCAAGGACAAGAATGCGTTCGGCAACGGCGCTATTGAAGGTGTTGCCGGTCCTGAGGCTGCCAACAACGCATCGGCCGCCGGCACAATGGTGCCGCTGCTGACACTGGGCCTGCCGACTTCGGCGACGGCTGCGGTGATGCTCGCCGGCTTCCAGCAGTACAACATCCAGCCAGGTCCGCTGCTGTTCGTGCAGCACTCCGCTCTGGTGTGGACGCTGATCGCCTCGCTCTTCATCGCCAACGCGATGCTGCTCGTGCTCAACCTGCCGATGATTGGCCTGTGGGTGCGGCTCTTGAAGATTCCGACGCCGTGGCTCTACGCTGGTATTCTGGTGTTTGCAGCCATGGGTACGATTGCAGCCAACCCGTCCGTGGTGGAGCTCGTCATTCTCGTGCTCTTCGGCATAGCGGGCTTCCTGATGCGCCGCTACGACTACCCGGTAGCCCCTGCTGTGGTGGGACTCATTCTCGGGCCGATGGCCGACCTGCAGCTTCGTCGTGCGCTCCAGATCAGCCTGGGTGATCCGATGGTATTCCTGAAACACTGGAGCTCGGCAACGATGCTCACGATTGCTGTCATCGCATTGATCGCACCATTCGTCTTCAAGGGGCTTTCCCGCTTCCAGGCGGATGAGGACTAGATACAGGGAAACCAATCTGGATCATTGCGGCGTTCCATCGGATGAAATGGTCCAGATTTCTCCAGCCACCGATTCTCAATCGGGGTCACCCTGCATTGATCCAGTCTAAGTACTGGTCTAAACCCGAACGGTATCGGGTTGCGGTGCTGCTTCATGCAGGTGCTGATCCGCTTGGCATGGGCAGGAAATCTAATGACGCTTTTCGGCAGGACAGTTTCAATTCGGTACCTTGGCCGGATGCTGTTGATCTATGCCGGCGCCTTCATGTGCGGCTACGTAGCCAATTGGCTCCGGCTGCCGCTCGCTTGGATGATCGGGCCGATGCTGTTTGCGGTTGCCTTTCGTCTGTCCGGCCAAGATCTGCAGGTACCCGTCGTCTCCCGACAGTTGGGTCAGATCCTGATCGTCGCCTCCGTGGGACTGGCCTTCACGTCGGACGCGCTTTCTGCCATGGGGTCGCTCATCGTACCCATGATCGTCGCTGCAATCATGACGATCATCTTCGCGTTTATTGTCGGCGCTTTCATCAAGGTGGCCGCAAAGGTGGATGTGGTGACGGCGACGCTCGCCGCGTTGCCGACCGGTCCGGTGGAAAGCGTCAGCATTTCCTTGAAACACGGGATCAATCCGGCACCCGTCCTGTTTACCCAGACCTTCCGGATCATGTCGCTGGTGTCGCTGATACCGCCTGTCATTGTGGCATTGGACGGAAGCGTAACGGATCCCACGGCAGTCCTGCGCAACACCGTGTGGACGCCCAGCGGCAGCCTGCTTCTGTTCGCCCTTGCTGTCTGCGGAGTAGTCGTCGCCAAGCTGATACGCTTGTCGAACCCATTCTTCCTCGGGCCTCTCGGCGCGACCGTCATAGCATCGGTGCTCGAAGCACCCGTCACAGGTTATCCTTATCCGGTGCTGGTCACCGCTCAGGTGTTCCTTGGTGTGTTCATCGGTGGGGCGTTCGATCGGGCCGTTCTGCGCCAATTGGGCCGATTTATTCCGGTCTCTATCGCCGCCGCCTTCCTGACGGCCTTTCTCTGCGCGCTTCTTGGAATCGCCTTCGTCTACTGGACGGGGCATACTTGGCAGGTGATGATCCTTGCCACGGCCCCCGGCAGCGCGACCGAGATGGCGCTTACGGCAAAGATCCTGAATCAGGGCCTGGCGATCGTGACTGCCTTCCACGTGCTGCGGATTTTTGTGATCCTTCCAACTGCCCCGCTTGTCATCGGCGCGACAGCAAAGCTCGCAGAATACTTCGAGAAGAAGAAAGCGGAACAGGGGGCTTGAGTCAGTTAAAACCCGCCACCCGTGCGGAAGCCGCCACCACCACTGCTGCCACCACCGCCGCGTGAACCACCACCGCCGCCAAAGCCATCTCCGAAACCGCCACGCGACCCGCCAAAGATGCTGCCACTGCTACGGCGGCCAGTATTGCGCGAACTGCTGCTGCCCGGGCGATAGCCGCTGCGCAGCGCGTCGCGAAGCTCCTTCGAAGACAGAACGCCACCGATGATACCGCCGATGATGTCACCAATCAGCTTGTCGTTGGTGAAGATGCCGCCGCCCTGCTCGTAACCCGAGCGGCGAAACTCCTCGCGCGAGCGCTCAAGCTCGGCCCGGCGCTTGGCCATGGCGAGCATGGTGCGGCGGGTTTCATCCACCTCGGCTTCCAGCTGTTGAAGCCGCCCGGCGTTAGCCTGCAGCTCCTGGACGATGCGCTCGTCGTCAGGCGTCGGCGTCTGCAGTGCCTCCTTGAACAGCACCCGCAGATCATCCCGCTGCAGGGCCGCCGCAAGCTCTGCAAGCGCGCCGCCCAATCCCGCGTTGCTGGTGTCATCGAGCAGCGCCTGCCGCTCCTGATCGAGCGCTGCAAGCTGCTGTTCCAGGTCGGCGATTTCGGCGTCCTGCGCTTCGAGCGCTGCGACTGCGCTCTCGTGCTCCTTTTCCAGCTGAACGATGCCATCTGCTTCCAGCGCCCTGCGCTCGAATGTAACAATTTCAGCTTCAGCGGCCGCCCGGTCCTCCTTCAGGCGATCCGCATGGGCGCGCAGGCGCTTCGGGATTTCCGTCAGCGCGAAATAATTCTGGCGCGCCTGCTCGTATTGAACGACGCGCGCTACAAAGGCGTCGCCCATACGCGCAATCGGGCCGGCGCGATAGGCGGAGGTTCCGTAGCCGCGGTTCCAGAGATAGACAAACAGTTTGTCGGCAAGATAGGGCCTGGACTTGGTGTCGCGGTCAGCTTCCGACAGCTGCGCCTTTTCCTCCGCGGCCTCGGCCTGGGCTTCGAGGCTGTCGACCTTCGCGTTGAGCGCCTGCCATTCGACCTCATCCGCAACGCGGGCCTGCGTCCGCTCCGTCAGAGCAGTAATGCCCTCGGCAGCTGCGGTCACCGCAGCAGAGAGTCCGGCACGAAGGCGGCCGCTTGCTTCGATGGAAGCCATCAGGGCGTTCTTGCGGTCGTCTATTTCCTGAAGCCGGCGCTTCTGCTCATCTATGGCCGAAAGGGCCTTGCGCTCGGCGCTGTCCAGCGTACCGAGGATCTGGTCGTCACGCAGAGCGTCCATACGGATCTTTGCCAGTGCGCGATAGAGATCAGCCTGCTCGGCGCGCAGGCGGGTCATCTCCTGGGTCGCAGCCTCGATGACGTGCTGAAGCTGCTGCTCGTCCTGGCGGACCTTGAAGGCCGCCTGATCGATAGTGCTGAGGGTGGTGGAAGCGCTGATCATGTTCACTCTACCACTTCGTTATGGCGCCGCCCGACACGCTGACGCGGTAGGACGGTTCAAGGCTGCCGCGGCGCTTCTCAGCGAGGATATTGTTCTGAATGATACCGTCGTCCATCTTGTCGCGGGCGACGGCGTCGTAAGTCGCCTTCGGTACGCGCACGCCCCATTTGGAGACAACCTCGGTGCGGTTGTTCTCCTCGTTGGTGATCGGCATGGAGATGGTGGAGCCATCCGGCTTGACCGCCTCGACGATCAGATAGTAGTTGCGCGCGCCGGTGTTGACGTCCGGGATGCGGTAGACGCCGCTCTGCTCACCCTCACGGCTGACGACGCGGAGCACGTAGGTTTCGCGGAGCGCTTCCGTCAGGCGGTTGAGCGCGGCGACGCCGACGCGTGCGGCTTCTGCATCTGAACGGGCAAGCGCTGCAGTCGCATCTGCCTGGAGCTGTTCGACCCGCTCGCGCGCTTCATCCGTCCTTGCTTCGCTGAGGGCGGCCTCTGCCGCTGACTGGATCTGCCGGGGCAGGGTTTCCGTCAGTTCGCGCTCGGCGGCAATCTGAGCCTGCTCGGCGCGCTGGTCCTGCCAGACGCTCCAGCTGGCCCAGCCGACGACCAGCAGAACCGCAATCGCCAGAGCCTTGGCGATCGTTCCCCGGCGTATCCAGAGGCCAGCCAGCGTGCGCCTGAAGCTCGGTGGCGTCGGCGTGTAGGTGAAGCGGCTCTCGCGCAAAGCGCGAATGCCTTCATCGAGAATGCGGTCAGAGACCTCGAGCCCCTGGCTTTCATAGATGCTGCGCAGGCGCTGCTTCAGGTTATCATCGCGCCCGTCCTGGGCCAGCTCCCGCAGGGCGACGCCTTCCTCGTGGCGGAGCGTGTCCACCACGTCCATCGCGAGCATCAGCTCATCAAGAGGTGCTCCCGGCGTGTGTCCGGCCGCGGCAGTGGGTGCAGCAACAGTGCTCATGGGTCAGGTCTCTGAGCGCGCGATCAGCCTTCAAGCACCAGGGCGTTGCCTTCGGCTGCGAGCTTGGCAATGCGCTTCTTGCCATCCTCGACAGCATCGCGGATTTCGGCGCTGTTGCGGGTGGATAGCTCGCGCATCTCTGCGATGATGTCGATCGAACGGGTCTGGAAATTGACGACGCTGTCGACCAGCTTCTTGACAGCATCGGCACGGATGGTGGGGCCATAGCCGGCCTTGAGAGCCTCTTCCTGAACCTTGCCGCCGATCTCGGCCAGCGTCTCGAGCGACTTCGAAACGCCTTCCTTCATCTCGTTCAACGTCTGGGTGGCCTCATGCAGGCCGAAGAGGCCGGTGAACGAAGCCTTGAGCGCGGTCAGCACCGACTCGTTGGTGGAGAAGAAGGACACGGCCTGCTGGTAGACACGCTCCTTGGCGTTGGTCGTCTGCATCAGGCGGGCCATCACCACTTCCGAAGTGTTGTAGCTGATGGTCATGTTGTCAGCGAGATCCTTGGCCACCTGGTAGCGGCCTTCCTCGCTCTGCACGTGGCGCAGATGCTCGTCGCGAAGCAGCTCCAGCTTGGCGCGCTCGGCCACGTCACCGCCCTCAGCGAAGGAGGACACTGCCTCGGAGGCCTTGGCCAAGCCTTCCTTGGCGGCATTGAGCTTTGCTTCTGCAGCCTTCAGGATCTCAAGCGCAGCCACTTCGCCGTGCTTCAGCGCCCCACGGAAATCCCGGTAGGCTTCCAGAATGATCTGCTCGCGCTCAATGTTGGCCTTGGTATCGCGTGAAACCTCAAGGTAAGTCTTCTTGATCTCGTCGAAGCGGGAGGCGATGTCGCCGCGGGAAATCTTCATCCAGGCATTGGTTGCCCGCTCGAAGATGTCGAGCTTGCCGTCTTCGATCTGGTCGACCATCATCTTGGCGTCGTCGCGGATCGAGTCAAAGGCCTTGGTGATCTTCTCGTAGCGGGTGCCGATCTCCATCTCGGCCACCTGCTCGCGCACGACCTCGTTGAAGACGCTCATCTGCTGCAGCGTGCGGGTGATGATCGCGATCTTTTCGGGCTCGATGTCGGCGATCTTTTCCAGGAGGCCAACGATCGGGGAAGCTTCCGTCCTGTCCTGCACAAGCCCAAGGTCGCGCAGCTTGCCCATGGCCAGATCAAGGTACTGCAGGGGCGTTTTGACGGCGATCTCACTCATGGAAACAATCCTTGATACAGAGTTAAGCTTGACCTTGGCGCGCGGCCTTGGCAACACGATGAACAACGAAACTAGCTGACGTTGTTCAGTTTAAGCAAGCTCCTTTGAAACCGGATGAAGGATATGCCAATCGCGGCGTTGCGGGCGGGCATCCTCTCTGATTCATTCGGTTATGGGGCGGAATTGATTCGCCGCGTAATGTGGCAGAGAGGTTGTGATGGTCGGTGAGCCCGTTGGCGAGTCGTTGAGACCGCGTCTTACAGTTCTAGGTGTTGGCGGCGGTGGTGGTAACGCTGTCAACAACATGATTGCCCAGGGTCTGGACGGGACCGAGTTCCTGGTCGCCAATACGGATGCGCAGGCCCTGACGATGTCGAAGGCCGAGCGGCTGATCCAGATGGGTGCGCATCTGACTGAAGGACTGGGTGCGGGATCCCTGCCGGAAGTTGGCCGTGCGGCCGCCGAAGAATCCATCCATGAGATCATGGATCACCTGTCTGGCACGCACATGTGCTTCATCACCGCCGGTATGGGCGGCGGCACGGGCACCGGTGCTGCCCCCGTGATCGCGCGCGCGGCGCGCGAGGCCGGCATTCTCACCATCGCCGTGGTGACGAAGCCGTTCCTGTTCGAAGGTTCGCGCCGCATGCGCATGGCGGAGCAGGGCATTGCCGAGCTGCGCGAGGCTGCCGACACGGTCATCGTGATACCGAACCAGAACCTGTTCCGCGTGGCGGACGCCAACACCACCTTCGCGGAAGCCTTCCAGATGGCCGACCGCGTGCTCTACGCTGGCGTTGGCTGCATCACTGACCTGATCGTCAAGGAAGGCCTGATCAACCTCGACTTCGCCGACGTCCGTACCGTGATGAAGGGCATGGGCCGCGCGATGATGGGCACGGGCGAATCCGCAGGTGAGGGCCGTGCACGCGTAGCCGCCGAGATCGCAATCTCCAACCCGCTTCTCGACGACAACAGCATAGCCGGCGCGCGTGGCGTACTCATCTCCATCTCCGGCGGCCATGACATGACGCTGTTCGAGGTGGACGAGGCTGCAACCCGCATCCGCGAGGAGATCGGCGACGATGCCGACATCATCGTCGGCGCGATCTTCGACAACCGCCTTGAAGGCCGCTTCCGCGTGTCGGTGGTTGCTGCAGGTCTTGAGGAGCGCGCTGCGGCGGCCGCCTGAGACCGCGCTTCATGAAGTCTTCCATCGGGGCCCTCGCGGCCCCGATTTCGTTTACCTGCAAATGGGGCAGTAACGACCTCATCCTGAGCCTGTCGAAGGACGAGGGTTTCAGTATCCGCAGCTTCTCACCCCCGTGGTTCGACAAGCTCACCATGAGGGGCGAGAAGCTTGCAAATCGCCGCTGAAGCGATCTACCCGTCATTGCTGGCGTTCAGGTCCTCGGGGCGGGTACCTTCCTCCGCGAGGCCCAGCATCTGGTTCTCGGTGAGCCATCGCGTCAAAATGAGCCGTATGGCCTCGGGCCGGGTCTCGATGCTGTGGTGATCCACCAGCCTGTCGAGCGCGGCGAGCATCTTGGCACTGAGCTGGACCGAAACCGCCGTCAGTTCTCCACCATTGTCTTCCGAAATGCCTGGCATCGCAGTGACCTCTACGGAGTGTTCGCGCGATGATTATAACGCATGAAAGAGGATTTGGTGGCATGGGGGAGTGGATAAGGTCGCCGAATGCAACTTACTTAGATGCCGCGATGGACATACTCACATGAGCTCCTTCGAACACCTTGAGATACCCTCGTGCACTCAGATCGTGCGAATACATACAATAAAGAAGCCATAGCCGGTCCCACAACTCATCACCCTGCACCAAATACTTAATATTGAGCCCGAGGGTGCTGGCTTCTAAATGATCAATCACCGAACCGTGTGAATGGAAGATTTCTCTGGTTGAAAGTGTTCGTACGACCTCTTTGATTTTCGCTTCGGGTTGTCCTTTAAGCATCCCATTCTTTAGAAGTTGCGTGGCTAGTTTTTCTGTTTGCTGGATGGCGTATTGTGCTAATCGATGGAGAGGATAGTTTTGTGCAGCTATTTGGGGTTCAATCAGGATTGTGGTCGGGATGCCGTCTAAATGCGGGTCAATAGGTCCCAACTCTGATGTCGGCCCCATTATGATCTCGTTGGCAGCCAGGCAGATCATCGTGCCATTGCTCTTGGCAGCATTGATTACGATAACTCGCAGGTCAGTGGTAGAGCTCTTCAGTAGTGAGATCAGTCCCTCAGTTGCGTCCGTGAAGCCTCCATTTGTCTCGACTAACAGATCAAGCGGTCTTTTTCTCACCTGCCATAGCAACTCTGCCATGTAGGCGATGTCTCCATGATCAATCTGGGACTCGGGTTTGAAGCGGTTCGCAAAATAAACCGCCAACGGACGCTTTGTAACCCGCTCAATATCTCGGATAAGCAGTTGCCTAAGATACCGGTCCTTTTGCTGTACCCAAAATATCGGCGATTGCTTCGGAAGTTGTAAAGATCTTGGAAACTGATCGCTAGAATCGTCTGTCAAGTTTACGCGGTCGCTCATTCCTGCCGGACTCCGCCTCTAATGGGCCAGACTCCCGTCCATGAACCAGCTTCCGCATCCGATCATAATCCGGTTGAAGTTCCGACGGCGCATGTACGACGCGAGGGTCAACAACCTTCCCAGCCGAACGCGGACGCGTTATCTCTGAGATGTCCGTTGTGGCGAGCGACTGATAGTCGTTCATGTTGACCCTCCTAAAGTCCCCCATATCCAAACCAGAATCCAATTCTTGATCAGTGTCAATCGGTAATGGCTAATATAGGTCTGCGGCGCACAATTCGAGTGGATTAATAGTCGCATTCGCGTTGTTCTGGGGAGCGCGAGAGTTTAATTTGTTTACTATCCGACGCAGAAATCGTCTTCTTGGCACCAAAGCGACCTATGATGAAGTTCATGCCCGCTCATGCTTCCCTTCTGCAATCTCTTCGGCGACCTTCGCGCAAAATGCCGGGAGGTCGTCGGGTTTGCGGCTGGTGACGAGGCCCTGGTCGGTCACGACTTCTGAATCTTCCCAGAGGCCGCCGGCGTTGATGACGTCCGTCTTGATCGATCCGTAGGAGGTCATGCGGCGGCCTTCGGCGATGCCGGCTTCGACCAGCAGCCAGGGGCCGTGGCAGATCGCGCCGATGGGTTTCTTCGCATTCCAGAAGGACTTGACGAAGTTCACAGCCGTCTCGTTGGCGCGCAGCGTGTCCGGGTTCATCTGGCCGCCCGGAAGCACCAGCGCGTCGTAATCGGCCTCGGAGGCTCCGTCGAGCGCGCGATCC